>Ga0214917_10000912_pt1 | contig 38652 bp, 36 predicted proteins | sample LL_1208_BB_MetaG_FD_177983 | JGI IMG/M metagenome (GOLD analysis project Ga0214917, IMG submission 177983) | Freshwater microbial communities from Lake Lanier, Atlanta, Georgia, United States - LL_1208_BB | ecosystem: Environmental > Aquatic > Freshwater > Lake | place: USA: Georgia | collected... | reverse complement strand
AGATGTAACGCCGCTCCGGGTTGCAGTCTAAAACAGAGTGGGTTCCGCGATTAAACTCCTCCCCAGCCCCCAAGTGATCCCAGGCCACTTTTCCCATTCGGGTCATGATGCGCATATTGAGCACGACGTAGATTGAGTCGGTGAGTTCAATCCCCACCTTGGAAAGGGGGGAACCCGGCGGCCCCATAAGATAGGGAATGACAAACATCGTCCTCCCCTTCATCGAGCCCGCCAACATTCCTCTCAGTTTTTGTCGCATGGCCTTGGGCTCCATCCAGTTGTTGGTTGCCCCAGCCTCTTTCTGCCTTCGTGTACAAATAAAGGTGCACTGCTCGACACGGGCGACGTCGTTCGGATTGGAATGGTGATAGTAACAGTTCGGCCATTTTTTGGGATCGAGAGGAATGAGGACCCCCTGTTGAACTGCCTGATCGGTCAGGTATTTCCTCTCACCCTCTGAACCATCACACCAGAAAATATGATCCGGTTGGGTCAGGGCAGCGGTCTGCTCCACCCACTGTTTAACCCAATCGTTGGCAGGCAAAGTCTTGCCGAACTGATCCGTCGGCAGAGTCGGTTGAATCTTCGTCACTCCTAAATGGTCGGTAAACGCATCCGATTGGCAAACCAGACAATGCAAGTATCAGATATCAAATCGTACAGATGAGATTTCCTTGTACTAATTGCCAAGGGCTTTTTCCATTCGCAAGTCATTGATCATTGAATTTGCATCATGTCCCACATTCGGCACTTCCACCTTGGTCCAGTTAAATTTCCAGCCCTTTTGCTTGGCAAGCTTCTGACAGTATTCAAAAAAGTTTCGTCCTCTTTCCAAGCGAACCTTGCCTTCAAGATTTGCATCGGCTGATGCATCGAAGTTTTCCCCCTCCATAAGGGTGTCCGCCATACCCAGATAAACCGTCATCGGAGTCTCCAGCATTTTTTTGAACCGCCCCTCATTCTGAAACTCGTTGGGCAACTTTCCGAAGCCGTATCCCCAATCCCAATCCAACCGTGGAAATGCGTACGTCCCCGCATTGGCGGCCACCACCCGTTTGGCGGTGACAGGTTCAATGGCCACATAACGGGTGAGAAATTGCGCGCCTCCGGAGTGTCCAATCAGATAATGATCCCGCTTCGGATTTCCCTCCCGCTTCAGGATGGTCTGGATGACCTCGGTTGCTATGGGGAACGACCACCCCTTCCGATCCCGCAATTTTCCATCCTTGGTCAGAATTCCACCCCACGAATATAGGTGGGCCAGAAATCGTTCCTGATCAAAAAAAGGCGCCGCCACCATGGCATGATGTTTTTCCGCCAAAGCGATGCTCCAGTTCCGATAGTCCTCCGCATTCCTTTTGGCTCCGTGAAACATGAAAAAGATCGGCCCGTTGGAAAAACCCTTCGGTTTGTAGGTAAACACTTGGATGGCCCGATCTCCCTCGCCCACGCTGACCTCCCCTTTCCCTTCCGGGGCGACTCCCGGAGAAGCGGAGCTCATCTGAACGAGCTGAAGGATTCCCAAAACGAAAGGGAGGGCAAATCTCACGGGATCAGGACGCCTTTCCCACAGCTTCAAGGAGGTTTTTCTGCAAGGTTTGGGAACTCAACTCCCCTTCCCATCGACTGATCGCAATGGTAGCTACCCCGTTGCCGATGAAATTCGTCAAAGCCCGGCACTCGCTCATAAAGCGATCAATACCCACGAGGATGGCCAAGGATTCCAGAGGAATTCCAGGAACCGCCTCCAGCGTGGCGGCCAATGTGATGAAACCCGCCCCCGTCACCCCGCTGGCACCTTTGGACGTGATCATGGCCACCACCAATAGTGCGATCTGGTGCGAAAGATCCAGCTTGGTATTGGTGGCTTGGGCCAAAAAAACTGCCGCCATCGTCATATAGATATTTGTCCCATCGAGGTTAAAGCTATACCCCGTGGGAATGACCAAACCGACCGTTGACTTTGGACAACCCAGTTTCTCCAGCTTCTTCATGATCCCGGGCAGAGCCGTTTCGGAGGAGCTGGTCCCCAAAACCAAAAGCAACTCATCCTTGATATACGCCAGGTAGCGGAACAGAGGGATTCCCGAGACCTTCAAGATCAACCCCAACACCACCACCACAAAGATGCCGGAGGTCAGATAAAATCCCATCATCAGAGCGAGAAGCTTGTTGAGGGAAGCCAAACCAAACCCACCAACAGTGTATCCCATGGCGCCGAATGCCCCTATTGGCGCCGCCTTAACCACGATCCCCATCACTCCGAAAAATAGTTTTCCGCCCTCCTCCACTACATGCAGGACCGCCTGGCCACGCTGGGGCAAAAAGGTGATGGCCAAGGCAGTGAGGATGGCAATGAAAAGCACCTGCAACAAATCGCCAGACGTGAAGGCCCCTAGAAAAGAGGATGGAATGATGTTGAGGAAGAAGTCCACCTTATCGGCGCTGTGGGCTTTTGTCAGATAGGCCTGACTTACCTTCGCATCGAGAGTATGCACATCGAGATTGAAGCCATCTCCTGGACGGAGAAGGTTCACCACCACCAGCCCAATGATCAAGGCGAGAGTCGAAACAACTTCAAAGTAGACCAGGGTCTTGAATCCGGTGCGACCCAACCGCTTGAGATCGCCCATGGAGGCAATCCCATGGACTACCGTACAGAAGATAATCGGGGCGATCATCATTTTGACGAGTTTGATGAAACCGTCCCCCAGTGGCTTCAGGGATTTCCCGAATTCCGGGAAAAAGGCCCCAACCAGAATACCGGCCGCCACGGCCATTAAAACCTGCACATAAAGAATGCGGTACCACGCGGTCTTGGAAGATTGAGCAACCGCCATCATGCGCGCTTAAGCTACGAGACGGGGAAGGCTCATGCGAAGCTAATTTCCCAATAGACTCAAACGGGCTTCTTGAACCTGCATTGAAGCAGGTTCAGCATATGGTACTGATGAATTCTTCATCAACCTCATCCGGAGATTTTAAATTCCTCGGCCTTTGCCTTGCTGTTGTACTGATCTCCAGTGCGCTTAGCTCCCAGATCCAGAGCGCTTGGGGAAAAGTGCGTGTCACCTCTATCCGGCTTCCAACGCAGAATGGGCAGTGGGTCGCAGCAGATCTTTTTCGACCACTCTCAGCAACTGGCAAAAACCCCGCCCCTGCGGTAGTGGTCGTTCCTGGATTTCAGCGCTCAAAAGAAACCCAAGCAAACATATCCCTCGAGCTGGCACGTCGAGGCATTACGGTGATAGCGATCGATCCTTACGCACAGGGCTTTTCAAGCGCTTCCCTCAGCACTCGTTCAGCAACAGAGGAAGGGTATGGGATGTTTGCCGTCGTCGACTACTTGGCCGATACCGACAACCTCAACTATATCGACAAATCCAGAATTGGAGTCACAGGGCATTCGGCCGGGGGCAACGCCGCAATTCAGGCAGCTTCCCACTTTGGGCTCGAGGGCCTTCAAAAGAGCAGACCCAGCAAAGTTCAATCCGCTTATATTTCGGGTTACCTGCTCTCCCTCAAAAAGAAGATTCTTCAGGATGTTCAGTCCAATTTGGGAATCAGTTATGGGCTGTACGATGAGGGGGCTTTTCGAAACGAAAATAAAAGCGCCGATTTACGAAAATCTCCCGAAGCCATCCGCTTCGTTCAATCGAGCCAAAGAGACGGGGATAGCCCTGTTACTGAGGTGGAGTTGGACCATGAGTACGGAGAGGCCTCTTTAAGGAATCTCCGTGTCGTACACAACGAGCCCGTTCTTCACCCCTTTCAGCCCTACAGCACGATCGCAACCACACACCAACTCGAGTTTTTTAACAAGGTTTTCGGCCTCCAAGACACACTTCCAGGAGAGGATCAGATCTGGTTCTGGAAGGAGCTCACTTCTCTTTGTGCGTTTGTCGCATCGATGGTGGCACTCGTTCCGCTAACTCGAATTCTTTTAACGGAAATCCCCTTCTTCCATCCCTTGCTCCATACCGTGCCAGAGGCTCCGCTCCGGCCCACAGGAAAAGCCCGCTGGATATTTTGGGTCCTTTTTCTGACTGGTGCGATTTTCGCCTGCTTTTCCTACATTCCCCTCACCGAGCTTTCCCAGAAATTGTTTGTTGAGGCCACGGGAAGACAGCAGACATGGTTCTTTCCCCAGCGAATGAATAACGGGGTTATGCTTTGGGCTCTAGCCAACGGCCTAGTGGGTTTTGCGCTCTTTTTCTTGGGACTAAAGCTCCAAGGAAAGCCCATCGGGTGGGATGCACTCGGGCTGGATATCCAAAGGGGAGAAATCTTTCGTGCCCTCCTTCTTGCACTCATTGTCTTTTTTTCCTTTTTCGGACTCCTGTTCGTTATCTACTCCCTATTCCACGTGGACTACCGATTCCTTTTTTTAGGAGTGCGCCTTTTCCAACCCCCATTGCTTCTTCTTATGCTTGTTTATACTCCTTTCTTTTTCGTGTTTTTCCTATCGAACTCAGTTCGAGCCAACCTCTCTCTGCGATTTTCAAATACCCCGCAGTGGCGCAGCCTGCTGCTTGCCGGAATTGGAAATTCGCTCGGATTACTACTCATCCTTCTGGTTCAGTATGCAACATTTGCGATGACAGGCACGGTTCGGTGGACAGAGGGATGGCTTTATGTGAATCTACTTTTCGCAGTCGTGCCCACCATGTTCATTCTTCCCTACTTCCACCGCTACTTTTATCTGATGACAGGGCGGACTTTGGTAGGACCTCTGATCACCTGCCTAATCTTTATAATGATTCTTCTGTCGAATACAGTTTGCTATCTACCCTTCTAATATTTTTTCAAACTGTTTTCACGCGCCTTGCGACGGCTTAAGAACTGCATTTACCACAACCTGACCCCTTGCCTCCTTTGGGTTTGAAAAAGCGAATCACCAGATAAATGAGAGCACCCAGAACCACTCCTCCCACAACCCACCCCTGCCAACTTTCGCTCATCTTAAGAAAATCCTAACGCTCGACCCACAATTTGGACAATCCAAGCGGCCCCATATGCCAACGCGGTCATGTAGAGCATCATGAAGGCAGGCCAACCCCATCCTCCCGTTTCTCTCTTTGCCACAGCCACCGTGCTTAAACATTGCAAAGCGTACACATAAAAAACCAAGAGGGAGAGACACGTCAACGGAGTGTAAATAGGATCTCCGTTGGGCCAGTGAGCCCCTTGCATATCCGCCACCAAACCCGCCTCCTCGCCACCCACGTGGTACACAATCGACATGGTGCTGACAAAGACCTCTCTTGCCGCCAACGACCCCACCAACCCGATCCCGATGCGCCAATCAAAACCAAGAGGCCGAATGATAGGTTCCAACAAGTGCCCCAACTGCCCTGCGTAACTCCCCGCTAACTTTTCCGCAGGATCTTCCGAGCGAACTGGAAAACTGGAGACAAACCATAGCAAGATCGACAAAGCCAGAATAACAGTGCCCGCGCGCTTCAGAAAGATAATGGCCCGCTCCCACATTCGCAGTGCAACTGACCGAACGGCTGGTATCCGATAAGGAGGTAACTCGAGAATCAGAGGCGGGGATCCACCTCCCAACATCTTTTTCCTAAAGAACCACGCTAAGAAAAAAGCTGTGCCCGTTCCTAGAATGTAGAGCCCCAAGAAAGCCGCCGCTTTCCCCCAAATTGGGACTAGAGCTGCAGGAATCGCAGCGGCAATTAGGGTTGTATAAACGGGAATCCTGGCCGAACAGCTCATGAGAGGTGCAATCAGGATAGTCGTAAGCCTGTCCTTAGGATCCTCCACCGTACGTGTTGCCATAATTCCAGGGATCGCACATGCGTAGGAGCTCAGAAGTGGAATGAAAGATTTTCCGCTCAGGCCCACCCGATGCATCACCCGGTCCAAAAGAAACGCAGCACGAGCCAGATATCCTGAATCCTCCAGCAGCCCCAGAAAGAAGAAGAGAATTAGAATTTGAGGGAGGAAGATCACTACACCTCCGACTCCGGCCACAACTCCATTCACCAAAAGTTCCCGTAACACTCCCTCAGGCATACGTTGCTCTAGAAAAAGACCTGTCCAGCTAAAGCCAGCATCGATCCACTCCATGGGATAGGAGGCGATGGAGAAGATGGAGATGAAGAGGGTCATCATCATTCCAGCGAGAACTCCCCATCCCGCGACAGGATGCAGGACAATTGAATCAATCCTATCGGTCCAAGTTGCAATCCGGGACCCACCCAATACCCCTGCAGCTCCCAAAACATTCCGAACATACTCATACCGGGCATGAATGACTGCCGCCGACCAATCGTAAGCCTCTTTTCGGAACCGCTCCCGCCACCCAGCAGCCAATTTCCTTGCTCCCTCTGGACCAACGTTCGATCCCGCAAGAAGCTCCAAGGCTTTCCCCTCCGCAGTAACCTCCGCTGGAAGGGATTCCCGCCACGCAGCCGCGATCTGCCCGACTGCCGCGGCAAGCGGAGGGGGCATGGCCCACTGTCTTGGTCCGGGTCGATGCAAACCTTGCCCCAGAGCTGCTCGCAACTCGACCAATCCCTTCCCTCGATGGGCTTGAGTGGGAATAAAAGGGACACCCAGTTTTTGGCTGAGCTCTTGAGGCCGAAGATGAATTCCCTTCGCCTCGGCCATATCCACCATATTGAGAGCGACCAAAACGGGCAGGCCCAGCTCCATCACTTGGGTCACGAGAAAAAGATTTCTTTCTAGGTTACTTGCATCCACCACGCACAAAACCGCATCGGGCCGTGGCACCCCTTTTGATTCTCCATGCAAAACCTGCCATGCGATTTTCTCATCGGGAGACCTTGGGGAGAGACTATACATCCCGGGCAGGTCGATTAATTCCAACGCATCTCCGTGCAGGGTAAAGGCAGTACCCGTTCTTTTTTCTACCGTTACACCTGGATAATTTCCCACTCGTTGCCGCAAACCCGTAAGGGCATTGAAAAGAGTACTCTTCCCCGCATTTGGATTTCCCACCACGGCAACCCAGCGCTTGGCTCCGTCCTGATTCATCGTAAAAAAACGGGGTTATTTCCCCGCTTCAGCTTGTCCTACGACCTTCCGTCCACGTGCTCGACCAAAATCTGCTTGGCCAAGCGAGCACTCAATGCGACCCGCGTCCCACAGACCCAACAAACCAGATCCGCACCACCCCGTATCTTTGTGATCAGTGCGTTTTCACAAAAGCCCATTTCTCGCAACCGCTGACACGTTGTCGGAGAGCACTCCAAACGGCTTACCCTGACTTCCGCCCCTGCCCCCACATCACTCAAATTAAGAGTATGCCCACCCGAAGAGTTGCTGGACGACTTCACTCTGTAAATTTGCCCCTTTTGAGACTCAGTTGCAAGAGCGAGCTATCCAAATGTCTTAATGCCAGTCCCCGGAAAAGGTGCGATGCCAGGCGTAGGTTCTGACCCCCCAAGTTTCAACTAAGCGAACCAGCGATAGAGCATCAGATAAACAAGGACCCCCGTTACCGAGACGTACATCCATATTGGCCAGACCCATGGGGTTAGTTTCTTATGCTTTTCGAATTGCCCTGTTGCCGCAAACCACACCGCCAGAAGAATAAAAGGCAGGTTCAGGACCGCCAGGATCGTGTGAGGAATTAAAATAAAGAAATACAAGGTTCTGACCCAGCCCCGCATGGGAAACAGTTTTGGTCCGACCGTAAATTTATGAATCAGATAGGACGCAAGAAACACGCTCGAAACACAAAATGCCGTCACCATGATTTTTTTGTGAGCTTCCTTATTTCCACGTTTGATCTGAATCCAACCGGCCAAAAGGAGAAGCGCCGTAGCTGTGTTAAGACAAGCATTCAGCAAAGGCAAATCGTGTAGGGTCATCTGTTTTGTTGCTCCTCGCGCAGAAGAGTACCTACATCCGGAAGAACCCGAGGCAAGAGGTCCGCGTCTGTTCCATTATAGTAAGCACGGACCTGTCCCCGCCCATCGATCAGTGCAACTTTTGTGCTGTGAAGCACTTTTCCAGCTTGGGGAACTGATTCGGGCGGGTTTTCCTCCACCACAACTTTGAAGCCCTCACGAGCGAGTCGGAACGTTTCCTTCAAAGACCCCGTCAAAAACCACCAGTTGCTTCCAGCTCCATACTGGTTGGCATAACGCTGAAGACGCTCAGGAGTATCCGTAGCGGGATCGACCGTAATCGATACGATCCTGACCTTTCCCTTCGTTCGTTGTACGGCTTGTGCCAGATCTGCCATCCGACTGGTCAAAACGGGACAGGGCCCAGGACAAGAGGTGAAGAAGAAATCTGCCAGCCACACCTCACCCTTAAAATCCGCCAAAGTCTTGGTTTGTCCGCTTCTTTCCGTCAGATGAAAATCGGTAATCTGACCGAGCACAGGCAACTCTTTATACTCTTGTCGAACGGCAGAACTCCAAATCTCACGAACCCCTGCCGCAATGACTCCGGCTAGGCCTAAGATTAGGATTGCCCAAATAAATGCGGAAAGATTTCGGTTGGCAGGCCGAGGACCGGGAGAAACCGGCGTGCCCAACGTCACGAACGCCGGCTGACCTGAAGCGCACAGGCCATCACAAGCAGTAAGGTCGTCGCACAAACAATTGAAAAATCGTGAGACAAATCAACGGGTAAAGGCATTCCAGGTCGTGTCGCCAGCAACCCTGCTAAGGCATCATGCCCATAGCTAAGGGGGTTAAATCGCATCAGGACTCGAATCCACTCCGCCGCACCTGCGGGCGGGAACAAGGCCCCACTTAAAAACCAGAGTGGCACGAAGAAGAGATTAATTAAGGCATGGAAGCCTTGTGTTGAATCCATCGGCCAAGCAATTAGGAATCCCAAGGCGGTTAATCCCACGGCCAAAACAGAAATGATCGCGAGGAGATAAAAAAGAACCCGAGCATCAGGGTGATAATCCGAGTAGGGCGCCAGAAGTACTACGACGATGGCCTGAAATACCGCTAAGAGAGTCCCACCGATTAACTTTCCAAAAAGAATCGCGGATCGCCCATCCGGAGCAACGAGGACCCCCTGCAGGAATCCTTCCCGCCGATCTTCAATCACCGAGACAGTCGAGAATATGGCCGTAAACAGAATGATGAGCAGGACGATTCCGGGAAAAAAGTAGGTCAAATAATCCGTTCGTTCACGAAATCCTGGCGCCACTAACGATCTTCCGACTCCCGAGCCCAGAAGGAACCAGAACAGGACGGGGGTTGCCATTGCCCCGATGACGCGGTTTTTTTGACGGAGGAAACGAGTGACCTCACGAAGAGCTAAACTGTAGGAAGCTTGCATGAACATGGTATTAAATCTCCCCTGGGGTGGAGGACCAGAGTCGGCCGGTTTTCTGGAGGAAAAGGTCCTCTAACGTCGGGCGACAAAGGGTGACGGAAGTAACCTCATGACTGTACTCGCGCCAAAGACGAATCGCCAAGGGAGCTGCTTGCCCCCGAGTAGGCACCACCTTGACCGATGCGGGTTCCGCGGTCACCTCGATCTCCCCTTCTTTGCGAATTTTTGCAGCTAACTTTTTGGGGCTATACGTTCCGAGGCGAACATACTCTTTACCTAAGGAACTGCGGAGCTCAGAAACCTTTCCAGATGCGACGGAGTGACCTTGATCCAGAAGCAGAATCTCATCCGCAGGCTCCGCCTCCTCCAGAAGATGGGTGGTGAAGAGAACGCTCAGTTTACGAGTGTTACGGATTCCTGAAATAATGCTCCACAGTTCCGATCGTATGGCGGGATCCAACCCTGTGGTGGGTTCATCCATCAAAAGGATGCTGGGACGGGTGAGTAGAACTTTTGCAATTTCAACCCGCCGCCTGAGTCCACCCGAAAGACTTTCGACCATCTCCCCTCCCCGATTTTCAACCCCTAAGGCCTCCAAGTTTTTGTTGATTCGGGTTTCCAAGTCGTGAGGGTCCAAGCCGTAAAGATTTCCGTGATGCCGAAGGTTCTCTCGGACCGTTAATTTCATATCCACTGCGGGATTTTGAAAAAGAACCCCGATTTTTTTTCTCACGGGAGTTGGAAATTGACGCAAACTACGTCCCCCAACTGATATTTCGCCATCTTGAAGGGCAAATATCGTGGAGATGATCTTAAAAAGGGTCGTTTTGCCGCTTCCGTTCGGGCCTAGGACACAGAACATCCCCCCCTCCTCCAATTTTAGGTCAATATTATCCAGAACCCGCTTGCGTCCGTATGAGTAGCCTACCCCTTCCGCTTGAACGGCATATAAACTGTCAGCCATAAGTCGCCACTCTGAGGGGAAAAAAACGCTCGGTCAAGCAACAGCAACCCGACACCTCAACGAAATGCAGATAACTAGCGTAATCCAACCCGAATCGAACGAGCAACGGGGCCTTGCAACTTCGCCGGAACCCCTTGGGTCTGGAGATAGGTCTCAATTCTGGAAAGGGATTCGTTGGGAAGCGCCTTTGATCCCCGTGATCTGCACAAGGTCAAGACACACTGATGGGCTATTTCGCTAGCATCCATTCCCTTGGCTTTGGCGTGTTCGACCGAAAGTGTGAGCCTACTTTTCCAGTAATTCATTCGATTATCGGCGCAACCTTGGTTCTCCTCATCGATGACCGCTTGGGCAAACCCCCAAATCTCTCTCTGTAAATCTTCAGAAATGCGCGTCGCATGCACGCCGACATGATGTTGGTGAATCTTCGAAATCATTCTAGGAACCGAAACAATGTTCGATTTGTCCAAATAATACAATATATAAGTTTCTATATGTATTAATATTTCTAATTATATAAGCTACTGATTATAAGCTTCCTGTAAAAACAAGAAGCGTGGGTGATCAGACCCACGCTTCTTGCCAAACACTAGGAGATGTAAACGATCTGTAGTAATAGACAGGGGAAGAGCCAAAACGTTCAAACTATTTTTAGTCCTGGAAGGCTATTTGAGCAATTTCAGCATGACAAAACCGCCCACCAAGAGGACGAGAAGGACCCCAAGAATAGCCTCTAGGTAACGGTCGATCTTGGGCCGGATTGCCGGACCAAACCGCCTCAGCAGCTCGGCCTCCAGAACAAAGCGCATAGCCCGGGAGACGAAGGAGGCGATTGAAAATTGAAGTAAATTCATTCCCGTAGCCCCAGCAGTGATCGTGATCAGTTTGTATGGAACCGGGGTCATCCCCTTGACCAGAACGATCCAAGCCCCATAGGTGTTGAAGATGTTTCGAAAAGTCTCGAACTGGACTTGAAGATGATAAAAGGCAATCACTGGAGCTCCGATGGCATCGTAAAGGAAATGCCCGATCCCGTACCCTGCCCATCCCCCCACCACCGATGCCCCCGTACAAGCGAGGGCATAAACCCAAGCTCGAGAAGGATTCGCCAAAACCATCGGAATGAGCAAAACATCAGGCGGTATCGGAAAAATCGAGGATTCTAGGAACGAAATCACAACCAACGCAGGCAATGCGTACGGCGTGCCCGCCCAATGCAACGTCCAAGAATACATTTTCCGAATCGGATTCGAATACGGCGCCGGATTCTCCAAGGGACTCTTTTGCCCCTTCAACTCGACCGACACCCGCCCCACACGCAATCTCCGAATCCGGTTCCGCAACGCAAAGATCAATACAGCCCCGACGGCTACTAGGGCCAAAGCCACCACCACATTGCCTGAGATCACTCCCTTCCACCCCAAAACCCCATCCAGAACCAAAACTCCAAAAGCCAACGCAGCCACCAATCTCAAGGAAAGCTTATCTTCGCCTATGGGATATCCCAGCTTCATCACTCTCCACACTCCCGACTCAAAAGAGCCACGGCAAGCTTCCAAAACATTCCTAATTCCCAACAGCAAAATGAACTGGTACCGCCACTCTCGCCTCCCAATCGTTACCACGGAAGGGCACTTTGACACGTTCCGCATGCAAAAACATACCCTGTTGACCTGTGCTTTTGGCAAAGGCCCTATTTTTTTCAAAATCGCCGTACGTCCGATCCCCCACAATCGGCAAATTTCTTTGCGAGCACTGAATTCGCAGTTGGTGCGTTCTCCCCGTCTTCGGTTCCAACTCCAATAAACTCATCGCTCCCGCCACTCCTTTCCCCCTGCCCCTCTCCTTCATCACCGCTTCAGCCCAAGAGCCGTTTCCGGGACGCGCCCGAACTCTCCCTTTGTCCTTCACCACCTCAATCCGATCCTTCCACACCGCGTTTACCCTCTCAGGCCATCCGAAAACCACCGCTACATACCTCTTTCTCACCTGATGCTGCGCAAACGCATACTTCACCTCAGCTGCAGTCTGCTCCTCATTGGCCACCAAAATAACCCCAGATGTCCCTCCATCTAATCGGTGTAAAAGCCAAACCTTACCCCCACCCTTGTCTGGAGGAATGTGATACGCCTCATCCCTTAACGAGTAGCTGCACGTAAAAAGCGCATGGGCATCTTTTCCGCCCTCTTTGGGTTGCGACCGAACCCCGCTCGGTTTACTCAGTGCATAAAGACCCGCAGGACCCTCTTTCACAATCTCCACTCCAGGCCCCAAAGGCCACCGACTTAACGGTTTATTTTCCTCCAACATCCTGTGCCACTCTCTGTTTTTGAAAGAAATCCCTTAGCAGATCCCGACACTCCTCCGCCTTCACCCCGCTTCGTATCTCACATTTATGATTCAGCCCGTCAAACTGAAGCAAATTGAGCGCGCCACCCGCCGCACCCCCCTTGGGGTCCGACACCCCATAAACAACTCTTTTCACCCTCGATAAAACAATTGCCCCCGCACACATCGGACACGGCTCCTTGGTCACATAAACCGTCGCCTCGTTCAGACGCCAATCCCCTATCTCCCCCGCAGCCGCCGTCACCACCAACATCTCCGCATGTGCCGTCGCATCCTTCAACTCTTCCACTTGATTATGAGCCTTGGTAAGAACCGCGCCATTCACCACCAATACGGCTCCAACGGGAACCTCCCCCTTGGCGGCCGCCTTCCGTGCTTGGCGTAAGGCCTCTTCCATGAAATGTTCATCTGTCACCCCACCACTCTGATGAATCCCGAGCTCCTCCAAAAGATCAAATCTCCATCCTCCTCTTGGATGCCCGGCCCCCGCACCCTCCTACGCCTCACGGGCGCCGACCGCCTTCGCTTCCTCAACGGCCAAGTCACTCAAGACATAAAGAAACTCCCTCCAGGCCATGCCGTCCGATCTGCCATCACCTCCTCAAAAGGCCGACTCGAGGCCGATCTCCAAATCGCCGCAACACCCGACTCCCTACTCATTGAAACCGACTTCTCGCTTCGTGAATCAATCCGATCCCGAATCGAAAAATTCATCGTCGCAGATGATGTCACCCTTGAAGACATCTCCTCCTACTACACTCTCGCCCACTTTCCAGCCCTCACATCCCCACCCTCCGATACGCCAAAAGATGCCCTGTTTTTTCTATGCCCACGCTTTCGCGAGCCAGGACTCGATCTTTGGATTCCCACAACGTCCACTTGGCGCCCCAACTCCTCTCCAATCTCAAATTGGGAACCCATCCGCATCGCTCGCGGCCTTCCTCTTTGGGGAGTGGATGTCGGACCCGACACCCTTCCTCCCGAAGCCGGTTTCGAATCCGACGCCATCAGCTCCACCAAAGGTTGCTACATCGGCCAAGAGGTTATGTCCCGCCTCAGAAGCGTCGGCCACGTCAACCGCCACCTCTGTGTCCTTGGCACCAGCGTTACCGCACCTAAACAATTGGGAGAATGCACAACCTCGGACGGAATCGTTTTGGGAAAAATGAGTAGCCTGGCCTCGGACATCAACTTACCGGGGGCGGTAGCCCTAGCCATGATCAAACGTGACTATGCCATAGTCGGAAATTCAGTATTGGCCGGAGGGGCGTCTTGGACCATCCTTCGTCATGCTTAAACAAACTTTATCCACTCTCTTCACCTGTCTTCTAATCGCTTTTGCCGCGCATGCGGCGGAAACTACCACCCCTACCCCAAAGGAATCCAACGACATGAAACCTACCATCATTGAAGAAGATATCGTAACCCTCACCACAGACGACGGCGTCATCGTCATCAAACTCGACTCCGTCAACTGCCCGAAGCATGCCGAGAACTTTAAAAAACTCGTCAAAGAAGGATTCTATGACGGCACCACCTTTCACCGCGTGATTCCTGGCTTCATGATCCAAGGTGGCGATCCTAAGAGCAAAAATGCCGATGATCGCGCCTCCCACGGCACCGGTGGCCCTGGCTATACCGTTCCTGCCGAAATCAAAAACAAACACAAGCGGGGCACCGTCTCCGCCGCTCGCACAGGGGACGAAGTCAACCCGCAGAGAAATTCCAGCGGCAGCCAGTTCTTTATCTGCGTCACAGAAACCGCCTTCCTTGACGGTCAATACTCCGCTTTCGGTGAAGTCATCGAAGGCATGGACGTGGCCGACAAGATTGTCGCGAAACCAAGAGATCCCAGGGATAACCCCAAAACTCCTGTCACGATGAAAGCTAAGCTGGGTCGTCCAAAAAACTAGTCACTGCCTCAAAACAAAAAACCCAGCCTCGATTTATCGGGGCTGGGTTTTTGATTTTACGATCGTTATTTCTTATCGGAGGGAGTGACGTTGTTGGTGCTTTTCTTTTTTGCACCACTATCGCTATCTCCACAGCTACCACAGCCTTCGCCGGCCATAGTTGCGGACGCCAAACCAACCACCAACCCCAACACAGCAAGACGAATCAATTTATTTATCATTTAGTTAAGATAGAAAGTTTCCGAGTGAATGCAACTCACCCGTTCTGGATTGCGCTTAAACTCCTCTTCAACAACGAGATGCCTGCCTCCTGGCTTTTCTCTGGGTGAAATTGAAACCCAGCTACTTTCCCTTTCTTAACGCCGCTAGGAAACCAACCCCCATACTCTGTTTCGCATACCAAATATTCTGCGGGCACCGATTCAGGACGGTAGGAGTGAACATGATAAAAAAATCTATCCCCACCCTCAAAGTAACTTCTTTTTGTTTCCTGCACTCGCACCTGACTCCATCCGATCAGTGGAATTTTCAACCCTTTGCCTTGAAATTTACTCACGCGGCCAGAAAAAATTCCTAATCCCTTAACCCCAGGAGCTTCCTCCCCTTCCTCCCAAAGAAGTTGATAGCCCAAACAGATTCCTAAAAACGGACGATCCGCTTTCACCCACTCCCGCAAAGGTTCCCACAATTTTCTTTGTTTCAATCCCTCCACTGCATCCCCAAAGGAACCTACCCCAGGTAAAATCATCGTCGCGGCCTTTTCAAAACCTGCCGGGTCCTCCACCCGCATAACGGTAGCTCCAGCACTCTCCAAGGCTCTCTCCACGCTTCGTAGATTTCCCCGACCATAATCAATCATCGACACATTCATCGCGTGTATCTTACCAAACCCCATCTCTTAGGGTGATGTTTTTCTTCCCTCCGCACCTAGGCGTAACTCTCCTAATCCATTCACCACCTCTGCCCTACAACGAGCCAGTCGATCCCGACTATTGTGGCCGCAAGGAATCAACACACACCCCACACCCATCGCATGGGCCACTTCCGCATCATGGGTCGTGTCTCCGATCAAAAGCGTCTCCGACGCTGAAACATGGAGCTCTTGAAGCACTCTCAATCCGTGCTCCACCTTTCCCTCCGCATAGTGATTCCGACTCCCCGCCACGCTCTTGAAATGACTCCTGACCCCAAAATGTCCTAAAAATGCCTCGAGAGATCCGTGTGAGTAGGCGGATAGGACAGCTTGGGACAAACCCGCACTCTCCACACGTTTCAACAACTCTTTCGCTCCAATCTGCAGGCGACACTCCGTCTTCCTCTTTTCGTACTCCACAATGAACTCGGTCCCAGCCTCTTCAAATGACTCCTTATTCCAATCAAAACCAACCTTTCGGTAGTACCCCTCAACCGGAAAATCGAAGATAGCCTCATATCTCTCGGCACTCAGCGTAGGTAACCCACGTTTCCGTAGTTGTCCGTTCATAATTTCCCGACACAACCAAGCGTCATCCAACAACGTTCCGTTCCAATCCCAAATCAGATGCCGATAGATGCTCAAATCCATTCCTAACTCTACCCTGTGAGTTACTCCCTCATCACCCTCTTTCCGATTCCACCGCCCATGCCTACTGATTAGATTGAGGGCATGCATCTTAGTGCACCGACGCCTCGCCTTGTCCATCCCACTGGCTTTCGCAAAAGACGCAGTCTGAACTGGATCTCGATCGGCCTTCTGTACGCAGCCTACTACATGTGCAGATACAACTTTCGCTTCGCCACCCCAGGCATGATTGCCGAATTCCACTTCACCACCTCACAAATCACCGACATGCTGGCCATCTGGTCTCTGGCGTACGGCACTGGCCAACTCATCAACGGCCTCCTAACCGATAAGATCGGTGGACGCGCCTCCCTACTGATCGGTGCCATCGGAACCATCGCGGTCAACCTCATCTTCGGTTTCGCATCCCTTGCAGGGACCTTCATGACTTTCTCCCTTATCTGGCTAATGAATGGCTGGTTTCAATCCTTTGGCTGCCCAGGAATGGTCAAAATCAACGCCGCTTGGTTTGCACGACAAGAACGAGGCACCTTCTCGGGAATTTTCGGCCTTATGATTCAACTTGGACAAGTCGTTGTCAGTTTCATCTCCCCCCTCATCCTTGCAGGCTTCACCTTTTTTGCCTTCACCGTTCCACAGGGCGAATGGCGATGGCTCTTCCGCATCCCCCCACTCTTCACGGCAGTCGCGGCAATCTTTATGTACTTTGCCGCTCGCCCAACACCTGATGAGGCAGGGTTTCCAGGAGCCATTCAGGACGAAATCGATAATTCCGAGGGAGTCACCGTATCCTTAATGGAATCCTTCCGCACAATCTTCACCCATCCCCTTGTCTGGTTTTATGCGGCTGCATACGCCTGCACAGGTGCCGTTCGTTCCAGTTCGGACCAGATCGCAATTCTCTACTTTCAAGATCAGATGGGTTTTGACATGAAAACCAATATCCCTGCCGCAGCTCGCCGGACCTTGGAACTGATGCCCCTCGTCGCTGTCGCAGGCTCCTTCCTAGCAGGCTGGGTCTCAGATCGCTTTTTTAAGGGCCACCGCTCTCCCGTGGCTATGTCCCTTTACATAATCGAAGCTGTGGTGATCTCAATCGCCGCTGTCGTTCTTCTTCTGGGTCATGTTGGTCCCACAGCAGGAGGAATTCTTCTCGGGTGCACGATCCTTGTCCTCATCTCCTTTACTGCCAACTCCACTCACTCCATCGTTGGCTCTGCTGCGCCGATGGATATCGGAGGAAAAAAAATGGCTGGATTTGCAGCTGGCGTAATCGACTCCTTTCAATACTACGGAGCCGCGATTTCCCTTTCCCTTACCGGACGAGTGCTCGAAGCGACCAAAGCCCAGTACGGCTACACGTTCTGGTTCGTTATTATGGCTGGATTCGGAGTCTTTGGAGCCATCGCCATGAACCATGTCCGCAAACTCCACAACCTTCAAAGCCCACCCGCTAAAGCTTAGAGTTTGGGTCAGAGATCCGATCTCTCATTTACTTCGATTCTGGCCATTGGCCGACTAACCAACTCAAAACCAGCATCCCCACACCTATACTAATCGCTGCATCCGCCACATTAAAGGCAGGCCACGACCAACGCCCATAGTGGAAATCCAGAAAATCGATCACGTAACCCACCCGCATTCTATCGATCAGGTTTCCGACCGCTCCACCAGCAACCAATCCCGCCACCACCTGGACCCACCGCTTCCGCCAATCCCATTCCCGAGCCAACCAACTTCCAAAAATCAGGATCCCTAAGGCAAGAAGACCGGTTAGCAGGTTGTTCCCCTGCGCCATCCCAAACGCTACTCCCGTGTTATGAACCCGCGTCAGGGAAAAAAGTCCGGGAAGAATCGGAACCTCCAAGCCCTCCCTCATCTTTCCCTCCACCAGAAATTTCGTGATCTGATCCATCACCACCAAACCCAGCCCCACCGGTAAAAACCATCCTCCCCCGACTTTTCCTTCCTTCAACTTGTACTCCCTGTCGACACCACCTCGGCACAACGCCCACACAAGGTCGGATGATCCTTCTCCTTTCCGACCGATTCCGAGTGCTTCCAGCATCTGTCACACTTCGCCCCATCGGCGGGAAAAACGGCCACTTCGATCCCCCCTGCTCCTCCAGCCACCTCCACTCCACTAACGAGGCAAACCTCTTCCAATAATCGGGCATCCTCAACGGTCAATCCTCCTCCCTTAATCTGAACCCTTGCCTCCAGACTTTTCCCGATCTTCTTCAACTTTCTCTGCTCTTCCAACGCCTCGTTCACCTTCCCCCGTACGGCAAGAAGCTTATCCCACTTTGCCGCATCTTGAGCACTCCATTGGGCTGGTACAACCGGCTCCGGAAACTTCTCTAAATGAACCGATGTACTCTTTGCCCCCGGCATGCTCTGCCACGCCTCTTCTGCCGTAAATGCCAACACAGGTGCCACCAGCTTCACCAACCCATCCAAGACTTCGAACATCGTTGTCTGAGCCGAACGTCGTCTGGAACTTCCCTCTGAATCGCAGTAAATCCTGTCTTTGCACGCGTCGACGTAAAACGCACTTAACTCGACCGAACAAAACCGATTCAACGCGTGGTATACAGCCGGGAAGTTGTAGCTTTCATACGCCTCATTCACCGTTTTAACCAACTCAGCCATCTTCGCCAAAATATACTGGTCCAACGCCTCCCGCTCCTTCACCGCATCCCTTTTCGGATCAAATCCCGACAAATTCCCCAACAGGATTCTCAGCGAATTTCGGATCAGCCGATAACTGTCCCCCACTCTTCCAAAGATCTCTGTGGAAAACGGAACATCCTCTTTCGCATCCTCACTTGCCACCCACAACCTCACCACATCCGCGCCATACTTCTCGACCAACTCCATCAAGGCCGGAGGTTTCCCTCTGGATTTCGACATCTTCTTTCCATCCACATCCACCACAAATCCATTCGTCAAAACCGCCTTGAAAGGGGCTCTGCCCGTTAACGCAACAGACAGAAGTAGGCTCGACTGAAACCAGCCCCGATGCTGATCGCTCCCTTCTAAATATAAGTCTGCAGGAAACTTCACCCGCCCATCCTTGGCTACGGCAGCCCAGCTCGACCCCGAGTCCAACCAAACATCCAAAGTCTCCCTTCCTCTTTTCCAATCCTTTTCGACACCACAAGTCTTGGCCAAATCCTCATCCGATCCCCCGAACCAGAACCCCGTCCCCTCTTTCTCCGCCCGATCCGCCACTTTTTGGATCACCTTAGAATCTAAAACCGAACTTCCATCAGGCTTATAAAAAGCAGGAATGGGCAATCCCCATGATCGTTGCCGGGAAATACACCAGTCGGGTCGCGTCCCCAACGCTCCCCTTATCCTGCTCTCCCCCCAAGCAGGAACCCACTTTACCTGCCCCACTGCCTCCAGTGCTTTGTCCCTTAACTGATCCATCCGGATGAACCATTGGCGTACCGATCGAAACACAATCGGCGTCTTGGAACGGGGACAGTGCGGATAGCTGTGCCGAATCTTTTCCCGAGCCCAGAGTCTCCCTTTCTTTTCCAATAAATCCGCCACCTCGGGATTGGCCGCAAACACATTCTTCCCGACCAACTCCGGCACGCCGCACTCCTCGGTCAGTTTTCCCGCCTCATTCACGGGAGAAAACGGCTCCAACCCGCATTTCCGTCCCAAGACATAATCCTCATGACCATGCCCTGGGGCGATATGCACCAATCCCGTTCCCGAATCGGCCGTGACAAACTCCGCACACCGTACCATCCCCTCTCTTTCGACCAACGGATGCCGGTAAATTCTGTTCTCTAAATCAGCTCCTTTGCACTCCTTTAGAATTTTTAGTTCCTTCCCCGCCACCTTCCCCACCGCCTCGATTCGACTCTTTGCCAGCCACACCTTTGGCCCATCTCCCGATTCAGCCAGCACGTAAACCATCCCAGGATGTACCGCCACCGCCAGATTGGCAGGCAAGGTCCAGGGAGTCGTCGTCCAAACGAGCAGATCTTCATCCTTCGAATCCTTCAGATCTAACCTCACATAGACCGACTCATCATCCCTCTCGGCATACTCCACCTCTGCTTCGGCCAAGGCAGTTCTGCAACCTGTGCTCCAGTGAACGGGTCGTAACCCCTCATACACCATTTCCTTTTCTACCAGTTGAGCCAATACTCGTAGTTCTGTAGCTTCGTAGGTGGGACTCATCGTTAGGTAGGGATGATCCCAATCCCCAAAGACTCCGAGCCTTTGAAACTGCTCCTTTTGCCTTTGGATGAAGTGGTGGGCTACCTCCTCACACTTGGTGCGGATGACGGCAGGATCGGCTCCCACAAGTTTCTGTTCGGTTACGACCTTGTGTTCAATCGGCAAGCCGTGACAGTCCCATCCCGGTACAAAAGGCGCATAAAAGCCCATCATTGCACGGCTTTTGAGAACAATGTCCTTGAGGACCATATTCAGCGCGTGGCCCACGTGAGCGTCGCCGTTGGCAAAGGGAGGCCCATCATGCAGGTGGTAAGCAGGGGCGCCTTCTCGGGCCTTGAGGAGGGCTTGGTAGGCCTTCTCGCGTCCCCACTGTTCAACAAGGGCAGGTTCCCGCTTGGGGAGGTCAGCCCGCATGGGAAAATCGGTCTTCGGCAGAAGAACCGTCGAACTATAATCCATCCAGTAGGTTTAGGAGAAAAACGAAATCATCCAAGCCACAAGCAACGGCTTTACAAACTAAGCATTAGCTCCAGTTGGAGTCGCATTCGGATTCGTAGGGGGCGTGACTACAGGTGGGACTTTAGCTGCCGCATCAGCCGCTTCTTTTTCAGCAGCTTTAGCGGCCGCTTCTGCGGCCGTTTCAGCTTTAGCAATTTCATCTACAGCATCCGCCACAATTTTTGCCGCCTCATCTGCCTTCAATTTACTAGCCGCCAAATCAGCTGCAGCGAGAATTGCTGCGGCAAGATCCGCTGCAGCTTTCTTTGCAATTTCTGCCGCTTCTCTCTCACCCTTCAACCTTGCATCTTCCAATGCCTTGGTTTTTGCAGTTGTCTCAGCAGCGATTCGCAAATCTTCCTTCGCCTTCAATTCCGCATTTGCTGCAGTAAGAGCGGTTTGTGCCGCTGCTTTTGCCGCCGCAAGGTCTTTGGCTGCTTTAATCGCTAACTCAGTTTGTTGAGCCACAAGTAAGGCGGCTTCCTTAGCAGTCTGTTCGGCTAACGCTGCAAACTTTTCCCTCTGTTTATCAAGAAACGTGTCCCACTGATCAACGAATGCCTTCAGAGTTGGATTTGCGGCAAGTTCGGCTTGTGTGAACATAGATCGGACGGATTTTACAGAACTTGCCACAGGGTCCAGTGCCGCGGGATTACTCAATTTGTAGTCCTTTGCTAAATTTATATTGTCACCTGTTAATTTTCCGAATGTAGAGTTCACAGCGTTTTGTGCGCTTGTTGCCGCGCTTGTGGCGGTAGCGGCAGCTTGATCTGCTGCTGTCTTCGCGGCTGCAGCGGCTACACGTGCGGCCTCTGCAGCCGCGTTTGCTTGATCCTTGGTTAGTGATGAATCGATAGCAGCTTTTACCTCTGCAGCCGCTCGGGCTGCTTCAGCCGCAGCATTTGCACGGGCCGCCGCTTCAGCCTCTGCTTTTAGAGCTGCAGCCGCTTGCGTCGCCGCAGCTTCTTGAGCGCCTTTAGCATCGTTAAAAGCCTTGCTTGCATTCGAAGCAAGTGTATCAGCGGCAGTTTGGGCATCGCCTTTTGTCGAGGCGGATAGGATCTGCTGCTTGGCAAGATCAGCAGCTGTTTTTGCGTCAGCGAGAGCTTCTGCCTGAGCATTCGCCGCAGCAGCAGTCTGCTGAGCAGCTAACAGTTTTTCTTTTGCTAAATTCGCTGCAGCTTTTGCTGCTTCACTTGCAGCAACAGCTTTCCGATAATCCTCTAAAGCCTTCTTATACTCTCTTTCATTCGCAGCAAATAAAGCGGCTTTTGCCTTTGCTTCTGCTTCTTTAGCCGCTTTTAGTTCCGCTAGGGCCGCTTGATTATCCTGCTCGGCCTGCAACTGCTGAAACTGTGTGGCGGCCATTCCCTGCCCAATTCCTCCACTGCCCGCACCAACGCCAGCACCTCCTCCACCCGCCGTGCCCGCTGCAGTATCCACTGAGGGCGCATCAGCTGCACCCTGAGAAGATGCTGTGGTAATCGCGGAGATCGATTTTGCATCCATCCCTGGAGTCGCGGCGATCACAGCAGCAGCGATTTTTGAGGCGGCTTCAGGAGCTACCTTCGAAACCGCTTGGGCAATAGCAATCGCTGCATCAGGAGCTTTCGCCGCAACAGCTGCAGCAATCTGCTCTGCCGCTGCAGGAGATGCCTTTGCCGCTATCGCCGCCACTTCCGCAGCCGCAGTCGGAATCGCCGCCGCCACGCTCGCGGCCACATTCGCCACCATGGCACTGACTGTTGATTCAACAGCTTTTCCCGCCGCCGTAACGGCAGGCGAATTGGCAGGGGCCGCCATAGGATTAGCACCCGGAGCCGCTTGTTGACCCGCCGTAATGGAAACCATCTTGCCCGAAGAGTCCCGACTTCCTACCGAACCCCGTGTAACGGTTGTCATCATTTTCCCGCCGGCAAAAGTCACAGCAAAGACCGTTCCCTGAGCCACCGACTCCCCATCTGTCGTCTTGACCCGCACATCCGTCTTCTCCTTGTTCCAAGGAGCAATGTTCATGACCACCAACCCACTCTCCGAATTCACAACAGCTTCGCGACTTTGTAATTCTCCATTCTTAATTTCAGCACTCATCTTCTCAAGAATCGCGACAGTCCCAGGCTCAACGGAAAGAACCACTCCGGGAGCCATTCCCACCAAAATCCGACCGCTTTTTCCTGTCGCAATTTTGTCGTTCAACGCGAGCACTTGCCCAACTAAAATTTTCTCCTTCTTTCCATCCAAATTGCAGTCCCCCTCGACCAACAACACCTGCCCCAGCTTCATTTCCAAATCGATTCCATCGATCGCCAATCGTTCCAATCGCTGATCCAGAGATTCCAACGCATCCACCTTTGCCTGCTCTTCCGTCGAAAGTTTCAATCCCTTCACCCCAGAGGCTTGACTGATCACCTTGAAAAACTTGGGATTCGCCGCCAAGCACTGCTCAGCAATTTCATTTGCTAATTCTGGCTTCGCTTTGACAGCACTGGATACGATCTCCTCCACAGCTTCAGGACACGCCTTGACTCCATCCCGAGCAATATCGATCAGAGCTGTATCCCGCACACTGCCTTCGAAGGCCAGCAGAGACGCTTTTTCGGGACTGTTTGCAGCTAAAGCCTTGGCTTCCCCACCCTTGGCTCCACTCCATGTTTTTTCACCTGAAATTGTCGCCAACTCTTTTCCGCCTGCCTCCTGCGCCAAAATTACTTTCCCTGAGATTGCCGTGATCGTCGTGGTCGATTCAGCACCCGAGGTCTTTGAAATCTGATACGCCCCATCCAAAGTCCGCGCCACCTCCCCATTCCCCAGCGCAATCAATGACGCGCGAGGCGCAATCAAAGGTTGAGCGACAAAGGTCTGAAGCGTTCCCTCATTCAACTCAACTTTCAGATCAGGACTTCCTGCCTCTAACTTGCCTAGAGAGAAAACAGTTCCTGGTAACGCAAAGTGAAAAACCCCAGCCCCACTTTGAAACATCATCCCGCTTTTGGAGCCCACCGTGATCTTTGCCCCGGTTTGAAAAGCTTCACTCACATGGATCTCCCGCTCAGGAAGTTCCCCCACCTGCACCCGGTCCCCACCTTGCGTAGCCAGAATTTTTCCAGACTTGTTACTCCATCCGCCCTTTCCAGAAATCCACTCGGCCATCCGTTCCCTGCAGCGAATTAGATTTTTCGATGGAGGAGTGTTTCCTGCAACTTCTTTTCCGGCGGCCGTATCTAGGTTTCCTAGATCCGCCATCAGGAAACGCGAACCCCCCGTACGATCCATCTCAAACTTGGGTTTATTGTCTGCCCCAAACCTTACCAGAACGGTGCCTTCAGGTTTCATTCCGACCGACAAGCCAAACGCCTCGATCTCCATTTCGGACAGCGGAGACTTCGCATCCCGTAATGTCACCTCGGGTTGCCCTGAAGAATTCTTGATGAAGGAAATGTTGAGGCTGGATTTTCCCGACGTCACCGTCTCCCCTTTTGCACCTTCCGTTACATCAGTGATTTTTACAGCACCTGAATCCATCACCTCCAAACAGGGAAACTTCTGATTATAACGGATCTTGAAGTCAGCTGCGGCGAGACCTAACGCCGTACAGGCGAAAAAAGATACAAGACCCATGCCCACAGATCGCATAGCTGGCATATGTATTAATTTAAGCCTGCATTTCCGATTAATCAAGGGGTCAATAGTAGTTTTTGAACTTTTTCTATCTAATGGATTCATCAAGGGTTTAGACACAAACAATATTCACTCGTTCAATCTTTAATAGCATTGTCTATCAATGACTTGTATGAATTGCGGAACATTAAACCCACCAACTGCACCGATTCTAATCTTTTTCCCACTACACCCCCCTTGCTCCTTCCACTTATCAAGGCATGATCTGTCGATGCCCAAACTTAAAGCTCCTGATCTGACCCGTTTGGCACCTCGTAGCCCACGCGTTCGAATCGGAGGATATGTTCTTCTTCCCCGTATTCTAGACAAGTGCCGTGCCGCTCTTCTCAAAAAAAACGGTGAGTACAACTACAACTGCCCCCTCGACCAGTACTTTTTAAAATTCGCTGGCGTAAATCCCATTTCCTTAAAGAAACAGGTCGCCAAGGGCTTGGGAGACGGCGAAATCCTCCGCTGGATCGAAAAAAATCAAAAGCACCGGCGTAGTGGACAGGAGATCGAAGCCTGGTCCGAATTCATGAATCGCCGAGCTCCTGCATCGATCGATCAGCGGGAACGTCTAAACAGCTACCAAAAAACCGCCAACGCGAAACGGGAAGACATCAGCACTTGGTTCGACGTTCTCGATCTAGACGACTTCGCATCCTTCGGCGGACCCGCGTAGCATACTTTCCGTGATCGCACCCGCACGTCCCCCCGCAATCGTCATCGGCTCTGGCTTCGGAGGTCTCGCCTCCGCCGCTCGCCTCCAAGCCCGTGGCTACGATGTCACTCTCCTCGAAGCTCTCGAACAACCGGGGGGTCGAGCCTCCGTTTTTCGTGACAAAGGATTCACCTACGATGCGGGGCCCACTATCCTGACTGCCCCTTTCCTCCTCGATGAGCTGTTTGCTCTCGCGGGAAAAAAAACTTCCGATTACGTCAAAATCGTTCCCTGCAAACCTTTCTACCGGATCGCTTGGCACGACGGCCAATCCTTTGAGTACACAGGTAACCAATCGGAAATGGAGGCCCAAGTTCGCCAGCACTTTCCCAACGACCTCGAGGGCTACCGCCGTTTTGTAGGAGAAACCCACGCCATCTTTCAAAAGGCCTTCGTCGAACTTGCCGATCAACCCTTCTCCTCCTTTACCGATATGCTTCGAGTCGCTCCCGACCTCATCCGACTCCGCTCGGATCGCTCGGTATGGCAGATGGCCTCTCGCCACGTCCAATCCCAACGCCTTCGTGAAGTCCTCTCTTTTCATCCTCTTCTCGTCGGTGGCAATCCGTTCCAATCCTCCTCCATCTACGCCATGATCCACTATCTGGAGCGCGAATGGGGCGTTCACTTTGCAATGGGCGGAACCGGGGCCTTGGTCCAGGCCTTGGTCAAACTTCTTCAGGATCTTGGCGGCAAAATTCGCCTCAACTCCCCCGTAGACGAACTTCTGGTGGAAAACGGTGCGGCGGCGGGAGTCCGGCTCCGCTCGGGCGAAACGCTTCGCGCCAACGTCGTCGTCTCCAATGCCGACGTCGCTAATTTCTATCAGAAAAAAGTTCCTGCCTCAGCTCGCCATAAATGGACTGACCGCAAACTCAATTCGATGCGTTACAGCATGTCTCTTTTTCTAGTCTACTTTGGAACCAACCGGACCTATCCCGACCTCGCCCACCACACCATATGGCTTGGTCCCCGCTACAAAGGCCTTCTCGACGATATCTTTAAAAACCGAGTCTTGGCTGACGACTTCTCTCTCTATCTCCACGCTCCTACTCGCACCGATCCATCCCTAGCCCCCAAGGGACACGAATGCTTTTACGTTCTTTCTCCCGTACCTCATCTCGGCTCGCCAGGAGATAAGATCGATTGGGAAAAGGAGAAAGAAGGATATGCCGACCGCATTCTCACCGCCTTGGAAAAAACGATTGTCCCCGATCTCCGTAAACACCTCGTCAGCAAGCTGATCTTCACCCCTCGGGATTTTGAGTCCCGACTCGATGCGCACGTGGGCTCTGCCTTTCAGTTTGAACCCATTCTCACTCAAAGTGCCTGGTTCCGCCCCCACAACGTGTCCGAGGACGTTCGCGGGCTTTACCTATGTGGTGCGGGCACCCACCCCGGAGCTGGCGTCCCAGGCGTTCTCTCCTCCGCCAAACTCCTCGATCGCGTCATTCCTAATCCATCCCGCCAACTGTAAGTTTTTCTGATACTTCCTCCTGACCGCTTGCATACCCCACGCCCAATGGCAAATTGGCCAATCCAGATATGATTTGTCGGACTTCAGAAGAAAAACATTCAGACCGCCGCTTCCAATGCTGCCTGAAGCCCTATCTCAAGGTGAAAAAACACCGGGCTATGCGGACTTCCAAGAAATGCCGAACCGCAAAGTGCAGCCAGGCCAAATCCATCCCTTCAGCAGACATCAACCACCTGTTTAACCATGAGGCGATGCTCGCAGTCAGCCATGCCATCGAGGATCTCGCCCATGAAACCGCTAAGGGGGAACTGATCTCCACTTTCCAGCACTTCGATAATTTTCTCCATCAGGAAGAGCGCTACCGGGAACTCGCCCGCCGATTGGATGCGGTCCGGGTCTGGGCCGAAGGCGAGCCTCCCACCCAGAAAGACGACATCGACTTTGTCCCCATCTTCCATCCCGAACTCACCCGCTACTGGGTTGTACTTTTCGATAGCCCGGAAATTCATGCTATTCTGTTCTGCAAACAGGCAAATCACACCGACCATTTTCCAAGAAAGGTCTTTTCAGGTTACTACAGCTTCAATCCCTTCGTGGTCCGCTCCCTCCGTCGGCGCTTCGAACTTCTCTCTTGCGGAATGTCCGGCGTCGTCAACCACTTCGAACGCTATTTTTCCCCGCAAATGCCCGATTCGCTGAACGACTTCGACACTCTTCTCGCTACCGCTTAAGCTGAGTTCGTTTCTTTTTTCTTTAGACCCAACCCAACTTCATTTTTCCAGCTTCACTGATCATCGATTGCGTCCACGCCGGTTCCCATACCAGTTCAACTTCCGCCTCCTTCACACCCGCAACGGACAACACCTTATTGCGTGCATCGGCCTGAATCGTGGGTCCCATTCCACAACCCGGGGCGGTCAACGTCATCTTTACTTCCGCCCTCGAGCCGCCCGCCGGCAGGGGCTTGAGCTCCATGCTGTAAACCAGCCCCAGATCCACAACGTTGACAGGAATTTCTGGATCAAAAACCTCCTTCAACTTATCCCAAACTTTTTTCTCATCTGCAGGCTCGTTCGAGTCTGCAACTGGAACCACCACGGCCACTTTCGATAGACCCAACGCATCCTGATCCTTATCCTCAATACGAGCTAAGCCGAACGCCCCTGCCACCGTGTGACTTCCCCCCAACGACTGGGTCAACGTAACCTCCGTGTCCTTGGGTAGAATCAAAGGAGAACCCGCGGGAATCGCCGTCGCGGGCACCTCTCGAGTTAATTTTGTCTGATCACCTGGTTTCATGAGGGCTTAGTTGGCCAACCCCTGCAGCGCCCTCACATCAAGAATCTCATCCTCTGAGGAACTAATCTTTCCGAATCTTTTAACTGAGGACGGTTGCTCCCCTTGGCCTTTCTGGGTTTTCATCGAGGCAAATTTTTCCGCAACAAGCGTCCGCACCGCCTCGCCAATCTTTTTGTCGGGCAACCGTGCAATCACCTCTTCGAAAAATCCATGGGCCAAAAGTTGGGCTCCCGTCCGGGGATTGATCCCCCTCGCCATCAGATAAAAAAGCTGATCTCGATCAATCTGTCCCGTCGTCGCTCCGTGCGTGCAACGCACATCATCATTCAAAATTTCCAGCCCAGGCATCGAATCCGCCTCCGCCTCCGGATTCAGCAAAAGATTCCTGTTATTTTGATAGGCATCGGTCTTCGCTGCCCCAGGAGCCACTCGAATCAACCCCTTGAAAATCGATTTCGAACGGTCATCCAGCGCATTTTTGTAGAGCAAATCACTCCAAGTGTTCGGCACGTCATGACACTGCAACGTCCGCTGATCAAACTCCTGCCGGTCATTTCCAACCGAAAGTCCCAGCATCTCACTCCGCGCTCCTGACCCCACCATCGTGCTTCGACTCTCCTGCCGAGCATAAGCCGCGCCCAGATTCACAAATAAACTTCTGGCCTCTCCATCTTTCTCTACTCGTGTGGAATTGAGCTGAAAACTTGTTACTTTCGATCCCCATCTCTGAAAACAGATGAGATCTACCTTCGCGCCTGGGCCAACAATCAGGTCGCTCACCCCACAAGCCAGCCCTTTTCCCTCCATCTGCGTTGACCCCAAATAGTCCACCACAGTCACCTTCGCATTTTCCTCAGCTACAATCAAAGTGTGGGGAAACACAGCCGATTCATCTCCATCCAACCAGTGAAATGAGACCAGGGGAACCTTCAACTCCACATTCTTGGGGACATAGATCAGCACTCCAGCCTCGGCATTCGCCGCATGCAACGCCGCAAACTTTTGCGCCCCTAAATCAACAGGATGCGCCATAAAATACTTCTGCAGTAACTGGGGATGTTTCTTGAGTGCCCCGCCCAAAGATTCGAAAACTACGCCCTGCTTTGCCAGTTCCTCCCCACCCTCCACCTGAATCAGACGATCATTAGAGAAAACCGCCCTTGCCGCATAAGGAAAGGGTGTCGCGCTTCTTTTTAGCAACTTTTCAGGACTCGTTTGCCCCATTCCACCCGGTTGAAAATTTCCTAGATGAATGGCATCCAGAGTCGCGAATCTCCAATCCTCCTCATTTCGCTTTGGCATCGGCAAAGCCTCGAATCTTTTTCGAGCGCTTGCCTTTTTCTCCTCCCACCAAGCCGGCCCCGTGCTGCCATTCCGACCCAAAGGAGTTTGCCCAAGTTTTCCCGACACGTTTGCCTCAGGCGCCGTTGCTACCGATCGCTTCAACCGGACAACCTTCCATCGCTTCTTTTGCGAGCTTCTGCTCCTCGGGACTTTCGGGCTGCTTGTAGACGAAGGAATATCCACCATCGTCATTCCGTTTGAAACTGGCTGGTGCTGTCTCCCGGCACAGATCGCAGTCAATGCACTGGTTATCGACGTAGTAAGCTCCCGGAATATTTTCTGGGTAGCGATTGGCAGTATCGGCCATGGTCAGGTTTCTCCTCTTGGATGGATTCGTTTTATTTAGCCCACCGACCCCTCCATCTCGAGGTCGATCAGCCGTTTCAATTCAACACTGTATTCCATTGGGAACTGGCGGACGAGATCATTGACGAACCCGTTCACGCTCAAACTCATCGCCTGCCCCTCCGTCAATCCCCTTTGCTGCATGTAAAAAATCTGCTCCGCACTCACCTTCGACACGCTGGCTTCATGCTGAACCGAATTTCCCTCTCCCCGGGTTACAATCGCCGGATAGGTGTCCGTCCTAGACTCTGTATTGATCAGGAGCGCATCGCACTCGGTGTTATTTTTACAACCTTTCAAATGTCTCGGGATATGAACCAATCCCCGATAGGTCGCCCGACCTGACCCAATCGAGATCGATTTCGAAATAATATTGGAAGTGGTCTCATCTGCCGCATGAATCATCTTGGCACCAGTATCTTGGTGCTGACCGCTGTTCGCCAGCGCGATGGAGAGAACTTCACCCCGCGCCTTGCGACCCTTCAGAATGACCCCTGGATACTTCATCGTCAGACGTGAGCCAATATTACAATCGATCCACTTGATTTCAGACTCCTCATGAGCCAACCCACGCTTCGTAACCAAATTAAACACATTCGGACTCCAGTTCTGCACAGTGATGTACTGCAGCTTCGCGCCCTTCATCGCCACCAACTCAACCACCGCACTGTGCAAGGTAACCGAATCAAATTTGGGGGCTGTGCAACCCTCCATATACGTCAGCTCTGCCCCCTCATCGACGATGATCAAGGTCCGCTCAAACTGGCCAAAATTCTCCGCATTGATTCTGAAATATGCCTGCAATGGGTGCTTCACCTTCACGCCCTTAGGCACGTAAATAAAGGAGCCCCCTGAAAATACAGCACTATTTAAGGCAGAAAACTTGTTGTCCGCCGTCGGAATCACTTTCCCAAACCACTTCCTGAAGATCTCAGGATGGTCCTTTAGCCCTTCCCGACTTCCCACAAAGATCACCCCCTGCTCTGCTACGGCTTTTTTGATGTTCGAGTAAGCCGCCTCACTGTCGAACTGCGCTTCTACACCCGCCAAGAACGCCCGCTCTTTTTCTGGAATTCCCAATCTTTCAAAGGTCTTCTTTACGTCATCCGGCACCTCATCCCACGTTCGCTTCGGCTTTGCCCCTTTCGAGAGGTAGTAACGAAAATCATCAAAATGGATGCTTTCCAGATCTTTGCTGGCCCAGTGGGTCGGCAGAGGTTTGTCTTTAAAAACTTTCAATGCTTTCTTTCGAAACTCACGAACCCAATCCGGGTCTTCTTTCGCATCGCTAATGTAATCGATCGTCTTCTCTGTGAGACCCGTACCTGCGTCAAACGCGTAGTCCTCAGGGTAGGAAAAGTTTCCCTGATCCTGATCAATCTTCAGGTCCGGTTTTTCTAACGTGTTTGTTTCACTCATAATATTTCCTCAGGCCGTCACCAGGTTTTCGATCCAGTCGTACCCTTTCTTTTCCATTTCCAAGGCCAGCTCTTTCGGGCCGCTCTTCACGATTCGGCCATCCACCATCACGTGAACCACGTCCGGCACAATATAGTCGAGTAATCGTTGATAGTGGGTGATCACCAAAATCCCCATCTTCGGACCGCGCAGACTGTTCACCCCATGGGAGACAATCTTCAGCGCATCGATATCCAACCCCGAATCAGTTTCATCCAGCACCGCATACTTCGGCTCCAGCATTGCCATTTGTAAAATCTCGTTCTTTTTCTTTTCCCCTCCCGAAAAACCGTCATTCACGGCCCTGGAAGTGAAAGAACGATCGATCTTCAACAGATCCATCTTCTTGTAGAGCTCGTTGTAATACTCCACCGCGTCGATCTCCTGCCCTTCTGGACGCCTGGCGTTGAGCGCCGCCCTCATGAAATTGGCAATCGTCACTCCGGGAATTTCGCTAGGGTACTGGAAGGCAAGGAAAAGCCCTTCCCGAGCCCGAACATCCGGATCCAGACCCAAAATTGTCTTTCCATCCAACAACACATCTCCTCCCGTCACCTCATAATCAGGATGCCCCGCCATCACCTTTGCCAAGGTGCTCTTGCCCGACCCATTCTTTCCCATGATCGCATGCACTTCGCCCTTCGGAATCGTCAAGTTCAACCCATGTAAAATTTCGGTTCCGTTGATTGCTGCCTTCAGTCCTTTGATTTCGAGCGAGTTCTTCATTTTGTTTTTCCTTTCGCCAAATGGCCGCGGAAGACCAACTCCACCGAGTCCGCCTCGTACTCCCCCGGCAAAACTCCAGCCAGCTCCTGCATCATGCCTGATGGGACCGGAACGTCATACACACGACCCGTCTCGCGACAGTGAAAATGGGCATGGGGAGAAAGATTCGGGCAGTAGCGGGTAGGTTCCCGCTCAATATTGACCTGCTTCACCAAACCGCAGCTGACCAAGGTCTCCAGACAGTTGTAGACAGTGGCCATGGAGATAGTGGGCATCCGTGACTTGGTCCGGGCGTACACCTCATCGGCCGTCGGATGATCCCTCTGATCCAAAAGAACGCTGAATACCGTTTCCCTTTGGGGGGTAGTTCTTTGACCGGAATGATCCAGAGCATCGCTCAAGGCACCCCGATCCATCTGTTTGAGGCTGTTCATCAGCCCGTCAACATAGTTTAGAATTATTCTAAATCAAATTCTAATTGCAGGATCAGGCAATATCAGCCCTAGGCGCTTGAAGCTTATTAACTTTCGCCGATTGAGGCTCTTTGCCGATCGGACCAAACCTTACAAATTCCCTTCATTCTTGAGAGAATATAGTACGTCGTCTGACTTCTCACCCGCACCAACTGCGCCCCCACAATTTTAGGCACAAAATCACTCTCCAACTCCATCACCGCTTTCGGAGTCGTTCCCTCCAACCCCTTGCACAAAATTGCCGTCATCGCCTTCGTTAAGGTCTGCACCTGAGGCCCCAGCGTCATCCGAAAATGACTCCTCCCCTCCTCATCCACCTTCAAAAAGACACCTACCGTATCCGCACACTCCTCATCCTTACGCACATCCTCCAAATCAAACTTCTCACCCTCCGCCGGTTCATACGACTTCGTCGTCATACTGTAAGAGACCAGACTCTCCCTCTTCTCCTCATCCGGAAGATGTTCAAAAAGATCCACCATCTCCTGCAACTTCTTCGGATAACTCATGATTTCCCCTCCTTCGCCCGCTTCTGCGCATCAGTCTGGGTCCACTTCCACAACTCGACCAACTCTCCAGCCAACTCTTTCTTTGCACGCATCAAATCCTCCCCATTCTGAACGCTCCGTTTTCCGAAAAAGTAGCACTTCATCTTCGGCTCTGTCCCAGAAGCCCTCACTGCCACCCGAAACCCCTCGCCCAAATCAAAAATCAGCATCTTCTCCTTAGGAATCTTCTTCCCATCCACATCCTGATGGGATTCCTTCTCAAAATCCGTGACAACTAACACCCTTCTCCCTCCCCAATCCTGCGGCGGGCTTTTCTGGTAACTCTCGACTGCCCGCGCAATCTGCTTCGCCCCTTCCGCCCCAGGCATTTCGATCGTTCCCAACTTTTCCAAATAAAGTCCGTGCTTTCGGTAAATCGCATCCATCTCCTCTAATAAGTTTCGCCCGTGGGACTTCGCCCACGCCGCGGCCTCGACAAACATCAGCACGGCCCCATTCGCGTCCTTGTCCCGCACAAAATCCCCACCGCTATACCCATAACTCTCCTCTCCCCCAAAAACAAAAAAGGTACTCTTCTCAATCCTCGCCCTCCTCCACTCCTCCGCCCCCATTTGACCCCGTCCCCCTGCCTGCTTCTCATAAACCCCCAACTTCTCGCCAATATATTTAAATCCCGTCAATGTCTCCACACACCTCATACCCGCAGATCCCGCTATCTCCTTCTGTAGATCCGTAGTCACAAAGGTCTTAATCAAACAGCAGCGCTTCTCCTCACCAACTCGAATCCAGCCCTTCGCCCTCATCCGATCAATCCGATAAGCCGCCAACAATGACCCGATCTGATTTCCAGTGATCAATTCATATTCTCCCGATGAATTCCGAACCGCCACCCCCATCCGATCCGCATCCGGATCTGTCGCAAGAACTAAATCCGCCTTCTCTTTCTTCGCTTGCTCAATTCCAAGTGCCAACGCCTCTCCATTCTCCGGATTGGGTGACTTCACAGTCGGAAACCTGCCGTCCCCTTTTTCTTGAGAAGCCACCAACGAAGCCTCCACCCCTACCCCTTTCAGCATCGCCGGCACAATCCGAACTCCGGTTCCATGCAAAGGCGAATAGACCACCCTTAACTTGGCTCCCTCTTTTTTCAACATCTCCCCCTCAATCACTAACTCCTTCAGCGCTTCAAGATAGGCTGTGTCCACCTCTTGACCGAGGACGACTACTTTGCCGCCCTGTTTTGGATGAGGATCGACTTCAGGTTCCTGGACCGCCTCCACCTCCCGAATAATTCCTGAGGCATGTGGCTCCACAATCTGTGCCCCGTCCGAAAAATAAACTTTATAGCCATTGTCGTGCGGAGGGTTGTGGCTAGCCGTGATCTCAACCCCCGCCTGCGCCCCTAAATGCCGCACCGCAAAGGAAAGCTCCGGGGTGGATCGATCCTCCGCAAACAGATACGCCGTGCCCCCCCCCGCCGCAACCGCGCGAGCCGATAGCTCGGCAAACTCACGTGAAAAATGCCGCGTATCATGCGCAAAAACCACAGCCGGTGCTTTCCCTGAAAAGTTTTTCTTCAAATAATTCACCAATCCTTGGGTCGCTCGCGCGACATTCCCATAGTTCATGCAGTTCGTTCCCACCGCTGGAAACTCGGGGCGACCCAACGCGGTCGGCTTTCCTTTCTCCGCCTCCGTCACCACCTTCCCAATCGTTCGCCCCCTCAATCCACCTGTTCCAAAGGCCAACGTTCGAAAAAACCGATCGTTCAACTCCCCCCACTCCTCCGCACCCACCAAGGCTTCCAAGCTTACCCGCTCCACACTTCCCTCCTTCGCACCCGTGAAGGTTTTCTTTATATTTTTTCCCGATTCAGCCGAGAGCTGACCCGCTTCCACGGCCCGTTCTACTTTTTGAATCCCTTCTGTACTCACCATGCTCCGTTCTACCTATTTTCTAACGCCTAGGCGAGATTCCACTCCTAAGATTCTCTCGCCCTCTTTACCCAGTTTCCGCTATGCCCATCTAATGCGACTTCGCTGGTTTGTCCGAGGAGATCTCGATGGCCTTGTCGGTCTCTTCATCGATAACCTTCTTCTTCTTTTTCTAATTCTATCTCTCGTTCCCCCCGTCTGCGGTATCCCCATCGAGATCGTCGTCTCCCACATTCTTCCCGCCTCTGCTCTCTCCATCCTTGTGGGCAACCTCTTCTATGCCTGGCAAGGCCGTCGCCTTGCGCTACGCACAGGCCGCGATGACGTCACCGCCCTACCCTTCGGAATTAACACCGTCAGCCTCATGGCCTACCTATTCCTCATCATGGGCCCCCTCTGGCAACAAACCCATGACGCCGACCTCGTCTGGAGCGCAGGCATCTTTGCCTGCTGGGTCGGCGGGATTCTTGAACTCCTCGGTGCCTTCTTCGCCGATCCCCTCCGCCGCTGGCTACCCCGCGCTGCACTCCTCTCGCCCCTCGCTGGCATCGCCCTCACCTTTATTGCTATGCCTTTCGTTTTCAAAATCTATGCCAACCCCGCCATCGCCCTTTTCCCCATGCTCCTCGTTCTGTTCGCTTATGCAGGAAAAATACGCCTCCCTGGTGGCATCCCGTTCGGACTAGCCGCAATTATTCTGGGCACCCTCGGCGCTTGGCTCCTGCAACTTTTTGGCCTCGCCCCTACCCCACCTACCTCTCCCACATCCCCTCTTGGCTTTCACTTTCCTCATCCTGCTTTCGATAAACTCATCACTTTTTTCCAACGCGAAGGCGCAGGGGCCTTCTTCTCCGTCATTTTTCCCATGGCCCTCTTCAATGTCATCGGCTCGCTCCAGAATCTAGAAAGCGCAGAAGCCGCAGGGGACCGTTACGCCACCCGCTCCTCCTTATCCGTCAACGGACTCTCCACTATGATCGCCGCCTTCTTCGGTAGCCCTTTTCCCACTACCATCTACATCGGCCATCCAGGATGGAAAGGGATGGGCGCTAGAACAGGCTACTCCACCGTGAACGGAATCCTGATCGCCGCTCTATGCCTAACGGGTGCCACCGGACTTGTTCTCCGCTTTATCCCACTCGAGGTCACCCTCGGCATCCTTCTCTGGGTCGGTATCGTCATCACAGCCCAAGCCTTTTCCGATACTCCCACCAAACACTCCCTCGCCGTCGCCGTCGGACTCATCCCCTGCCTCGCAGGTTGGGCTGCCCTTATCGTCGAGACGGTCGTGCGCGCAACGGGCATGCCCCTGGACACAGTCGCGTCAAAAACGGGCGGAGACTTAGTGCTTTCTGGTCTTTTTTCTCTTGGTCAAGGATTCCTCTTATCCAGCATCCTCCTTGCGGCCATGGTAGCTTTCGTCATCGATCACCGTTTCCTCGCCGCCGCCGGCATCGCGCTCCTAAGTGCATTTCTGTCTCTTACCGGCTTGATTCACGGAGTCGCCATCACCCCAACAGGAGCCCAAGCTCTCACCGGTTGGTGGATCTGCCCGTCCTTCACACTCGCCTATGCGGCCACAAGCCTTGTTCTTGTCGGTCTATTTTTCCTCAATCGGGGCAAGCCCTACCAAGCGTCCCACCCATAACGGTTTTTCACGAAACAGAACCGCCTCCTTAAAATAAACGCAGAGTGAAAACTCCGCCTAAATATCTTTGCCAACGGTGCACGAACTGTTGCCGCTGGCCAGGGGACGTAAAAGTCTCTGAAAAGGAGATCACCGCCATCGCCTCATTTCTGAAAATCGAGGAAGCCGAGTTTATCGGAACCCACACCCGCCTTCGCTCCGACCGCCGCGGCCTCTCCCTGATTGATCAACCCGACGGTGCCTGCATCTTCCTCGACGGTCAGGATTGCAAAATCCAGCCGATCAAACCGCAACAGTGTCGCGGCTTCCCCAACGCCTGGAACTTTCCAGGTTGGCGCGAGGTGTGCGAGGCTACAGAAATTTAATCCTCCTTCACCCCGACCAAACGGAATACAGGTTTCGCCCCCTTCCTTAACTCTAACCACGCAAACGATCGAGGGGCCCCCTTGTTGGCTAAACCGGCTGAGCCTGGGTTTAAAAATCGGGTTCCCTCAATCTCCTGGTCTCTCGGAACGTGTGTGTGCCCGTGCAAAAGATGCTGCACTCCTGAGGGAGCCGATCGCGGTGGAATATGTAAAAGATGAAAGCGATGCCCCAACCGCTCGAGATCCAAACTCATCGGCCAGTTCAGCTCACTATCCTGATTCCCTTTCACCAACTGGGTCGGCTTTCCAAGTGCACAAATCGCTTCCCAGGTCGCCTTTTCACAAACATCGCCCAAATGCCAAATCTCGTCCGCAGGCCTAATGGACTCCATGACGAATGGCACAAGCCGGTCATGCGTATCTGCAATCACCGCGATCCGCAAATCCGCGGACACGTTAACGAACCGGGGCGGCTACCCAGACCGAACGAACTTTCCCAGCCGACCTCCTGGCCGACCACTCCACACCCGCAACAAAAAGGCCCGTGAAAAGCAGGTCGGAAATGAGAGAACTCCTGAAAAAAATCCACGTGGGGGGATATCCAGGAATCCCTACGGTTAAGGCCTGAACCCACCCCCCCCAACTCTTCTCATAAATAGGAATCGTCCACCACGCCCCCGTATTCGTGACCCCATAAAAGAGTAATGTCGCCAACAACGATCCCCCCAACCACACCTTCCAAGACAGACGACCTGCCAATCGATCGCCCAAAGCCCAAATCAGCAGATAAGAAACCGCGGCCAGCCCAGTTCCACTCGTCACAGGAGCCAACCCATAGTGAAGGTTTAAGAAAATGTCGGACGCAAGCAACGCAAGCAAGGGACCCGCCCAACTCCAAGGACGGGGAAAGTAAAGAGACCCACACAGTGCCAAAGCGGCCAAGGGCGAAAAGTTCTCAGGCCCACCCACCCATGGACGAGCACAACGAAATAGAACAACTCCTGTGAGTAGAAAAATCGCCCAGCGCATCCATGGATCCTGCACCCTTTCAGAAATCTTGGCAAACCTTCGGGTCCAACCTTGACCCCGACTCCCTTAACCTCCACTCTTGCCCCTTATGGGCAAACCCTACAACGCCATTCTCAAGAAACGCCGCCGTCTGCGCTACCTCAAACGCAAAAAGGTCTTGGCGAAGACTGGCACAAAAACTTCTAAAACTGCCGCGGGATGAGCCGCACCGCGCGGCCCATTACGGACCCCGCACCCCGCTATCTCTTGGTCGACGGACATAGTGTCCTCTACGCGTGGCCTTCTCTCCGAGCCATCCACTCAAACAAACCGTTTGCCGCCAGGCAGGAGCTCATCCGCCACCTCTCTGACCTGCACGATTCAGGTCGCTGGCTCGTCACCGTGATTTTTGATGGGCAAACAGGCGGAAAAGAGGAAAAACCAAAAAACTCTCTGGCCGTTCTATACGCCAGATCCGGTCAAACCGCCGACAGTCTCATTGAGCGGATGGTCCAAGCCCACGCAGGGAAAGGCGAAATCGCCGTCGTTACAGCCGATCACGCGGAAATGACTGCCATCGAATCGCTTGGTGCATTTGGCTTCTCGCCCGACTGGCTTAGGCAGGAGTGTAAAGCCGCAGGTCTGGAAATTCAGGAATCCCTGACTCGTTACCGTAAAAAGTAACTCACAGGAATTCACACCCCTGCCAGTAACCCCCGAACAAGCAAGGGATCTCGACTTGGGTTTGGGCTTCGCTGAGGCAATTCTCCTTTCAGCAAGAACTATGACAATCGCAGGAAAAATCAGTTTGGGAGGTTCGGTCGCCCTCTCCTTAGCCACCGCCGCCTTAGCCTTTATGGTTATGGGCACGAAAAACCGTTTTTCCCAACAACTCGTCGCAGTTGAATC
>Ga0214917_10000910_pt1 | contig 38663 bp, 21 predicted proteins | sample LL_1208_BB_MetaG_FD_177983 | JGI IMG/M metagenome (GOLD analysis project Ga0214917, IMG submission 177983) | Freshwater microbial communities from Lake Lanier, Atlanta, Georgia, United States - LL_1208_BB | ecosystem: Environmental > Aquatic > Freshwater > Lake | place: USA: Georgia | collected... | reverse complement strand
AGGCGACTCGGTCTTGATTACTTGAACAACTGCTGTGTTGTTCAAAGTCCGTTTTATATCACTGATGGCAAGATTCTTCCAGTGTTTCTCTGGCAAATTGTTCAACCGTTTCAACAATCGTCGAACGATTTCCCGACGAGACGGATCAACAAGAGCACCCAAAAGTTTCTCTGTACATTCCTTGCCTATTCCTCGAATGTCCTGTATTGCTGATAAATCTGTGGCGTTACCGGGATTGGGTATGGATCGACCATTAATGAACGGAGTTACACTTGGGAGTGTAGTCTGGAACTTTTTAAACACCATTCCTTCTCTGGCTTCACAATCTTCCAACTCAAAACCATATGCGCCAACGCTAGACGAGAGAATCGATGTCATGTAATCGGACTCGTTCAAGTGTAACTGAGCTTCCGGCATCCGTGTCAGTACTCCTGCATATATACAAAGTTCATCACCAACGCAAAATTTTTTCGCTGCAACCAACATCTTACCAGGATACGCGGCATGATCAGGAGGACAATCAACAACAGCCAGTCCCTTTGAAGCGGATGATTTCTCCAAATCTTGAGCCCGATTGTCTGTTCCTAGATCACCCAAACCTGCTTGTAATAGAACCAATGGAGGTAAACCAGAACCGCTCAAGTCACACACTATTCCATCAAAATACTTGAAAGCATAACGATGCTGAAAGTTGTAAAAACCACGATCATTGTTGTTTGCTGATTTCCGTGATCCACATGGAGCATGTGATGCTGTTGTACTTCCTTGGTATTTTTTGCAAATAGTTGTTTTGCGATTCTCTGCAATCGTGTCCCAGTAAGTGGTACCATAATGAACGGTGATCTCGTCGCCAGGTTCAATATCCTTAACAGCCTTGAGAACACGAACACGCATTCCACTCGAAAACCCAATTGCTAGAACAGCGTTCGGGTCATCGGTATGGTTTGCAAATCGAGCTTCGTTACCAACAGGACCGGCATCAATAACAAGAGCCCAATTGTTTAGTAATCCTTCCACTGTTGTCGACAAGTATCCCAACTGTACCAAGGCCTGGTCAAGTAATGGGTGATATCGAGCGTTGGTCACCTCCACACTCAAATTCCCTTTATTGAGCAACTCGTTACATACAGCTCGAAGTTTCTGTAACAACACTTTTCCTGTTGACAAAACGTCCTGAGTGTCCCGGCGAATGGAATCACGGTAACTCATAACTTGTAGTTCCGGGAACGATCGAATAGCGATGAGGAGAAACTCTACAAATTTCAATCGACCAAAAGTGGACGGTTCTTTTAGACCAATAGTGTTTTGAACAGAAGTTCGGTCGAGGTCACAAACTGTCCGCTCCCAAACCTCTAGAATTTCAGACACTTCTTTAGGATCCTTTGAGATGACACAAACAAGACCTCTTGTCCATGCACGAATCATACACACCCACATGCGCGATTGTAAGGGTTCCTCATAGTAGAGACTCGAACTGTCTTCGGAGGGATCCTCAAGTTCGCGAAAAGCCATCTCAGAATGGTGTTGGGCTTTCTCCAATTCATTATGCAAAAAATGAATTCGAGCAAGGGAATAGTGCCACTGATACGGATGGGATTTCTCAATGACTCGCAGAATCTCACGCATCCGCGGTGTCTCACCAGCGAGCAGTGTTTGAAAGAAATTGAATGCGTCCCGCATTCTTCTAGATTCTAACAGTGCATGAAGTTTATTCAAAGCAATCTGAGCCTTCCCGGTAAGATACATGCACTTATCGTCATTCAGGAATATATCGCAAATACGCACTGCTTTATCCCATTTACAATAGTCCATCAACAAACACACCCAGGCTTCACGGATCCCGTCAATTACTCGGTATGCTGGAGGGTAAATTGATCGCTCGCCTTGCCAAGGACGGATTTCACCATCAACCATCTTCGTCCATGGTCTATAAAGAATACGTTTGTCCCATTTAGACTCGTCACACAAAGTTTCCATAAGCTTATCGGCTTTAGGAACATTATTACCCGACATGGCTCGATTGAGCTCAACATATTGACTCTCCCATTGAAACAGAGCATCCGAAGTCATCCAGTTGACTCGATCGTGGCTTCCATCTCTTTCCTGTTCCTCGTCTGACGACAAGACCTCGTGGACGGTTTCGTCTCCGTCATCGCCATCCGAGTATGCATCACCTCGCATGGAATGCATGAAAATCAGGCCAAAAAAACCAAAAAGAAAAAATTCCGGCGGATTCAGTCGATGCCATTTTCATGGAATCCGTATGAGTCTACGCAGCACGTGTCGACAGCCTTCTGGGGTCTCCCCACTTTTCCAAGTCTTCCCGGTGCCTCCCAACCAGCAGCAACTGGGGCTACACCCGCCGGCGCAACGAATCCCGGTGCGGATTCCGGAGCGAATCCCGCACAGGGTATCGACGTAAAAGCCGAAGTGGCCCGAATAGAAGGTAACATCACGCTGTTCTATACCGGAATAGTGGCGGGCGCTCTTGGAATAGGTATATCATCTTGTCTCTTCGTCCGCTCTATTCTAAAGCCTTCTAAAGGCTTCCATGGAGGTTCATCGGACGGGGATCTGGATAGTGAAGATGACGAAAGTGATGAAGATTCAGACGAATCCTAACAGGGTAACGTTCATTAGATGAATTAATACTAGACTACGATCCCCAGGTTGTATATTATCCACATACCTAACCTGTGTTGTAGGCGAATATGGTTATTTCGCGAACCGCTAGACATGTTGTGCTCGCTGCGACGCTTTTCGCCGGGTATCATATTACTATGACTTCCTGGTCTATGCTGGCCCTGTACCTAACCAAATCACCAATCATATCGGAGAGTGTCTCTTTGGATGATCCGAGTTCGTCCAAATGGTTCATATTGCATCCGGTCCTAGCAATAATCGGTACTATTTGTCTTCCGGTTCCCGGAGTGATCCTACGAAAATACAAGGGATACTGGTCTAAGAAGATCCACGCCCTCTTTTTCGCTCTCTCTATGACAGCTCTCGCGGCTAGTTTGTACTTCGTCTGGGAAAACAAAGTCGCCCGGGGCAAGACTCATCTCACCTCATGGCACGCTCTCGGCGGTGCGGCATATACGGCCGGATTCCTCTTCTTGTTCGCCGTTGGCATCATGTCGTTGGACCCTGACCTGGCATGCATCGGTAAGACAAATGCGTCCTTCTCCTCACTGAAATGGGTGCATAAATCTGGAGGTCGACTGTTGCTTGTCTTTGGATACTGGGTGTGCTTTAGCGGGTGGTACAAGTACTATGAAGGTGCGGATTTGTTGCTTGGAGCACTGGTTGCCTCTGCCGCTAGTGTCCTGACTTATCTAGACCCTCTCTTGTCTCGACTCGGCACCGATGATCACGAAAAGATGAAAGGAAAAAGCTAGAAGATGATTAATCGTTCTCAGAAATTATTACTGTACAAAAAATTTAGAGCCAGAGTCTATGAGTGGTGGTATATTATGATTGATCAAATATTAATTCTTCGTTAACTGACGGGGTTACAATATTATTACGCTGATTATTGAATACCTGTTCGATGAGAAGCTCAAGATTGTCAAAGTCCTCGCGCATCACTCTTCGGACGTCATCGGCACCGTAAGCCGGACTTCCGAGGCTCTTGATACCGGGAGTTTGAGGAGTTTGCTGGATGTTGAGAGTTTCCAGTGCAGTCGCAATCATCTCGGGCTGCTTATCCCAAGGGATCGGGACTCCCTCAAAATCTGTCATTCCGATGCTAACGACTGGAGGTGAACCAAGTGGATTCGATGCCGGCCGCATGTGAGGTACAGAACGAATGTCCTCCGGGGGCAAAGGAACGGGCTTCTTCAACACAGAAGGTAAACGTTTACCTGTACTATCAATGCGACCTGTCTTCATTGAAGACAGGGGCCCAGAGCCTCTAAAGGTTTGGGGAGTTGCCGGGCCAGTGAACTCACCTCCCGCTTTTGACTGGAATAGTCCTGCTGGCGTCAAGTGAGCACTGGGTGCAGAAAGAAATCTTCCCAACACTGCACTTGACGGAAGGTATGGATTCTCAAGACCCGCGAGAACCTGCTTGGAGGATAGTATCAAAGGCTGCCGGATTGTTCCGCCTAATTTGAAGGAAGGGCTCTGCAAGAATGATACCTCAAGTAGGGATGATCCCTGAGAACTCAGGACATGTCTCTTCGGAGTTTTGAGCGGTTTCGGGGAGGGGGATTTACCGAAGAAGCTTGTCTGGACGAATGGAGCATCTTGTGGAAGGTACTCCCATTGAGACATTCTCGATAAGCTAGACAAATCTGAAGAGGACTTCATGGAAAGTCATGAAAAATTCTTCCATTGTAATCACATGCACGTAGCTTTGGTCCCATGTCATTATTACTGTTCAGCAATTACCTTCTTTATACCGGTGTTTCCAGTGTCTTTTCTGAGCCGGTATTCGCTCCTCGTCGAACCCTTACGAATTTGCTATCTGGTGTCGATAAGCTGGGAGATGATGCGTCCTTGATGTACATTTCTTCTTTCATCGACACAAAAGCCGGCAGAACACTACATGGCTCCGGTGGCGGTGGTGGTGAGGCCCGCCGGCGCGTATCTCCGCATAGCCCATGTGAGTGCCCTGACTATATGGATTTGATGGAGCAATCGTGTCTGTCGAGAAGACATAACATGTTGGGTACAGCATTGAATGACGTGTCAGGGGCATCCGATTCCCCGGAAAATATGCGTATGCTGATGAGGCAGAGTTTCTGGACAATGTACAATCGCTCGCAGGATGACGTTCGTCTAACCGACTCTATGTACGCGGATATATTCAACGGGACGAACTCGACTCCGCCGTACCTCACACAAGCGACAACGTTTGCCACCGGTTTGAAACAGTTGACTGGCTGGTTCCTCAACTTCATGGACTTCATTTGGAGTCAGCAGTTCATCATTGCAGACCTCACAAAGAATGATACTCGACGTATTATGGACTTGTATAGTTCAGGTCTTGGACAATGGTCCAAGTTTATTAATGATATCCAGCATCAGGAGGAAGTGGTTAGTTTTTCAAACTTTCAGCGCGTTCTTTCGTATCTCCAAAACTTCATGTCAAAAAACGCAAATCTCATGAATATCCCTACAGCAGATGTTCACAAGGCTCTCACCATGTTGTCAGACAGCATGGAGTTCAACGAAGACGGATCAGTCAAACTTCGGGAATCATTGTTTGACAGTACCAATGATTTGGCTGACAAGTTTAGTGAAGCGGCTGATTTCATATCTGAGACATTTGACGATCATTCCCAGTCGTTCCCTCAGACAATTAGTTCGCAAATCCTTGCCCCATTCACAGGTTCTGCTACGGACTTGGTTACACACTTCAAGTCTGCGACTTCTAGTAAAATTGAAGAGTTCCAAAAGTCAACTCAGACTGTCCTGGACCATCAACCATCCGACTTTATCGCGAAACTTCGTACTCGATTCCTCACCGACATCCGCGATTCTCTTGCCTCTGTTGTCGAAAACCACAGTGACAGTCGTCTTCTCGCCTCCAAAGTGTCTCACGAAGGCACCCAGTCAGTCGTCGGCAACACGACCAGAATTGGTGACTTTGTATCACGTTCAGTCTCGACAGACAGAAGTGTTCTTCAGTCATCTGTTGCATTGAATTCCAAACTGTTTTCCGCTGTGAATGGTTCCGCATCATCTACAGAAAAACGGTTGCTAGCAAATTCAACATCCAACAGTCGATCAGCGGAACAAAACACCAACAATCAAATTTCCTCAATGCTTACTTCAGCTCAAACTTCTGCTTCCAATGTCATCAATATCGCTCAAAACGCTATTCTCCCCATAGTTGACTCTGTCGGAGTCACTGCCCGGACCGGCAGTGACTCTGTATCATCTCAGTACAACGATATGTCGAGCAGTTTCTCGGAACAGTTACATGGATTCTCCATGGACTCGGCATCTGTATCGAGTGATATTTGGAAGCAAATGATGGTTAGTAGTGGTAAAATCAGTTTGGTTTCCTCGGATTTGACTGGCCAAATCAACAGTAAAGCATCGTCTGCTTTTGGGTCTATTTCGGACAATCTTTGGCAAGATCCGGTCAATGGTGACAAGGAAAAATCGGTCAACTCTGTGAAGGTTGCTGGTGCATCCAAAGCCGAGTCCATAAACGCGCTGATCAATACTAGGGAGAGCGAGTTTGGGTCTCGTCATGCGGTGCTAGCGGCAGACATTGAGTCAAGAATTGGCTCGATTCTTGTTGCAGTCCAAAACTCCACCCTCACTAGTCAAGAGAAAACCTTGCTCATTCGCAAACTACTCAATAGCTACGTTTCAGTCCCCGAAGACGATACATCTATACGGAATCGAATGAGCGGTGCCGCTGACATGATAGGGGATCAAACATCGGCCATGTTGTCCATGTTTACAGATTCCGGCAAATCGATTGGTTCTTCCTTTTCGAATCTTCCCCCACAACTTTCACCGGCTATGGCGCAGTACCTGCTAGAGAATTCAAAACATCTTTCAAGGATTCAGTCGCAAGTTGACAATGTTGGTGATTCCGTTTCTCAATCTGCAAACGAGTTTGGCGATAATGTTGCGTCCGTTCGACAGACTACAGGTCGTTTGTCTGATGCGTACAACACAATTCGATCAACGGCTTCAGACGACGATAAATCAATCTCATTCATGCCTCGTCAGATTGAAGCGAAATCAATGCAACAAACCGCAAATCTTGCCGCGTTGTATTCAGGTAATCATCTGACTCGATTAGAGCTGGAGAAACTTCAAACCCAAGATGGTATCCATCAATCTGCTTTTGATGCCATGAGTCGAACGCGCGATTTCCTTTCAGACAATACTGGCAGACAAAAGACGATTCTCAAGTATATCGGGAACCAGGAACGATCTGGAGGAAAGTTTGTCGCCCAAAGAGAAAAAATGAAGGATAAACTTTCTCGCTTAGCGATCCAATATGCGTCTGCTCTAGACACGTTGGCAGACACAAGTCGTCTACCTATCACTTCGTCTGATGTTCATATTCTCAGTATGGTTGAGGATGCAACTGGTTCAAGAGCGCTCTCAGGTTTGACGGAAATTTCAACAACAGCAAATGTGACTGCAAACACAATTCTTCAAACCATGGCGTCCCTTATCCAGAAGTATGTTGACATGTACAAGATGGAGGAAGAAGATGCCCAGAAAGCGCTGGACCAAGTTAGTTCAGCGATGAGTAAACCGGCGCCTATCCCATCCAGCCTGTATAATCTCGCCAATTTGGCCCGGAACGTTTCTGATGCTCTCACCGACGACGCTCCAGCTCCTTCCAACCAGACTCTCCCCGGTATACCGAGTAAATTGGGTGTAGTTGCACCAATCTCTTTGCTGAAGAATCAATCCCTTGTGGCGGAGACAGAATCGTCTGTTGTCTCTAATTTGACGCAAAAAATTCTATCTTTGAATCATTCAATGATGGCTCAAATGACTGCGAATTTGGAATCACAAAAATTGGAAGCTCATCGCCTGGATGCAATCACTGGTTTGAAAACTCAATCTGGGTCATCCACGATTAACAAGACATTGGCGGACAATCAGAAACTTGCAGCAGACACAAATGCGATGATGAATGACTACAGGACGAACTTGCAGGCTAAGATGGATTTGATGAGATCGAATCCAAGGTTTTTGATGGATCAAGTAACATCCACCAAGGGGAAGATGACTACAGCTATGGCCCATCTACAGGCCACACTTGCACAATCTATGAGTGATACCGGTTCGGAGATGGCTGGCGAAACAGGAGCGGCTGCTCTGTTGGCGAAGTATGAGCTCAATGCACTGAAAAAAATGTTTGGTGCATTTGCCTCGTATGCATCCGCGGAAAAATTCGAGTTGTACTTGGACCAATTGAACGATTTCCTCGTTCACACTGTTGGTGCAAACATGGTGAAAAGTCTCAACTCCAACCACAGAAGTATAGGCGGGAAGAAGCGAAAGCTGAGTGACATGCGCGCTCAAATCCTTTCCCAAGCTGACGATATGCAAGGCGAGTATGACGCTCTAGAGACCCAGGAGAATGAGTTAGCCGAGACTGTTACAGAATGGTCCTATCGGCAACAGAGCAAACTTTCAAGTCTAAATGAGTCGATCACCTCACTAAAGTCGAAAATGGCAAATGTACCCGATACCAAAGTGATGGTTTCTGCTGCACTGCGGAATATCACTTCCCTCATTTTGGAGACTTTCCCTGAATACGCAGATAAGATGAAATTCCATCCCATAAAATAAGTGATTGAAGGATTTGGGAGACCTTATTGTTCATATTGATACAGTACTAAACGGATTCCGATTGTGTTAGACGGTTAATACTATCGAAACCTCAGTTGTGACTGTGTCATATATTCATCCATGGCTGCGATTAAAGCTTGTCCGTAAAAATTGATTCCGTCTTGACCACTCGATAGCCGCGTAATCGTGTCGGCATTATTATATATTGCTAACCAGAACTGGATGATCGCGGGGTGGCATCTTGAACATTCTCCTCAGGTTGTCGGGAGGAATACTGGATTATTCGTTCAAGAATCTCCGCTCCGCGGTCGCCTGAGGGAGCGTCAAGGGCGATACCTATGAATTCCCTCCTCAAGTCCGGATTGGATAGATTAATGATTAAAACTTCAATACCCAATTGCCTTGCAGTTTCATCGCTCCAAACGAAAGATTTGGCTCCATTGTGAAATTCACCAAAATCCCTCGCAGTGTATGAGCACGTCGCAAACATCATCAGTACTCCATTGACGGGCTTTGCGTAATTTTTCCTCACTCTCGAGAGAACATGATTCAACTTCTGCATTTCTTTGAGAATCATTCCTTTGGATATTCGGGCATCTTGATTTGAGTAGCATTTTGCTTGGATCCCGATGATCAGCTTATCCTCACCACAGTGGGGTAAAACAAACAAATCCGGTGACGCCGATAGCGGAGCGGGGAAGTAAATGCTCGATTTTCCTCTAGTCAAGTAATTGCAAAATTTATTCGCTAAATCAGTGGCTGAAATGGTTGAGTCAGTCATGGAATTCACAGATGACAAAACTTTCCGACCCTCCTTTATCTTCACCGACTTCAGGTCCCATGCGGTCTGAAACAAGGCCGAGTTTGGAGGACAAAACGCTCCCAATATATCGCCACATGTCTTATTTCCATCTATAAAAGTTGAAATAAACCATTTTGCGACAAATTCCTCAAAGAGATCTGTCCGCGAGATATGTCGTTTATCCAACAGTTTGTCATACGCAACCAAGAAATCCATCAAAGGAAGGAAGTGACAGATGAGGTATTCCTCTACATTAGGTGGGATATAAATCTGCGTCCACTTAATATTGTCGCCGAATCCGGCATGGATACGGGTCGCTATATACTCACAAGTGGCTCGACATTCAGATGATGCAATCAATGCCGTTAGATCCATAGGTTTATCGCGTGCACTAAAGAGCTGATAAACAGCTTTGGGGAACCTCCGAACAGCCAATTTGACATCATTGAGTAATAGCGATGAATCGTCCATGTCAGACAGCGGGCTATCAGTCTTCAAACGATGCAATAAGGAACGAGGATGTCCCGCTGTCTTCACGTACAACATATTGATAATCTCTTGTAATTCCAAGTTGGGATAAATCCTACAAACCTTTGATGCAAGAGTTTCGTTACACGACACTGTGTGTTCCAATAATTCACGAATCTTGCTTTCTCGAATCGGATTCAAATTAACACGTTGAAATCTTCCTGGGCTCACTAAAGTTCGATTTCGCAAACCTCCTAAAAGGTCATCTTCCCGCCTAACTCCCACGTCCCACATAAAGTCGGCGCGACCACACAACAGGTAGTGAATTCCATCAGCGCGGGTCAAATCGATGCATACTTTGCTTGTAAAGTCGTAAAAGGCAGTCCTCTCGGAAGCGGCATCACCTTCTGGTGATGCAAAGGCGTTGCCAATCTCATCGAAAACAATAAAGACAGGTTTCGGTATCATGTTGAAGATTTCCCACAAGTGTGTAGGTTTCGAAGTAACAATCACTCCCCAGGATTTCCTCATTTCGTCAACGACGTATTGTACCAATGTTTTCGTTCGTGTACGTGCATCAAAAAGCGAACCCGTCTGAAATGTTATATGAAGTGTACGCGCTCGTTTTAGCTCGGCTAAAAATCCTCCCACAAACTCTTGGGGGTATTCGACCACTGTCTCGATCAATTCGGATGACATTTTGTCGATAAGAGCCAAATAATTTTTACTAAAAGTCGTCTTACCCATACCAAACAGACTGTCCATCAGGGGGAAAATCAAGTCAGCTCCAGCGTTTGAACAATTTTTCGTACGGCGTACATATGATTCCAACTGTATAACAAACAGTTTCTTTGCTGACTCGAATCGGTTAACGAAATGCAGCTCGCCCGTTCCAAGGTCGGTCTCGATTTTTAAAATCTCACTGAGTCGCTCGCTATCGGGTTTGGTGATTGGCAACTTCAACCAGTCATCCATCGCGCTCGCAAGACGATCAAGGCTCGAACGAAAGTCATTAAGGGTTTTTAATCGAATGTCGAAGCTACCCAACGCTTTCCCCTCGATTATTCTCATCACGTTTGCCCATTTGCGATCGACGGCATCAGCGGCTTCAGATATGAGTTGTTGATGACGGTGTTGGCCTTCCCACAAAAGATCATCTTTCCTGTATGGTCCGAGACCGAAACCTTTACAGGATGTTATAACATTAGACAAGGCTTCTTTGGCACTGTCTAGAGATTCATACAATGACCCTTCAAGGGAGCAATCGCTCAAAGCTTTAGTCCCATAGTTATCGCAAAACTTCTCAATATTGCCCAGAAAACTTTCCCATCTCGAGAATGCCTCCAGGAGATCATTTTTATTGCGAATTGTTTGATCGCTTTTGAGTTCATCGGTACCAGTATTCGGCAACGACGATTCGGTAGGTTGATTTCTACTCAAAGAGAGGTGACGGTTACTGGACGTACCCAAAACTGTATCCGTGATAGTATTGCCATCCGAATTGATACTTCTTCGCGGGCATTTGTTGTTGGGTTCTTCACATGAACTCTTTCGTTTATGATCGTCAGACATTAAAAACTACTATCACCTTGTTCACTGTCTAAAATTTTTCGCAATGAGGAATCTGAGCTATCTCTAGATGAGTAACCGTACGCTGTAGGTCATCTTGACAGTGCTGCCGACTCATTTCGGCCATTCATACGGTGAAAATTTGTTTCTACATATGGGATCGGTACCTCATTTAGTGCGAATTATTTATGATTTCTTGAACTTTTTAGCAGTTCCGTTTGCCTTTATCCGTACCTAATGCGCCAATTATCTGCAATTTTTGAGCTTGAATGAACGAGGGAGAAAGAGAGACTAGGCATTGTGGGCACCTTGCCCGTCGCGGAAGACACCGTCAGTGCGTGTTCATCCCTCTTTCAGCTGCTGGTCTACTTGAGTAATCGCCGATGAAGGAGACGTTACGGGGTAAATTTCAAATATCACAACTTCACTCAAAATCTTGTTCTTTAAGCTCTTTTTTGGCATGGAGACTTTAATGGTGAAATGAACGTTCAATATGTATATATCATGTATTACAGTATCACAAGGAAGCATGTATATATGGAGAAGTTCTATTGAGCATTTGTCCTAAAAGAATGGACCTGCCTGTATGGTAGCTGGTTCGCGAGGCCGAATTGGAAGCTATTCGTTGTTGAAACAATCTACCTCTTTTTACTGCAAGAGCCCGAAGCGGCAGCAATATATTGACTTTGGTTAGTCACTCCGAGAGCGATTTCCATTAATACAGTACTTAACTCATAGAGACGTGAACCCCTTAAACTGAAACGAAATCTGTATTTTGATTACGTGAACGTTGTAACGGTCCCGTCTTCATCTACCCATTTAAAATACTTCCTCAAGTGATCCGGAATCCTCCACCTTGAATGAGCATCTTCTATTGATTGCCTCAGTGAGTCCTCAGTGATTCGAAACCCCGCCTTCGCCAGGGAAAGTGGCACCTGTTGAATGTTCTCGAGCTCCTCCGCAAGCGACATACGGCGGTAAAGCCACAACTGAGCAACTTTATATTGTTCAGTTGGAAACCGTTCAATATCTGTTAGATCCTCCTGTGCGAGTTTTATTTTTGTTTGTTCGATCTCGGCCTTTAATGCAGCCCTCTGCTGCTGGTTCAGCAGCAGTTGCTCTGCTCGTAGTGAGGCCTCCTCGCTGCGTCTTGTTTCATCCTCTATGTGTTGGCGCACACGCACTCTGAGTATTTCCACCTCTTCCAATCGTCGGATCATATCCTCACGCGCAAATCGCGCCGCTTCTACCGCAGCCTTATGTTCCTCCAGAGCCTTCAATTCCATCTCAAGGCGTCTCTGTTTCTCCACTTCCAAATGCGCTAAGCTAACTTCATCGACTCCGAACGTCTCCGAACGTGGCGGCGTCGATTGCTCCAAAATTGAACCCGATTACCCAGGGGCCAACATAATTCGACACGACTACTTGACGCAAAGACTTTGACCACTTGTATGGTTGACCGTTTGGATCATCACCAGCAAAAAGAATCGTCCGAGGAACTGGAATACCTTTTTTTGAAAACTCTCCTTTGATAAAATCTTCTACTTCTCGTTCTGCTAAACGAGATTCAAATTGAGCAAATGTGAATAGAAGCACAACGTTCCTTTGGAATACTTGCGGGTTACTGATCGCCGAGAAAAGCAATTCAACAACATCCATATCGGGAAAGGCAGTTGTACGACTCGGACCTCCTACAAGGGGCATTTTGATAGCCAAAAGAATAGTTGACGCAGAGACCACTCGATCTTGAATTTGCTTCAAAACCTCAATCGCTGAAATTCTCCCATCAAATAACCCACGGGTATCCCACAACGTTTTGTCCGAGTCTGGTATACGATATGAGATAAGATCCCTTGTCCCAACATCTCCTATACCAATTTCCGATACTTCTTCGCCAACGAGATGATTGAATATTGTTGACTTTCCCACACCCGTCTTACCTATGATGACAACGTTGGTACCATCAACAACTGATACACCCAAAAAAAGTGCGCAAAATATATTCATGTTTATCCTCGATAGAAAATTGGATTAAAAATAAACCAGATTAGGAAAAAGTATTACTATCTATGAAATTACACAAGCAGATCGTTTCTGACGACCAAGTCTTCGTTCAGCAGCCATCGCTTCTAGGCGCTGATGTTCGGCCCGTATTGCAGCTTGGCGAATGCGTATCTCCAATTGAATACGTGCATCCTCTAATGAAAGAAGTCGAGCAGCATCCGCTTGACCGATTGCCGCACTTGCACTCCTCTGACTTTCCGCTTTTACTTTCAATTTTGACATATGAAGTTCGTGTTTCAACGCCGTGTTCTCGATTTCCGATTTTATCAGACTGATCGCTTCAGATATTTGCTCCATATCGAGTCGAAGGCGTGCTTCTTCCAATGCAATTTCACTAGCCATCTCTTGGTTCAGTTTAATGCACTTCTCGGTTTCTCGCATCGCCATCCTCTGACTTGCCAGTCCCTCATTGTGTTGCCGTAGCGCATCCGTATGTACAACGTAAAACGCGTATTGTTCATTCGCTGATAAACGCGATAAACAGGCAATAAGTAAATCCTGCCTCCAGTCGCCATCCGGACTACTCATAAAGAGTCTTTCTGAATGAGCAAATTTTATTCGTCTCAAATCCCCAATCGGAACGACGGGTGGTGAACACGGTCTCCCTAATACTTTCTCAAGCGTCTCGTATATGGCATTTCGTTGTCCTGCGACGAAATCATATATCCAATCCTCTGGACGGCGGCCATGTAAACTTGCTGGCATGTAGTTGACACGCTCATTGACCATTGTCAAGGTGAAAACAACTCGATCCCAAATATTTGGCTTTGGCTGCGAGAGTACAAAATACAACACATCTAGCAATTCATCCCAGTCTCCTCGGTCGCCGCCGCCATTTGATGACTCCAAATCGCGTTTTGAAGCGCTGATTAACTCCAATATGTATTCGACTTGCTGGTATGGGTCTAATGTGGGATGCTGTAATAGTTCAACGACTTTTAGAAGGGATGACGGTAAGACCCCTGATGAGGAGGCTAATTTCATATTGATTTGATTCCTAATGTACGCCAGAGGACGTGGCTCCAAAGTTCTCTGGACAAGTTTCATCAAATGAACGGTCTCCATTTGAAGTCGAGTAACCGGGCGAAACCCCGTCTGTGTACGAGTCATTGTTGGAACGGCAAAGATTATTATACTCACAGGTGCGACGCTCTCCAGATCCGAAACAATTCTCGCTTCATCCGCTTCTTGCCATTTTTTAAAATCCTCCACTGATCGCTCGATTCCATCTATTGGAGCAGCGCCAAAACCTTCGGTATCTATCAGAGTAACGTTTGCTGAATCTTGTATAAAATCAGCCATAGTCGACTGCCCGGAATCTGCTAGATACTTTCTCAATATTTCCAACCTTCCATCGTCAAAGCTAAGCGAGTGCTCTCTTGGTGCTTTGGTCACGGGAAGACCAGCACCAGTTGCTTGTATCTCCATACCAACCAGGCTGTTGAACAACGTTGATTTCCCTACACCTGAATTACCAACTATTAGTATACGAACAGGCGCTGGTGTTTCACAAGCCACAACACCGATCATTGAAAATATTTTAATCAATCCGACAACGAGCAACATGATTTATATATCAAAACCTAACGAATGGATAACCTCTCAAGACGACGACGACCACCGATCGATCAATTCTACGATATTTATGAAACGAAACGACGCTACATCTTGTTACCAGTAACCGTACCCACTGAGCTGCCAATCTTCATTCCTTTGAAAAGTCCCGCTGGCCCCCCTGTCATTCCCCCAACGAATCCCCCGACAACTGCACCAAATAATCCTCCTTCCATAGACCTTTCAGCCATCTCATTGGCCCGTCTCGCTTGATCTCTATACATGTTTGCCATCTCAATATTATGACGAAACTGGGCGTGACTAGATTTCATCAATTCTTCCTGCTTTAATGCCTCTTCATGAGCTAACCGGCGGGCAGCCGCGGTTCGTGCAATAAGGTCCTGCTCTTCTTTGTGCAATCGTTCACGTTCTCGTTTGTGTGCTTCAATGGCATTTGATTCCGCTAAACGCTCTAATTCAAGCTGCTTGGATGATTCCTCCAATTCAAGCTTTGCCTCATCCATTCTCGAACGGATATCAACAGTATCTTGTTTAGCTTTCTCATGCTCTGCTTCTAGCTTCACAGCAATGGTCTCTTCAACGCCCAACACTGCCCCCAAATCTGCTGAAAGATGAAATTCAATAGGGACTCCAACTGGACCAAAATCCAAAATTATTTGTTCTATAAATCGCTTCAACTCACGCAACGATTCCGTCCTTCTTTCAAGCTGAATCCGTGTTGCATCTGGATTCGTATACTCAATCGGAATTATTGCTGCTGGCGGCTCGGCGGCTCCTGATATCTCTTTTATTTGACCTAGTAATTTCTCAATGTATTCAAAAACTCTCCCAGCATCTCCAAATGTTTCAGACTTTGATACAACGATCGCTGTGCGCTCTGTCCATATCTTCTCACCAAAAGCCAACCGTGCTGCTATCAGCATATTGCGCTGTTGTGCCATGTATCCTTGTCTGGATTCACTTGTGGGATCAACAACCAGTATAAGGGACGAGATTGATTCAATCTTGGTGGAAATGGCGTCAAGTATATCAGCATTATTAAACTGGCCTCTGGCGTCCGCGAGACCATCAAAGAACCCCATTGTATCACAGATCAGCGATCCCCCCAAATGTTCGGCAGGATAACAATTCACATCAAAGGTGCCCGTGGATAAATCATTCACTGGAGCTACTTTGGAACCAACAAGGGCATTAACCAAGGAAGATTTACCGGATCCAGTGATACCAATTACAACGGTCGTTGGTTGCGCCGCCGCCGCATTCGCACATGAATAAAACACCAGTGCTGCAGCCGCTATCACAAAATACATCAGAAACTAGGAGATCTAGATTGGACTGAATTGATGAAATTGAGAGTGATGGTGACTGTTTCTATTTTATCGACCACCTCTAACGGCTACTCTAGCTAATGAGCCACCACCAAGACTGACGGCAGTTTCGAGCGATTTAACAACGGTCATGGCCTCCGCCACTGCCGCTGATCCCATTCCTCCTGTACAAAAAGTGGTTGCTGCAAGCAAACCACCGTTTCGTAGACTAACAGCATGTCGCTCTTCAACGACGTATTCCGTTTTACCATATCCAAACCGTAATTCCTCGGTCCCGGAATGCTCATATACCCCAAAGTAATTATCCTCATATTCTGAAATAGTATGTGGATGCGATGGGTACGCGTCCTTATCAAAACCAGACTTCAATTTGATAATATCGTTGTCAACCTCTTCAATCTCAACAATTGTGACCTTCTCAATGAAGGCTTTTGGGTCCCATTGTTCCTTATAGTCAATACCAACGAGCACTTCACTTTTCCCCATACCTTTCCCCAGTGGAGTATCAAATTGGGATGATTCCGTCTGGTATATTTGATGCGCCACCTCGCCTACCACCAAAGTATCCGCAAGAATACGTGGTGGGTCCGCTGCATGGTCCTCATCCATTATTCCAGAGCAGCTTACTAGGGTTGCCGCCGCCTGTGATTCGCTCGCGGGCTGACGGAACGGACATGGCGGAGCCGCTATGGCGGCTGCTTCAGATGAACCACCACTGTACAAAGGAACTGTGAAACCTGTTGTCATTTGTCCATCGGATGGTTTTGATGCAATGAGTGGAGGATTAGAGAGAAGACTACTTTTCAACAAAGAGGACGACGATGAAGAGGGTGATCTTTTCGAATCGATTCTCTGTTGAAGATGATCAGAACCAGCTCTTATGGTTCTTTCTGAAGATGGTGGTCCTCGTCGTACGCTGTTAGGTACAGAGTTTGTTTCCCCTTCACCCCTAACCCTCCGGCGGGGTTGCTGCTCCACACGTACCATTCTATCAGTCGTTGAACATAAATGTTCAATAACTAGAGGCATGACTTGGATCGCTAATTGTATAAAGTCAACACGAGGGATTCTTGACTTGGCCAGTTCAGCCTCACGTTTTGCAGACTCAATCTGCCGGCGCGATTCACCAACTAATTCAAGCATCTTGTTAGTGTCTCTCCTACAGCTGGTCAAGAGACGATATCCATCGAGCTCCGTTTGCCGAAGAGTCTTTTCGGCAATAAAAACGCGTTCCATGGCCTGGGAATGTTCCAACGTTGCCTCGCGGAGTTCTTTGGCCATCTGACTCATTATCGCGGATCTCGCCCGTACGGCTTCTTCCGTTGAACCAATCAACATTGCAAATGATCGTTCATCTTTAATCGCACATTCAGTGTCAGCTGCTCTCTTGAAAAGTTCTCGAACCAATTGATCATTTCTTTCCATAACTGCCCATCCAATTTTGTTAAGTACAGCCGAGTCTTCCCTTGATGCTCTAGATAATGCAACATTCCAGAACTCAAGAACCCATCCACCATTCTTCTCACCTGCTATCAATCCTGGTGGCAACGATGAACTTCCAAGGATTCCAATATACTCATGGATAGACTGAAGGAGGGCCGATGATCTCCGTTTTGCATCATCAATATCTTCAAGCAAATTGGCCTTAGTGAACGTAACTACCGTTCGTTGCCAAACTGACGGACCGAAGGCTACGTTCAATAGATCCAAAATATCAGTGAAAGACTTGTATAATCTAACAGTCCTTATATCAATCGTTAACACGATAATATGAAGAGGACTCGGTGCATCGTCTAGAATATCGCGGAGAAGCTTAGTTCGCGGCGTATCACTTCGTCCAACGGTCCCAAAGCCTTCAGTATCGATAATATTAACTGCAAACGAGTCGATTGGAATGGTATGGGAGTATGAACCCTTCGTTACCGGCTCGCATGGGCCTTCGGGACAAACGTCGCTTCCCAAGAGTGAATTAGCGAGATACGACTTGCCAACACCCGCCTCACCAGTCAAAAGAATATTTAAGGGTGCAGTATGGCTTCCAAGAACTTGCGTGAAGACGACGAAGCATTCAAAAAACAACTTTAAAAGGTCGTTGCCCATTTATCTTCGACTAGGAAGATTCTAAAGTTTTCTAATGAGTGTCGTCTCTAGCTTTTACACAAAAATACACAAAAAAAAACATTGAAACGATGGATTGGGATAATCATAAAGCGAACGTCTTGAGCAAAGAAGACAAATCTGCTAAGGGGAGCATAGATGCCCCAATTCGCGATCTTGTTTCTGCTATCAACGAATCGCCCGATTTTCTAACTACAAGTAGTTGTTCAGGAAGAATTATGCTTATCAACGAGACGAGTAAGACAAAACGGAAAAATAAGTCCGAATTTCTTTATGTTTCTCACGATTATGTTCGAGCATTTGACAACTCTAAGCTCTGTGATTGCTTCTACCGAGCCTCTGGTAATGTGTTCCTCAAGCTGGAACCTCTAATCGTCCACGTTCAGTGTCGTACTCTTAACAACGCCACTTGGTTGCTGCATTTGATGAAGACTAGGGACCAATTCAAGCATTCCTGTATTGTATCCGCTTCGAACGACAAATGGATTGTTTCAATCAAAGGAATGGTCAAGTTAGAAATTCCGCTGATTTTCGACGATGAGAAAATCATTGATGATGAGCTCCTCGCGAAATACATTAAGATCGCCAACACACGGATGATCGAGAATTTCTCGGCTATCGATGCACTTACTCGTTTTGTCCAAGAGGGTCATCTCGCTTGTCCGCAGATATCACCAGCCCAAACGATCGACTTCCGTACAATGCACCCGGTCGCCGTCCTCTCGAGCGAGCCGCTTCCAGTAAATCCCACCTGGACACCGTCTCTTGTCACTATAAGTGATCGAGACTTTACTCTGGATCTTTCTGGTAGGTTCATCACGGACCTGACCAATCAGAAACGTATTGGTATCGGACACAGTCCCGACGGATCAAAACCTTCACTGCTTGACTCAACAGTCATCCGTCCACTCAAAGACTGCTTGCTGGTTACTGGTCGAGATACCTTATGGGCTTTATGTTGGTGGTTCCGCAAACCAAAACTTATTGAGTTCATGTGGCATCGCGTTCATGCAGACACTTCTGATATTTTCTCAGTCGAGGAGTTACAGTGGGTGGCAGCCGAAATTCCTGTCATCCCACACTTTGATAAATCCTACGAAAGGTACGGCAAGATCCTAGTCGTCTACGACAAAGAAAATGTATCGGAAGAGACCTGGAGGGCACTATGTCATTCGAAAGAATGTACATCAGTCCTCTACAGACCTCACCCGGACCAACAACTTGAAGTCTTGTTCACCTTGGGAGGCGACCATATTGCCCAATTCAAAGACAATGGTGTTCAATACCGAATCGATTTCTCTCTTTTCTCATTCACACCATCCGCTATGAGACTACGAATTCTTGACCAAATTGAGCAAGATAAAACGATTGTGGAGATTACTGATTCTCCCAATTGCGCCGGGATTCATTTGCTTGTGAAATCCGATCGTCTCGCGAGACTCATTTTCGTGATTCCGGATGATTGTGAGTCGGTACAAGCAGCGATCGTTGAATATGTTTGGTGCATTTGCCTCGTATGCATCCGCGGAAAAATTCGAGTTGTACTTGGACCAATTGAACGATTTCCTCGTTCACACTGTTGGTGCAAAGATGGTTAAAAGTCTCAACTCCAACCACAGAAGTATAGGCGGGAAGAAGCGAAAGCTGAGTGACATGCGCGCTCAAATTCTTTCCCAAGTTGACGATATGCAAGGCGAGTATGATGCTCTAGAGACCCAGGAGAATGAGTTAGCCGAGACTGTTACAGAATGGTCCTATCGGCAACAGAGCAAACTTTCAAGTCTAAATGAGTCGATCACATCACTCAAGTCGAAAATGGCGAATGCACCAGATACCAAAGTAATGGTTTCGGCTGCACTGCGGAATATCACTTCCCTCATTTTGGAGACTTTCCCTGAATACGTAGATAAGATGAAGTTCCATCCCTCAAAATGAGCAATATATTGACTTTGGTTAGTCACTCCCATAGCGATTTCCATTAATACAGTACTTAACTCATAAAGACGTGAACCCCTTAAACTGAAACGAAATCTGTATTTTGATTACGTGAACGTTGTAACGGTCCCGTCTTCATCTACCCATTTAAAATACTTCCTCAAGTGATCCGGAATCCTCCACCTTGAATGAGCATCTTCTATTGATTGCCTCAGTGAGTCCTCAGTGATTCGAAACCCCGCCTTCGCCAGGGAAAGTGGCACCTGTTGAATGTTCTCGAGCTCCTCCGCAAGCGACATACGGCGGTAAAGCCACAACTGAGCAACTTTATATTGTTCAGTTGGAAACCGTTCAATATCTGTTAGATCCTCCTGTGCGAGTTTTATTTTTGTTTGTTCGATCTCGGCCTTTAATGCAGCCCTCTGCTGCTGGTTCAGCAGCAGTTGCTCTGCTCGTAGTGAGGCCTCCTCGCTGCGTCTTGTTTCATCCTCTATGTGTTGGCGCACACGCACTCTGAGTATTTCCACCTCTTCCAATCGTCGGATCATATCCTCACGCGCAAATCGCGCCGCTTCTACCGCAGCCTTATGTTCCTCCAGAGCCTTCAATTCCATCTCAAGGCGTCTCTGTTTCTCCACTTCCAAATGCGCTAAGCTAACTTCATCGACTCCGAACGTCTCCGAACGTGGCGGCGTCGATTGCTCCAAAATTGAACCCGATTACCCAGGGGCCAACATAATTCGACACGACTACTTGACGCAAAGACTTTGACCACTTGTATGGTTGACCGTTTGGATCATCACCAGCAAAAAGAATCGTCCGAGGAACTGGAATACCTTTTTTTGAAAACTCTCCTTTGATAAAATCTTCTACTTCTCGTTCTGCTAAACGAGATTCAAATTGAGCAAATGTGAATAGAAGCACAACGTTCCTTTGGAATACTTGCGGGTTACTGATCGCCGAGAAAAGCAATTCAACAACATCCATATCGGGAAAGGCAGTTGTACGACTCGGACCTCCTACAAGGGGCATTTTGATAGCCAAAAGAATAGTTGACGCAGAGACCACTCGATCTTGAATTTGCTTCAAAACCTCAATCGCTGAAATTCTCCCATCAAATAACCCACGGGTATCCCACAACGTTTTGTCCGAGTCTGGTATACGATATGAGATAAGATCCCTTGTCCCAACATCTCCTATACCAATTTCCGATACTTCTTCGCCAACGAGATGATTGAATATTGTTGACTTTCCCACACCCGTCTTACCTATGATGACAACGTTGGTACCATCAACAACTGATACACCCAAAAAAAGTGCGCAAAATATATTCATGTTTATCCTCGATAGAAAATTGGATTAAAAATAAACCAGATTAGGAAAAAGTATTACTATCTATGAAATTACACAAGCAGATCGTTTCTGACGACCAAGTCTTCGTTCAGCAGCCATCGCTTCTAGGCGCTGATGTTCGGCCCGTATTGCAGCTTGGCGAATGCGTATCTCCAATTGAATACGTGCATCCTCTAATGAAAGAAGTCGAGCAGCATCCGCTTGACCGATTGCCGCACTTGCACTCCTCTGACTTTCCGCTTTTACTTTCAATTTTGACATATGAAGTTCGTGTTTCAACGCCGTGTTCTCGATTTCCGATTTTATCAGACTGATCGCTTCAGATATTTGCTCCATATCGAGTCGAAGGCGTGCTTCTTCCAATGCAATTTCACTAGCCATCTCTTGGTTCAGTTTAATGCACTTCTCGGTTTCTCGCATCGCCATCCTCTGACTTGCCAGTCCCTCATTGTGTTGCCGTAGCGCATCCGTATGTACAACGTAAAACGCGTATTGTTCATTCGCTGATAAACGCGATAAACAGGCAATAAGTAAATCCTGCCTCCAGTCGCCATCCGGACTACTCATAAAGAGTCTTTCTGAATGAGCAAATTTTATTCGTCTCAAATCCCCAATCGGAACGACGGGTGGTGAACACGGTCTCCCTAATACTTTCTCAAGCGTCTCGTATATGGCATTTCGTTGTCCTGCGACGAAATCATATATCCAATCCTCTGGACGGCGGCCATGTAAACTTGCTGGCATGTAGTTGACACGCTCATTGACCATTGTCAAGGTGAAAACAACTCGATCCCAAATATTTGGCTTTGGCTGCGAGAGTACAAAATACAACACATCTAGCAATTCATCCCAGTCTCCTCGGTCGCCGCCGCCATTTGATGACTCCAAATCGCGTTTTGAAGCGCTGATTAACTCCAATATGTATTCGACTTGCTGGTATGGGTCTAATGTGGGATGCTGTAATAGTTCAACGACTTTTAGAAGGGATGACGGTAAGACCCCTGATGAGGAGGCTAATTTCATATTGATTTGATTCCTAATGTACGCCAGAGGACGTGGCTCCAAAGTTCTCTGGACAAGTTTCATCAAATGAACGGTCTCCATTTGAAGTCGAGTAACCGGGCGAAACCCCGTCTGTGTACGAGTCATTGTTGGAACGGCAAAGATTATTATACTCACAGGTGCGACGCTCTCCAGATCCGAAACAATTCTCGCTTCATCCGCTTCTTGCCATTTTTTAAAATCCTCCACTGATCGCTCGATTCCATCTATTGGAGCAGCGCCAAAACCTTCGGTATCTATCAGAGTAACGTTTGCTGAATCTTGTATAAAATCAGCCATAGTCGACTGCCCGGAATCTGCTAGATACTTTCTCAATATTTCCAACCTTCCATCGTCAAAGCTAAGCGAGTGCTCTCTTGGTGCTTTGGTCACGGGAAGACCAGCACCAGTTGCTTGTATCTCCATACCAACCAGGCTGTTGAACAACGTTGATTTCCCTACACCTGAATTACCAACTATTAGTATACGAACAGGCGCTGGTGTTTCACAAGCCACAACACCGATCATTGAAAATATTTTAATCAATCCGACAACGAGCAACATGATTTATATATCAAAACCTAACGAATGGATAACCTCTCAAGACGACGACGACCACCGATCGATCAATTCTACGATATTTATGAAACGAAACGACGCTACATCTTGTTACCAGTAACCGTACCCACTGAGCTGCCAATCTTCATTCCTTTGAAAAGTCCCGCTGGCCCCCCTGTCATTCCCCCAACGAATCCCCCGACAACTGCACCAAATAATCCTCCTTCCATAGACCTTTCAGCCATCTCATTGGCCCGTCTCGCTTGATCTCTATACATGTTTGCCATCTCAATATTATGACGAAACTGGGCGTGACTAGATTTCATCAATTCTTCCTGCTTTAATGCCTCTTCATGAGCTAACCGGCGGGCAGCCGCGGTTCGTGCAATAAGGTCCTGCTCTTCTTTGTGCAATCGTTCACGTTCTCGTTTGTGTGCTTCAATGGCATTTGATTCCGCTAAACGCTCTAATTCAAGCTGCTTGGATGATTCCTCCAATTCAAGCTTTGCCTCATCCATTCTCGAACGGATATCAACAGTATCTTGTTTAGCTTTCTCATGCTCTGCTTCTAGCTTCACAGCAATGGTCTCTTCAACGCCCAACACTGCCCCCAAATCTGCTGAAAGATGAAATTCAATAGGGACTCCAACTGGACCAAAATCCAAAATTATTTGTTCTATAAATCGCTTCAACTCACGCAACGATTCCGTCCTTCTTTCAAGCTGAATCCGTGTTGCATCTGGATTCGTATACTCAATCGGAATTATTGCTGCTGGCGGCTCGGCGGCTCCTGATATCTCTTTTATTTGACCTAGTAATTTCTCAATGTATTCAAAAACTCTCCCAGCATCTCCAAATGTTTCAGACTTTGATACAACGATCGCTGTGCGCTCTGTCCATATCTTCTCACCAAAAGCCAACCGTGCTGCTATCAGCATATTGCGCTGTTGTGCCATGTATCCTTGTCTGGATTCACTTGTGGGATCAACAACCAGTATAAGGGACGAGATTGATTCAATCTTGGTGGAAATGGCGTCAAGTATATCAGCATTATTAAACTGGCCTCTGGCGTCCGCGAGACCATCAAAGAACCCCATTGTATCACAGATCAGCGATCCCCCCAAATGTTCGGCAGGATAACAATTCACATCAAAGGTGCCCGTGGATAAATCATTCACTGGAGCTACTTTGGAACCAACAAGGGCATTAACCAAGGAAGATTTACCGGATCCAGTGATACCAATTACAACGGTCGTTGGTTGCGCCGCCGCCGCATTCGCACATGAATAAAACACCAGTGCTGCAGCCGCTATCACAAAATACATCAGAAACTAGGAGATCTAGATTGGACTGAATTGATGAAATTGAGAGTGATGGTGACTGTTTCTATTTTATCGACCACCTCTAACGGCTACTCTAGCTAATGAGCCACCACCAAGACTGACGGCAGTTTCGAGCGATTTAACAACGGTCATGGCCTCCGCCACTGCCGCTGATCCCATTCCTCCTGTACAAAAAGTGGTTGCTGCAAGCAAACCACCGTTTCGTAGACTAACAGCATGTCGCTCTTCAACGACGTATTCCGTTTTACCATATCCAAACCGTAATTCCTCGGTCCCGGAATGCTCATATACCCCAAAGTAATTATCCTCATATTCTGAAATAGTATGTGGATGCGATGGGTACGCGTCCTTATCAAAACCAGACTTCAATTTGATAATATCGTTGTCAACCTCTTCAATCTCAACAATTGTGACCTTCTCAATGAAGGCTTTTGGGTCCCATTGTTCCTTATAGTCAATACCAACGAGCACTTCACTTTTCCCCATACCTTTCCCCAGTGGAGTATCAAATTGGGATGATTCCGTCTGGTATATTTGATGCGCCACCTCGCCTACCACCAAAGTATCCGCAAGAATACGTGGTGGGTCCGCTGCATGGTCCTCATCCATTATTCCAGAGCAGCTTACTAGGGTTGCCGCCGCCTGTGATTCGCTCGCGGGCTGACGGAACGGACATGGCGGAGCCGCTATGGCGGCTGCTTCAGATGAACCACCACTGTACAAAGGAACTGTGAAACCTGTTGTCATTTGTCCATCGGATGGTTTTGATGCAATGAGTGGAGGATTAGAGAGAAGACTACTTTTCAACAAAGAGGACGACGATGAAGAGGGTGATCTTTTCGAATCGATTCTCTGTTGAAGATGATCAGAACCAGCTCTTATGGTTCTTTCTGAAGATGGTGGTCCTCGTCGTACGCTGTTAGGTACAGAGTTTGTTTCCCCTTCACCCCTAACCCTCCGGCGGGGTTGCTGCTCCACACGTACCATTCTATCAGTCGTTGAACATAAATGTTCAATAACTAGAGGCATGACTTGGATCGCTAATTGTATAAAGTCAACACGAGGGATTCTTGACTTGGCCAGTTCAGCCTCACGTTTTGCAGACTCAATCTGCCGGCGCGATTCACCAACTAATTCAAGCATCTTGTTAGTGTCTCTCCTACAGCTGGTCAAGAGACGATATCCATCGAGCTCCGTTTGCCGAAGAGTCTTTTCGGCAATAAAAACGCGTTCCATGGCCTGGGAATGTTCCAACGTTGCCTCGCGGAGTTCTTTGGCCATCTGACTCATTATCGCGGATCTCGCCCGTACGGCTTCTTCCGTTGAACCAATCAACATTGCAAATGATCGTTCATCTTTAATCGCACATTCAGTGTCAGCTGCTCTCTTGAAAAGTTCTCGAACCAATTGATCATTTCTTTCCATAACTGCCCATCCAATTTTGTTAAGTACAGCCGAGTCTTCCCTTGATGCTCTAGATAATGCAACATTCCAGAACTCAAGAACCCATCCACCATTCTTCTCACCTGCTATCAATCCTGGTGGCAACGATGAACTTCCAAGGATTCCAATATACTCATGGATAGACTGAAGGAGGGCCGATGATCTCCGTTTTGCATCATCAATATCTTCAAGCAAATTGGCCTTAGTGAACGTAACTACCGTTCGTTGCCAAACTGACGGACCGAAGGCTACGTTCAATAGATCCAAAATATCAGTGAAAGACTTGTATAATCTAACAGTCCTTATATCAATCGTTAACACGATAATATGAAGAGGACTCGGTGCATCGTCTAGAATATCGCGGAGAAGCTTAGTTCGCGGCGTATCACTTCGTCCAACGGTCCCAAAGCCTTCAGTATCGATAATATTAACTGCAAACGAGTCGATTGGAATGGTATGGGAGTATGAACCCTTCGTTACCGGCTCGCATGGGCCTTCGGGACAAACGTCGCTTCCCAAGAGTGAATTAGCGAGATACGACTTGCCAACACCCGCCTCACCAGTCAAAAGAATATTTAAGGGTGCAGTATGGCTTCCAAGAACTTGCGTGAAGACGACGAAGCATTCAAAAAACAACTTTAAAAGGTCGTTGCCCATTTATCTTCGACTAGGAAGATTCTAAAGTTTTCTAATGAGTGTCGTCTCTAGCTTTTACACAAAAATACACAAAAAAAAACATTGAAACGATGGATTGGGATAATCATAAAGCGAACGTCTTGAGCAAAGAAGACAAATCTGCTAAGGGGAGCATAGATGCCCCAATTCGCGATCTTGTTTCTGCTATCAACGAATCGCCCGATTTTCTAACTACAAGTAGTTGTTCAGGAAGAATTATGCTTATCAACGAGACGAGTAAGACAAAACGGAAAAATAAGTCCGAATTTCTTTATGTTTCTCACGATTATGTTCGAGCATTTGACAACTCTAAGCTCTGTGATTGCTTCTACCGAGCCTCTGGTAATGTGTTCCTCAAGCTGGAACCTCTAATCGTCCACGTTCAGTGTCGTACTCTTAACAACGCCACTTGGTTGCTGCATTTGATGAAGACTAGGGACCAATTCAAGCATTCCTGTATTGTATCCGCTTCGAACGACAAATGGATTGTTTCAATCAAAGGAATGGTCAAGTTAGAAATTCCGCTGATTTTCGACGATGAGAAAATCATTGATGATGAGCTCCTCGCGAAATACATTAAGATCGCCAACACACGGATGATCGAGAATTTCTCGGCTATCGATGCACTTACTCGTTTTGTCCAAGAGGGTCATCTCGCTTGTCCGCAGATATCACCAGCCCAAACGATCGACTTCCGTACAATGCACCCGGTCGCCGTCCTCTCGAGCGAGCCGCTTCCAGTAAATCCCACCTGGACACCGTCTCTTGTCACTATAAGTGATCGAGACTTTACTCTGGATCTTTCTGGTAGGTTCATCACGGACCTGACCAATCAGAAACGTATTGGTATCGGACACAGTCCCGACGGATCAAAACCTTCACTGCTTGACTCAACAGTCATCCGTCCACTCAAAGACTGCTTGCTGGTTACTGGTCGAGATACCTTATGGGCTTTATGTTGGTGGTTCCGCAAACCAAAACTTATTGAGTTCATGTGGCATCGCGTTCATGCAGACACTTCTGATATTTTCTCAGTCGAGGAGTTACAGTGGGTGGCAGCCGAAATTCCTGTCATCCCACACTTTGATAAATCCTACGAAAGGTACGGCAAGATCCTAGTCGTCTACGACAAAGAAAATGTATCGGAAGAGACCTGGAGGGCACTATGTCATTCGAAAGAATGTACATCAGTCCTCTACAGACCTCACCCGGACCAACAACTTGAAGTCTTGTTCACCTTGGGAGGCGACCATATTGCCCAATTCAAAGACAATGGTGTTCAATACCGAATCGATTTCTCTCTTTTCTCATTCACACCATCCGCTATGAGACAACGTCTTCTCGACCAAGTTGAGCAAGATGAAACCATTGTGGAGATTACTGACTCTCCAAATTGCGTCGGGATTCATTTGCTTGCGAAATCGAATCGTCTCGCGAAACTCATTTTCGTGATTCCGGATGATTCGGAGCAAGTCGCAACAGCGATACATGAATGCCTTGAGTTGAATAATGTAGATGGAGCAAAATACACCTTCATGACCTTGTCAACCACTCCGAAGATTGAATGGAGCTCCATATCACGAGTAATTGTCACCGCTCGATCGATCGACTGTTCACAGCTTACAACTTGTGTGAAGATTGTTCACATGATACGGGGAATGAGGACCGATAGTATTAGAAAACTCTAGTTAGATTTCGCGACCAACTAAACGACGCTGTTTACTGTACACTCTCACACTCTTACCATATTCAATTGTAAATCTATCTATTGATTATTTTGGGGATCGATCGCTGCATGTGAATACAAAGTTAAATTTCTTTGCGCTTCCGGGAAATGGACCGCTGAGAATCGGGTACAGCAGTATCATATGATATTTTGAAAATCTGAGTCGGAATACGTCGGCGTTTTGAAGTCTGGACTTCCGCGTTTCGGACAAAGAACCCGTCCTGGTTCACATTACCAATCTCCAATGTGTCCTGCGAAAATCCATTCTTTTTCCAAAACTTATGGACTCCTGCATCCTTTTTCATGTCACGCGAAGTGAATGCCGTCCACTTACTGATGTTTGGGTAACGCACAAGCACGCTCTGTACAAGCTGTGTTCCAAATCCAAATTGTCTGTACTTTGGATTCGTCCACAACACTTCGATATGCGCTGTCGTACCATCCGTGCTACTCACTCCGTCCGGGAGAGCAGATGTGGATGTGGATGGAAGTGTTGTGTCCTTCTTTGCACGAGGACCAACCAACTCGAACCACATCACCGATACATACTCTGTGCTAGACCCCGGAAAGGCTTTGAGAGCCCAAATGTGTACACGTTCCCTGACAACATCAGTGCTCCACCGACGCTCATCATCCGATATCTTCGGCATCAACTTTGAAAGTCGTGCTGCCATATGAGGCCTGTCGGTTTTCATGTCCTCGTAAATACTTTCGGCTGCTTCGAGAGACGCATCTCCAGACGACAACTTAACCGCTCTCGTGGGTGTATCCCGAGATATAGGGAGTGAGCCTGGCATCAAAACCGTAGTGGTCTAAGGGAAAACATAAAAGTGATGGGAGAGCAGGAAGTATCATTGGTTCATAGAAGAATATTATCAGATACCGGAACAAAAACGTGTATGCAATATTTCCATTTTGAGGACTGAAAAATTTGGCGAAGTCATGTATTCCGTGAATATAAAAGTATGTAACCGCGACGTATTGCCTGTAATCGATTCTAGTTTTGCGAACCAGCATTTTCGAGGAGTGTCTACATCGCCGAGTTCTGGAATTCGTTAACATCGATTGCATATATGGTCCCTGGCCTCTTGCACTTTTTCAGGCTCCAGAAGCTGAAGCGTACAGTGAACCCGGAGTGTGTGTCTCAATCAATCAGGCGTCTTGAGCTGATGACAATCTCTTGGGTTCTTCTCGGGGTCGGCTCCTTCATTTTTCACGCCACACAAACTGGTTGGGGTGAGCTTATAGATGAGTTGGGTATGATTTCAGTGAGTACTTCCACATGCTACTCTCTGCGAGGTACCCATTTCTTAACAACGGGCAGATTTGGTGTCTATTTCTACTCCTCTTTTTTCGGAATCGTCTGCATTTGCATGACTATCTACTTTCTCAGCGGCTCTCACACTTTTTTCTCAATCGTCTTTATATGCAGCTCAGTAGTTTCTGTAGCACTATTGAATACCAGTCCATCCAAGGGTTCCATCAAACAGTCCCGAAAACTTCGGGCAGGTGTCATCTTTGCAATCGTAGGATATGGTATATGGCATGTCGATCAGGCGTGCGTGCATGCGAAGTGGTCACCCTCGTACGAATCCTATGAGTGGGAACTCCAGTACTGGAGCCATCCGCTGTGGCATATTCTTACAGCTTTTGCAGCTGACTCATTCATTTCAACGCTCGTTCATAGCCTATTGGGTATCGACATATCAAGCATACAAATTTATCGATTCGACAAGCTCATCACGATGATACCAACCGTAGGTTTCCCTGTTAACGGAGAAACATATAAGTCCTAATTTTGTGGTCTGGTTCGTATCCTAAAGTCTTGATGTCAACATATTCGTGAACGGTTTTCGTATCGTACATATACAGCATGAAATCCTAATTCGCAAAAATTCCGTTATGAGTCGGCATTACGGACAAAAGAAAAGTCATCACGATTATCGTCCACACGAGAGAGTCGAGGGTGAACCCGATGGAATGGATACTATCAAGCTTCTTCCACAAATTGCAAGAGAGAAGTTGATGAAACTCTTCGACGACGGTACACTAAGACAAGGCGAGCTGGATCATAAATCTGTTCTGACACTTCATGCCCTTAGTGAACCCTTACAGGTACGATTAACTGCACTATTCATCAACATACACCCATAGTTGAAAGTCATAGAGCACCTTGAGACTGAAAGACTTTTCCTGACGAATTCCAGATCGAAGGCCGGGTTTCTAGTAAGTGCGTGTGAAAAAGCGAAGCGCGGTGAACTGGACGCTCGTGGTTTCGGTGCTTTAGACCCGTGGCGTGCGCAGCTCAAAGCGGACTGTATTCCGCGCCCGACCATCGCTTTGGTCTCCGAATCGGAATGGATCTCAGGTTTGAATGAAAAGAAGAGTGTGTCGTTGATGATTCTCCTGGATGACTCGAGATCATCATCGATGTCGTTCGAATTGGGGGATACCATCGCCTCAATCAAGGATACAATATATTCATCCTCTTCTCCAGAACCGGCTTATACGCGGTCGCGGCTAAAACTGTCACATCCGATATATGGATCTCTAAGAGACGAAAGAACACCAGCGTATTACAACTTGTCGGACGGTGATTGTCTTCAGGTTAAAATCAAGAATAGGGGTGGTAGAAAAGTAAATAGGCAACTCTAGTCAATCCCATTCAGCGTATCCGATACAGTATAAACCAAAACCTATCCTCTCTATCTAATCTCACTATCTAAGCTTGAGGAATTTCTGAGAAGAGTAACACTGGAAAATTCGTTCCTGTCTCCATCGTGGGTTCCGTTCGTACTGCTTTCCTGACAAGTACGGGAGTAAATGTTCGGGGATAGCTCGACTTCTTGGTGGTGGCTTTATCATCGCCTGCTTGTGTTTAGGGTTTGAGTTACAGTCAACACCCATCACTGGGATTTGCCATCGCTTCACAACGTATCGACACTGGTCGCAGTACAACTTGAGGACGCCCGTGTGTTTCATTGTCTACGACTTAGAAACGAAAAAAAAAGGGATAATAAAAAGAATTAATAACTATTTGACGTACGTTGACTTGTTCACTCCCTACCTACGACAACACCTGAACAACTACCAAACCCAATCCTTACTCCGTCCCGCTCACAGTGACCTGTGATCTCAACAGAGTCACCATCTTGAATAAATGTTCGAGTTCCTCGACCGGTTTGGACCGGTTTCGAGCCGTTCCACGTGAGTTCCAGCAATGACCCAAACCCTGTGGGTTCCGGCGAACTAATCGTGCCTGAACCAAGTAAGTCACCTGGACGCATATTACAGCCATTAGCAGTGTGATGGGCCAACATTTGTGAAAACGACCAATACAAGAATTTTGAGTTTGTTCGCGAGACAACTGATTTATTCATTTTTGTTTCAATTTGTATATTCATCAAAAAATCTTTCCCCTTTGATACTTGGAGATACGGGAGAGGAGAGGGGTCTTGAGGTGGCAGCGGCACCATAAACGGTTTCATGGCCTCAAACGGAACAATCCATGGAGAAATTGTTGTTCCGAAATTCTTCGACAAAAATGGACCCAATGGAACGTACTCCCAAAATTGTATATCCCGAGCTGACCAATCGTTCATCAATGTGATTCCGAAAATATGATCTGCTGCATTATCAATACTGATTGGGGATCCAAGGGAGTTTGTTTTACCACCAACAAACATGGCGAGTTCAACTTCAAAGTCAAGTTTCTCTGATTGGCCAAAATCAATTTGTCCAGACGCACGTTTTAGTTGACCACTTGGACGGGTTATTGGGGTGCCACTCACTACCACTGAACTGGCTCGACCGTGGTATCCCACAGGTAAATGTTTCCAGTTGGGTAGTAGAGGTTCTTGATTGGGTCGAAAAATCTTCCCCACATTTGCTGCATGATACTCTGAGGCATAAAAGTCCGTATAGTCGCCAATCTGAACTGGCATCAACATATCCACATCCGACTGATTCACAACAGCTTCACTCAGTAATGCCTTATTGTGCCACAAACTTTTTGGGCCGTCATCCGACAACAAGTTCTGGATTGTGGAACGAGTCGCTGACCATACCGATTTATCTTCCGACATGAACGCATTCAAAGTAGACGAACATAGCGATGAATGGACAAGTTTTTTTTCAGCTAAAACTCTCATGTCAAGAATTTTATCGCCAATCGCAACTCCAATTCGACCACTACTCGAACTACCCCGATGATGCTTGAATACTCCATATGGGAGATTGTGGATTGTGAAATCCGTAGTAAACGGTTTCGGGAACAGGAACCGTGGAAGAGATGAACTCATTTTCTAGAAAATATCGACCAAAATAATTAAATAATAAAAAAAATATTTTTATTAATTAATGAATGTCCTAATATTGAGTGGAAGATCACATAGGGGACGAGGCCGAAGAATCATAACATCCTTGAACGGAACTAAGGACAAATCTTTCTCGTCTCTCATCGATTCCACGGATAATTTGTACTTGGTAAACATTGGATCCATTTCTTTCACTCCTTTGAAACAAAATGGTGCAAAGGAAAGTTTTCCGTCTTCTTCGCTTCCTCCACCACCACCCGCTGTCTCTGGTTGATACCCCACAATTTTGATCCCGTTTCCCCCAGGAGCTGTGTTCTTGAGCGAGTAGTAACTATCCCAAAGAGTTTTCGGGTGAACAGAGTTTGAAACATCTTCGAGTCGGACATGTATACTGCTCGCGGGCTGATCAAACACAAAAGATGGATGATCTGGTGGAACCGGGCAAGACCCATCCACCGATACATATTTCAGATCACCAATATCAGTGTATGTTGTATGTGCATTTGGAGTCACTTTTTCCACATACAACCAAGGTGATTTCAAATCCGTGTGGTTAAGCCAGGGCAACGACCAATGAGGCGGCGGTGGTCCGTCTATTGGGGGAGCAGTCGAAACACCTCGACTCGTCCATGAATCGAAACCGTCTGCATCGGTGGATATTTCGGGTCCTCCAGCAAAGAGAGAAAAAATATGGTCCCACATGCAACTTGGGATGAATGACTTAAGGAGGGGGAGAGGAAAGAGTGGCCAATCAAACTAACTAATGTCACAAGAATGGATTGGTTTAATGTCAATTATTATGGAATCATTTGGCGGAAAATTTTGTATTGGAAAAAGTATAAGTTTTCTCCCCTGCCGATCTCTGATCTCAAACGCATGTATTTCCAGTAAACTAGTTGGGCTGATTGTTATCAGCCAACAGTGACTCCATTCCAGTATACCATCAAGTGATTCCTGATTGAATTCCTTAACGATTTCAATAGAAACAGTTTCGTCCTTTTCATTGGTGGGTGAGAATGTCGCAACCTCTCGCGTTGTCCACATCGCCTAGGTAGATACTGGCACAAACACATCAACTATGAACCAATCTTGAAAAGCTACCCACTATGCTTTCTGTTTCCACAAATTATATACGTTGATTGAGTAGACAATAACATCGGTGATTTTTTCAACGATGAAAAAGACGGGGAGTTTACAAAGCCAGCCAAGGGTCCACCGATGAAGGGGATCTTGGGGAACAACTACAGGGACTGGTGGACCTGAGCTACTGGCATTGATCAAAAGGAAAGGAAAAAGAACACCGAGAAGACCATTCTCGACCATGGTTGGGAACTCTGTGACCAGGATCGCTACCCATATGGAAAAGGACACGAAATACACCCAATGGGATTCAATGAGATCGACTTTTTGAGAAAACGAAAGCTGTCGATACTTGAACTCAAACGCGTTGAAGGAAATGAGAAACGCTAGACTTATCGCGTACAGGATCCGGTAAGGGGCCAACACAGTCAAATATCCCAAATACACAATGTTGAACAATGATCGTAAAAGGATGTCGGCTATCTGAAAGGGGAGAGATGTCGATATAGGAGTCGCCATAGGTGTTGGTTTGGTTGCTGGAACATTCTTCGAGAAAAACTCGACTGAATCGATTGCAATATCCCTGTACCAAATCGTGTTCAGAATAAAGGTCACGATATACAGCGGCGCGATCCAAAGGGAATAATAGACCCAAGATATCCATACACTGATCACTTCTTGGATATCGTTCACGCCGGATCGAGTTGGTAGTATAAGACCGATCACTCGCGATAGAATCGGGGCCAGCATCCAATGAAATACAACTATTGACCCGAGAAAAATGAGACCGTTTAGAAGCAAACATTGAACCAGTTTTGAACGAACCTTTGGGCAGCGAACCAGAACCACAGCTGCCCTATGGAACGATATCGAGTCAATAACACCAGATCTTGACGCTTCCAAGATACTTTTTGGGACTGACATTTCTAGTGGCGACGGGCAAAATGTACGCGTCTGTGGAATACGGTTTTTTTTTTCTCGCCCTTGTTTGTGGGATAGCTTGCTCTAGTATCATCTGCTAACACGAATATATTCGCTCGTAGAGGTATCTCAGTATGCCTTTCGTCTCTGAATCTGGTGAGTTCACTCTCTTCATGGAAGTTTTGAAGCTCGAAGGGAAACTAGCTGCCTTGCAGCGTATAAGTGGTCTCACAACTACTGAAGGTTTGGGGGCTGTTGTAAGCACAAAAACTCCGGCGAAACTCAACCACACTACATCCGCCACGTCGACCGACTGCCCAGATGGCTCGAGTACGACCGAGGCGATGGATACTCCTCGTGATTCTGATGATGACGACGAAGAGGTATCGTCGGAAAGCGACAGTAGTGAATAATTCGTGCCGAGCGAGCCTCTAATTATAGCCATAAGTTTCAGTTAGTGACAATTTAGACTCAACCGCCACTCCCTGGATCACATGATACAGTATGAACTCGCCAAGTTTTGTCTGCTAGCGTGCAATCGCTTCGATACCGTTCGATGCATAATCTTCTAGTCTACTTGGAACCGGTAATTGGTAGGATTGTATCATACTGACAGCTTGGGCGGCCAAACTCTCGACCGCTGAGCTGACACTGCCTTCCACAGTGTCTAGAGTTCCAGAGTTGTCCGTCGAGATATTGCTGATCTCCGATGCTTCGTTTATTATCTCGTTAATCTCACGTTCGTAGAAGGATTGCAACTGCGACCGCAGCGAGTCCGCGGGCACTTTGAGATCCGCGTCATTCCCATACCAAGAAATGACTGCTTGTAAGTCCTCAATGTCCTGAGCTATCTTGGTCCTGTTACTAGTCAATCCCAAATCGACCCCGGTCAGTTTCTGTTTAATATTGAATAAAACGTTCCCATTGGTCGTGTTGAGCTGCGTCGCAGCCCCCGTAAACCTCATTCGCTGTGACGCTAGATACGAGTCGAAGGCCGCCATCACTTGAGACAACGTTGTCCTTAGTATCGTTAGATTGGATTCAATTTGATCTTCCTGACCAGATAAAGTCGACGACGAATCCAGTGATGCAACTTTTTCCGCTATTCGTCCCATAGAGTTAGCCATATTTGCTTGAGCTATCAAGACTGCTTGGGAGACCGAGTCTCCTTGTGATGCCGACAGGGAAGCAGTGGCTGCCGTTTGTTTGGCATAACTATCAATCACACTCATCGCATCAGATTGTGTTTGATTCATTGTCGAAGAACTTGAGTTCATTTGACTCAAAACTAGACCACTTTGCATTGCTAAAGATGCCGCATGTAGTTTGACTTCATTCGCCATAGATGTTGATGCATTATCGATAGATCCAACTTGCTCGGAGAGTGACGACGCAGTGGTTCCCAATTGCCCAACCATATTCGAGACAGACGAAGAAGCTGTGCTCGCGTTACTAATCACTCCAACTGAGCCACTCATAAGCCCACTTAATTGAGCATATGGGATCACTAGCTGACTCCCCGAACCAACAGCATTCGCTTTGTTTGCAAGATTCTGAATCTGGCCACTGATTGTGGAGATCGCAGATAAGATCCCCCCATCTCGGATCGCGTTTGGTGAGTCAGATTTCGCAGCGGCGTCCGCCGCTGCTAAATCTGACTGGAGGCTCGATACTAAGCTCTCAAACGTCTTTCCAAAGGATTCCGACAACACCGAGTAGTCGTTATAGTACGCATTTGCAGACTGATTGAAGTATGCAGGAATTCCAGATATATTGTTCATACTCGCGGATTCGGTGTCCGAAACGTGTAGTGACAAGTCGGAAATATCTGGATCGGGATGAATACCGTATTTCGCAAGGTCGTCCATACCTAGTGGATCCCCTTGCTCGATGGGATACGCAGCAGCATTGAAAGCTCGGATTTGCTGAATCAGTTTTTGCCCCTCCGCTGGTAATTGCATTATCTGATTATACAGCGGAGTGTTTTGAGATCCTAAATAATCGTTGAGTTGCCGCATCAGCGTATCGACGTTTCCTGCAACTGCTCGAATCTGGTCCATTTCGCCCACACTTATTCCACCAATGCTAATATTGCTGGAAGCCTTGAGTGTGTTGACTTGAGACAAAACGCTTGAAGTTGAGTCTGAGGCAGATGAACTAGCACTAGCAAGAAAACTTTTCAATGTCGCTTGAGCATCATTCACAGTGTCGTTCACTTGCCCTGCAACATACTGCGTCTGATCAGTCACGGATTGATTCAAGGAATTCGTGTCCACAGTAAAATTTGTTCCAGTATAATTTCCAAACGAAGAATCAAAGTCCGACTTGAGTTTGTTCAGAGTGCCGACGGCACTCGCCGCAACAGTTCCTCCCGGTGATGTCCCATTCAACTGGTTCTTGAAATTGTCAACTGCCGATTGCATTTGGGAAGTAAACGTTACCACTGTCTTGTACACACCTGTAGCGGCGCCCGATAAAAACGTCCCAATCATATCGTCGGTTTGGTTCGCGAAACTGGCCGTATAACTGTTAGATGTGCCAGACTGTGCGATGTATGCCCGAACAGCAACAATGGCATCATCAGCACTTATTCCTTGCTGTTGTAGATTCAGTAGAATTTGAGCCGTCATGTTTGCTGCCACCGATTGGTTATTCATAGAAGCCGTTGTCACGTACTGATCCATCTGAGCCTGAACCGCGGCCAACGCGTTAGCCTGAGCAGTAGATAATGCCGAAGCTGCAGCACTTGATGGTACAGTTTTTGTCCCATTAACGACTGTCATTGCCACTGAATTGGAACCTCCAAACGCACTGCTCGCACTCGAACCAATCTGAGATTGTACTGCTTGTCCAGCTGATTGGACAGCTTTATTCATTTGATTCGTTGCGTCCGCCAACGCTCCCCCCATGAACTGTGATTCATATGCAGCAGCATTTGCTGCATCCCCAAGCTGAGCGTCCATGGCGTTCACCTGCTCACTCATATCGGCCAGGTTCGAGAATGTGTCTGACCCGACCGCATCAGGGGCAGCAAGCCCAATCGAGTTGATCAGACTCACATCCTTACTCATCTGAGAAACAACGCTCATGATGATCTGGTTCAACGTATTAGTTGTGTTTGATTTCCATTTCGTTGAATTAGTCACCGACTGACCAACCAAGGTGTGCTCGAGATTGCCCAAGTTTGTTAGTTGGGACTTCAACGTTGATTGAACTTGTGAATCATAATCGAGTATCCCACGAGTCGAAGCAACTCCTGATGACACCTGACTCGACGCGTTTGAGATGTTGGATGTCACTCCATTCGCCAACGGCGAATAGTACATGTTCCACGTACTGTTAGGTGTTGCATTGCTTGCGCTAAGGAGGGTTCCAATCGTGCCCAAAGTGGTATTGTACTGAGATGACAAATACCCGCGCTGGGTCGAGCTTGTGGAGTTTATCAACGACAACGAACTGTTTTGATATTGGGATTGTTTCATTGCTGCTGTAGAATTGAATCCGCTAATGATCGAGCTACCAGTCGAGTTGTACCCCGATAACTGCTTGGCGATAAATGTGGCAATGTTTGTGGCGGTAGCAGAGTTGGCACTCGGAAGATCAACGTTTGTCAAATTCTTCACCAAAATTGCAATCGAATCGAGTGCACTACCAAGTGAACTTGTCAGAGATCCTGTAGTAGAAGACGAACTATTCAGACTCGCTGACGCTCCATTTAGTGCATCCCACGCCGTGTACAGTTGGTTGTTCATTTGGGAAACATCACTATTCAAATTTCCAACAATAGTGTTGAACACAGTCTGGATGTTCTGATTAGTGGAATCATCTTGACTTTGCTGTAATCCGGAAAACCATGAAGCCATTTGAGTCATCAAACTGTCCTGTAACGTCTCCATATTCTCCACGCTTCCCATAAACTTGTCGTTCGTTACATTGAGTAGGTTCATGTACGCATTGTTCACCGACAGTGCCCAGAAATACTCCATTGTTAGCAAATGTTTAACTGCCTGATCCGACAACGTTAGTGAACCGTTATTCGTGTTTGTGAGATTAAATATCAGGGAT
>Ga0214917_10000909_pt1 | contig 38665 bp, 69 predicted proteins | sample LL_1208_BB_MetaG_FD_177983 | JGI IMG/M metagenome (GOLD analysis project Ga0214917, IMG submission 177983) | Freshwater microbial communities from Lake Lanier, Atlanta, Georgia, United States - LL_1208_BB | ecosystem: Environmental > Aquatic > Freshwater > Lake | place: USA: Georgia | collected... | reverse complement strand
CCCCCACCCATACCCACCCGGATAATAAACCCGCGCGCGTAAGGGCACCGGCCAAGCCGGAAGGGGTGAGTGCGCAGACATGGGCGGATTTTCTGGAGGTTCGCCGCAAAAAGCGTGCTCCCGTCACTGAGACCGTGGTTGCTGGCATGGAGCGGGAAGCCGCGAAAGCTGGTTGGCCGTTGGAACAGGCATTTACCGAAACAATTACTCGAGGGTGGCAAAGTTTCAAGGCTGAGTGGGTGACACCGGCCCGAAGTAGCACCGTGGCGGTGGGCGTATGACCTGGGCCCCCGCCAAGCTGGGCAAGCAGACTTGCCCGCAATGCTCCGAACACCGCAGGCACCGCAAGGAACCCTGCCTCAACGTGAGCAAAACCGACAACGGCGGAATGGTTTGGTTCTGCCATCACTGTGGTTTCAAAGGAACGACCGATGATTGCAGGACCGCACAGGGAATGGCTTCAGGCTCGCGGCATCCCATCCGATTTGGCGGAGAAGTTCGGGATTACAACGGTTCGGCGGCACGACGCGTACTGGCTGTCCATCCCTTACATGCACGACGGGCAGATCGTGAACCGCAAGTATCGGCGCACCGCCGAGAAGCAGCACGAAATGGACAAGGGCGGAAAGCTTTGCTTCTGGAACGCTGAGGCGTTAAAGGGCGCTCGCACGCTTGTGATCACTGAGGGCGAGTTTGACGCACTTGCCGCTATTGCTTGTGGCTTCCCCCATGCCGTGAGTGTCCCCAACGGCGCGCCGGCTGAAAAGGCGGACGACCCGCTGAACGCCAAGCGGTATTCGTTTTTGTGGGAAATGCACGAGGATGCCTTGAAGGCCATCCCTTCGATCATCCTCGCAACCGATGGTGACAAACCCGGCCAGACCCTTGCTCACGATCTCGCCTGCATTTTGGGCAAGGACCGTTGCAAGTTTGTCGAGTACCCTGAGGGCTGCAAGGATTTGAACGATGTGCTGGTAAAGCACGGCCAGCGCGCCGCCGCCGAAGTCCTGACGCTGGCAAAGCCCTTTCCGGTGGTGGGCCTCTACCGCATGTCAGACTTCCCCGATGGTGTGGACATTCAAGCCATGCCGACTGGGATCGAAGCCCTTGACGAACACATGCAGATCGTCCTCGGCACGTTCACCGTGTTTTCCGGTTATTCCAACATGGGCAAGTCCACGGTGATGAACACCATCCTTGCGCATTGTATTGATCGGAACGTGCCGGTCTGCATCGCCAGCTTTGAGACGCTTCCCAAACCCATTTTACGCGACGGTATCGCCCGTGCTCTGCTCGGATGCAGCTTTGAGGACTTCCCGCACCATCCGAAGCGCCGCGCTGCTTACGACCAGATCGAAAGCATGATGACCGTCATTTCCAATGCCCTCGACGATGACGAAGACATCACGCTTGAAGCCTACCTTGAACTGGCGCGCATTGCAGTCGTGCGGAATGGCGCAAAGGTGGTGGTGCTCGATCCGTGGAATGAGCTGGAGCACAAGCGCAACCACGACGAAACCGAAACCGACTACATCGGGCGGGCAATTCGCGCACTGAAGCGGTTTGCCAAGCGGTACAACATTGCACTGTGGGTAGTGGCGCACCCCACCAAGCCGATGAAGATGAAGGACGGCACCGTCCCGCCCCCAGGACTGTATGACATTGCAGGATCGGCCAACTGGGCGAACAAGGCTGACTACGGCCTGATTTATCATCGCCCCGACAAAACGGTGAACAGCGCAACCTTGTCAGTGGTCAAGGTCCGCATGGGCCTGCCCGGCAAGTGCGGCGTGGTTCACACCTGCATGAACGCTTTCAAGAGCCGGATTGAAGCGGACCCGTACGCATGACCTACCGCCCGCGCAATCGCAACGACCGTACGAACGAAGCGCCGAAGTCAACCGCGCGCTGGTTCGATTACCGCAAGGACGAGTCAAAGACAAAGCCATTCGGTTTTCATTCGCAGGAGCAGACCAGTGACCGCAGCCAATGACAACTGGCCCCGCGACACCCTAGCCGATAGCGATGGAGATGATGGAGCATGAAAGCGAACCGCAAGCGCAAGAAGGTTGATCCGGTCAACTACGTTCGCCCCACCCCTGAGCAGCAAGCCAAGGGAGAGTTTGTCACCGCAGGCATGGCCTACCGCCGCGTTCCGGTCATCGTCACGCTGGCAGACACAGGCAAGCTTTCACAGCGCCAGTTCGACGGCCTCGCCCGCTATCGTGATGTCGCCATTGCTGACGAGCGCAGCCTGATCCGCGACAGCATTGGCAAGATGCTCGACGGCATGATGGGTGGCGGCACCGGCGGGCCAAGTCTCTCAACCACCCGCAACGCAATCGAGCTAGGCTATCTCGAACGTAAACTTGGCAGCTTGGCAGACATTGCCCGCGCTGTGGCTGTGAAGGACGTTAGCCTAGCGCAATGGGCCATCAAGCAGGGTGGCAGCATCATGCGCTCGAAGGGACTTGTTCCTGCCGTGGTTACGTGGTTTGAACCTCGCCGCAAGTTTGCGGAGATTGCGCTTATGGAAATCCGCATGGCTGGCGAGCGATTGGCCGATGCGATAGGGGCTTGACCTTTCTTACGTGATCGCCTATGCAAATTGATAAAGGTGCGTAATGCGCCTGAAGGGGTCGGCTGTAATGGCTGGCCCTTTTTGCGTTAGGGCTACGGCCCTGCCCGTCCCCGCTTTCGCACTATGCACGCCCACACCTTGAGGGGCACAAAGGCGCGCGTGACGGGCGAATATCACTAGCGAACCGGCGACGCCTTCGGGCACCTGGTAGCGAGGCTGTCACATGAGCGGCAATAAAATAACGGGCGGAAAACCGGGGCCGGGCCGTCCCAAGGGTTCACCGAACAAGGTCAGCACCGAAGCAAAGAACGCTATTGCGTTGGCTGCGGCCAATCTGGGTGGGCACAACCGTCTGGTTGATTGGGTCAAAGAAGACCCGAAGAACGAAAGCGCGTTCTGGACCTCGATCTATCCCAAGCTGATTGCGGTTTCTGTGGTCGGTCCTGGTGATGATGGCTCCCACAAGCTCGTGGTATCGTGGCAAGGGTAATCATCCCGTACACCCCGCGCGAGGTGTTCAAGCCTTACCATAGCAGAACGCAGCGGTTTGCCTCGATTGTCGCCCATCGCCGCGCTGGCAAGACGGTTGCAACGATTAACGACCAGATCAGGCGGGCGATTGAGTTTCCCCGGCAGGATGGCCGGTTCGCTTACATTGCGCCATTTCGCCAGCAGGCCAAAGACGTGGCTTGGTCTTACCTCAAGTTCTACACGGCGCCGATCCCTGGGATTGAGGTAAGCGAGAGCGAGCTTCATGTAACGCTGCCGACTGGTTCACGTATCAGGTTGTATGGCAGCGACAACTATGACGCCATGCGAGGCATCTATCTCGACGGTGTGATCATGGACGAGTTTGCGGACCATCATCCGCAGGCATGGCGGGAAGTGGTGCGACCGGCTCTTGCGGATCGGCAAGGCTGGGCAACGTTCATTGGCACGTCAAAGGGCAAAAACGCCTTTTACGACATGCAGGTTTTGGCGGAATCGTCGCCTGACTGGTTTGCCGCGCGGATGAAGGCAAGCGAGACGGGATTGCTTCCGGCAAGCGAGCTGGAAGCGATGCGCCAGACGATGAGCGCGAACGAGTACGCGCGGGAAATGGAATGCGACTTCGACGCGGCGATTGAAGGCGCATACTTTGCGGACCTGATTGCCGAGGCGAAGAAGCAGGGGCGGATTGGCCGGGTGGCCAAAGACCCGAACATGGCGATCCGGGTTTACTGCGACCTTGGCGGTTCCGGCGCGAAGGCCGATGCGTTTACGATGTGGGTCTGCCAGTTCATCGGGCAGGAAATACGTGTCCTCGACTATTACGAGGCGCAAGGGCAACCGGCTGCGGAACACTTTGCATGGCTGCGGGAACGGGGGTTTGCCCGCGCGGAAGTGTTCCTGCCGCATGATGGCTTGACGCAGAGCGGGCCGGGTTCGGCAAGCTGGGAAGGCGCCTTTCGTGAGGCGGGTTTCAGTGCCTCTACGCTGCGCAATGCAGGGTCCGGGGCCTCTGGTGCCAAGTCGGTGCGGATCGAGGCTGTACGTCGCTTGCTGCCGCGCGTGTGGTTCAATGCCGATACGTGCCAGGGCGGTCTGGATGCGTTGACCGCCTATGCCGAGAAGCGGGACGAGAAGCGCGGGATCGGCCTCGGGCCTGATCATAACTGGGCAAGCCACGGTGCTGACGCTTTTGGCCTGATGGCGGTAGATTACCGCGAGCCAACGACCAGTTGGACAGGCTCTCTCAAATACAGGAGCAATCCGATATGAAGTACGATGTAACCCGCTACAGTCCTGGCGGTTTTGAAACGGTAACGGTCGAAGCGGAAAGCGGCGATGAGGCGGCGATGCTGGCTTACAAGCCGGGCTGTTCGGTTCGCGGTGTGACGCCTTCCGCCGATCAGGGCGAAGAGCCGAAGCGCCGTGGCCGTCCTCCGGTGGCGGCTGACTGAGCATGCCGAAGATGGGCGACGATGCGCTGCGCACGCTGATTATGGCGCGGCGCGATGCGTCGTCCAACCGGCTTGATAGCGAGTACAGCAAGAACCGGCGTGAGGCGCTAGCGTTCTACCGTGGCGACACTCACACGAGCTACGGCCCTGATGAGCCGGGCATGTCCAAGGTCATCAGCCGCGACACGATGGAAGCGGTGGAATCCATGCTTCCGGGGCTTATGCGCCCGTTTGTGTCTGGTGACGAGGTTGTTCGTTTCGATCCGCAGGGGCCTGAGGACGAAGACAGCAGCAAGCAGGCCAGCGAGTACATCAACTACCTTTTCACGCGCAGAAACGATGGATACTCGATTATCCATACGTCGATGAAAGATGGGCTGCTGTTCCGTCTGGGCGTTGGCAAGGTGGTGCGCGAGGAAAGCGAGAGCTACAAGGCAGAGACGTATCGCTGCCTGTCTGAGATCGAGTTTCAGGCGCTTGAGCAGGACGAGAACTTCGAGGTTCTGTCCGCCACGATGGAGCCGGATGGGATAAGCGCACAGGGCCAGCGCAAGTTCAAGAAGGGCAAGATTGCGGTTTACTGCGTCGCGCCTGACGAGTTTCTGTTCGAGCGGCATCTTGCCCGTTTGGAAGATGCCAACTTCCTCGGGCAGGAAAGCCGCCGTTCGGTGTCCGACCTTATTGCGATGGGGCTGGACAAGAAGAAATGCGAAGGCCTCACCAGCGACAACGACACGGCTTACAACACTGAGCGGACGGAGCGGTTCTGGGGCGAAAACAGCACGCCGCTGACGACTGACAACGACCTCGCCCGTATGGTGCGGGTGTCTGAGTGCTATATTCGCTGCGATTACGAGGGCAACGGCAAGCTTGTCTGGCGCAGGGTGTTCCTTGGCGGCGGCAATGACGAGGTTTTGTCAAACGATCCGGTTGACGATCATCCCTACGTGGCATGGACGCCCATTCCGATCCCGCACAAGCTGGTGGGGCTTTCGATCCACGACCTGACGCGCGATATTCAGCTTATCAAGACCGCACTGGCGCGGGAGATTCAGAACAACCTGTACCTGTCCAATCGCCCGCAGCGTGAAGTGGTCGAGGGACAGGTCAATCTTGACGATGTGTTGAACCCGCGCGTTGGTGGTGTCATCCGTGTCAAGGCTGCTGGCATGATGCGGGAGGCGGTAACACCGTTCACCGCCGGTGCTTCGATGGGCATTGTCGAGTATTACGACACGGTTCGCGAGCAGCGGACGGGCAACACCAGGTACAATCAGGGCCTTGACGCTGACAGCCTGAACAAGACCGCAACGGGCATTTCGTCGATCATGGCGGCAGCGGGCCAGCGCATGGAGATGTTTGCGCGCCAGTACGCTGAGCAGTTTCTGAAGCCGCTGTTCCTCAAGATGCTGGAACTGGTTTGCAAGTACCCTGACCAGAAAGAGGTTATCCGCCTTCGCAATGAGTGGGTGGAGATGGACCCGCGCGAATGGTCCACCGAATACGATATGAGCGTGACGGTGGGCCTTGGGTCTGGCTCGCGCGAGAAGATGGTTGCCGAGATTCAGCAGCTCTTGCAGATCGATGCGCAAATCCTTCAGCTTCAGGGTGGCGCCGTTGGTCCGCTGGTCGATTACGAGAAGATTTACGGCAAGCTGAAGGCGCTTACCGAGGCGATGGGCCTGAAGGGCATCGAGAAGTTCTACAACGATCCTGATGGCTACCAGCAGCCGCCGCAGACCAATCCCGAAGCTGACAAGGCGCAGATGGATGGGCAGATCAAGCTTCAAATCGCGCAGATTGACGCGGACGCCAAGATTGCGGTGGCCAAGATCAATGGCGAAGTGGAGTTGCTTAAGGCTTCGATGACGCCGCCGCCGAATATCATGCCGGAAATGGACGGCCCCGGCCCCGACATGACACCGATGCACGAACAGGCAGAAATGCCGCAGTTTGAGCAGCAGGAGCCGATGATGGAAGGCGAGCCAGTTGGATACTGAGCAGCGCGCCAACCATGCGCGGCAGCTTCGTGACGATCCGATGTTCCGCGAGATCATGGACGAGCTGCGCGAGGAAGCCATCAACGTCTGGGCCAAGACAGCAACCGAGCAGCAGGGCCAGCGCGAATTTGCATGGATGATGGTGCGCGTGATCGACCGTATCGGCACCAAGCTTCAGTCCATCGTGGACGATCAGTTTATCTCGGCCCGCGCGATTGTCCGTGAACCCGACTGACTGGCAGGAACTGCCACGCACTAACGATACGACACGCAGATTTTACCGCCGCAATGAACGTGGCGAACTGGAATTGATCCGCAAGGAGCAATGCGACCCGGCGCAACCGGGAACCAAAGCCATCGTCGTGAGACAGACGGCAAACCCAAGGTGACAAATGGAACTTGATACGGCGACGCCCGAAGCGGCACCCGTTGAAGCCACCCCGCCCGACGCACTCGCGGCATTTCTGGCGGAGGATGACACCAGCACTAGCGAACCCGAAGGCGTAGGCGACGGCGAACAGCCACCCGCAACCGAGGGGGAAGCGCAAACAGCGGAAGGCCAGACCGAGGAAACGCTCCCCGTTGAAGAACCCCGTTACAAGGTCAAGGTACGCGGCGAAGAAGTCGAAGTACCCCTTAACGAGCTTCTCAACGGCTATAGCAGGACCGAGGACTACAAGGCCAAGACCGCAGAAGTTGCCGAACTGCGCAGGCAGGCGGCGACTGAATACGCGGACAAGCTCGAACAGCAGGTTGAAGCGTTCGCGCGGCTTGATCCCATTCTCTCACAGACGGCTAACCTCGATTGGGCGGCACTCGCCCAGCAGGACCCGGCAACCTTCGTCGCATTGAAGGCGCAGTACGACCAGCGTGTCGAAATGCTCCAAAGTGCCGTGGGAGAGATACAGGGCATCCGGCAGCAGAACGAGCAGCGCCAGAATGAGGCGCTTGCAGAATATCATCAACGGGAACGGGAAGCATTGCTTGCCGCTGTGCCTGAACTGAAGGAACCGGCCAAGCTTGAAGGGTTTGCGCGCGGTATCGCCGAGTATCTCAAGTCCAATGGATTTGATGACGAGACGATCCGCGACACGGCAGACCACAGGGCATGGCTGATTGCCGACAAGGCCCGCCGTTGGGATGAACTGCAAAAGGCCAAGGCCACGGTGGGCGAGAAGAAAGCCCCCCCGAAGCCCGGCCCGGCACTGAAGCCACAGGCTACCGAGCAAAGTCCGCGCGCCCCCAAGCGACCCGGCCCCAATGCAAGCGACGATGAAAAGCGCGCTTGGGTCTTGTCGCGTCTCGACGCGGAGTAACCAGCATGGCAATCGTTACCAATACCTTCCTCACGTTCTCGGCCATCGGCAACCGTGAAGACCTCACCGACACCATCTACAACATCAGCCCCATCGAAGTGCCGTTTCAGTCCATGATCGGCAAGACGAAGGCGACTGCAACCCTGCATGAATGGCAGACCGACAGCCTTGCCGCTGCCGCTGCCAACGCGCAGCTTCAGGGCGACGATGTTTCGTTCGCCGCTGTGACCGCCACCTCGCGCATCAACAACCGCACGCAGACCCTGCGCAAGGAAGTTGTGATCGCGGGCACGCAGGAAGCGGTTAACAAGGCTGGCCGCAAGTCTGAAATGGTCTACCAGCTTCAGAAGCGGTCGAAGGAACTGAAGCGCGATCTTGAGTTCGTGCTTTGCTCCAACCAGGCCCCTGTCACCGGCAACAGCACCACGGCACCGCAGATGCGCCCGCTGTGCGGTTGGTATGCCACCAATGACAGCCGTGGCGCTTCTGGCGCGGATGGCACGACCTCGGCGGCGGCTACGGACGGCACCCAGCGTGCTGTTTCGGAAACCATCATTCAGGACGTGATGCAGAACTGCTGGGTCTCTGGTGGCAACCCCACTATGGCCCTGTGTGGTCCGAAGCAGAAGCGCGCTATCTCGGCCTTCACGGGCGGCGCGACCAAGTTCGACAAGACCGAAGACAAGACCCTGTACGCGGTGGTCGATGTTTACGTCTCGGACTTCGGCACCATCAAGATTGTCCCCTCGCGCTTCACGCGCGGCGCTGCTTCGGCGACCGACCGCGAAGTTCACATTCTGGATACGGATTACTGGGCGCTTGCGACCCTGCGTCCGATGCAGACCGTGGACCTCGCCAAGACCGGCGACGCAGAGAAGGCGATGATCCTGACCGAAGTGACGCTGGAAGCCCGCAACGAAGCGGCCTCCGGCATCGCTGCCGACCTTACCTGATCCAATTGAGGGGGCTGGCTTACGGGCTGGCCCCCTTACCTTTGGGGAATACCCATGATCCAGTTTGAAGCCTTTTCGGTCAACGCGGGCGGCACGCAGGTTACAACCGGCGCAGGTTCGGTTGCCACGGCCATCCCGACCAACGCAGCGGGCCGCGCTCCCAAGCATGTGCGGTTGCAGTCAACCGGCAACTGCTATGTTCGCCCCGGCGCGTCGGGCACGACCTGCACCGTCAATGACATTCTGCTTTCGCCAAACAACCACCTGATTTTGTCGGTGCAGGGCTTTACCCACATCGCGCACCTTCAGGAAACGGCGGCGGCAAAGCTCAACATCACGCCTCTGGAATCGTGACATGGAGCGGGTGATCGATACCTTCGACGGTATCACCGAAACGCTGCACTACGACGAAGGCGACGAAAGCTTCACGATCAAGCGCACGGCAGACCTTCAGGTAGTTGCCGATGACGTGGCGGAGAAGCACGCAGCGACGCTCGGCAAGTCCGAACTTGGCTGGCACATCGGTTCCATCCATTTCAGCGTTCTGGAAACCTACGCAAAAGCGCGGGGGATTGCGAACCCTTGGGACCTTTGCACGCCTGCTTACGCTGACGAGCTGGTCGCACTTTGCACTGATAGCGATTACCGCAAATTCTCACCCACAGGGGGCCGCGCATGACGATCTTTGCGGTTCCCTCCAATCTGGCATTTGATAGCTACGGCAATCTGATCAATGCCATTTCGGACTGGATGAACCGCAGCGATCTGACTGGTGCCGTGCCGCAGATGATTGCGCTGGCGGAAAGCCGGATCAAGCGGAAGCTGAAGCCGTTTTTCAACGAGGCTTCGGCGCAGGTCACAGTGACAGACGGGCTGGGTTCTTTGCCTTCGGACTGCGGCGAGTTGCTGCGCGTGATTTATGATCACGACACCTTGCCGCGCCAATCTAGCCTGAACGTTTCCGACCTGGATTACGACACCAGCGCCACACGGCCCAGTGCCTACTCGCTGGAAGCGGCGGGTATCCGCATTTGGCCCGCTTGCGATGTGACCTTGGACATTCTCTATCAGGTGACGCTGCCCGCCCTTACCGAGGAAAACCCGTCCAACACCTTTCTCGACCAGCACCCCGATATGTATTTCTTCGGCGCGATGATGTTCGCGGAAGGGTACGTTGCGAACGATCCGCGCGCTGGCTTGTTCAAGGGCTTGTTTGACGAGGCCTTGGATGATGTCGCCACCTACATGTCTTCGCAGAAGTATGCAGGGCCGCTCGCCCCGAGGCTGCGGAGGGAGTTTTGAAAACCGTTGTCACCCTCAACCAGTGGGTGCCGGATCAATCGGCCAACAGCGGCGGTTTGAACGTCTGCACGAACGTCATTCCTCGTGTTGACGGATATGGACCCGTAGGAGGCTTCAACAGCGTCAGTGGCGCCCTGCCCGCGACGTTTCTGGGCGGTGGTTCCTTTATCGGCTCAGACGGCTCCTCGCTGATGCTGGTGGGCACTACGTCCAAACTGGTGTCCTACAACAGCGGGGCATGGACGGACCTTGTGACCGGGCTTGCCATCACTGGTCAATGGCGCTTTGTGCAGTTTGGTGATTACGTGGTGTCGGTGTCTGGCGGAACGACACGGCAAACGGTTCTTTCAGGCGGCACGACAACGGCCATCAGCGGGGCACCGGGCGGTGTCTGCATTGCGGTGATCGGTGACTACGTGGTGATCGGGCAAGCCGTTGGGGACTTGCTGGGCATCTATACGTCAGCGACTAACGATCACACTGATTGGAATTACGCCAGCCCCACCTCGACCGCCACATATCAGCCGATGCTGGACGGCGGGGAAGTCATGGGGCTGGCTGGCGGCGAATACGGGGTTATCCTTCAGCGGCAGCGCCTGGTCCGCATGAACCGGACAGGGGATGCTGCGGCTCCGTTCTCTTACGATGTGATCAGCCCCAATGTGGGATGCGCGTCTAAAGGGTCTGTGGTGCAAGCTGGGCGGGAGGTGTTCTTCCTGTCTGATCGTGGATTCATGCGGTTGACGGACGGCCAGCAACTGACCCCGATTGGCGGCGAAAGGGTTGATCGGTACTTTCAGGACCGAGTGGTTCGCGAGGACTACGACAAGGTATCCTCGGCGGTCGATCCGCAGAAGAAGCTGGTGTTCTGGTGCAGTCCTGGCGGGTTCATTCTGGTCTACCATTACGAGCTTGATCGGTGGTCGCTGATTGACCTTGCCTTGGATGGGGTGTTTGCCGGGTTCACGTCCTCGCTCACGCTGGAAGCGGTTTCGGCGCTCTATCCGAACCTTGATGCCATGCCCTATTCCTTGGACGACAGCCGCTTTGCAGGCGGTGCGCCGCGTTTCTATGTGGTGCAGGCCGGTCAAGTTGGAACGCTCACCAGCGACAGTCTGGCGGCTTCTTTCAAGTATTCCTTCAATCAGTTCACACCGGGCTACGTGACGCGGTTTCGGGCCGTTCGCCCTATCGGTGATAGCGTTGACGGGAATGCCGTGACGCTCGATTGCCGCGCACGGATGGGGGATAGTCCGGTCCCTGTCAGCGCAGGCGATATTCGCACCAGCGGGATTATGCCGGTTCGGGCCTCGGGACGGTTTACGAAAGCGGCATGGGATATTGCAGCGGGTTCGGTCTGGTCCTTCGCGCAGGCGCTGGAATTTGAATACGATCAGGGCGGCGAGCGGTGAAGTTCATCCCTGAAACCGCCAACCGGCAGGACTGGCCGCGTCTGGTGGCTCAGGCGCTTAACGAGGTGCAACGTCAGGCCAGCGCGCTTATTTCCGGGGCGCTCGGCGGTGTCGTGGTAAGGTCTGCTGGCACTTCCTACACCGAGGCCACGACAAGCGGTGAACTGGTGGTTCTGGTCACTGGCGCGGCGGTGAATGTCGCGTTGCCAACGGCGGTTGGGAACACCGCCAAGATGACGTTCAAACTGACTGTTGCGGGCACGATGACCCTTACCGCGCTTGGTGGGCAAACCATTGATGGTGGGGCAACCGCAGCCATTTCGACTAGGTACACATCACTTACCATCGTCAGCGATGGAACAAACTGGCAGATCGTATGAGCTATCAGGCGCTCCCCCCTGTTGGTCAGGCGACCATGGCGGCTTCGCTGCCTGTGGTGCTTGCATCCAATCAATCGGCGGTGCCCGTAAGCGGTACAGTCAGTGTTTCAGGGACGATCCCGGTAAGCGGGACGTTCTGGCAGGCAACACAGCCGGTTTCCATCGCGGGAACGGTTGCCGTCTCGGCGGCCTCGCTTCCGCTTCCCACGGGCGCGGCGACGGAAACCACGCTGGCGGCGGTCAACACAAAACTGGGCGCGGCATTGAATGTCAGCCCTGACAACGTACTTGATAACCTGACTACCAGCGCCAGCGTCTCATCTGCGGCGACGGTGGTGTCTGTCGGAACCGCCGGGTTTAATGGCGGTTCGTTTCAAGTCACCAGCGCGGGCACTGGCTGCACAGTCACTTATGAGCAATCGAACGACAACAGCACCTGGTTGCCGCTGAATGTTGTCCCCTCGTCCCTTGTCAGCACCAACCCGACCACAACGTCAACCACGACCGGCATCTATTCATTCTCAAATGCGGCGGCATATGTTCGTGCGCGCGTTTCGACTTACGGCTCCGGCACAGTCACAATCGCCCTCACTCAGAAGCGTTTTGCACCGCCTGTCGCCAACGTAAGCATTAGTGCCGGGTCTCAGACAATCGGGAATCTCGCTCGCCAGAATGGTTTCACCGATAGCACGGCAACGCTCACTGCATCGTCCACGTTCACCGGCACTGGCCGCGCAGCAGCAACGAATTACACGAAGTTCAACGCAACGGCCTTCGCAGATCAGGCTGGCACGCTATACATCGACCAGTCGCTCGATACCGGGGGCACCTACCAGCAGGTCGCAACCGTCGCGGTTGTGGCGAGTGTGGGCATCACGCTTTCCGTTCCGGTTACAGGCGCGGCGGGTTCGGCCACGCTCTATCGGGTCCGCTATGTCAACGGCGGCGTCAATCAGGGCACATTCCGCCTGTCATCGAGTTATACGGCGGCATGATCCCCGCCAGCTTCCGCCAGCAAGTGCGGGGGCTTCTGGACGAGCGGTTTTACCCGTTTGAATGGGTAGAGGCCGAGATTGCAGAAGGCCGCATTGCCACGCTGATGAATGAGACGGCGATCATCGGATTTGAGGCCAAGCGGTATCCTGGCGGAGCGACCGAGCTTCATGGGCTGTTCGCCGCTGGTGATCTGGACGGGATTCTGGACCTGATTGACCAAGTTTGCTCGCTCGGGACCGAGTTGGGCGTGACTGTCGCGGCAATTGAGAGCCGCATGGGGTGGCAAAAAGTGCTGAAAACAAGAGGTTTCGCGCCTGACAGGCTGCGTATTGTGAAGGAATTGGGCTGATGGGACTTTCCGGCAGCAAAACGACCACAACGTCACAGCAGACGACGAAGCCGGTCTACGAGCAGCAGATTTTGGGCGCAAACAGCGGCCTTCAGGGTGCTTTTGATCGCAATCAGGGCAACATTGACAACATTCAGGCCCAGCTTTCCGGCCTGATGCCGACCGCGCTTCAGAACTACACCAACAATCCGACGCTGGGGGCCGCACAAGGGTATGTGCAGCGGACCTTGGGCAGCGAATACAGCCCGAACGGCCTTTTGGACAACGTGCTGAAGTATTCCAACGCTGATGTGGCCAATGGCACGAATGCAGCCCTTGGAACGCGCGGGCTTGCTGGCGGCTCTGTGGCGGCGAAGATCATTTCCGGCCAGCTCGCCAAGAATGACGCGGGCCTTCGCTATCAGGATTACAACAACTTCCAGAACCGTCAGGCGCAAGCGGCGGGCATGGCTCCGAGCCTATCGGCGGCGCAAAACGGCAACCTTGCGGCAGTGCTGGGGCTTTCGGACCGCGCGGCGAACCTCTCGACCGACAACGCGACGAAGCGGGCTATCGCGACGGGCGGATTGCTTGGCCAATACACGAACACCAACGGAAAGAGCGTGCAGGAACAAAGCGGCGGGCTTGGGCAAATCCTCGGCTCAGCCCTTGGGCTTGGCTCGCTTCTGTTTGGCGGCGGCGGGCTAGGCTCTGTGTTCGGCAAGAGTGGCGGTGGTGGTGGGGCGTTCTTCGATCCCAATTATACCTACGGAGGCGGCTGATATGGGGCTTTTTGGTTCAATGAACCCGCTTCAGGCATCGACCATGCCGACCGCGCGGGATGGCCTTTTCGGCACCCGTCCGCAGGGCATTGAGCAGGCTGCTGCCTATACTGGACCGGTCAAGAAAGGCGGGCTGTTTGGATCGGGCGTGCGCCTTGCCGATGTGGCTGGATTGATCGGTGACACGCTTTTGAGCGCCAGCGGGCAGGCTCCGATCTACACACCTAATGTCCTTCAGCAGCGCCAGCAAGACACTGCCCTGAAGCGCCAAGCCCTTCAGCAGCAGCAGGAACTGGCCCAGCAGATGGCGCTGTATGACTACAAGCGCGCTAATCCGATGCCGATCAACAATGACACGGCAAACGACTATGCTTTCCGTGTTTCACATCTCGGGCAGGCGGCTGCGGATGAGTGGCTGAAAAGCCAAGGCGATCCTGTTGTCACTGTGCCGCTTGGCCCCAACCGCGTATACAGCGGTCCGCGTTCTGGGCTTGGCGCGGCACTTTCTGGCGGCGGTCAAGCTTCTGGTGTGCCCAAGGTAATGGATCAAGCCTCATACGACGCAGTGCCACCCGGCGCGCAGTACATGAGCCCCGATGGCCACATTCGCACCAAAGGAGGCTCCAGCGGCAACGCTGGGGGCGGGTTTCGCTAATCTCGACCACATCACAATGATGAGTGAAAGCGCGGGCAATCCTAGCGCGGTTAGTAGTGCTGGCGCACGCGGGTTGATGCAGGTCATGCCTTCGACCGCGCGTGCTCCTGGCTTCGGTATCCGCCCGTCAAACGGTTCGCCTGCCGATGATGTGCGGGTTGGCAAGGAATATCGTGCTGCCATGCAGAGCCGTTACGGCGGCGACCTCGCCAAGATGTGGGCGGCTTACAATTGGGGGCCGGGAAACCTTGAACGAGCCATGACTGAACATGGCGACAACTGGTTGAATGCAGCATCGGCTGAAACACGCAATTACATTGCCCGCAATCTTCGGGCCGCAAGGGGGCGCTAATGCCGCAGAATCCGTGGGATAATGACCCTATCGTCACGCCCGCCCAAAGCCGTGGCGGCGTGTTCACGCTTCCCGCTGATCCCGAAAAGCAGGCGAATAGCGCGCGGGAAGATGCCCGTTTGCGCATTGCGATGCAGGAAGAGGCGCGCCGAGCGGCTGAATACAACGCCACCCACAACTCTGATGGCTCGCCGAAAGACCCCGCCGCGCAAGTCGGTATCCCTCCTGAACAGATGCACGTGACGGGGCCTGACTTTCTGAAGTTGCTTCCGCCGTCTGAAGCCGCTCAAGTGAAGGCACTGGCCGAGGGGCGTATGGCCTTCCCCGCTGGCAAAGCTGCATCCTCGCCGTACTGGCAGCAGCGCCTTGCGCAGGTGTCGCAGTACGATCCCGAGTTTGACGCGATCAACTACAACGCCCGCGCTGCCACGCGCCGCGACTTCACTGCTGGCAAGTCCAGCGCCAATATCAAGGCACTCAACACTGCCATTGGTCACCTTGGCGAGCTTTATGGGCAGATCGACAATACCGCCTCGCATGGCGGTTTCCCCGGCGCTACCGCAGTCAATGCAATTCAGAATGCGTTTGCTCGCAGTTCCGGTTCTTCGGGACCGACCAAATATGAACAGACCGCAGGTGCGCTTGCTGGTGAGTTGACGCAGGTTTATCGCCAGTCTGGCGGCGCAGAAGCGGATATTCAGCGGTATTTGACAGAGCTTAGCCCGAACGCATCGCTTGAACAAAAGCGCGAAGCCATCAAGAACATGGCCAACCTTTTGCGTTCACGCCTCGATGCGATCAACGACCAGTACACCAAAGGCATGGGCACGACCGCACAGCCTTTGCAGGTGCTTGATCCTCATGCCCAGCAGGTTCTTGGCATTATCAATGGTGGCGGCAACGCCCCGCCTCCTGGGGGGCGCATTCCCGGTTCGGATGCAAACGCCCCGTTGATCAACGCGCAGGGACAAAGCTACTCCACGCCGCAGGATATGGCGCTCGCCAAAGCGGTAGGCGACGCCTATCGCAATGGCGGTGACCTGAATGCCCTGTTCAACGCAGCCAAGGCAAATGGATACACGCCGACCCTACAGGATGCCAAGGCATGGCAAGAGGCCATCAACTCCCGTAGCAAGGGCAATCCTGCAGGCGTGCTACCCCGTAAAAGCGGAACACGTAGTGTAGCGGGCCAGATGTTCGGTCAGTCGCTTGATGACCCCGGCACGATCGGCGGTATCACTCGTGGTGTTACCGCTGCCGGAATTGGCGCAGGCAACGCCATGACCTTCGGCGGGCTTGATGAACTTACTGGCCGGGTCAACTCAATGGCGGGTGGTGGCGGCTACGAGGCTAGCCGCGACTATGCCAATCTTGGCAAGAACGCTATCAGTGATGTTGCCCCGCTATCCTATCTTGGCGGCGAGGCGGTCGGCGCGCTTACGCAAGGTCTATTGGGCGGCGCAGCACTTGGGCGTCTGGCTCCCGGCGTCGCCGCTAAGGCCCTCCCCGCGCTTCGCACCACTCCCGGCGCGATGGCTACCGGCGCAGGCTATGGAGCGGCGTATGGTGCTGGTGAGAACAATCAAGATCGGCTTGGCGGAGCTATTGGTGGTGCCGTTCTCGGCGCTGGTGGTGGCTTTGCGGGGGCCAAGATTGCTGCACCGTTGGCGCGCAAGTTTTTTGAAACCGACGCGGGCCAGATGCTATCTAACAATGCGCGGGCTCTTCTGAACAAAGTTCGTCCCGACACCGTTGAACCTACAGGAAATGTGCCGCAGTTCACTCCGGGCGAGCGCGTATTGCCGCAGATGGATCAACTCCCCGGCCTGACTGATAAGCTTCGGACCGCTGCGGACTTGAACCTTCCGTACACCTTAGCGGATGCTCACCCGAAACTACGTAATCTTGCGGGCAGGCAATCTCGTATTTCCCCCGATGCACGGTCCAGTGCAGAGCAGTTCCTTGAACCCCGCGCGCTGGGGCAGGCAGATCGTGCGCGCGAAGGAATTAACAAATACCTCGCGCCAGTATTTCCGGGTTCTTTGGACCAAGAGTCCGCAGCACTTATCAATGCCGGAAAACCCATTTATCAGCCTCTATATCACGCTGCGTATCAGGCACCGCCGATTACTTCACCAATCATTGAAGGCACTTTGTCTTCTCCGTTCGGACGCGAGGCACTCGGTAAGGCAAGCCGCGATATTGCAAACGACATGAGCAGCACGCGCGGCCTTGGCTTCGCTCTCGACGAAATGGGCAACCCTGTCCTGAACAAGGTTCCTGTCAAGCAAATGGACAGCCTCACGGTCGCTCGCGATGCTTGGGACCAAGCAAATCAGGCTTACCAGAATGCTGTCGCTCGCCGCTCAGCGAGCCTTACACCGGGTGCTTTTTCCAAGGAAGTGCAAGCTGCAGAGCAGGCCCTGAGGGATGCCAGCGCTAATCTGGACACTGCCAAAATGGGCATGGTCCAAGCCCCCCGGAGCGGCACTGTGGCCGATGCTTCTGGCTACACCACGCAAGCGCTAGATTATACCCATCGAGGGATGAACGATATTCTGCAAAACCCGTCTTATACCAATCAATTGACGGGGCGGCTCAACAATAGTGGCCGTATCGCGAAGCAGGCGCAGGAACGCTTTGCCGGTGAAATTGATCGGTTCAACCCGGCCTATGGAGAGGCGCGCGGCGCTTATAGCAAGTTCGCCAAGCAGGCAGAGGGGTTGAAAACCGGGTACGAAGTGCTGCCTTCAGACCGTTTGCCGAGCGGGGATTTTAACGCGATCCTTGGTAATGCGCGCGCATATGACAGCGCCTTGCCGCCGCAGTTTTCGGAACAAACCGTTTTTCCACAAATGCAACGCGGATACGCAACAAGCATGGCTGACAGGGTTGGGCGGGCTCGTCTCTCTACCAACCCTTACAATTCGATTTATGGTTCAACCAACCAACAGCAGCGTGTGGGGCAGCTGTTCCCCGAAGGTGCCGACAAGTTCAGCACCCTCTATAACCTAGAGGGTGACATGGCGAAAACGCGTGGGGAAGTCCTTGGCGGTTCGCCCACGGCTGCTCGTCAGCAGGCCGACGCTTCGTTCATGGATAGCGGCCTAGGCAATGCGGCTGAAATGGCTGGGCAACTTGCAACGGGTGGTGGGCTTTCGCCTACAGGCTTGATTAGGTTGGCAAAGCAATTCGCGGGAGTTCGCGCAAAACTCGGCTTGCGCAAAGGGGTAGAAACTCGTGCAAACGATGTAGCCGCGCAACTGCTTAACCCCAATCCCTCCGGGCTGTTGGATTACATCGGCGAGCTTATGCAGCGCCAAGCCGCACAGAAGGCGCGGGAAGGAAACTTCCGTATGCGCGGCGGACTATTCGGGGGGGCGGTCGTTCCGCTTCTCGAATCTGGTCAGTGAGAACGTCAGGCCTGCGGTGAACATGGCTGAGACGATGATGACTTGGATGGCGTGAAATAACATCCCGCCCAAATACCACACACTACGCCATTCCCCAAGCCGCTCCTCACCGGGCGGCTTTTTCTTTGAGGCTCGCCCATGCCCTCTGTTTTTGACTGGTCCACGACCGCCAGCTCTAATGGCACCGTCGATGGAATTAATATTGCCGAAGGCTGTCCCCCGGCGAACATAAATAACGCCATTCGTTCGGCCATGGCGATCATCCGCAGCACGTTTGCTAGCGGATTGCAGACCTTCCTTGCAGGTTCGACCGCTCTCCCTGTGGTCAATGGCGGAACCGGCGCGACTACGGCGGCGGGCATTCGTTCTGCGGCGGGCTTGGGGAGCATCGCCACGCAGAATGCGAATGCGGTTGCGATCACTGGCGGCACCATTTCGGGCCTTTCCAGCGCACTTGCCATTGCCTCGGGGGGGACGGGGGCAACTACGGCTAGTGCGGCTCTGACGGCACTAGGCGGGCTAGGGGTAAGCTCCTACTCGTTCGCATCCCCCGGCTACATCAAGTTCACCAACGGCCTGCTCTTTCAGTGGGGCTCGGCTTCGGTTGGCGCGGATAGCAGTGCGACCGTTACCTTCCCGGTAGCCTATACCACTGTCGCGACGCCCAATGTCTCGGCGGTTGCCCTCTCCGGCTCGACCACGAACAGCCAGAACACCGGCTATGTCAGCCACACCCTCACCAACCTCACAATCTGGAACGCCGATGACCGCACGGTCACGGTGCCCTGGATCGCTATCGGCGTCTGAAAGGATTAGCGATGTATCATTATTTCGGCTTTTCCACGAACACCAAGGGCGATGCGCTGCCGGGTTGGTACGTCGAGGCGCGCACCGGAAGCACTGTTGTCCCGATCTATGCCAATGAAGCGGGGACGCTGATCCAGAGTGTTTCGGGCGTGAACAATCGCGCCAAGGTTGACGACGCCGGGAATTATGACTTCTGGATATCGGAAGGCACATACGACCTGTATTACTTCAATGCGTCCAGCGTCCAGCAATCGCGCGTAGATCGCTCGGTCAACATGGGGCAGGTTGTCGCGGACCTCGCCAGCACCACGGCCACCAAAGGCGCGGCGCTCATCAACACCCCCACCAACGAGAACCTGCAAACGCTGATTACCCAGACGCGCAACGGCAACGCGGCGCATGGTCAGGCGTTCTGGCGCAAAATCCGCGCAGGGCAAGAAGACCTTGCGATCTTCATCAACTCGGACAGCACGTGGAACGATACCGGCGAGCCGCTTTACCGCTGGGTCTCGGAATACCTCGCGCCTGCCGCTCCGACGCACACGATCATCTATCGGCTCTATATCAACGGCTCTGGCTGGCAGTCGCCTACCACGATCCAGACCGGCACCGGAAGCCGCACAATCTACGTCGATAACTGCGCCATCCCCGGTTCCGAGTTTGCGACGACGCAAGGTGCCAAGGAACTGGACGTTCTTTCGCTAGGCCGGTCCTACGACCTGATGCTTATCAACCAAGGGCACAACCTTGGCTATCTGCTGACACCTGCTGACTACTATCCGCACATGGTGACCAGCGTCAGCAATCTGATGCACCTCAATCCGCAGGCGGACGTATTCATCACGCTGCAAAATCCTCGGCTGCGGTATCTGGGTTTCTCTCGGTCGGTGCAGGCGACTTGGCGACGTGTCGCGGCTGAATTGGGCCTTGGCATCATCGATGTTTCGGCCAAGTTCGAAGCTTTGGGCAACCTTGATACTCCCGCGATTGGCGGTGAAGGCGGTACAATTGACCTCGCCTACTACACGCAGGATGGCAACGGCGGCTTGCACCCCGCAGTCCCGGATGGTGTCAACATCGCCCTCCCGGCGCTTGGTGAAGCATTGGCCGAACGCAAGGTTGCAGGCGGTCCCGCGCTCAATCGGCCTCTGAACCGCATCGCGCAGAACCTGCTTTCCAATCCCGCTTATACCGATTGGACCAGCAGTACACCGACCGGGCATTCCTTCACCAACTGCACGCCTGCCAAGTCGGTGGGCTATACTGAAACTGGCATCTATAGCATGGCGATTACGCCAAATGCGAGTGCCAACCCCATCAAGTCGGTTGACCTCACCAGCATCCTCTCGCTCGCCAAAAAGCGGTGGCTGATCTATCAGGCGCGTGTCTGGGTTCCGGCCAACATGGCGAACAACACAGGCCGCGCGCAAATCACTGTTACCAATCCGGGCGGCAACCGGGTGTTCACATCCTGGCTGACTTCGGCAGCGCGGGATGGCTGGCGCTGGTCAACTGCGATGATCCAGATTCTGGACACGGACCAGACCATCACGCTCAATCTCCTTTGCGGCGATTCTGCGGGGGCTGACAACGGCAAGACGTTCTACGTTGACCGCGAGATTGTGCATGTCTCCACCGTTCCGGGGGAACTGGACCCGCTGGTGACGAATGGCGGTTTTGTCACTGACCTGTTTAACAGCCGGGATACGGGCATCCCAACCGGCTACACCGGCACACTGACGGTCACTGGCAACAACGTCAGCATCGCGGGTGCTACGGCAACCCTTGCACGCGCTTATGGCAATCTGCGCACGGTGCCGGGTCGGACCTATCGCATTGCATGGGGCACTCGCACAGTTACTGGGGCGGCGGGCGTCACTATGTTTGCTCGGGGTCCGAATGGCGGCGGCACTGTCATTGCGACGGCATCTGGTATTACCAGTAACGGCTCTCTGACATTTACCGCTACTAGCAGTTCACATTCGTGGATGCTTTCGGGTGGCTCGAATGTTACTGACTTCACTGTCAACAGCATGACAGTGACCGAGGTCTATTCGGGCATCATTCCGGCGCTGCGGGGGCATCTGGTCTATGCGCGCAACAGCGACTTCACGCCGGTTGATACGACTGGCGGGGCGGGCAAGTACAAGATTTTCGCCACGCTCGGCACTTCAATTTCTCTGCAAGGCGAAAACGCGCAGGCCAACACCAAGACGACTACGGCGGTTTTCGACTTTACCCTACCGTCAACGTATATCCCAGGCCGCGACATTACCGTCACGATCAACGCAAATACGACCGGGACGGGCACAGCGGGAACCCGCACGGTGGTAGCGCGGGTCTATCGCATCGCATCGGATGGCACATCGAGCGCAGACCTTGTGACCACGGCGGCTTTGACTGTCACTGGCGCGGCTGCTGACTATGCTTTTGCTGCAACGGGTACGACCTTCGCCGCTGGTGACCGATTGCAGGTTTCCGTGGTTGGCGTGACCCAAGAGACGGATGGCACCAATACGCTTTCGAGCGTGATCAACTCGGTGCGCGTGTCGTGACCCAGCCCAACCACACAGACCTGAGCCGCGACATGGGGCGCGTGGAGGCCAGCTTGGAAGCCTTGGAGAAAGTTGTGTCGCAGGGCTTTCAGGACATCAAGGACGAGCTTCGCGCGATAAAAACGGACGTGGAGGCGCTCAAGCAGGCCGAGAACAAGCGAAAGGGTGCGCTAGGTGCCCTGATGGTGTTCGCGGGCTTTATCGGCGGGCTGATTGTCAAGTTCGGCGCGCTGATTTTCGGGGGGCACTGATGATCACCGTGACCGCATGGCAACCGCTCGCCACGAAGCTGATGCACCAGTTTGAAGGCTGCAAGCTCAAGGCCTATCCCGATCCCGGCAGCAAGGACGGCAAGCCGTGGACCATCGGTTGGGGCTCGACCGGCCCTGACATTGGCCCTGGCACTGTCTGGACACAGGAACAGGCGGATGAGCGGTTTCTTACCGACCTTACGGCATTTGGCGATAAGGTCGCAAAGCTGATCGGTGAAGCCCCTACTACCGCTCACCAGATGGCTGCAATGGTATCGCTGGCCTACAACATCGGCGCTGGTGAAGGCGGGTTCAAAACCTCCACGGTTCTTCGGAAGCACAAGGAAGGCGACTACGCCGGGGCGCAAGACGCTTTCATGCTTTGGACGAAGAATGATGGCCGCGTGATGCGAGGCCTTCTGCGCCGCCGCGTTGCTGAAGCCCTGCTTTACGGGACGCCTGACGCATGACCCCCGAGCAACGCAAGCGCGCTCTCACCGAATGCGCCACCTACCTCGCTATCATCGTGATGAGCTTCTTTCTGATCACATGGGGGATTCTATGAAGCTATCGACCCTGCAAACCATGATCCTCGCCATTATCGTGGTCTATGCCATGACACTGGTGGCCACTGCTCTGGTGCCGGATTCCAAAGACGCAATCGAGAAGATTGCCAGCCTGATCCTTGGCGGGTTCCTTGGCTACCTTGCCCCTCATCAGCAGGTGAAGGAATGATCGGCCTTCTACTCACCCGCTGGAAATGGGGCATCGGCCTGTTTGGCGCTCTGGCGTTTCTGGGGCTTGCTCTGGCAGCAAACCACTACCGACACGCCTACCATGCAGAGAAGGCGCTGAGAGCCGCTGACCGGGCTTTGTATATACAAATGCAATACACCGCCCAATCCAAGGCCGTTGCCGCGCTACAGGCCACAGAGGCCCGCTACAAAAGGAATGCAGACAATGCCGACCAAGCCTTTCAATCCAAGCTGGCGGACGCTCGCCGCTCTGCTGATCAGTATGTGCTTACTCACCGGGTGCGCGGCACCTTTGCGAGTTCGACCGGCAGAGCCGTTGCCAGCGCCGAAGGTCGCGGTCCCGGCGTTCCTGCAAGCCTGCCCGCCGATGCCGTCATGGTATCCGAAAGCGACGTGCAAGCCTGCACCGACGCAGTGACGTACGGGATCGGGGCGCACGATTGGGCCGCGTCCCTTCCCAAGTGACCGGATCAACGGCCAAGAGGTGAACGTGTGCAGGTCGATCCCAAGCTCTATGAGTTCGCCACACCTGTTGAGCGAGAGCACCTAGACTGCATGATATTCCACGGCTCCGCCCGGAAGGCGGCGGAGGCGCTAGGACTAAGCAAAGATGCGGTAAGCAAGGCCTATCGCCGGGTGAAGGCGCGGGCGGCAAAACAGGGATACGCACCCGAATCCGGCATTGACCATCCCGTAGCGGAAGGGTTCGAGCTTCGGGGCTATTCGCACTTCACCAAGACCGCACTTGGCGAGCCGATCTGGCTCAAGACCCGCGCCGCCGAACGGGACTATTGGGAAGGCATCCGCACCGCAATCGAGGCGGTCAAGCCAATAGACCCTGCCATTCTCCCCGCACCGGAAGAACCGCAATCCGACATTGTGCCGTTCCTGCAAATCGGGGACGCCCATATCGGGATGCTGGCGAGCGAGGCAGAGACGGGTGCTAACTTCGACATCACCATTGCCAAGCGCGAAATATGCGCCGCCGCTGCTGCGCTGATCGACGAGGCCCCGCCGTGCGAACGCATGGTGATCAACGATCTCGGTGATGGAACCCATTACGAGACGTTCAAGGCCATGACAGAGGCCAGCGGACACGCGGTGGATTACGACACCCGCTACTGGAAGATGATCGACGCTTATGTGGAGATTTGCGAGTTCATCGCGGAACGCGCGCTGGCGAAGGCAAACACGGTCGATCTGATTTACAACCAGGGCAACCACTCCCGATCCAACGATAGCTGGATTGCGGTCCTGATGCGCTCGCTGCACCGGAACAATCCGCGCGTGAACGTGCTTCGGAACGAAAGCCCCTACATCGCCTATCGCATGGGCAAGACCTTCGTGCTGATCCACCACGGCGACAAGGCCAAGCCGGAAGCGGTGGCTAAGGTCATGGCGGAGGACTACGCTATTGACTGGGGCGAAACGGAGTACCGCTATATCGACGGCGGACACGTTCACCATTCGCAGCGCAAAGAGCTTCCCGGCTGCGTCTTTGAAAGCTGGAACAACCTAGCCCCGCGCGACAAGTACGCCCATGACGGCGGGTGGCGGTCCAAGCAGTGCATGACGCTGGTCCTTCGATCCCGGCGCTACGGCGAACGCGGGCGCAAGGTAATGCCGATTGCCCTCGTGCGGGACATCGTGCGCGCCAGTCATCCCGATCACTACGTGCCACCTGTTATGAGGACATAGCAGCATGACCTATCGTGACATTCTCTTCTGGTTCGGCTCCGAAGCCCGCGCTGTAGCGGACTGGTGGGCAGCACAGGAACAGCTTGTGCGTGAGCTTCCCGCACTGGACGGGACGCAAGAGGATGGATAATCCCGAGCGGGAAGATTGCGCGGCCAAAGGGCAGCCATTGGGCGAAAACTGCCCGCTCGGTAACATATCCGATACCCTTGGCGGTATAGACGGAACATATCCGTTGCAGGGTATAGGCCGCACCACCGGCATTGCGTTGCTGGAGCGGACAGCCCTGATCCTGAGGCACCGCGCGCCGTTACCGGATGACATTGACGCCCTTGTGGGCTGGGCTGCGCTGATCCTGCTTGACCTTGCGTCGAAGCCGAAAGCAGACAGCGCGAACGCGGCGGATATGTGGGCGCTTTCGATCAGGGGGTAGGGTGGGGACTGCCTGCGCTATACTGCCGAAGTTTTCGCTATACTTGGCGGGCGGTGCGCGGGCTGTGTAACCCTTACAACGTGTCAGCATCCCCCGCTTGCTTGTCCATGGCCTTCGCGCGGGTGTGTGCCTCCAGGATGGCGGCGGGGTCGAGGGCAAGCACAGCGGCGGTCAGCGCAGGTTGCGGCCTTGCGTATTCGTTGTGCATCCCGCTTCTGATCACCCTCGCCGCCGCCTCCCGCATCACCTCTGCGCCTTCAAGCCGTGCGCGGTGTTCGGCGGCTTCGGCCTTCGCCACCTGCTCGCGGAGGCTGCGTATTTCGGCTTCTTGGGCTTCATCACGGTCGAGCAGCGCGTCGATCACTGCACCGATGCGATTATCCTCTTCGTCCTCAGACTCGTTCAGCCGAGCCGCCCAGCGCATTGCAAGCCCCACCAGATCATCCGACATTGCGGCTCTCCTCGATATGTGTGGCATACACACCCTTCCGGTATGCCAGCGGATTTGTACGCCCTTGGAGAAACAGGGCCGGGTTAAGCGTGGCCATGTGCATCTTCCTGCACCTCAATCACCAAGACGCGCTCGCCGGTCGTTTTGTCTTCTGCGATAGTGCGGCGCATCTGATAGGGGCCGATTTCATCTTCTTTGCGCAATACAATCCTGCCGCCAGCAAGTTTGACCAGCGTTGCGGCAAGTTCGCGCATCCCATCAAGGCTGTTAAAGGGATCATCCGACATTGCGGCTCTCCAGTGCTGCGCGGGCATCTACCGCCCAAATTTGCCATTCCGGCACCCACATGGTGCGGTCGTTTTCTTGCTTGATCAGCGCCTCTTTTACCAAAGCCGCAAGCCTCGCGTTCTCGGCCTCGGCTGCTGTGGCGCGGGCTTCAAGCTCAACGCATGAAGCGCAATAGTTCGTGACCATTTGAGCAATTTCTCGGATTGCCGGATCGTTGCGGATCAGTCGTTCGTCCTCGCTCATCACGTCCTCGCTTTCTCGATTGCCGCAAGCAGGGCTTCGGCGGGGGTGGGGGCATAGCACCAGCCCGATGACCCAGAGACGGTTGCAGCGGGCGGCTCGTTTGTGCTGATGGTCACAGGTCCATTCCAGAGCATCATCGCCGCATCCAGCCACGCTTCGGCGTCAAGCAGGCGGGTGAAGCGGGATGTGTTGGCGGTTGCCCATGACAAGCCACGTTCTCTGGCGATGCTGTCCCATGCCTCTTCCAGCTTCTCACGCATTGTTCGGCTCCTTGGGTGGGTGGGCGTAGAGCTTGGCCCCGATAGGAACATCGTCGGCCTTGAACGCAGCCATGCTGAACCCGCCGTTTGATCCCGGCATTTCGCCCGTTATACCCACCGGCACAGCCTCCCGCTCGGCAGCGATGCGGCGAGCGAGGGCTTCGATCAGTCGGCTTATCGGACGATAAGGCCAAATCTTTACAATACTCAGGTAGTCTACACCCACCCCCGCCTCTTCACACGCAGCCCGGATGTCTGTTTCGGTCTCGGTCGGTCGGGTCATGGTGCGTCTCCGTAAAAAGTGCCGAACACTGTGCTTTCTATCTGGCTGTTCACCCTTGCCGCCATCGTGTCGCGAAGCTTGCGCATCGTTGCCGGGTGCGCGGTGATCATGTCGCCAACCTGATAGAACTTCGGATCGGGCACGACGCGGAACTTGATCCGCTGCGGGTGCCCCTGCTTGCGACGGCGCGCGGCTCGGGACGGTGAGCGCACTTCGGACCAATCCTCCACCATGACGGTAAGGTGCTCGCTTTCAATGAAGCGAAGCGCTGGAACGACAGGCCCCATCTTGGCGCTCGCCAGTCGGATCGTGTCTATGGTCAAGGTGCCGCCCATCACTTCCTCCCCAGCGCGGCTAGGGCCATACGGCGGAAGTCGTCCACAGTCGGCGCAGGCTTGGCGGATACGGTGCGGCCTTCGACCTTGGTCACAACCGAACCACGGCCAGCGAGAAAGGCTGCAAGCTGCAACTCGGCAAGCGCCTCCACAGCATCCGGCCCGATCACTGCGATCTGGTTGGCGCGGTAGAGCGCGAGCAAAACGTCTGCCAATTGCCGGTCGTCGGAGAATTGACGCAGCCAATCGTTGCCCGTGACAGGCACCCCCTGCCTAGCCGCACGATCCAGCGCGGCGAGTTGGTCCTTATCCATTGGTGCGGTCCTTTGCGATGTCCGCGCTTAGGGTGTGGCTTCCTGCCAACAGGCCTTCGCGCTCCGGGATAGCCACCCACTTGAAGAAATGATCGTTCACGCGATCAAAGCCGACGCCCGAGAGCCTGCCGTGATGCGTCTGGATATAGGCCAGCCCCGCAACAGCATCGGCGTACCCGTTCCGCAGCACTCGCAGCGCCTCGCACAGTTCCCGCTCCAGCGGTGTCAGCGGGCTATCCATTGCTCTGCTCCTTGAGATAGGCGGCGACGGCCTTCGAGTGACGAGCGAACGCTTGAACGACCGGGTTGTGCGGGTGGATAGTCTCTGGCGTCCAAACGGGCTGGCCGTAGGTATCCTTCCCGATCAGGTCGCACGCAGCTTTCAGGTCAAGTTGCGTCGGCTCCAAAAGGTCAGCTATGCGCTGCGGAAAGAGCGTGTGCAGCGGGCAGTCGCACCATACCTTTGGCCGTTTCGCCGCGATCTCGGCAATCTGGGGGTCAGTCATGGCTCGTTGCTCCAACAGCGACGGGGAAGGACGGACGCTGGCCCATGCTTTCCGAAACGTAGTCGCGGGTCGCGCGCTGGTAATACCGGCATCCAGATTCGGTGCGTGACGGCGTTACCAACGCTTCGTCGGCAGGCTGCTCGCCCATCGCCGCATAGCGCTTGCTTAGGCCAAAATGCTTGGCGCAATGCCCGTGCTTCGGACAGCGCCAGTCCTGACACATCCATGCCCGGTATTGACCGCTGGCGATGATCGCATCGCTTTCGGCGGGATCAATTGTGCAGCAACGATATTCAATGGTGAACACGTCTCATTCCTTCCTAAAACTCGACATCCCAGGCATCCACTCGTACCAGTCAAAGCCTAGCTCGCGGATGCAGAAGGCGCGGAGGCGGGCGGGGATCATGGGTGGCGATGCTTTGCGCAAAATGCCTCATGCGCAGGCGCACGATTGCGGCAATTAGTTATGATGCATGTCGCCTCAGGAAAGCGCGCAACTCCATGATCTTTATTTACGCAATCGCAAATTGCCGGATCTCCGCCTGCTTCTGCACAGCAATACGCGAATGGCTTCTCAATCATTCCTCGCACTCCTCATTCAGATCGTAATCGACTACGCCAGCGCCCAAGCACTTGGGGCAAGGTTCGCCAAAGTCGCTGGGGTCCAGATCGTCGCGGTGGACCATGCGAGCGCGCATGTTGCGAGTGCCGCCCATCACTTCACCCAAACCGTTGCAACGCGGGCATTCAACGTCGATGATCATGGCAGTACCTTCATGATGATTGGCGCAGTGGAACAGTTCATGGTGCAAAAGCCATCGAAGCAGTCTGCACATGGCTTAAAGCCAAGCTCTGCCCCTCGTTCGCGCACTGCCTCCTCGCGCTTCCGCTGCAATTCAGCGATGCGTTCATCGAGCCGGGCGATCTTGCGTTGAGCTATGCTGGGTGCCGCGTCGTAGCTCACGCCCCACCCCCATTGCTATCGGAAGGGGTGTATTCGCCGCACCAGTCGTCAGCCGCGACATCTGGGCGGAGGCCATCAATGCTCGGAGGATACCGCAAGCAAAGCCCATGCTCCGGCGAGCCTTGGACGCCCATCAAGCTGTACCGGCACATACCGCACGCCTTCACTTCATCACTCACCGCTCGTCTCCTTGGGGTGGGGGTGGGAGGGATCGGGCGCGTTCGGCGGCAAGCTTCAAGTCGCAAGCGCCGGATTTGACCTGCTCGTAAAGGTCGCTCATGTCGCCTTTCACATCTGTCAGCGTCTTTATCATCATCTGCTCCAAGCGAGGCACTGTTGCGCGCGTCCTCGCTGTCCCGGCGCGTCGGGTAACTGGTTAAGCGGCCAATGCTTCGGCCTTGCGCGTTGCTTCTGACTTGGCGGACCAGCGCACACCGTGGCGCGATCCGTACTCAAACATCAGTTCAATCAGCGCGGTGAATTGCGTCTTGGATAGCGTGGAGGAACGTTGCCCGACCGGAAACATGGCAGCGCCTTCCAGCTCGGGAAGAAAGCGCAGTTCCTGGCCTAGCGCGTGAAGGAACCGCAGCTTGATGTCGTCCGGTGCAAATGCTTCCATGCCGGGGACTTGCGCGCGGATGTCTGCGATCAGCGGCCACATCAGCCTGTTCTGTTCCTGCGAGCGCGTTTCCTCGCCAATGGCTATGCAGTAGCCAAACGGCGCTTCGTCGATCATGCGTTTTGCCCGCTCTTTGGCCGGATAGCCGTTCAGCTTGATGGTGCGGCGGGTTGTCATGGCTTGGGCCACGAAAACACGATGTCATGCAGTTCATCATAGAACCGATCAAGCTCGTGGCGCATGTCTTTGACCCAATCGAGCGCCACAACATCGCCCATTGCCAGCAATTCATCGCGTGACTTGCGTGTCAGCTCGGCTTCGCTGTCAGCATTGATGCGAAACGTGATTTTCATGCTGCCTCCTGCCTAATCCGGCGTATCTCGGATGCCTTGGGGCTGGTGCGGCAGAATGCGTCTATCAGCACCTCGACATCTTGACCGGCCTGCTGCCAAAACGTGCGCTCGCCGATCTCGTGTTGCTTGCGGTGACAATCGCGGCACAGACTTACCGCGCGCCAATCGCTCGGCTTTTGACCGACGCCCGCACCGGAACCAAGGCGGACGTGCGCCACCTCGATACCGGCGTCACTGTGGCATACCGAACAGCAATGGCTGCGCACGAAATTGCAGTGTGCTTGCGAGCGCCAGCGGCTTTCGCGCTTGGGTTTCTTGGGAAGACGGGGCGGGAGCATCACCACACCGTGTCGCAGCGCGCAAAGGGGATCGAATCCTCGTCATCCGCCGGGGCCTTGCCATGCCATCCGCCGCCGCCCTGATTGCCACGCGGTGCAGCGTCACGATCGCGCGGCTCAAACAGGCTGGCGACCACGCGGCCCTCGCTGTCAGGGATCGGGAGCGCGTCAAAGACAAGCTGGATGCCGCCACGGTCGTTCTGGAATGCCGTGCCAATGCGCGTCCAGCGGGTCTTGTCGTCCCGGCCCTTGCGCGGCGTCATGATGTCATATCGGGTTGCCATGGGTATCCTTTCAGGCGGTCATGTAGCGGGCAGTCGCCTCGGCGCATTCACGCTGGCGACGGGTGATGAAGTCGGCCAGCGGCTCCCATTCATCGGGGCGCGGGGTGTTTTCAGGCCAGTTGCTGCCATCCCAGATGTGGGGCAGTTTGGCCTTGATCTCGCGCACGATCTTGAGCGCGTCAGGAGTGGCCAGGTATGCGGCCAGCTCGTCGGCATCGCCGCAACCATTGGCCTCGTGCACAAACTGCCTGTAGGCCGTCTTCAGGGCGCTGTGCTGCGGTTCACGTTTGGCAGGCGGGGAGCTAACCTCGCGTTGCTGCTGTGTCTCCCCTGCCTGCTCTTCATCAGCGTGCAAATCGCCCTTGTGCCAAAGGTCGAGTGCAGCGCCGAACCTCATGGCTGCATTGCGCAGCGCGTCCCCGATGACTTCCTTGACGGCATCGCCGCCCTTTTTGGTGCCCGCGTGTCCGTAGCCAAGGCGGGTCATTCCGCAGACGATGAGCTTGATCCAAAGCCCGCCGTTCTGGTCGTATGCAGGAAGGCCATTAGGATCGAATGCCAGCGGTTCCCATGTCCAGTTGGGATCGGCATCAAGCAGCCGGTCGGTGAGCGCCGCGTGACCCACGTAATCGAGCATGACGCCACCCTTGGGCAGCTTGCTGATTTGGTGAGCCGGGAACGGGACGCGCAACAGGTCAAGTCCTGCCGGTTCAATCTTTGTCTGAGCGTTCACTTGCGGTTCTCCAAAGGCAATTCAGGTTCCGGAATGCGGCGCGGCTCATAGAAGCGGGTGCCGTCTGCGCGGCGTAGAGGCCATGCTCGGTCGGGGCTCTGGCGGTGGGGGATGCGGGTGCAGTGATGCATTTACGCCTCCACCGGCAGCGCGATCCCGGTGAGGTCGCAGTATTCCGTCGCCCATTCGAAAGCCTTGGCCGCAGCAAATCCGCCGCCGGTATCATCGCCAGGCTTGTCGCCCTTGCGGATCATGGCAAACCACTGTTCTGCGGGACTGCTTGCGGAATGCGGCAGATTGACCGCCCCAGCATTTTCCAGCGTACCGACAAGGCAGGCGCATTCCCCGGTGTAGGTTGAGCCGTCCACTTTGCCGTCACGGAGGGCCTTGACCAGCGCGGGCACTTCATGGCGAGCCATGGTGAGGATCATCCACAGGTCTGCCTTGTAAGATCGCAGGACGGCACCGCGCAGGTCGGCATCGCTCAGGTCGGCACCGCGCAGGACGGCACCGCGCAGGTCGGCATCGCTCAGGTCGGCATCGCTCAGGTCGGCACCGCGCAGGTCGGCATCGCTCAGGTCGGCACCGCTCAGGACGGCACCGCGCAGGTCGGCATCGTTGCGCCTTCCCCACCTGACTGCCAGCCCGAGCTTCACGCGCGGCGGCATGTCCGGCGTGACTTCGATCTCGGCGGTAAACTGGATGGCATTGGTCCAGCGGTTGCGGACTTCGTATTTTTTGGTGGTCATGGCGTCACAATCCAAACAAAAGTGAACAGAAAAGGAAACGGACCGCAGATCATGGCACCAGTGCGCCAGTCTGCGATAAGGGCGCGGAGGATCATGTGGCGTCCTTTCCCATGAAGTTGTGTCGCCAGCGCTCGCTCATGAACCGCGAAAGGCTTGTGATGGTGCTTTCGTCCAAGTTATGGGCCGGGCTGTTCCTCACGATGTAATCGAAGGTTGCGCCGACGCTGTCGTCGTAACGGCAAGCTTCCCAGAATGCCTTGCGCTCGTCGCGGTATTGATCGCACAAGCGAAGGTAGAGAATGCCTGCCGTTTCGGACAAACCGTCAAGCGTGTTCCGCTGCAGGGTGGTGTAGTTGTCCATGGTCATGCGGGCACCGGGAACAGATGCGGCACCGAAATGCGCGTGGGTTCCTCTACGCCTTCAATGTCAGCGCCGGGGGTAATTTTGCGGAAACTACTTGCCAACCAGCCATTTTTATGAGGCGGTTCTGGAAAACCGTCCACAATCAATCCTAGCGCAGGTTCGCCTGTTTCAACATTGCGGCCAGCCACAACTTTGCTTACGCGACCAATTTTTCCAATAAGCTCTTTGCGATACTTGGCGCTCACACACAGCGCCAGATCGCCTACTTGCCAGTCGGTCATGTCAAAATGCCTCCTCGCTGTGCTGGCGGGCAAAGCTGGGCCGCTCGTCATGATCGGCGCGCCAGTCCTCAAGGAACGTCACGGCGCGTTCGATATTGCGGGCCACGCCTTCACCGTTGCCAAGTGCGGCGGCGAGGGCGATGCTATCGACAATGCCGGACAGCATCCCGAATGCGCGGGCGTAGTGCAGGGAAAGCTCGGCGCGGTATTCCCGGTCGGCAATGTGTTCTGCCATACGCGCGGTCTGTGCGGTGCGGCTCATGCTGCCCTCCGATCACGCGCCTGCTCGTACAGGTAGTCGCCATAGTCGGCGCACCAGTCGGCATAGGCTTCGTCACAAACCTCGCTGACGCCTTCCCACAACTGCTCATCGTACCAATCGTCATCGCAGCTATCGGTGTTACCCAGCGCCTGCGACTTGATGATCTTCAGCGTCTCGCCGTCATAGGTATAGTCTACCTCGACCTCGCATTCGCGCTCGTGGCTGCGGTCGGTCCAGTAGACCGTAAGGGTGGTGGATAGGTGGGCGGTGGGGCGGGTCATGCTGCACCTGTGGCTTTTGCGATTACATGCTGAATGCGCTCAATACGGCGCTCGCGGCTGTCGCTGGTTGGAGGATAGCGTAGGTCGGAAAGGTACTGGTACGCGAGGTCCAGCAAGTCAGGGCTGGCGGCGATCAGGCGGGCGTTAGCAATATCGCTTTCATCATTGCCCCAAACTACCGCGACGTTTACGGAATTTGCTTTTGCGGTAATTTCAAAATCGCCGTGCCATTCTTTCAAATGCCAAGGCCCTAAAGTGTTCGGCGAGTTCATGGCGCTGCGCTCCTGTTACTTGCGCTTGCGGCGAAGGGTGGCCAGTTCGGCCTCGAGGTCGGGGCGGCTGATGCCCTTGGCCGTGGCGCGGGCGATCAAGGCCTCGTGACGCGCAATGCGATCCGCCGTGGTCATGGTGGATTCGCGGGCGTCCCGCGCAATCTCGTAATTGGTGCGGGTATCGAACATTATGCATCCTCCCGATCAACAACGTCGATCTTGCACAGCAGCGCATCGGTGACGACCGCAGCAGCAGCCTCGACCGGCGAGGCAAAATCATCGGCGTAGGCAAAGCCCATCGCATCAACGATCTTGTCGAACAGGATGTTAGAAGTGCGGATATAGCCGCGCGGATCGGCGCAGGTCTCAAACGGACCCATGCGCAGGATCGAGGACAGAAGCCCGTCGATCTGTTCGAACTGGTGGAGGGTGATTTGCATCGTCGTATCCCTGCGGCGGAATGCCGGTGTGGGATTGTTGTATTCCTCGCAACACCAACAGGTCAACACCTTTTTGCGGCTGATACAAAAATAATTTAACAGCCCCACAAATGGGCTTGCCAAACATCCATTGTACGGATTACGATTGCAGCCATGGAAACCTACATCCGCCTTCAGAATTGGCTTGACGCTAATGGTGTTCGCCAATCCGCCCTCGCTGATCGCTGCGGCTATGATCGCGGCAATTTCAACCGCATCTTGCGCGGGACCGCCAAGCCGACATTGCACCTGGCGGCAGCAATCGAGCGTGAAACAAATGGCGTCATTTGTGCCATAGACTGGGTGCAGGCCGCATGACCACCGCGCTCCTCACCCTCGCTGCATGGATGATCCTGTCCCTCCCGCTGGGCATTTTGGTGGGCAAGTGGATCAAGCGGAACAATGGGGAGCCGATGTGAGCGATCCGGCGCAAATCAAGGTCCTGGTGGCTTGCGAGTATTCCGCCACGGTTCGGGATGCCTTCCGAGCGCGCGGGTTCGATGCATGGTCCTGCGACCTGCTGCCGACCGAGGGCGATCCCCGCTGGCACATCCAAGGCGATTGCCGCGAGGCCATTAACGGCACGTGGGATTTGGTTATTCTTTTCCTGCCTTGCACCAAAATGGCTGTTTGTGGGAATCGCACTTACGGCATGGGGAAGGCGCTCTATTTTGAGCGCGTCGAGGCCATTGGCTGGACGCTCGGCACGGTTGAACTGGCGCTGTCCAATGCGCCGCACGTTGCTCTTGAGAACCCTGCTAGCGTGATTTTTCCGGCTCTGCGCCAGTGGTTCAACGCTGATGTGCAGTACGTTCAGCCGTGGCAGCATGGGCACCCCGAGCAAAAGAAAACCGGGCTGGCGTTGTGGGATTTGCCCCGGCTGACACCAACCGATGACGTTTACGCTGAAATGATGGCACTGCCCCGCAAAGAGCGGGAGCGCGTGTTTTTCATGTCCCCTGGGCCAGATCGGGGCAAGGAGCGTGCGCGTTTCTTTGCCGGTTTGGCAAATGCCATGGCCGACCAGTGGGGCGATTACCTTTTGAACACCCGCGCGCCTGCGACCCTCTCCCGCCGCGCGGAAACTGAGGGCGGGGAGTTCCCCCAGAGCTTCCCGCCCACTTCTTGCGATTCCATCCATATCCGCGACATCGCGTAAGTAAGCGAGGCTAGCAATGCCGAAGTTAGCACTGTTCCGTAAACGGACGTTAAACATACCTGCTAACCATGCGTTTACCATGGGGCGCGTGTGATGGATCATTACGCAGCATTTCTTGCCCGCAAGGCAATCACCGACCCTATGACGGGGTTTAAGGACGTTCCGGCGCTTCCTGCCTGTCTGTTTTCGCATCAGCGCGATATTGTCGCATGGGCGCTCCGTAGAGGCCGGGCCGCGCTGCTTGCTGGCACTGGTCTGGGCAAGAGCCTGATGGAACTTGCATGGGCGCAGGCGGTCCACAACGAAACCGGGCGCAACGTGTTGCACCTCGCCCCCCTTGCCGTGTCAAATCAGATGGCGCGCGAGGCGGACAAGTTCGGCATTCCCGCGCGCGTCGTTGCTAGGCAAGAGGATTGCGGTCCCGGCATCAATATCACCAACTATCAGAAGCTTGATCACTTTGACTTGTCCGAGTTTGGCGGTGTCATTCTGGACGAAAGTTCGATCCTTAAGAACACAGAAGGTCACTATCGGAGCAAGCTGATTGCGGCTTGCCAGTCGATCCCGTTTCGCCTTGCCGCGACTGCCACACCGGCCCCGAACGACTTCATGGAGCTTGGCAATCATGCCGAGTTCTTGGGCATCATGTCCTATACCGACATGCTCGCCACGTTCTTTACCCATGATGGCGGCGATACGCAAAAGTGGCGATTGAAGGGTCACGCCGAGAACGAGTTCTGGAAGTGGATGGCGTCTTGGTCGGTGATGCTGCGCAAGCCGTCCGATCTTGGCTATCCGAACGATGGCTATGACCTGCCGCCGCTTAATTTCGTGTCGCACATCGTGGCCGCAGACTATCGCCCAAATGTTGAAACGGGAATGCTTTTCCCGATGCAGGCCGAGACGTTGCAAGAGCGCATCGCCGCGCGCCGGGGCACGGTAGAAGAACGGTGCAGACTGGCCGCAGACATTACGCCGAAGGATCGGCCCTTTGTCTGGTGGTGCAACCTCAACGCCGAAGCCGAGACGCTTGCAAAGCTGATCCCTGGCGCGGTCAATCTGCATGGCGGTCTGTCTGAAGGTGAGAAAGAGCGCATCCTGATTGCGTTCAGTGATGGCGACATTCGGCACCTGATCACCAAGCCTTCTCTGGCTGGTTTCGGCATGAATTGGCAGCACTGCGCCGATACCGGCTTTGTTGGTCTGAACGATAGCTTTGAGCAGTTCTATCAGGCTGTTCGCCGGTTCTGGCGGTTTGGCCAGACGCGCACTGTAACGGCTCATATCATTGCCAGCGAGCTTGAAGGCGCAACCGTTGCCAACATCAAGCGCAAGGAAGCCGACGCCGACCGCATGGCCGCTGCGATGGTCCTGCATATGGCGGACTTGTCGAGCAAAGCCGTGCGCGGATCGGTGCGCGACACGCCCAATTACAACCCCACTATTCCTGTTCAGCTTCCCGCATTTCTGGAGCAAGCCGCATGACCATTAAGGCCGTTGATCAAGTCGTAAACGACAAGTATGCCATCTATCAGGGCGATAGCTGCGAAGTGATCCGCGCGATCCCCGGCGATAGCATCGGTTTTGGCATTCACTCGCCGCCGTTCGAGGGGCTGTATAAGTTTAGCAACTTCGACCGCGACATTTCCAACAACGATGGTCCGCAGTTTTGGGAGCATTATGCGTTCCTGATTGCAGAGCTTCTGCGCGTCACCAAGCCGGGAAGGCTCCACTCGGTCCATGTGATGCAGCTTCCCATGTCAAAGATCCGGCACGGCCATATCGGCATGCGAGACTTTCGCGGCGAGGTCATCCGCGCGTATGAGGACGCGGGCTGGATTTTCCATAGCGAGGTTTGCATCTGGAAAGACCCCGTAGTTGCCCAGCAGCGCACAAAGTCCATTCGGCTCCTGCACAAGCAGATTGTAAAGGACAGCACCATCAGCGGGCAGGGTCTGGCTGATTACGTGGTGACGTTTCGCAAGCCGGGAGACAACCCCGAGCCGGTGAGCGGGTGTTTTGACCGCTACAGCGGCACCGATGAACCCGACCAAAGCAAGTTCACCACCCCGACCGATGGCCGCAACTGGTACAGTATTGAGGTCTGGCAGCGGTACGCCTCGCCGGTCTGGACTGACATCAATCAGACCCGCACCCTGCAATACCGTGGCGGCCGCGACGAGAAGGACGAGCAGCACATTAGCCCGCTGCAGCTTGATGTGATCGAGCGATGCATCGACTTGTGGAGCAACCCCGGCGACACCGTACTGACACCGTTTCTCGGAATCGGCAGCGAAGTGTTTTGCGCCGTCCAGATGGGTCGCAAGGGCATCGGGATCGAGCTTAAGCCGTCCTACTTTCGCCAAGCGGTGCGCAACCTTGAAAACGCTCAAGACGCGCTTGGGGGACTGTTTGGAGAAGCCGCATGATCCGCGACTTCATCGCCATTCTCCCCCAGAGCGCCCGAGAGCGCATCCGCCCCACATGGCTACCCCAAGGCGAGGCAGAGCTTAACTCGCGCCTGAAGCGCCGCAAATCGCGCCGTATGGCCTATTCGGAGGTGCAGCGGTGACACTAGAAGAAGCTGCCGCCGTCGCGCGCGCCGAACAGACCCGCCAGCGCTTGCTGCGCGTGGACACGCTGGCCGAGTTGGTCGCCGAGGGGCACACCATGCGCAAGGCCGCTGCAATCATGGGGATCGGCGAGAACACGGCCTATTCGTATTGGGCTGAGATCAAGCGCGGGCTGGGGTGGCTGGGATGATGACCGCCGAACAGCGCGCAGCGGTCGCATGGGCCATCAAGATGCTGGACGGGTTTTTGGCCCTGACCGGCTGCATCATCAAGCATGAAAGCCGCGCGCACCTCGATGTGCTGCGGGGGATGGTGAAGCCATGACCTGCAAAGAATGTGGCGGACCAGTCAGTTCACGATGCGAAACAGGTTTTTGCCGTTCTTGCAACGGGCGACGCACGATCAAGGGCAGGGGTCTTATGCCGCGCTCTACGCGCGCCAAGCCGCCGGAACCGTACGTGCAGACTTGGTGTCCGGCTGAGTGGCGCGATGATTACCGCCGCTGGGTGGGTCAGGGGATGAAGCGCTCTGAAGCCAAGCGGATCATTCTCGATCACATCGCGGTCCGGGGTGTGTCGGCATGAAGATTGAGCTTCCCTTTCCGCCTGCATCGCTTTCCGGCCACAACAACGGCAACCGCTGGGGCAAGGCAGGCGAGATCGCCCGTCACCGCCGGTGGGCCAAGTGCGCCACCATGGAAGTGTTCGGCATTGCCGGTCTGCCGGAAAGTGATGGCGACATCAATCTGACCGTTCGGTTCATCCCTGCCAATAATCGCGGGGACCGGGTGAATTACCCCAACCGGATGAAGCCCTATTTCGACGGCATCGCGGACGGCCTGAAGGTCAATGACAAGCGGTTTAACCCGATGTTTATTTTCTGCGAGCCGGACGCGCCTGGGCGTGTCGAGATTTACGTACAGGTGTCCAAATGACCAAGCCTGAGACCGAAGAAACACGCGCCCATGAAGCATGGGAGGCCCATCAAGCGATGGTCAAGGCAGAGATACGCCAGCCTTCGTTGAAGGATAACCCGGCATGGGTAACTCTGCGTGAGACTGCCATGGCAGTTTTTCTAAGCGCTTTTGAGAAGGTCGCGCAATGAGCCTTATCGCGCGCCTTATCGAAGCGGGAGTTTCAAGCGACATTATTGAGGATGTCGCCATGCTGCTCGCTGAAAAGAAGGTTGCCGAAGCCGCGCTTGAATCTCGCCGCGCAAAGGATCGGGAGCGGCAGAGCCGCCGCCGCAATGGTGCTGAAGCGGATCACGGGCAATCACGTGAAGTCACGGAATGTCACGTGACACAACGTGACGAACGTGACCCCTCCCTTTCCCGCCCCCTTTCCCCCCAAACCCCCCTAACC
>Ga0214917_10000907_pt1 | contig 38708 bp, 35 predicted proteins | sample LL_1208_BB_MetaG_FD_177983 | JGI IMG/M metagenome (GOLD analysis project Ga0214917, IMG submission 177983) | Freshwater microbial communities from Lake Lanier, Atlanta, Georgia, United States - LL_1208_BB | ecosystem: Environmental > Aquatic > Freshwater > Lake | place: USA: Georgia | collected... | reverse complement strand
CGAAAGGTGAGGTCGCGGTGGGGGAGGGCGTCGAGGTCGACGTGGATGCGCTCGACCCGCGACTCGTCGGAGTCGCCGTTTCGGCGGCTCGTGTGAGCGTCGGAGACGGGCGCGACGGTGAAGCTAGGGGCGACGAGTTGTGCGTTGACTGCACCACGGCGATGGTGACGGACAGCACGAGTGCTCCCACAACGGCGACAATCGCCACGAAGACGATACGAAACGCGATGGATCGGCTGTCCCACCAAATTCCCACGCGTTAAGGCTAGTCGCCCGTGCCGACTCGCGCGTCGCGTGCGGGACGACGCAGATGCGCCTAGTGTTCATTCACATGGGGAAGCGTCGTGCGGTTGTAACAGGTGCCACTGGCTACATCGGGGGCCGGCTAGTGCCGAGATTGCTGGATGCCGGTTTTGAGGTCCGCGTTTTTGTGCGAAACGCCGAGAAGCTGCTGGACGTTCCGTGGCGTCGCCGTGTTGACATTGTTGAAGGAGATATGTCGTCGCGGGTCGCGCTGGACGAGGCATGCCGTGGTGCCGACGTCTTCTACTATCTCGTTCATTCGATGGGTCAGGCCGGCGATTTTGAGTCGCTCGAAACCACCGCCGCGACGAATGCGGCACAGGCGTGCGCAGCCGCCGGTGTTCGTCGAATCGTGTACTTGGGCGGTCTTCACCCCACGGCAACGAAGCTGAGCAAACATCTGCGATCACGTGCCGAAGTCGGTCAAATTCTCCTTGCCAGTGGGGTGCCGACGTTGGCACTTCAAGCCGGTGTGATTATTGGCTCGGGCTCGACGAGCTTCGAGATGATCCGCCACTTGACCGATGTTTTGCCGATCATGACGGCACCCAAGTGGGTGGGCAACCTCATCCAACCCATCGCGGTCCGTGATGTCTTGTATTACTTGATACGAGCTGCCGACGTCTCCCCGTCGGTCAATCGCACACTTGACATCGGAGGACCCGACGTCTTGACCTATGGCGACATGATGAATGAGTATGCCGTCGAGGCAGGTATGCGTAAACGAACGATCATCCGACTGCCCGTCTTGACGCCCTATTTGGCCAGTCAGTGGGTGAACCTCGTCACTCCGATTCCACGAGCGCTCGCGGTGCCCATCATTGCGAGTCTGCAACACGACTGCGTCATGAGCGAACACGATGTGGATGAGCTGATCCCGCGACCCGAGGGAGGGCTGACTCCGTACCGACGTGCGGTCCACCTGGCGCTCGAACGCATGGCCGAAGGACACATCGAAACGAGTTGGCAGAATACGTCGATTGCGTCGGCCCCGAGCGATCCGTTGCCCACCGACCCCGAGTGGGCCGGGTTTACCGTTTATACGGATGAGCGCACGCGCGAGTGTGCGGCGAGCGTCGAGGAACTCTGGTCGGTGATCGAATCTATCGGGGGCGACAACGGATGGTATTCCATGCCCATGGCGTGGGGTGCTCGCGGTGCGGTTGACAAGCTCGTCGGCGGAGTTGGGTTGCGACGGGGCCGCACAAATGCCACCGTGTTGCGCGCCGGTGAGGCACTTGATTGGTGGCGTGTCGAACGACTCGATCGCGGTCGCTTTCTGCGACTGCGGGCCGAGATGAAGGTACCGGGACGCGCGTGGCTCGAGCTCTCTGCCGAAGCCGTCACTCCGACGACGTCTCGGTATCGGCAGCGCGCAATATTTTTCCCAAAGGGGCTCGCGGGTCGACTGTATTGGCTGTCGGTGCTTCCGTTTCACGGACTCATTTTTCCGGGAATGGCAAAACGAATCGTCGCGGAGGCGGTCAGAATCTCAAAAGAGAATCACACGCGTCTCATAGCGAACACATAGCAGCCGAATTCATTGTGGAGTCACAACCTGAGGCGTGAAGAGCCATCAGCACATCAACGCAAGGAGAAAACCATGGCTGACAAGAAGCCCGTTTACAACCCACCCGTCACCGACGCGAAATCGGCGTCGGCCAAGACGTCCACTTCGGGCGACGCGGCAGTCACCAGTTCGACCGGACGCAAGCTCGGAGTTGGCGCCATCATCGGCATCTCGGCCGCCGGACTCGCGGTGCTGCTCGGCACGAGCGTTGCCGGTGCCGCCATCGTTCACGCCGCAGCCGACAACGACCGAGGCCACGCGCGCCAGAGCGTTCAGGGTGGCATGCCAGGCGACGGAGATCGCGACAATCGCAAGGGTGGCCACGACGGCGACCGCGGAGCACAGGCCGGTTCTGGTGACCAGAATGGCCCGCAGGTCGACGGCGGCAAGCCGAACCACAAACCGGGCGGAGGCATGGACCAGATGCCCAATGGTCAGCTGCCCGGTGACCCGATGAATCCCGACCCCAACGCGACGGTTCCCACGCCGTAACGCATCACGTGTTCGACCCCGAGCGTGGGTCGCGCATCCAGATAACCGGATGCGCGACCCACGCTCTTTTCTGGGAATACTCGGTGACCGCGACTGTTGTGGTAACTAACGCGAGAGAGTAGACCTATGGCGCACCGATCTGAAGTTGTCCTCGATATTGAAGGAATGACCTGCGCGAGTTGCGTCGCGCGGGTCGAAAAGGGTCTGCAGACGTTGCCCGGAGTTGTTGCGTCGGTCAATTTGGTGACCAACTCGGCTCGCGTGGAGTATCCGACAGCGGTGTCGACGGCGCAACTCATGAGTGCCGTCGCCTCCGTGGGTTATGTCGCGACGGTCGCATCCTCGTCGCAGTCCGACGCCACCAAAACCGTTCCCCGGCGCACATCGAGACGTGCGTCGGCGCGTCTCTGGACATCCATCGCGCTCACCCTTCCCGTCGTCGGGTTAGCCATGGTGCCCGCGTGGCAGTTCGCGGGCTGGCAGTGGTTGTCACTCGTCTTCGCCACACCCGTCGTGTTCTGGTGCGCGTGGCCCATCCATCGCGCCACGCTGCGGGCCTTACGACACGGTTCGGCAACGATGGACACACTCATTTCGCTCGGAACCCTCGTGGCCTGGACCTGGTCGTGTTATGCGCTGTTTTTCGGGATGGCCGGCGTTTGGGGTATGACCCACCCCATGGTGTTTTTTGCCTGGCAACAGGATCCCACGGCAAACATTTACTTCGAAACGGCCGCCGGGGTGACGTCGTTCATTCTGTTGGGACGTTGGCTCGAGGAGCGCTCAAAGCGGTCGGCGGCGTCCGCGCTCGATGAAGTTGGCAAATTGCAGGCGACCTCGGCGACGGTCATGAGAGAGGGCGTCGAGGTTCGCATACCCGTCGACGAGCTTCGCGTGGATGATTGTGTCGTCGTGCGACCAGGGGAGACGGTCCCCGTCGATGGCGAGGTGACCGCGGGATCTGGCGCCGTGAATGTGAGCGCCTTGACCGGCGAATCGCTTCCGGTCGATGTGATCGTGGGTTCTCCCGTTTCTGCCGGCACGATTGCACTGGATGGGCGACTCGAGATCCACACGTCGCGAGTTCGTGGTGACACGCGACTGGCGCAGCTCGGGGCACTCGTGGAGCGAGCACAGCTGCGCAAGATGGCGGTTGCGCGTCGCGTCGACAAGATCTCGGCCGTCTTCGTGCCGGTGGTCATTGCCCTATCAGTGTTGACCGTGGTGGGGTGGCTGGTGACTGGCGCCTCACTCGCGAGCGGGGTTACGGCGGCCGTCGCAGTGATTGTGATTGCCTGCCCGTGCGCACTGGGGCTCGCCACACCGGTTGCGCTCGTCGTCGGAACGGGGCGTGCAGCATCCGTGGGCATCATCATTTCCGGCCCCGAAGTTCTCGAGGAGTCACATCGACTCGACACCATCGTGCTCGACAAAACCGGCACCGTCACGACGGGTGTGATGAGCGTCGCGCGTGTGATGACGGTGCCCGACATCGACGAGGTGAGCCTGGTGTCAATCGCGGCCGTGGTTGAACGTGGTTCGGAGCATCCGGTTGCCCGAGCCATCGTGGAGCGCGCAACCCCGGCCATCGCGCAGATCGGGACATCGACGCCGTTCCGGGCCGTGGCTGGCGGTGGCGCCATCGCCACCGTGGGCACGATTCCGGGCGTCACGTGGTCGGGCGAGCACGAGGAGGTGGCGGTGGGTCGCCTTGACTGGTTGCGCGACCGGGGCAATCACATAGACCCTGTCCTTGCATCCTCCGCGCAACGGGCAGCGGAAGCGGGCATGACCAGTGTGGGCGTCGCCTGGGGTTCTCGTGTCTGGGGAGTCATCCACGTGTCCGATTCGGTGCGCGACGATTCGGCGCTGGCGGTAGATCGATTCCGTGCCCTGGGCATCGAGCCCGTGATGGTGACGGGAGACGCCGAAGAAACCGCACAGACGATTGCGGGACGGGTGGGTATTGACCGCGTTCACGCGCGTGTTTCGCCCGAAGAAAAAACCGCATTTGTCGCGAATGCCCAGCGCAACGGCCACGTCGTCGCAATGGTTGGCGATGGCATCAATGACGCCGCGGCGTTGGCGCAAGCCGACATCGGGCTGGCGATGGGCACGGGCACCGACCTGGCGATGGCGGCGAGTGATGTCACGCTGGTAAGAGGCACTTTGTCAGCCGCCGCTGATGCGGTGCTCATCGCCCGCGCAACCCGGCGGGTTATTCGTGAGAATTTGTTTTGGGCGTTTGCGTACAACGTCGTCATGATTCCACTGGCCGCAGTGGGGTTACTCACGCCCATGTTGGCGGGCGCCGCGATGGCCTTTTCGAGCCTGTTCGTGGTGCTTAATTCGTTGCGCCTCCGGAGCATTACGCTGACTACATGACCATGAGCGAGTTGCGTGGGCGAGGCCGTCGCTCCATCGTTGCGGCGGCGAGTATTGCTCTCACAATTCTTCTCCTTGCCGGGGGCGCCAGCACATCGGCGATGGCCGGTGTCGACGACTTTTCCTTTGAGTCGATGACGGCGGATTATCTGCTCGAGCGCTCGAGTGCAGGAGAGGCACAACTCACGACACACGAGCGCCTCGTGGCCGTTTTTCCGGACACGGATCAGAACCACGGTATTCGCCGAGCAATTCCGATGAGCTATCAGGGTCACCCGACTCAGCCGGTCGTCACATCGGTGACGGACTCGGCCGGCAACAATCTCGCCTTCGTCACGGAAGAATCCGACGGTTTTCTCGTGGTCACCATCAGCGGGGACGATTTTGTTCACGGTCGCGTTGAATACGACATCACCTATACGCAAGACAACGTCATTCTCGTTCCCGACAACGGGGCCGGCATTCAAGAACTGTATTGGGACGTCAACGGAACGGGGTGGGCTCAACCGTTTGGGAGCGTGACGGCCCGTGTCACCGTCTCACCCGAGCTGAGCCGGCAACTCACTTCTCACTCGTCGTGTTACCAGGGCCCCGAAGGTTCGACGACGCCGTGTGCGATTGTCGAATCGGAGCAGACATCGATCGGCGGACGCGTCCTTCATTTTGGGGCGACGAATCTCGCGGCGTACGAGAATCTCTCGTTTGCCCTCGGATTTGAGCCGAACACGTTTGTGGTTCCGGATTGGTCGGTGTGGGCGCATCCGCTCGGGATTGTTTTTGTCTCGCTATCGGCGCTGATGTTCCTCTTGATGTTCGCGGCACTCCTGTTGCGCCTGATCGTGTGGCGCAACGCGCGCGGTCGCGGCATCGTCATCGCGCAGTACCAGGCGCCGGAGGGAATGACTCCTTTGGTGGCGGCGAACCTGGTCCGCCGCCGCAGTCGGGCTACTGTGGCCGCCATCTTGCGTCTCGCCGTGAACGGCAACCTGGTCATCCGTGACGTTGATACCGGCAAGAAACGCTCATCGGGTTACGAGCTCGAAATTGCCTCTCTGGAGAAACTCGGGGACGAAGACACGCTCGTTCTGAACGCCACTTTCGGTACTCCCTTGTCAATCGGATCATCCGTCACCACGTCGCAACCCGACAACGCTCGCGCGCGGCGATTGAGCAAGTTGTGGAAAACAACAAAGGCCACGGTCGTTTCTGCCGGGTTCCGATCGCAACCTCAGGCAGCCCTGCGGCGACTCGGCATGATTCTTGCGCTCGCCATTGGCATTGCCGTCTTCTTTACGGGGGGTTCCATCAACGTTGACGGTTACGGGGGTGTCATCGATGTGCTCATCACGTACATGGGTGCTTTCGTGGCGACCGTGACCACGATCTCGCTCCTGCGAGACGTGTCCCCGCTTACGGTAGAGGGCGCGCAGGCACGTGAAGAGCTTCGCGGACTGGAGTTGTTCATCCGGTTGGCTGAGGCCGACCGAATCGCGTTCTTGCAAAGCCCAAGCGGTGCCCAGCGTCGAGTCGATGTGACGAAGCCGGGAAAGATCATTCGTCTCTACGAAGCCGCGCTCCCGTACGCCGTGCTGTTTGGTCTGGAGAAGCAGTGGGCGAAAGAACTTGCTGCCTTGTACGAGCAGGAGTCGCGATCGCCGGATTGGTACTCCTCGGACGGCCAGTTCCTCGCCACGGCGTTCGTATTCTCCCTGAATAACTTGGCCTCGAGTTCGACAACGTGGGCCGCGAGTGCCTCCTCGTCGTCGTCTGCGGGTTCTTTCGGCGGTGGTTTCTCCGGCGGCGGAGGCGGCGGTGGAGGTGGTGGCGGTGTCTAACTCATCGTCACGTCGCCCGGCAAACAGGTACGGTAGCGACCGCATTCGACCGGGTCTGTTGCCGGGTTTGCTCGGCGCCGCGGCAGCAATTGCCGGGCTGTGGGCCAATGGCACCGAATGGATGATCACAGTCTTGTTTGCGGTGAGTATTCTCGCTGCCGTCCTCCTCGTTTTTTGCGTTCAGGCCGTGCGGTCGCGCCCATCGTCGGCAACGGCGCGGCGTTTTCCCTCGCCGTCGACATCGAGCGACCGAAAACTCGTACCGGTGCTCTGCGGGGTGTTGCTCGTCATCGTTGTCATCGTGTACAACCCCATTGCGCCCCTCGTTTTGACGGCGACCGGCACGGCATGGCAGGTCGGACAGGTCGCAACCGGTGCGCTGTTGTTTGCGACCGGCGTACTGGTCACGACACCCGCGCCGGAGCGCTAGACTGAGGTCCAAGCACTTCATCTTGCTGACGTCTGCGTCGCCCGCCTTCTCTCGAAGTCGTTGCGCGACGTGATCACGGGAGGCAGTGCGAACCTTTCGCAAGAAGTTTGCGAGCAGACGGTGCTCGATCCCGTGATGTCTCGAAACTTCATCTCGACACAGGAGACCTACGTGGCTCGCACCGGTTCACGCCGTCACACGCTCGACAACACTGGGCTGATTCCGATTCTCGCGCGCAAGGTGCGGGAGGTGGAAGCGAAGGCGCAGACCGGAAAAAAGGTGGGACCCACCAACCGCACGAAGTTTCAGGTGATTGCGTTCCTCGTTCGTGAGGAGCGGGCGCGAGTCAAGGGCGATCCGGACCTTTCGGATCAGCAGCGCGCGGAGGCGCTCAAGCGCCTCGATGGTGTGGCAACAATCCTGGCGAAGACGGCTGCTCGTGATACGTCGCTGATTGCGCTCCTCGAGGTTGACCATGCAACGACTCCCGTCGCACAAAAGATGCGTCGCGACTGGTTACTCGAATCGGGAGCCGAGGTATCGCCGGATGATTTGATCATCGCGTCGGAGCCGGCCAAAGAGGAAGACATCTTGTCGCCGGAACTTGCGGAGAAGCAGGTGTTACCCGTGTCGGTCAAAGCAAAATTGCGGTCGACGCCGTTTTTGGCTCCCGATTTTGTCGCTCCCAAGCGCATCGCGCCAGCTGTCCGACTCTCCAATTGGGAGCTCATCGGGCCACTGTTCAAGTCGTTCGAGCAGGGTGCGGGCGGACAATCGGCATGCATGGACATGCCGCCAGTTCCTCGATTCGACCGCTACAGTCCTCCCGGGCACGAGCTCATGCCGCACCAGATTCGTTTTATTGAGTCCGTGCGCGATGGGCATCGCACGTTCTTACTTGCCGATGAGCCGGGTCTCGGCAAGACGGCGCAGAGCCTTCTGGCCGCCTCGGTCGCAGGGGCCTTTCCGCTCCTCGCCATCGTGCCGAATGTCGTCAAGATGAACTGGGCGCGCGAAGTCGAGCGCTGGATTCCGGGTCGTAGTGCGACGGTCATCCATGGCGATGGTCAAGACGTCGACGCCTTTGCCGATGTGTTCATCGTCAATTACGAGGTGCTCGATCGACACTTGTCGTGGCTTTCTCAATTGGGCTTCAAGGGCATGGTCGTCGATGAGGCGCACTTCATTAAGAATTTGTCATCTCAGCGCTCTAAGCATGTTCTTGCGCTTGCCGATCGGATCACGGCACGCACTCCCGGCCACAACCCGCTGCGCATTGCCCTCACGGGAACGCCCTTGATTAACGACATCGAAGATTTTCGCGCCATTTGGATGTTCCTGGGATGGATTGACGGCGACCGGCCGTCGGCCGATTTGTTGAGTCGACTGGAATCAAACGGCTTGACTCCCGCAGAGCCGGGCTTCTATTCCTCTGCGCGCGAGACCGTCATTGATATGGGAATCGTGCGTCGTCGCAAGATTGACGTCGCGAAGGATTTGCCGGCGAAACGCGTGGTCGACTTGCCGGTCGAACTCGACGACGAGATGGGTGCGAGTATTCGAGCGGCCGAGGCGGAACTCGCCAGGCGATTGCTCGATCGTTACAACCGCGTCGCGATCGGTGGAACGTTCCGAGGGTCCACCGCGGAACTCATCCGCAGCGTTGCGGTTGCTGAACTCGAAGAGTCGAAGAACCAGAAGACGGGCGAAAACGTCTTCACGATGGTTCGAAAGATTGGTCAGGCGAAGGCCGGGCTTGCAAGTGACTACGCAAGTCAGCTTGCGCGTTCGGTAGGGAAGGTCGTGTTCTTCGCCAAACACATTGATGTCATGGATTCGGCGGAGCGTGCGTTTGCGGCCCAGGGACTGAAATCCGTCTCGATCCGAGGTGACCAAACGACGCCGGCGCGCCAAAACGCGATTGATGCGTTCAACAATGATGAGTCCGTTCACATCGCGGTGTGTTCTCTGACGGCCGCGGGTGTCGGCCTCAATCTTCAGGCCTCGTCCAATGTTGTTCTCGCCGAGCTGTCGTGGACAAGTGCGGAGCAAACACAGGCCATCGACCGGGTTCACCGCATCGGTCAGGAAATGCCGGTGACGGCGTGGCGCATCATCGCGGCGCAGACAATTGACGCGAAGATTGCGGAGCTCATAGACAGCAAGCAGGGACTCGCCGCCCGTTCGCTCGACGGCTCGCAAGCTGATTTTGGTTCGCAAGACAGTGTTCAACTCGACGCCTTGATTGACATTCTGTCGCGGGCCATCGCGGAAGCGTAACCCATTCGTCCGCGCTCCACGTGTGCACGATAAACTTTGTGCAGATTCGCGCGACGACCACGCGCAACCGAAGGGGAACATCAATGTCTGAGCAGCAAAAGAAGACGGGCCTCGCGGCCTTTTTTGCCCGTGCCCGCAAGTCCGCGTCGACAGAGTTGAACGATGCCGCGACTACCGCCGAGAAGGTGGCCAAAGATGTGGGGCGTAAAGTGGGCGCCACGGCAGCCGAAGTCAAGCACGACCTGATCGGTGCGACGAAGAAGGCGCAGACCACGGCAAAGAAGACGGTCAAGCAGGCACAATCCACCGCGAAGAGCACGGCCAAAAAGGCGACGGCGTCGGTCAAGAAGGCTGAGAAAGCGGTCACGAAGGCGGCCAAGCCCGTCGTCAGCGCGGTGAAGGTGCGCACGGGAAAGCCAGATTCCAGTTGGTCGCTCGCTGAGCTCAAGGATTACGCGAAGAACAACGGAGTGACCGGCTATAGCTCCCTCGGTAAGGCGGAGTTACTCGCCCGGCTCACGAGGTAGCGTCGCCACCGTCTGACCAAAAGCCGGCGAGAACATCCGCCGTCAGGTTGGGTCGATCGCCGTGCGCGGAGTGACCCGCGTGGGCGAGAACGACGTAGTCAGCCTGTAGTTGTTCGGCCATGGTGCGTTGCCATTCGATGGGCCACGCATCGTCGTGGGCACCGTGGGACACGAGAAAACGAAGACCGGTCGCGGCTAATTCTGCGGTGCGGTCGGTTTGATCGCGAAGGATGGCCGCCCCGGCTACCAATTGACTCGGGTTCGTTCCCATGAGTCGGTCGTGGTAGTACTGCTCGATGACGTTGAGGTCGCCGTCGGGGTCGATGCCCGCGCGCTCGCAGTCGAGCAGCCACAGTTCGCGCGGACCGCCGCGACGTAGCGCGTCGTAGGCTACTTGGCCCTCGGCCATGGCGCGAGGCCCGGAATTCCAGAACGTGACGCTGGCAAATCGCGAAGGATCGGCGAGTGCCGCCTCCGCCGCGACCACACCGCCGAAGCTATGCCCGAGAAGGTGAACGGGTTCGCCAATGTTCAGGGTGTCTAGCAGGGTCAGGATGTCGCGCCCGAGCTGATCCAACGTGTAGGCGTTCTCGTCGTCGGGTCCGCTCGAGTGCGGTTGCCCCCGCTGTGAGAGCCCGATGACCCGGTACCCTCGCTCCGCGAGCGGTGTGAGGATGCAATTGAATGTGTCGTAGGAGCTCGTGTAGCCCGCGACGAGAAGCGCGGTTCCGACCTTGTCGACCGTGGGGTCAATGACGGAGTATCCGAGTTCCACGTCGTTGACCTGCACCACCTGGCGGGTGGCAGTCTGCGGGAATTGGTCAAACAGGGTGATTCCGCGCGCTTCGTGGTGGGTGGCCGAGGGGACGCGTGTGAGTGGCATGCGCTCAGTCTAAATATGTGGTCGTCGAGATTCACCCGCTCCAACAAAGACTCAATGTCTTATTGAAGGTGAGACACGGCGACCGACACTAAATCAATCTGAGAATGTGCTGACAGTATCGTGGCTGACAGAACACCCTCACATCATCCCCAAAGGAGTTGGATTCACGTGGCAGAAGCGACCAAGTCAAAATCCTCACCTTCGAAGTCGGCACCCAAGTCCGGCTTCTCCGGTGCATTAGATAAGTTCTTCGAGATCAGCAAACGCGGTTCGACCATCGGAACCGAGTTGCGTGGCGGTCTCGTCATCTTCATGACGATGGTCTACATCGTCATTCTCAACCCGATCATCATCGCGTTCAATCAAGATGTGTCCGGAAACTTCATCGGTGGCGCCGACCCCAATCCCGGGGCCGTGGCGAGTGCCACGGCACTGACCGCCGGCGTGCTGAGCCTCATTTTTGCGCTCGTCGCCCGATTGCCGTTTGCCTTAGCGGCAGGACTGGGAATCAACTCGTTCCTCGCGGTGACCATGGTCAAGGGTGTGACCTGGCCGGAAGCCATGGGACTCATCGTTATTGACGGACTCATCATCGTTCTTCTCGCGGCCACCGGTCTTCGCACGCTCATCTTCAACGCGGTGCCGCCGGCGCTCAAGACAGCTATCACCGTGGGTATCGGTCTCTTCATCGCGTTCATCGGCCTGGTCGACGGTGGTCTCATTCGTCGCAACGGTGACGATGCCAACACGCCCGTTCCCGTGAACTGGGGAGTGGGAGCCGGACACCAACTCGGCTACCCGACGTTGGTCTTCGTTCTCACCGTCGTCATCATCGCCATTTTGATGGCCATTCGCGTGCGCGCGGCTATCCTCATTGGACTCATCGCGGGCACCGTGATTGCCATCATCCTCGAGACCACGCTCCACATCGGTGGCAAGTTCGACAAGGGTCAGTTCGTGACGCCGTTTGGTTGGGACACGACGATTCCGCAATGGCCGACACAGATTTTTGCCCTTCCTGATTTCAGCACCATCGGTCAGGTTGACTTGTTTGGCGCGTTTGGGCGAGTCGGAGTGATGGCGGGCATCGTCTTGGTCTTCACGCTCGTCTTCTCCAACTTCTTCGACGCCATGGGCACCATGACGGGCCTGTCGAAGCAGGCTGGTCTGGCCGATGCCAAGGGCAACTTCCCTCGACTGACGTCTGCCCTCATCGTCGAGGGCGCGGGCGCCGTCGCCGGTGGTCTCACCTCGACCTCCTCGAACACGGTCTACATCGAGAGCGCATCCGGAATCGCCGGTGGAGCCCGCACGGGTCTCGCTACGTCACTCACCGGATTGCTGTTCATCCTGGCCGCGTTCCTGTCTCCGCTCACCAGCATCGTTCCGATCGAAGTTGGTGCCGCGGCCCTCGTGATCGTGGGCGCCCTGATGATGGCTCAAGTTGTGGACATCGACTGGAAAGACTGGACGATTTCGTTCCCGGCGTTCTTGGCGATCATCTTGATGCCGTTCTCGTACTCCATCGCGAACGGTATCGGCGCAGGTTTCATTGCGTTCGTGATCGCGCGCACGGCTTCGGGTAAGGCAAAGGACATCCACTGGTTGCTATGGATTGTTGCGGCCGGCTTCTTGCTCTACTTCCTGTTGCCGACCATTTCGCCGCTCATCGCGGGATAGTTCCCTCTCTGTGACTCTGGCCCGGCATCGAGTGGATGCCGGGCCAGAGTCATTCCTCGGTCAACGGATAATGTTCCCGCGAGTCAACCCAAGAATCCGCGCAGGAGGGCCGCCGATCCAGCGAGATGCGCACGCATTTCCTCCGTGGCGCGAAGTTGATCTCCCGTGAGAATCGCCAAGACGATGCGCTCATGTTGTTGCGTCGAGTGGGCAATATTGGGGGGCAACAGGGGAATGTCATCGAGGAGCTCGTTGACGCGCATGCGGCAGGCGGCCACCTGCGTGAGGAGTGAGGGCGATCCAGAGAGTTCGGCGATGAGTAGGTGCAGTCGACTGTCGAGTCGCCGATAGTCCTCGGTCGTCGCGACCTTCGTGTCATTGAATGCGGACCACAGCTTTTCGCGATCGGTCGCACTGAGGTCGTGAGCGGCCGCGTGGCTTGCTGCGCCAACTTCGAGAACCTCGCGCAGCACGAGGATGTCACGAACATCCGCGGGTGATGTGTGTGGCGTAGCAATGGAATGTGCGGTTCGAAGCTCTCCGCGCACGGCGGAGGGCACCGGGTTCACCACGAAAGCGCCACCGTAACGCCCGCGACGCACGTCAATGAAGCCGGCGTCCACCAAGGCACTGATGGCGTCGCGAACTGTGTCACGACTCACCTCGAGGAGCACAGCCAATTCGCGTTCGGCGGCGAGACGCTCACCCGGACCGACGAGACCCAGGCGGATGGTCTGCAGGAGCCGCTCGACCGTCTCCTCGTATGCGTTACCGCCACGAATGGGTCGTAACAGCAGACTCCCGTCCAGCGAGGAGCCGGTGAGGCCCTCGCCGTCGGGAGTCTGTGTGGTGACGTTCGTCACAGTTATCTCGCCACGCCGTCTGCGGGGTAGTGGGCGATGCGGTTAGAGCGGGGTCACGTAGGCGGCGGAAATTCCTCCGTCGACGAGGAACGTGGATCCCGTGATAAATGACGCATCGTCACTCGCGAGGAAAGCAACCGCGGCGGCCAGTTCTTCTGCGTGCGCAAAGCGACCAATCGGGATGTGCACCAAGCGGCGTTGCGCGCGCTCCTGATCCTTCGCGAAGAGTTCCTGAAGGAGGGGTGTGTTGACCGGTCCCGGGCAGAGGGCGTTGACCCGGATACCCTGACGCGCGAATTGCACGCCAAGTTCGCGACTCATCGCGAGTACGCCGCCTTTGGATGCGGTATAGGAGATCTGGGAGGTGGCCGACCCGAGCACGGCGACGAACGACGCCGTGTTGATGATCGAACCGCTGCCCTGCTTGACCATGTGGCGCAGGGCCGCCCGGGAGCAGAGATACACCGACTTGAGGTTCACATCCTGAACCTTCTGCCAGGCGGGCAACTCGGTGGTTTCGATCGAGTCGTCGTCGGGCGGCGAAATGCCAGCATTGTTGAAGGCGATGTCGAGCGACCCGTACTTCGTGACCGCCTCGTCGAACAAGTTGTCGACCTGGGCCTCTTCGGTCACATTGACCGAGACAAAGATTCCCTCCACTTCTTCGGCGGCCTTGGCTCCGGCCACGGGGTCCATGTCGCCGATGACGATGTTGGCCCCCTCCGCTCGCAACCGTCGTGCGGTTGCGAGGCCGATACCGCTCGCGCCACCGGTAATCACCGCCGTCTTGCCGGCGAGTCGTTGAGTGAGGTCGATTTTCGCGATACTCATGTGTTTCTCCTTCTGTGATGCGTTCTGAAAAGTGAATGTCGTGGCGGGGTCGGGGACGTGAGCGCGGAGGTGGTCCGGCTAATCGAGCGGGATGAAGACGTTCTTCGTTTCCGTGAAGGCAAGCGCCGCGTCCGGGCCGAGTTCACGTCCGAGGCCGGATTGCTTGAATCCGCCGAACGGCGTGTTGTAGCGAACGGAGGAGTGGGAATTGACCGACAGGTTGCCCGATTCGACTCCTCGGGCAACTCTCAACGCGCGTCCCACGTCACGGGTCCAGATGGAGCCGGACAGACCGTACTCACTCGCATTGGCAAGGGCGAGGGCATCCGCCTCGTCGTCGAACGGCAACACGGTGACCACGGGCCCGAAGATTTCTTCCCGGGCCGAGACGTGGTCGCGCGACGACGGAGTGAGCACGGTGGGCGCAAAGAAGTAGCCCGGGCCACTCGGTGTCGATCCGCGGAATGCAATGGGGGCGTCATCGGGGACATACGCCGACACCGAGTCGAAGTGCTTCTTGTGCACTAGCGGCCCCACTTCGGTCTTGGCGCTCGTCGGGTCTCCGACCACGACGTTCTTGACCGCGGTTTCGAATGTCTCCATGAACGAGTCATAGACATCACGCTGCACCAGGATGCGCGACCGCGCGCAACAGTCTTGCCCGGCGTTCTCGAACACGGCGTAGGGCGCCGTCGCGGCGGCTTTCTCGATGTCGGCGTCGTTGAACACGATGTTGGCGCTCTTTCCGCCGAGTTCGAGCGTGACGCGCTTAATCTGCGCCGCGCATCCGGCCATGATCTGCTTGCCGACCTCGGTCGAACCGGTGAACACAATCTTGCGCACGTCGGGGTTCGTCACAAAGCGGTCGCCCACCACGGAGCCGCGGCCGGGCAACACTTGAAACAGCCCCTCGGGCAGTCCCGATTGCAGGCCCAACTCGCCGAGGCGAATCGACGTGAGCGGAGTCCACTCGGCCGGCTTCAGAACAACAGCGTTGCCGGCTGCGAGGGCAGGGACGAACCCCCACGAGGCGATGGTCATGGGAAAGTTCCACGGCGTGATGACACCGACCACACCGAGTGGCTCCTGGAACGTGACGTCGATTCCGCCGGCAACGGGAATCTGCTTACCGAATAGTGTTTCGGGCGTGCCGGAGTAGTACTCGAGGACGTTGCGCACGTGGTTTGCTTCCCAGCGAGCTTGCTCGATGGGGTGCCCCGAGTTGCGCACCTCGAGCGAGGCGAGGTTCTCGATGTCGCCATCCACGGCGGCGGCGAATCGGCGCAACGCCGCGGCGCGGTCGGCCGGGTTGAGTCGTGCCCATTCTTTTTGAGCGCGCGTCGCCCGGGCGATGGCCTCGTCGGTTTCGTCGAGACTCAGGTGTTCGATGGTCTCCATCGCTTCTTCGGTCGCCGGGTTGATGATCTGGTAACTCATCGAGCACTCCTGTATGTCGATGCAGCGTCGACGAGTCCCTCAAAGAGACGCGCGTCCTCGGCTGCGGTTTGTTCCGGGTGCCACTGCACTCCGATGCCGAATGGCACACTGTCGAGCTGGATGCCCTGAATGATGTCGTCGTCCGAGCGCGCGACGACACGGAGGCCAGAACCCGGTTGATCAATTGCCTGATGGTGATAGACCGCGCCCGGGATCGGTGTTTCGGTTCCCAGCACGTCGGCTAATACCGAGTTGTCATCAACGTGCACGGGAACCGTGTTGAACACACCGTCTCCCTTTTGATACTTGTCCGTGCCGATGACCTCGGGGAGGTGCTGGATGAGTGTGCCACCCTGGTGCACGTTGAGCATCTGTGCGCCACGACAGATGCCGAGAAAGGGGAGCTCGCGGTCAATGGCAGCGCTCAGCAGCGCATCCTCGAGGTTGTCGCGGTCGACCTTGGGAGCGTCGGTGGTCGGATGCGCGCTCTGCCCGTAGCGCGCCGGGTCGACGTCTTCCCCACCACAGATGATCAACCCATCGAGCCCGTCGAGCACACGATGTGCACTTGCGAGGTCGAAGGGTTGCGGTGGTATCAACACAGCGATTCCCCCCGCACGCGACACCGCGTCGAAGTAGACGCGCGGAAGAAATGCGGCCTCAACGTCCCACACACCCGACTTCGCCTGTCGCAGGTACGTCGTGAGGCCGATGATCGGGCGGTCGCCGAGCGCCTCGACGTTAGAGACGTTCGAAGCCACGGAATCTCTCCCAATCGGTAATGGCCGAGTCGAAGGCCGCAAGTTCGACGCGCGCGTTGTTCAGGTAGTGATCGACCACGTCGTCGCCGAACGCCGAGCGAGCGAGAGTCGATTGTGAAAAGAGTTCGGCCGCATCGCGCAGCGTGCTCGGCACGCGCGGCGCGCCACTGGCGTAGGCGTTGCCGGTCGTGATGGGTTCGAGCTCGAGTTTGTTTTCGATGCCGTGGAGACCGGCGGCGATCAGCGCAGCCACCGCGAGGTATTGGTTGACGTCACCACCGGGAACGCGTTGTTCGACGCGCATTCCGTGTCCCTTACCCACGACACGCAGTGAGCACGTGCGGTTGTCGAGACCCCATGCCACGGCAGTCGGCGCGAAGCTGCCGTCGACGTAGCGTTTGTAGGAGTTGATGTTCGGCGCGAAGAAGAGTGACATTTCGCGCATTGCGTGAATCTGACCGGCGAGAAAGTGCCGGAACAGGTCACTCATGCCGTGTTCCTTCGAGTCGTCGGCGAAAACGGCAGAGCCATCCGTTCCGCGAAGGCTGATGTGAATGTGACAGCTGTTGCCCTCACGCTCGTTGAACTTCGCCATGAAGGTGATTGCTTTGCCGTGATTTTCGGCAATCGCCTTTGCCCCACTCTTGTAGATGGAGTGGTTGTCGCAGGTGACGAGCGCGGTGTCATAGCGAAACGCGATCTCCTGCTGGCCCAGGTTGCACTCGCCTTTGACGCCCTCGCAGTACATGCCGGCCGCATCCATGCTGTTTCGAATGTCGCGCAATAGTGGCTCGACGCGCGAGGAGGCCAGCAGGTCGTAGTCGACGTTGTAGTCGGTGGATGCGCGCAGATCGCGATACCCCTTGGCCCACGCCCCGCGGTAGGTCTCATCGAAGACGATGAACTCAAGCTCGGTACCCACGTACGGCACGAGTCCGTGTTCGGCGAGGCGCGCGATTTGGCGACGCAGGATTTCTCGTGGTGACTGTGCCACGGGTGTGTGGTCGAGCCAGGTGAGATCGGCGGTGACCAGTGCGGTGCCGGGGAGCCAGGGTGCGAGGCGGAGAGTGCTCATGTCAGGCATCATCGCCATGTCGCCGTATCCGCGTTCCCAACTCGAGATCTGGTATCCGTCAACGGTGTTCATATCGACATCAACGGCGAGCAGGTAGTTGCAGCATTCAGCGCCGTGCGACATGGCATCTTCGAGAAATAGGCGAGCGGAAACGCGCTTTCCGACGAGTCGACCCTGCATGTCGGTGAACGCCACGATGACCGTGTCAATGTCTCCGCGCTCGACGAGCTGTGTCAGTGCATCGGGGGTGAGGTATCCGGATTCGCGAGTCATGGTCACTCCGTTGTGAAATGTCTAATGGTAGGAATTCCCACCATTAGAACACACAACCCGCGCAAAGTCTCCGGTCTTTTTGAAGGTGAATGGGCGACCCGCGTCACAAAGATTTAACACAAAGGTAGTTCCCAAACATCATTCGCCCGCCCTATAGTCAAGCCCAACGGACTGTTCAACGGTGATCAGTCCTGCTTGCATGGGCGCACCACTGCAGCTCCTTTCGTGAAGAGATAAGGAAACTTTGATGTCAAAAGACACTCTCAAAGTCTCGGGCGTGAAATACACCACGGCCGAGAAAGGGTATTTCGAAAAACGATCGTTGAAACGTTCGGCCGGAATCTGGGGCCTGTGGGGTCTTGCGATTGCCGCGGTCATCTCGGGAGACTTCTCGGGCTGGAACTTCGGCATCGATTTCGCTGGTTTTGGCGGAATGACGATCGCCTTTGTGCTCGTCGTCATCATGTATTACGCCCTGATTTACAGCATCGGAGAAATGGCCTCGGCGATGCCGCACACGGGAGGGGCCTACTCGTTCGCGCGCGCGGCCATGGGTCCGTGGGGCGGTTTCGTGACAGGTGTCGCCGAAACTATCGAGTACGTGGCGACCACCGCGGTGGTTGTCTTCTTCTCGGCCTCCTACGCGGACAGCATCTTTGTCACGCTCCTCAACCTTCCCGAGGGGGAGCACGCCCTCCCCATGTGGGCGTGGTACCTGATTCTCTACGTCGTGTTTATTGCCGTCAACGCTGCCGGCGCATCCATTTCGTTCAAGTTCGCCATCGGGGTGTCATTCATCTCCATCGCGATCCTTGCGGTGTTCTTCGTGATGGCCGTGTTCTCCGGTCAGTTCAGCTTTGACAAGCTCTGGGACATTCCGGCTGACGCGGGACAGTCAACGTTCCTCCCGCACGGTGTCACCCCAATTCTGTTCGCGCTTCCGTTTGCCATGTGGTTCTTCCTCGGAATCGAAGAGCTCCCGCTGGCTGCTGAAGAATCTCACAACCCCGCCAAGGACATTCCCAAGGCCGGTCGCGTGGCGATGCTGACCTTGTTCATCGCGGCCATTCTCGTGCTCTTCCTGAACACGGGTGTCGTGGGTGCAGCGGCAACGGGAACGGCGGGCGAGCCACTGCTCGACGGATTCCGTGCCATCGTGGGAGACACCGCCGCCGCGGTTCTCGCGCTCGCCGCCTTGATCGGTTTGTTGGCCTCGTTGCAGGGCATCATGTTCGCCTACGGACGCAACATGTACTCGCTCTCCCGCGCCGGCTACTACCCGAAGTTCTTCTCATTGACCGGTCGCACCCAAACACCGTGGGTATCGCTGGTCATCGGTGCTGCGCTGGGATTCATCGCACTCGTCGTCGTGGACTACCTCGTTTCGCTCGACCCCGAAGGTGCGGGCGCAACGGGTGGAGCGATCGTGCTGAACATCGCCGTGTGGGGCGCGGTCATCGCGTACATCATGCAGATGGTGTCGTTCATCATTCTGCGCAGCAAGTTCAAGAACGCCGCACGTCCCTACAAGAGCCCGTGGGGAGTTCCCGGAGCCATCATCGCCGCGCTGATCTCGCTCCTGATCTTCGTCGGGTTCTTGCTCAACCCCACGTTCACACCGGCCATCATCGCGATCGCCGTCGTGTACGCGGTGCTGCTCCTCGGATTCGCCATCTACGGGCGCACCCGCCTCGTGCTCTCGCCCGAGGAAGAATACGCGCTGTCCGGTGGCAAGCACGGTGACCCGCAAAAGGAAGCGCTCGGCGGCAAGGTCGAGCAGGAAATCCTGGCGCAGGACGGCGTAGACAGCTAACCCGCGCAACCACGCACAACCCGCGACGTGACTCACGTCGCACACGAGGGTCGACCCGGCAACGAGTCGACCCTCGTCGTTTGTACCCGGACGATATCGCTCGAAACCCGTAGGCTGAGCACATGTCCACATTGAGGTCGGCACAGGATGCGCTCGAGCTTGTCTCTCGCCTGCGCACCTCTTTCGAAACCGGGTTTACGCGCTCACGAGACTGGCGCACGACACAGTTGCGCGCCCTGCGGCGCATGATTATCGAACACGAGCAGGACATCGAAGCCGCGTTGATGGCCGACCTCGGAAAGCCGGCCGTCGAAGCCCAAATCACGGAAATCGGATTCGTTCTCGGGGAGATTGACCATACGCTGACGCACCTCGCACGGTGGATGAAACCGCAGCGCGTACGCGTGCCCGCAGCTTTGGTGCCCGCCTCGGCCCGCGTTGTCAGTGAACCGCTCGGTGTTGCGCTGATCATTGCGCCGTGGAATTACCCGTTTCAGCTCGCCATTGCACCGCTCATCGGCGCGCTCGCGGCCGGATGTGCGGTCGTCGTCAAACCCAGTGAGATATCCGGGGCAACGTCGAACCTGTTGGCGCGACTCGTGGCGGAATATCTTGATCCCCGGGCCTGCGCGGTAGTCGAGGGAGCTGCCGCCGAGACGCGGTGGCTGCTCGAAGCGCGGTGGGACCACATCCTCTACACCGGAAATGAGCGTGTCGCCCGGGTGATTGCCGAAGCCGCCGCCAAACACCTCACGCCGACCACCCTCGAACTGGGGGGAAAGTCACCCACATTTGTCGACGAGACGACGGATATGCGCGCCGCGGCGACCCGTATTGTCTGGGGCAAATTCGTGAACGCCGGTCAGACGTGTGTTGCACCCGATTATGTGCTCGTGACGCCGGTGGCGCGCCCCCTCCTCGAGCGCGCGCTCACCGACGCAGTGGAGGCCATGTTTGGATCAGATCCCGAGGTCTCGCCCAGCTACGCACGAATCATTAACGACACACATTTCGATCGACTGACGGCCCTCCTTGGCACGGGACGAAGTCTGCTCGGTGGCAAGCTCGACAAGAAATCACGCTATTTTCCGCCGACGATTCTGGCGGATGAATCGGCCGGCTCGCCGGTCATGCGAGACGAAATTTTTGGTCCGATCTTGCCGATGATTGAGGTTGCCACCCACGTGGACGCCATCGCGTTTATCAATGCGCGGCCCAAGCCTCTCGCGCTGTACGTCTTCAGTGAGACGGCACGTGTGCGTCGCGATTTCACCGAGCAGACAAGCTCGGGAGCGTTGGGTTTCAACGTGCCGCTAGCGCACATGTCGGTGCATGACTTGCCGTTTGGTGGCGTCGGCATGAGTGGCTCGGGTGCCTACCACGGTAAGCGTTCGTTCGAGATCTTCAGTCACGCGAAAGCCGTGCTGAGCAAGCCGCTGCGCCCGGAAACTCTCGGCGTCATTTTCCCACCGTATTCGCGTCGCAAGGCGTCCCTCGTCACCGGGGCATTGCGCAAGTTGAGTTAGGAGTCACCATGACGGACCTGCCCTCGTTTGGCGGAACTCCGCCCACCGGCGCCATCGATGCGATCGGCAACTTTGCCGGAAACGCGCAGACCATCTCGTTCAGTGGCGCTACGCGACGCGAAAAGGATTCGCTGGGCGAGGTCAGCGTCCCCGCGGAAGCGTACTGGGGGGTGCACACGTTTCGTGCTCTCGAGAATTTCCCGATTGCGCGACGGCCGATCAGCACCTTTCCGGAACTCATCGTCGCCCTTGCGCAGGTGAAGCAGGCTGCGGCCCGCGCGAACGCGGAAATCGGGGCACTTGATGTCGACAAAGCCGCCGTCATCGAGGCGGTCTGTCAAGAAATCATTGACGGAAAATGGCACGACCAATTCGTTGTTGGAATCATTCAGGGGGGTGCGGGTACGTCGACGAACATGAATGCGAACGAGGTCATTGCCAACATTGCGCTCGAGAAAATGGGTTTCGCCAAAGGCGACTACGACCGGCTGCATCCCATCGACGACGTGAATCGTTCCCAGTCGACGAACGACGTGTATCCGACCGCCGTCAAAATTGCCATTTCCCACGCTCTTGCGGGCATGATTTCTGAACTGGCCTTGTTGCGCGACGCCTTTGCCGCCAAGGGAGTCGAATTTAGAGAGATACTGAAGGTGGGTCGAACCCAGCTTCAGGATGCGGTGCCGATGACTCTGGGGCAAGAATTCAACGGGTTTGCCACCACGCTGGGCGAGGACGTCGATCGTCTCAATGACACGTTATGGATTCTCGCCGAAGTGAACATGGGCGCCACGGCGATCGGAACCGGCATCACCGCAGATCCGGGATACGCGCCGGCGGTTGTGCGTCACCTGCGGGACACCACGGGACTCGACATTGAAGGCGCACCCGACCTGATCGAGGCAACGAGTGATGCCGGAGGATTCATGTCGTTCAGTGGCGCGTTGAAGCGATCCGCGATCAAACTCAGCAAGATTTGCAATGACTTGCGCCTGCTGTCATCCGGCCCGCAAGCCGGCTTCGGCGAAATCAACTTGCCGGCCCGGCAGGCGGGCTCGTCCATCATGCCCGGCAAAGTGAATCCGGTGATTCCGGAGGCCGTCAGTCAAGTTGCGTATTACATCGCCGGAACCGATGTGACGGTGACCATGGCGGCCGAAGCGGGACAGCTGCAACTCAACGCGTTTGAACCCGTCATCGCGGCGTCGCTTCTCACCAGTATTAGTTGGATGCGCCAGGCCTGCTGGACTCTGCGAATCAACTGCGTGAACGGAATCACGGCCAACGTCGAACGACTTGAGTCAATGGTCGCTTCGAGCGTCGGTGTGATCACCGCGCTCATCCCGTTCATCGGTTACGGTCCCGCGTCGGAACTCGCCAAGCAGGCACTCAAGACTGGTCGCCCGGTCGCCGATCTCGTTGTCGAAGCGGGATTGATGAGCCGTGACGACGTGATGCGTGAGATGTCGCCGGCGAAACTCTCGGGAATGAACGAGTCGAACTAGAGCGGGAGCAGGGCGTGCACCGCGCGTCCCGCGAGAGCAGCCCGACCGCCGAGCGCCTCGAGCTCGAGGATGACGGCGATGCCGGCGACCGACCATCCGGCGCGCTCCAAGAGCGTCACGGAGGCGTTAATGGTTCCACCCGTGGCGAGCACATCGTCAAGCACGAGCACGCGAGATCCGGGTGGCAGGCTGTCGGGATTCACTTGGAAACTCGCCGTGCCGTACTCGAGTCGGTAGGTTTCGGTGAGAACGTGACCCGGCAACTTGCCGGCTTTGCGCACGGGGACAACGCCCACGCCCGCATCGATGGCCGCCGCGGCCGCGAGCAGAAAACCGCGCGCTTCGAGGCCCGCGATGGCGTCGAAATGGCCGATGAAGGGCTGTACGAGGGCATCCACCACGGTTCGAAAAGATTCACCGTGCGCAAAGACGGGTGTGAGGTCTCGAAACAGGATTCCCGGCTCCGGAAAGTCGGGCACCGTCAGCATTCGCTCGTGGAGCAGCGTCTCGATGTCGGTCACGCTGCGAGCCTATCGCCCGCGAACTACCAGTCATTGGAAATTCGAGTGTGCCTCACGAACTCCTCGGCGCACTACCCTTGTCAGGTGCGTTTCCTCCACCTCGTTCAGTCCGGCTCGTCGCAACCTCAGCTGGCGATTGACGCGACCGGTGGTGCGTTACTACTTGCTGATGTGATGGATGAGGCGCCGCGCGACCTGCAAGAGCTCTTGGAGCGCGGCCCCGAAGAGACGCGGCGCGTGCGCGACATTGGCACACAGGTCCTGCGGTCGGGAGCCACGGTCACTCCTCGCGCAGAATTCTCGCTCGCCCCCGCGGTGCTTCGTCCGCCGGCCATCATCGCCATCGGGTTGAACTACGTGGAACACGCGGAGGAACTCGGCCTGAATATTCACGCGGATCCCACGGTGTTTCCCCTGCTCGCCAACTCGTTGGCGGCCGATGGCGACACGCTGACCTGGTCGCGCGCGCTCACCACGCAACTGGACTTCGAATGTGAACTCGGCGTGGTGATTGGAACACGCGCGCGTGACGTCAGCGTCGACGACGCGCTTCATCATGTGTTCGGCTACACGGTGGTCAACGACATCACCGCCCGCGACATCCAATTTCGCGAACAGCAGTGGAGTCGCTGCAAATCGTTCGACGGCTTCACGCCGGTCGGGCCGGTGGTCGTCACTCGCGATGAAATTGCGGACCCACAGGCACTGCACCTCATGACCACCGTCAATGGCGAGATCATGCAGGACTCGTCGACGCGCAACATGATCCGGTCGGTTGCCGAGCTCATCGCCTATTTGTCCCGCCATGCCACGCTGTTGCCCGGAACACTCATATCTACCGGAACCCCGTCGGGTGCGGGCGTCTCGCGCAACCCGCAGGTATTGCTCGGAGATGGTGACACGGTCGTCGTGAGCATCGAACAACTCGGAGCTGTCACGACGCACTGTAAGGAGACGGCATGACTGTACCCACGCGCACCGCACACGACGGAGTGACCCTTCCCCTCATCGGTCTGGGCACGTATGGATTGAACGGCGACGAGGGCGTGGCCGCCATGCGCGGTGCCATCGAAAGTGGATATCGACTCATCGACACCGCCGTCAACTATGGGAACGAAGAAGCGGTGGGGGAGGTGATTCGCCAGTCGCCTGTTCCGCGCGAGGAACTCATCATTGCGACGAAGCTACCGGGCCGGCATCACGGTTTTGATGAAACGATGGCCTCGTTCGAAGAGTCCCGTCGCCGACTCGGAGTCGACCGAATCGATCTCTACCTGATTCATTGGCCCAACCCGAGCGTGAACCGCTACGTCGACTCGTGGCAGGCCATGATCGAATTAGTTGCGGATGGTCTCGTCGGGTCCATCGGCGTGTGCAACTTCACACAGGCGATGCTGGAACGCCTCGGCTCCAGCACGGGTGTGTTGCCGAGTGTCAATCAAGTGGAATTGCATCCCTATTTTTCTCAGGGACCGCTGCGCGAGTTTCATGAGGCTCACGGTATTCTCACGCAAGCGTGGAGTCCGCTCGGGCGCAAAAGCGATCTGCTCGACCACCCCGTGCTCGCCGACATCGCGTCGACGCACGGAGTATCAGTCACACAGGTCGTACTGCGTTGGCACGTGCAACAGGGAATTGTGGCCATCCCGAAATCCGGCGATGCGGAACGTCAGCGGCAAAACCTGGCTGTGTTCGACTTTGCTCTCAGCGACGCAGACATGGAGCGTATCGGGAGTCTCGAGCGCGGTCGCATCTGGGGCGCCGATCCCGACACGCACGAGGAAATGTAGACACTCACCTCGAGGGAGAGGTCGACGACGCGCGCGGTCGCACTTTCTTCACGACGGTCACCGTGACGGCCGCCACCGCCCCGACCAGGGGAAAGGCGAGTCCGGCGCCGGAAAACAGCAGGAGTAGCGCGGTCAACGGCACGGCGATGACCGCTGTCCACCACGAAAGCGACCATCGCGCAATGATTCGGGTTGCGGCAATCATGCCCAAAACATAGATGCACACCATCCCGCTCACCTGAAACGTCAGCAGCGTATCGACTCGAAAATCTTGAGCAGCCATGATTCCGATGGAGGCGCTGGAAATCACGAACATCACGAGCAAGCTGCGTCGAGGCACGGCATCGGGTTCTGATCCTCGCGCGAGGAAGCGGGGAAGGTCGCCGTCACGCCCGAGTGCGGCACCCAACTTTCCGGCGCCGGCAAAGTAGGAGTTGACCACACCAAAACTCATGACCGCGGCGATGACGGCTATGACGGATGCGCCCACGCCCGGCGCTGCCACGTCAATCAGGCTCATCAGCGGAACGCGCCCGGCACCGGCATCACTTCCGAGGACACCGACGGTCACCCACTGTGTTGCAAGATAGGCGCTCCCGCATAAGGTGAGGGCAACTACCGTCGCAATCGGGATGATCCGGCGCGGGTTTCTGAACTCCGCGGCGATGTGCGTTCCGACTTCCCAACCCGCAAAGGCCCACATAAGAAGCAACATGGCTTGTCCAACTCCGACGATGCCGTGCGGGAGGAAGGGCTCGAAATTGTCGCTGCGCACGGCCGGAGAACCCAAGGACACCACCATGATGACCACGATGAGTAGGAGCGCGGTGAGAACCAATTGCACCCACCCGGCCGTGCGCACACCGAGAAGGTTGAGAGCAAATGGTGTGAGAAAGAGGACCAAGACCACCGGGAGCATGGCACTCCGGGGCAGATCCAAGACGGCAACGATGTATTCGGCACCCATGACCGACACAATGGGAAGCCCGGTGGACACGCCGAAGTAGAACCAGTACCCAGCCATGCGCGCGAACGTGTTTCCCATGCTTCGTCGCACGTAGCTCGCCACTCCGCCGGAGTCGGGGTACCGCGACGCGAGCACAGCAAACGTCATCGCGACCGGAATGGAGAGTGCAATCATGGCCGCAACACTGACAATGGACGCCGGACCCGCCGCCTGAGCGGCCAATCCGGGGAGAACCATGATTCCGGTTCCCAAAACGGCGGCGAGGTAGAGGGCTGTTCCCTGCGCAAGACCGAGGTGCCCGTGAGGTTGCGATTCGAGCACGGTCGACGAGGAAGAGGAACTCACGTCTCCACTCTGTCACGCAAAGTGATTGGATGGAGTTATGAGTGAACACAAACTGACGAAGCCCGAAATTGATGCCCCCATGGAGCCGGCTCCTGCTGATTTGACCATTGTCGACATCGTCGAGGGGACTGGCGCGCAAGCGCTCGCCGGCTCGACCGTGGACGTGCACTATGTCGGAGTCGAATACGACAGCGGAGAAGAGTTTGACGCGTCGTGGAACCGCGGCGAGTCGATCAACTTTCCCCTGCAATCCCTCATCTCCGGGTGGCAGGAGGGTATTCCCGGAATGAAGGTCGGCGGACGTCGCATGCTTATCTGCCCGCCCCACAAGGCCTACGGACCGGCCGGCGGCGGACACTCACTCTCGGGCAAAACGCTCATCTTTGTTATCGACCTCCTCGGCGTGAGCTAGCCACATGCCGTCATCGCCGCACTCGCCCCGGGTCGACGACGCGAGCGTGCGGTGGTCCATTCCTCGAGGGTCGGTTGCATCGGAGCTGAAGCATCGGCCGCTCCTCCTCATGTTGCACGGATACGGTTCGCACGAAATGGACCTCTTTGGTCTGGCCGAATTCCTGCCCGATGAATTCGTCGTGGCTTCACTTCGCGGTCTCATTCCGGCAGGTTCGGGATTCGCATGGTTTCCGCTCGAATGGGATGCGCAGACCAACGAACTTCGTCGCGACGTCGACGACGTCAACGAGTCTGCACGGGTTCTGTTGTCGTGGCTCGACGACCTCGACGCTGAGGTAGGAGGGCTGCACGGCGTGACGCTGCTGGGATTCTCGCAGGGTGGGGCGATGGCCATCCAGATGCTTCGCCACGCGCCCGAGCGTTGTGATGCCGCGGTCGTGTTAGCGAGTTTCGCCACGCCCGATTCGTCGGATGGAGCATCCGAGCGTGACGCCGCACTCGCCGAAGCGAGCGTGCCTGTTTTCTGGGGGCGCGACCCGCACGATCCCGTGATTACGAACGAGCTCATCGCCTACACTCGCCGGTGGTTGCCGGAGCATTCCAATCTAGACGCGCGACTGTATGCGAATGTGGGTCACGGAATCTCGATGGAAGAGATTGAGGACGTGCGCGATTTTTTGGAGTCGGTGACTCGGCTTTAGCTCCCCGTTGGCGCGATGACGAAACGTCGACCCCGCACCGACGTGGGTGTCACCTGCATCCAGACATAGGGTTTGTCCGGTGCGAAATCGAGAATGGGGAGCTGGTCCAGCAGGTCTTTGTCGTCGGCCGTATCGAGAGTTCGAAGCGAGCCAAGGAGCACAACACTCCAGGCATCGGCCCCCGATTGTCCGGCGCATTCGAACGCAACGGGTTTACCGTCGGCTTCGATACGAAGTCGTGAATCCGCGGCCGTGCGGAAGAAAACGGTGCTGTCGTGCACAACAAAGCTCACGGGGAAGATATCCGGGTCCCCGTGTCGCGCAGAAGCGATTCGCCCAATTTGGGCGTGATGAAGCAGTTGCCAGCTCTCCGACTCGGTCACCCGAGTGATGGGGTCACTTCTTCGGGGCACCGGCCCCTCCGGTGGAGGCCTTCGTGCCCGAGTTCTTGGCCGGGGCTTTTTTGGCGGCAGTGCTCTTGGTTGTCGCGGTCTTGGCGGCGGTGGTCTTGGCGGCGGTGGTCTTGGTCGGTGCGCTCGTGGCGGTAACGCTCTTGGCGGGCGCCGCCTTCGCGACGGGCGGAGTCGGTGTCGACGTGGAAGTTGTCGTCCCGTTCAGCAACGGCGGTTCACCCCAGGCATTCGCCTGCGTTTCCGACTCTTCCACGAGGAACACGATCATCAGAATGGTTCCCACCAAAGGGATGAACGTCAGCAAAACAAACCAGCCCGAACGACCCGTGTCGTGGAAGCGACGGACGGTGACCGCAAGCGAGGGAAGCAGAAGAGCCAGCGACCATGCGAGCAGGACAAAGTACATGGGGTTGAAGATGGCACCAAACAGGGCTTCCATCGACGCGGTGGGTTGGTTCTGCAGGGCCGCGGCGGTGGGAACGATCATCGCCAGCATCGTCATCGTGTAGATGAATCCGAGGAGTGAGCGCGTGAACCACTCGAAGAGAATCCACCACCAGAATTCAGAGCGAGACGAGCGTCCCGTAAACGTCGCATACTTACTGAAGGCTGAGCGAATTGCACCGAAGAATGTCATGGGTCAAGGCTAACCTGAACCGCATGTCCGACAACAATCCAAAATCGTCGCCTTACGAGGTCGTCCGCGTCGCCACCGGTCCGCAGTACTCCATTGGCGTCGCCTACATCTGGTTTTGTTTCACGTTCATTGGGCTCGCCGGTTTTCAGCACTTTTATCTCGGGAGAAACCTTCGTGGGGTGCTGTGGCTGTTCACGTGGGGATTATTGGGCATCGGATCCGTTTACGATCTGTTCGCTCTCGCGGCCGACACGCACAGTCGCAACCTGCGAAATTCGCAGGTCGTTGTTGTTCCGTCGACCTAGTTACGTTTCATCGCGCCAGGCCGCCGTGATCGTTGACGCGGACCTCAGTCAACACGAACTCCGCGCGCATGCTCGATTCGCCGGGAACCTTTCGCCCTGTTAGGCTTGGGCAGTTGCCGTGTAACGGCCGCGGAATAAGAGAGCTTCACGCACCGGGCGTGAGGCGCCGCGCAACGAAGAATGAAAGGGGATCCCCATGGCTCTCGAAGCAGACGTCAAAAAGGCGATCATCGACGAATACGCAACGCATCCTGGTGACACGGGTTCCCCAGAAGTCCAGATTGCCTTGCTCACCAAGCGCATCAAGGACCTCACCGAGCACCTCAAAGAGCACAAGCACGACCACCACTCGCGTCGTGGACTCCTGCTTCTCGTTGGTCAGCGCCGCCGACTTCTCGGTTACCTCTCGGACATCGACATTGCGCGCTACCGCTCACTGATCGAGCGACTCGGACTTCGTCGCTAGTCGACTTTCGTCACATCTTCAGAGAAGACCCCGTCATTCGTGGCGGGGTCTTCTTTTTTGGTGTCGTTGGTCGCCGGCAAAGGGAGGCGCGTGCGGTGACCCTGCTGATAGGCTGTAAGACGAGCTGACAGACAGTTTCGCTGGTCCTCGGTGGTGGGTTACCGAATCTTTCGGTGATTTTCTACTGGTGGCCAGCACGAAGTCTCGAAACTCGTGCACGAACACGCGTACGGATGCGCGCCTTCGGTCTGTCACGCTCGCACAAAGCGCCGATTGGCGTGCGTGAGACACATGTTTTCTGTGTGCCACGCAGCCGTTTGGCACACGATGGCGAACCCGCACACGGCGGATTCGCAACACACATAAGGAGGAGACCTGATGGAAGGTCCCGAAATCAAATTCGCCGAAGCCGTTCTCGATAACGGCAAGTTCGGCAAGCGCACGATCCGTTTTGAAACGGGTCGCCTCGCGCAGCAGGCCCAGGGTGCCGTCGCTGCGTACCTCGACGAGGAAACCATGCTGCTGTCGGCCACGTCGGTCAGCAAGCAGCCGAAAGACCAGTTCGACTTCTTCCCGTTGACGGTGGATGTCGAAGAGCGTTCCTATGCCGCCGGCAAGATCCCTGGCTCGTTCTTCCGGCGTGAAGGTCGTCCCTCGACCGAAGCCATTCTGGTGTGCCGTCTCATCGACCGCCCACTGCGCCCGTCGTTCGTCGACGGACTTCGCAACGAAGTTCAGATCGTCATCACGGTGCTCTCAATTGCACCCGGTGAGTTCTACGACGCGCTCGCGATCAACGCGGCCAGCGCATCCACGCAGATTTCAGGCCTGCCGTTCAGCGGCCCGATCGCCGGCGTTCGCCTCGCGCTCATCGATGGTCAGTGGGTTGCATTCCCCACGGTTGACCAGCTCAAGCTCGCGGTCTTCGACCTCGTTGTTGCCGGTCGGGTCGTCAAGACCGCCAAGGGTGACGACGTCGCGATCATGATGGTCGAGGCCGAGGCAACCGAAGGTAGCTGGGACCTGATTCAGGCCGGAGCGGTCAAGCCGAACGAGAAGATTGTCACCGAGGGGCTGGAGGCCTCCAAACCGTTCATCACCGCGCTCGTGAAGGCGCAAGAAGAACTGGCACGCCAAGCCGCGAAAGAAGTTCAGGACTACCCCGTCTTCTTGCCCTACACCGACGAGGTGTACGCCGCCGTGGATGCACTCGCCCATGCGGAACTCGAACGCGTCTACCAGATCGCCGACAAGATCGAGCGCCAGAACGCGGATGACGCACTCAAGGCCACGGTGAAAGATGCGATCGCAGCCAAGGTCGAGGCGGGCGAGTTGCCCGCTGAGGCGAACGCGCAGGTCAGCGCCGCATACAAGTCGGCCACGAAGAAGGTTGTTCGCGGCCGAGTGTTGACCGAGGGCATCCGTATCGATGGTCGTGACAAGACGACGATTCGCCCTCTCGATGCCGAAATTCACGTGATTCCGCGGGTGCACGGTTCGGCCATCTTCCAGCGCGGTGAAACTCAGATCCTCGGTGTGACGACGCTGAATATGCTCAAAATGGAACAGCAGATTGATTCGCTGTCGCCCGTCACGAGCAAGCGGTACATGCACCACTACAACTTCCCGCCGTATTCGACCGGCGAAACGGGTCGCGTGGGCACACCCAAGCGTCGTGAAATTGGTCACGGATTCCTGGCTGAACGGGCGCTCGTGCCCGTCCTTCCGGCCCGAGACGAGTTCCCCTATGCGATTCGCCAGGTGTCGGAGGCCCTCGGGTCGAATGGCTCCACGTCGATGGGCTCGGTGTGTGCCTCGACGCTTTCGCTGCTCGCCGCCGGTGTGCCGCTCCGGGCTCCGGTTGCCGGCATCGCCATGGGTCTCGTCAGTGATGAGGTCAACGGCGAGACGCGTTACGCGGCTCTCACCGACATTCTCGGTGCCGAAGACGCGCTCGGCGACATGGACTTCAAGGTGGCAGGAACGAGCGAATTCATCACGGCCATTCAGCTTGACACCAAGCTCGACGGTATTCCGGCGTCGGTTCTGGCTGGCGCCCTCGATCAGGCCAAAGAGGCGCGCACGCAGATTCTGCAGGTGATCAACAACGCGATCAGCGAGCCCGACGAGATGGCCGCCACGGCTCCGCGGGTGATCAGCGTGCAGATCCCGGTTGACAAGATTGGCGAGCTCATCGGGCCGAAGGGCAAGACCATCAACGCCATTCAAGATGAGACGGGTGCCGACATTTCCATCGAAGAAGACGGCACCGTCTACATCGGTGCGGTTGATGGACCGTCGGCCGAGGCCGCGCGTGCGCAGGTCAACGCCATCGCGAATCCGCAGAATCCGGAAATCGGTGAACAGTTCCTTGGAACGGTCGTCAAGCTCGCCACCTTCGGTGCGTTTGTGTCGTTGCTTCCGGGCAAGGATGGACTGCTCCACATTTCGGAGGTGCGTAAACTCGCCGGCGGCAAGCGCGTCGAGAACGTCGAAGATGTCCTGTCCGTCGGACAAAAGGTGCTCGTCAAGATCACCAAGATTGACGATCGGGGCAAGCTGTCACTGGAGCCAGTTCTCGAAGGTGATGAGTCATCGTCGACAGTGGCGGACGACGAGTAGTCGCGTCACTCGGTCGCAGAGACTCACTCGGGGTCCGGTTCGCATTTGCGAACCGGACCCCGTTTGCGCGAGTCACACACTGAGTGCCACGAGCACACACATCACGATTGAGTAACAGTCTGTTAGTCGCATCCGTGAAGGGTGGCGCTCAGCAATCGCAGAACCAATAATGAAGATTAGGGGAAAAGTCTAAAAGCGCGTATCGGTGCGTTGCGGGGTGCGCACACGTCGCACAAAGCTGAGCGAGAATCGATCGAGGAGGGAGCGTGGTGACGGCATCCACGGTTCGCGACGCCGATACTCCTCACCTGCGACGAGTCGGCTCCTCCGACGTGTTCGTGCCCCCCATTGCGCTGGGTGGCGCGGTGTTCGGGTGGACGCTGGCGCGCGCGGGCTGTGTCGACGTGCTCGAGCGATTCCTCGACTGTGGCGGCGGATTGATCGATACCGCCTCGTCCTATGCCTCGGGCATGAGCGAGCACACCATTGGGTCATGGATTCGTGAACGTGGTGCTCGCGACCGCATCCTGATTGCCACGAAAGTAGGCCGACACGCCGATGCGCCCGGTCTCTCCGCGAAGAGCATTCGACAGGGTGTGGATGCCTCGTTGCAACGGCTCCAGACAGACGTCATCGACCTGCTCTACTTTCACGCCGAGGACCCGTCGGTCCCCATCGAGGAGAGTCTCGCCGCCGTGGCGGAGTTGGTGGACGCGGGCAAAGTTCGAGCCGTTGGGGCATCCAATTTCAGCGTGTCCGGGCTGCGTGCGGCACGGATTGCCGCATCTTCTGGCTTGCCGCGCATCGATGCCGTCGCCTGGGAGTACTCATTGTTACGTCGCGACATCGTGGAAGGTGACGGCGCTGCGTTGCTGGCCGATCATGAATCGTCGCTCATGCCCTACTTCGCGTTGGCGCACGGCTTTCTGGGTGTGCATCGGTCAATCAAGCCAGACCCTGCCGTGCAAGACACGCGACTCAGGCGGGCTGCCGCGCACGCAAACCGCCATTCCCTCTCGGTGTTAAAAGTGTTGGATGACATCGCCCTGACGCACGAAACGGATGTCTCCGCCGTCGCGCTGGCCTGGGCATTGTCTCGGCCGCAAGTCGCCGCGGCAGCGGTCGGCGTTGAGTCGACGGAACAACTCGACGGCGTCATGGCCGCTCTCGCGCTGAATCTCACCCACCACGAGCTCTCCGAATTGGATCGAGTTTCCGCGTAGCCTGCGGATAGGTAGGCTTATCGTCCGTATGACGAAGCCGCTAATCTTTCCGCTCGATCTTCCAGAACTTCGCTTCACGGCGACTGGGGGAGCGACGGTTCGTCGAACTATCTTGCCGTGCGGTGTGCGTATTCTGAGCGAAGTCGTACCCGGTGCGCGGTCAGTCACTCTGGGCTTTTGGGTGGCGGTCGGCTCGCGTGACGAAGTTCCCGCGGGCACGAATGGCGACGGGTCTCATTCCGCCAGCCTCGGTTCCACCCATTTTCTCGAACACTTGCTGTTCAAAGGAACACCGTCGCGCTCCGCGTTCGACATTGCGGTGGCTTTCGATTCCGTGGGTGGCGAACACAATGCACTGACGGCCAAGGAACACACGTGTTACTACGCCAAGATTCGCGATAGCGATCTGCCCATGGCGATTGATGTGATGTGCGACATGATCACGTCGAGTGTGTTGGATCCGAGTGAGTTTGAAACCGAGCGCGGTGTCATTCTGGAAGAACTCGCGATGGCCGACGATGATCCCACCGACGTTGCTCAGGAACGCCTGTACGAAGCCGTTTTTGGTGATCATCCACTGGGCAGACCGATTGGTGGCGATGAGTCAACAATTCGTGCCGCCTCGCGGGATGCGGTCGCCGAGCACTACCGCGCCAACTATCGCCCGGAAGATTTGGTCATCACCGCTGCCGGCGGGCTTGATCACGATTTCCTGGTCGCGCGGGTTACCGACGGGTTGACGCGTGCGGGGTGGGATGTCACGCACGCCTCCGCGCCGGTGGCGCGTCGCTCCACGGTTGTGCGCACGCTGTCCCAAGCCACAGATTTTGTCTCGGTTGCTCGACCGATTGAGCAAGCAAACATCATGCTGGGCATTCCCGGAATTGTGGCCACTGACCCCCGAAGGTTCGCACAATCGGTATTCAACTCGGTGTTGGGAGGCGGAATGTCGAGCCGTCTTTTTCAGGAAATTCGAGAAAAACGCGGGCTCGTGTACAGCGTCTTCTCGTTCGCGTCGTCCTATTCCGACGCCGGTATCGCAGGCTTCTACGCCGGAAGCGCTCCGAGCAAAGCACCGGAGGTGGCGAAGCTCATGATGGAAGAATTCCTGCGCGTGGCCGAATCAGGAATCACGCACGAGGAGCTGGTGCGAGCGCAGGGACAGATCGCAGGCGCATCCGCGTTGGCGCTCGAAGACACCGACACGCGCATGTCGCGTTTGGGTAGATCGGAAATTGCCACGGGAGAATTCAACGACTACGACACCATGCTCGATTTACTCACGGCGGTCACCGTGGATGACGTTCGACAACTGGCCGCGGAGCTGGCCGCGGGACCTGTGTCACTCGTTTCGGTGGGCACAGCAGACGACGATGCTCTGCGGTCGGCGGTCATCCGGAGCGCATCATGACGCACAGTGTGATTTTGGTTCGACACGGCGAGCATGTGGATGCCGAACACGGTGTCCTCGACGGTCCTCTGTCCGCACGCGGAACACAGCAGGCTGAGCTACTTTCTGCACGAATTGCCGGACTCAAGATTGATGCGATGTGGCATTCGCCCTTGAAACAGACGTGGGACACGGCCGAGATTCTCTCTCGGGATCTCAACCTGGAGTCGCGCCCCTCCGCATTGCTCTTGCCCTGTGTGCCGTCGGGTGCGGTGCCCGACATGCCCAAAGTGTATGAACCCTTCTTCGGCTCGGTGACCCCGGAGGAAGTCGAGGCTGGTCGCGCTCAAATGGAAGACGCGATAGGCGAGTTCATGGCGCGCGGGCGTGCCGGTAAGGTCGACGTCTTGGTCACTCACAATGCCGTCATCTCGTGGTTCGTGCGCCACGTGCTGGCGGCTCCCGAGTGGAAGTGGGCGACGTTGAATCAAAACCACTGCGGGCTCACGGTTCTGCAGCAGAAGTCCGGTCGACCTTGGACACTCGTCTCACACAACGATGTGGGACATTTGCCCATTGACCTTCGTTCGGGAACACCCGAGACATACAGCCTTTAGGCTTGTCGTGTGACCACTTCTGTTGCCGTTGTCGGAGCTACGGGCAAGCTGGGAAGCCAGCTGTGTGAGCTCATTCGTGAGTCGGCCGATTTCACGCTGGCCGCCGAGTTGCGATCCACGAGTGATCTGTCCGAGATATTGGCGGCGGACATTGTGGCGGATGTCTCACTTCCCGCTGTCTCCAAATCGGTCATTGAGTTTTCCGTCACCCACGGTAAAAACATTCTTGTCGGCACGTCGGGCTGGTCGCGCGAGCGCATCGCAACCCTGGAGCCACTCTTCAGCGCGCATCCCGAGGTGGGCGCTCTCTTTGTTCCCAACTTCTCTCTGGGTTCGACCGTAGCTGCACACGTTGCCACGCTGGTCGCGGCATATTTTGATTCGGTGGAAATCGTGGAAACGCACGGTGTGACAAAGATTGATTCACCGTCGGGCACGGCGGTTGCGACAGCCGAAAAAATTGGCGCGGCGCGAGCCGGTGACGTGCTGGCGCCGCACGCCGAGCAGCGCGCTCGCGGTGAACTCATCGAGGGCGTTCCCGTGCATAGTCTGCGCATGGCGGGCATCGTGGCAAAGCAGGATGTCATCTTTGGCGGTGTGGGGGAGACCGTGACGATATCGCACGTGACCTCGTCGAACCAGTCGTATGCGGCCGGACTGATGGCGTCGCTACGAAAGACCGTGGGCCTGCGTGGACTCGTTGTTGGTCTCGACTCGGTGCTCAATCTCTGATGCGCTCACGTGTCTCCACGATGGTGGGCGTCATCGCGATGAGTGCTCTTTTGGTGCTGTACATGTGGGCTGCCGGTTTTCAGGCGTGGCTCATGATCACCACGGGCGACCCCATTGTCGTGGCGATGGGTCTGGCTCTCATCGTCTTTCCGCTCGTCGGAGTATGGGCACTGTGGCGCGAAATCATGTTTGGCGTTTGGAGCTCGCGCCTCGCGCGGCGACTCGATGCTGAGGGTGACGTCGCGACAGCGTTGGATGACCTGCCCACGCGCCCGAGTGGGCGACCCGACCGCGCTGCCGCCGATGCGCTGTTTCCCGAGTTTGCTAGCGACGTGGATGCGCATCCCGACGACTGGCGTGCGTGGTTTCGCCTCGGTCTCGCCTATGACGCGAGTGGTGACCGGCGTCGGGCACGCGGTGCGATTCGCCGTGCCATCGCGCTGGCGCGTTAGTCGAGGCGCGAGTCACAGGTTGCGGCGGTCGGCCTCGTACAGTGCTCGCACGATCGCGTGGTCGATGGTCTCATCGTCAAAAACAAAGCCGCTCGCGATGAGGTGGGTGGGAACAACTTTTTGACTCGAAAGCAGCATCTCTTTCGCCGCCTCACCCAGAAACAATCTCAGCAGGAAACCCGGTGCGGGAAACCAATACACGCGATGTAGCCGCCGCGCGAGGGAGCGCACCACGTCTCGCGCGGTTGCCGGTGTGGGACCCACAAAATTCATGACACCCGACGCACTCCGGCTCATCATGACAAAAATCAGGGCCTTGACTTCGTCGCGAAGACTAATCCACGGCCACCATTGGCGACCGCTACCTATGGGTCCGGCGAGTGAAAACCGTGCGAGGCGGCGCAGCGGTGTCAGGGCGCCTTCGGCCGCAATGACCAGTCCGGTTCGCGCAATGACGAGTCGTACCGACGGGTCGACCCCCGCCGCCGCGTGCTCCCATGCCTGCACGACCTCGGCAAGAAAACCCGTACCTGGTGCGTGTGATTCAGACAGCGCCTCGCCGCCACGACTCCCGTAGTACCCGACAGCAGAGCCGTTCACGAGTACGGCGGGCTTGTGCGTTGCCCGCGCGATTGCCCCCACGATCGTGGTGGTCGCATCCACGCGAGACGAGAGAATGCGACGCTTGCGCGTGGCCGTCCACGGCATCGCCGACAGTGAATAGCCAGCCAGGTTCACGATGGCATCGACTGTGCCCAGCGCATCAAGGTCAAGCTCACCCGCGTCGGGGTTCCACACGACGGCACGTGCGCGCGCCACTCGAGTGCGAGGGCTCCGAGTGAGTACGGTCACGCGGTGGCCCAGTGCAAACAATTCCGCGGTGAGAGCACGACCAATCATGCCCGAGCCGCCCGCAATCACAACATGCAGAGATCCGGTCACGTCGCGTCCTCACGTGTGCATTGAAATGACGTCGACGTTCGTCGACACTGCGAGCTTAATGCGTTGTGTCGGTGCGTCGATGCGGGCACATTACGCCCGTGTGCGACCAAGGATTCCGGCACGCACCAGCAAGACATAAATCTGGCAACCGAGGCAGTACCCAAAAACCCCATTCAAGAACGCAGCCACGAAAGCGAAAGCTGCGGCCACGACAAGACCGTACGGCACACCGAGGAGTGCCAGCACGACACCCACCGACGTCACGACGAATCCGATGAGCTGCGCAAACGTCGGCGGAACCGGGTCCTCGAGTTCCGTGGGGGCACTCAGGCGCGGTCGAATCAGGGTGCGAAACAGAACCCCGTAGGGGTGACGCTGGATTCCGGCAAAGGTTCCCCACGCAAAGATCAGCGTGATGACCAGGAGCAAAATGAACGCCGGATCAGTGACGCGCACCGCCCACGAAGTTCCCGCCTCAACGGACGGTCCGGTCAGACCAAGAATCACGTCAATTCCGAGCAACACGAAGGTGATGACGGCCCCAAAACGTGGTCCGCGTGGATCGATGCCCGTCGATCCAGGCTTTGCGGCGAGCGGGTTCGCTGGTGATCCTGACGATGTTTTCGTCGTTGACGCCGCGGTCTTTTTAGATGGTGTAGCTGCCATGGTCTCTCCTCCGTGCGATGTCCAGTGCGCGTGCGAGCGCGTCGGGTCGGGGTGCTCCACCGATGCGGGCGGCGATCATGCCCGCTTCGTCAAGCACGAGTGTGGTGGGTGTTTGCTTCAGGGTGAAACGCTGTGCGATGTCGGGTCGCTGTGTCACGTCAATGTCGACGTGACGAACGCCGGGATGCGCCCGCGCCGTTTCGGCAAGGAGCACGCGCGTCGCGGGGCACTTGGCGCAGTACTCGGTGGAGAACTGCACGAAAGTAGCTGTGCTGCCGAACGGCAGGTCGCCGCGACGAAGGCCCAACTGCTCCGGGGTTACCCGCACGGCGTTCGTGAGGATCTTCGCTCGACCCTCGCGCGCACGAATGAGAAACCCAGACGCAGCGGCGAGCACGACCAAGCCACCGAGCGCGAGGCTGGCGGTCAGAGCGTCCATGCATTCAGGGTAATTCCACCACTCTCGGACCGGCATCACTGTGACGCTTCGTTACGGCGGTAGGGTGTTCGCGTGCCTGACATCATCTTTCGTTCGGATGTGACCGTCGAACTCGTTCGCTCCAGTGCGCACGACTCCGACGTTCTCTTTGCCGCTCGAGTCTCGACGCAAGGTGAGCAAACCCTCGAAGCCAGCAAGGGTGATCCGGCTGCGACGGACGCTCGCGACCGCGGGCTCATCAACTACCTCATGCGTGACCGTCACGGAAGTCCGTTTGAGCACAACTCCATGACCTTCTACGTCGAGGCGCCCATTTTTGTCTTCCGCGAATTCATGCGTCATCGCATTGCGAGTTACAACGAAGAGTCGGGTCGCTACCGCGAATTGCGGCCGGTGTTCTATGTTCCGGGTCCGGAGCGAAATCTCGTGCAGACGGGTAAACCGGGGGCCTACGACTTCGTTGCCGGCACGCCCGAGCAGACCGACCTAACGGTAGAGGCGACGAAGGCCGCGTGCACGTTTGCCTACGAACAGTATGAGCGGATGCTCGCCGCCGGCGTCGCGCGCGAAGTTGCCCGGGGCGTGCTGCCCGTCGCG
>Ga0214917_10000906_pt1 | contig 38722 bp, 27 predicted proteins | sample LL_1208_BB_MetaG_FD_177983 | JGI IMG/M metagenome (GOLD analysis project Ga0214917, IMG submission 177983) | Freshwater microbial communities from Lake Lanier, Atlanta, Georgia, United States - LL_1208_BB | ecosystem: Environmental > Aquatic > Freshwater > Lake | place: USA: Georgia | collected... | reverse complement strand
CCGGCCGCGCCCGCGAGCACCGCGAACCGACTGACGACGAAATTACCCCCTCCCGACCGCCCCGGCCCCTGACCCGGCAGCGAGGCGTCGGGCAACGCCTCGAGCTTGAACGCCTTGGGCTCGACGCCCGCCGGGACCGTGGCCTTCAGCATGTAGGTGTCCTTGGCGAGCGTGCCGGTGACCATGACGGTGCCGTCGGCCGCGATCGCGGCGGTCGCGCCGGCCATGCTCTTGAACTCCGTCGGCACGACCGCGACCGACTTCTGCACGGCCGCCGGTGCCGGTGCCGGTGCGGGGGCCGGGGGAGGCGACGGCGGAGGCGGAGGCGGGGGCAGCAGTTTGGCCGCCGGAGTCGGCACCAGCCGGGCGCCGGCGTGCGTGCCCACGAAGATCGTCTTGCCATCGGGGGCGAACTGCACGCACCACACGCTCGACTTGGCCGCTTCGGGCCCCTGCTGTTCCCCCTTCGCGTTCACGTCCCAGAGCTTCACGGCGCCGTCGAGGCTGCCGCTGGCCAGCCGCGTGCCGTCCGGCGCGAAGCCGAGGCTCGTGACCCAGTCCTTGTGCCCCGTGAGCGTGGCGAACTCCTTCGCGTCGGAGGTGTTCCAGAGCTTGATCGTGCGGTCGGCGCCGGCGGTGGCGAGCTTCGAGCCGTCGGGGGAATAGACGACCGCCCAGAGCGCGTCGCCATGCCCCTCGAGCTTGCCCTTCTCGTTGCCCGAGGCCACGTCCCAGAGTTTCACGAGCTTGTCGCCGCCACCGCTGGCCAGCGTGCCGCCGTCGGGCGCGAACCCCACGGCCGTGACGGGACCCGCATGGGCGGCGATCGTCCTGATCTCCTTGCCGTCGGCCGTGTTCCAGAGGACGACGGTGCCGTCCTCGCCCGCCGAAGCCAGCTTCGTGCCGTCGGGCGAGAGCGCGAGCGACCGCACCCAGCCCTTGTGCTTCTTGAGGTCGGCCTTCACCGTGCGGGCCGCGACGTCCCAGAGCTTCACGAGGCCGTCGTACCCTGCGGTCGCGGCCAGCGTGCCGTCCTTCGACACCTTCACGGCCCACACGGCCGTGGGATGCCCGGCCAGGTCGCCGACACGCGTGCCGTCGGCCTTCCACACGACGACGTCGCCGGGACGGTAGAGCAGGCTCTCACCGCCCGCGGTGACGAGCGTCTGCCCGTCGCCGGAGAAGTCGGCGGCGATCACCCAGCGCGTGAACGCCGGCAGGGTGGCCGCCGGAGCCGGGGCCTGCGCGGTGGCCGCCGCCGCAGGGGCGGCGTCCTCCGCCAGCGCCGGAAACGCGTCCGACAGGGCAAGGGCCGCGAGGCAGGCGACGGACCAGACCGGCGTGACGAGACACGGGAGACGATTCATGGCCGGGTTCTCCACGGGTGCACCTGGTATCGATTCACGCCAACTCGACCGCCAACGACCGGGCGGCATTCCGACAATGACTGCCGGGGCGACGCCCGAGTATAGTTCCGGCTCGAACCAGGTTTCCACGCGCCGCCTGCACCGCGGACCCGTGCCCGAGGAGGTCGCCCATGGCCACGTCCACCCGCCCCGCCGCCCGAACCAAGGCCTCCTCGACCGGCACGCGACGGGCCGTGCTCGTCGCCAGCGGGGACCTGCGGGAGGAGGCCAACCGGGTCTGCTGGCCGGCGCAGCAGGCGATGGAGGCCGACCTGGGCAGGGCGTTCGCCGCCGCCGGCTGGACGCTGGAACGGGGCCACGCGCCGTCGAGATCCCGCGGCCACGGGTTCATCGCCGGCGCGCGCGAGGGCCTCGACGTGTTCGCCGGCATCGACCCCGACGCGCCGCTGGTCGTGGCCGAGGCGGTGTGGCAGTACTCCAACCACGTCCTGCCGGGTCTCACCACGCACGCCGGACCGATCCTCACCGTCGCCAACTGGTCGGGGCAGTGGCCGGGCCTCGTGGGAATGCTCAACCTCAATGGATCGCTCACCAAGGCCGGCGTCCCGTACGCCACCCTCTGGGCCGACGACTTCGCCAGCCCGAGCTTCCGGCGGCACCTGCAGGCGTGGTTCGACCATCGCGCGGTCCACCACGACACGAGCCACGTCGTGCCGCTGGCCGAGGTCTCGATCCCCAGGGCCCTGGGGCAGGCCGCGGAGTCGATCGCGTCCGACCTCCGCCGCCGCAAGGCGCTGATGGGCGTCTTCGACGAGGGCTGCATGGGGATGTACAACGCGATCATCCCCGACCACCTGCTCCACGCCACCGGCGTCTTCAAGGAGCGGCTCAGCCAAAGCGCGCTCTACCACGAGACGATGCAGGTGTCCGACGGCGAGGCCCGCGCGGTGTTGCAGTGGCTGGAGAAGGCGGGGATGCGGTTCCACTTCGGCCGATCGGAGGCCACCGACCTCACGCGGGCGCAGGTGCTGCTGCAGTGCCGCATGTACGTGGCGACGCTCCGCATCGCCGCCCGCTACGGCTGCGATCTCGTCGGCATCCAGTACCAGCAGGGGCTCAAGGACCTGCTGCCGGCCAGCGACCTCGTGGAGGGGATGCTCAACGACTCGAAGCGGCCCCCGGTCACGGCCGCGGGCGGCGGAAGGATCCTCTACAAGGGCCGGCCGCTCGTGCACTTCAACGAGGTGGACGAGTGCGCCGGACTCGACGGGCTGCTCACGCAACGGGTGCACGAGGCGCTCGGGGAGCCGGTCGAGAACACGCTCCACGACATCCGCTGGGGCGACTGGGACCTGTCCCGCACGACCGACCAGTGGGTGTGGGTGTTCGAGATCTCCGGCGGGGCCCCGCCGGCCCACTTCACCGGCGGCTGGAAGGGGGCGGAAGGCTGGCGGCAGCCGCCGATGTACTTCCGGCTCGGCGGCAGCACGCTGGCCGGCGTCAGCAAGCCGGGCGAGATCGTCTGGAGCCGGATCTGGGTGGACCAGGTGAACGGCCGCGAACGGCTCTGCATGGACATCGGCCGGGCACGGGTGGTGGCGCTGCCCGAGGAGGAGACGAAGCGGCGGCTCGAATCGACCACCAGGCAGTGGCCGATCATGCACGCGGTGACCTACGGCGTCTCGCGGGACCAGATGATGGCCCGCCACAAGGCCAACCACGTGCAGGTGGCCTATGCCAGGGACGCCGCCGGTGCCGACCGCTGCGCGTTGGCCAAGGCGGCCGCGGCGCGAGCCCTCGGCATCGAGGTGAGCTTCTGCGGCACCCGCGGCCCCGGTGACGGGCCGAGCCTTCGCTGGAATGCCTGACCGCCGGGATGCGGACCGGCGGCCGCGCCGGTGTTCTCCCGTTCGATGATCGCGGGCCCACCCGGTATTCTGGCGGGCTCGCCGGCCGGTCCGACCGCGCCGCGCCCCCCCGACCGCACAGGAACGCTCCCATGACCATCCCCGGCTATCTCGGCATCGACGCCGGCACGCAGGGCCTGTCGGTGATCTTCACCGACGCGACCACGCGGATTCTCGCCCACGGTGAAGGCGACTACCGGATGGTCCCGGGGCTCGCGGGCGAGTGCTACGAGCAGCAACCGGGCGACTGGGAACGGGCCCTCGCCGACGCCATGGCCGGCCTGCGTCGGCGGCTGGCCGACGCCGGGATCTCCATGGACGTGCGGGCGATCGGGATCTCCGGCCAGATGCACGGCGAGGTGCAGGCCGACGCCGAGGGTCGTCTGCTCGGCCCGGCGCGGCTGTGGTGCGACGGCCGCAACGAGGCGGAGGGCCACGAGCTCACCGAGACGCTCGGCGTGAAGTGCCCGAAGCGGCTCACCGCCTCCCGCTGGCTGTGGACGATCCGCAACCAGCCGGAGAAGGCGGCCCGGGTGGCCCACCTCACCACGCCGGCCGGCTGGCTCGCCCACCGCCTCACCGGCGGGTGGAACCTGGGGATCGGCGACGCGGCGGGCATGTTTCCCATCGATCAGGCGACGCTCGACTACGACGCCGGCCGGCTGGCCGCCTTCGACGCGGTCGCACGGGCGGCCGCCGGCGGCACGCCGGTCCGTCCCCTCCGGGAACTGCTGCCGCGGGTCCGCCGCGCGGGCGAGGATGGCGGCGCGCTCGACGCTCACGGCGCGGCCCTGCTGGGCCTGCCCGTCGGCGTGCCGGTGGCGCCGGCGGAGGGCGACCAGCCCGCGGCCCTCGCCGGGTCGCTCATCGGGGCCGCCGGCATGGTGGCGATGAGCTTCGGGACGAGCGTGGTGGCCAACTCGGTCGGCGACCGGGCCTTCCGGGGCGTCTCCCGCGCGGTGGACCACTTCTGCGCCCCCGACGGCAAGCCGATCAACATGGTCTGGCTCCGCAACGGCACCACCGCCATGAACATGGTCGTGGAGATGTTCGGCCGTCTCGACGGCGGGGGCACGGGGGCCGCGTTCCCGGCCGTGATGCCGCAGGTGCTCGCCGCCGCGGCCGACTGCGGCGGCCTGCTCGCCCTGCCGTTCATGGACGACGAGCCGGGGCTGGGCGTCTCGCGGGGCGGCACCGCCTGCGTCATCGGCCTGAACGACGCGAACGCGACGCCGGGCAACGTGGCCAGGGCGATGCTCCTGGCCACGGTCTTCAACCTGCGGATCGGCAGCGAGCAGCTCGACGCCCAGGGCTTCCCGCGCACCGAGATCGTGCTCTCGGGCGGCCTCACGAAGACGCCCGAACTCGGCCAGATCGTGGCCGATGCGTTCGACACCCCGGTGACGATCCTCGACGGCGCCGCCGAAGGGACCGCGCGGGGCGCGGCCCTCATGGCCAGATACCGCGATCTCGCGATCGCCGGGGAGCCGCCGGACTGGGCCGCCTTCCTCGCCGGTCACTCCAGCGGCACGCCCCGGCGGTTCGAGCCGCGGCCGGCCGCGGTCGCGATCCATCGCCGCCTGCTCGACCGCTACCGGCGGCTCGTCGCCCTGCACGGCGACCTCGCGACCGCCGTCGGCTGACTCCGGTCCCAAAGCCCGCGGCGAGAGGCACGTCGCGCGTGGGGTCGGCGAACGCTCGAGGAGCTTTGGGCCGCCCCGGCCCGCGCGACGAGACGTTCGCCGACCCGGCGGGTCCCGTCCGCCAACCTCGAACCATCCCGTCGCTGACGCTCCGGGCTTCTATGCCTGAGACGGTGAGCCGGGATCGGCGGAAGCTCGAGGAGCGTTGGGCGTATCCTCGCCCATGCGACGAGACTTCTGCCGGCACGGCGGGGCGCTGCCACGGACCTTGAACCATCCCGTCGCTGACGCTCCGGGCTTCTATGCCTGAGACGGTGAGCCGGGATCGGCGGAAGCTCGAGGAGCGTTGGGCGTATCCTCGCCCATGCGACGAGACTTCTGCCGGCACGGCGGGGCGCTGCCACGGACCTTGAACCATCCCGTCGCTGACGCTCCGGGCTTCTATGCCGATAACGGGCCGATAACGGCAAGCCGGGATCGGCGAACGCTCGACAGGCGGCGCTGCGAGGGGTCACTGCGGGGCGAGCGACCGGCCACGCCAGGTCGTGCGCAGGCCGAGCGACCGGCGGACGAGGCTCACCCACTGGATCGCCAAGAGCACGGCGATGCCCAGCGGATGGGCGAGGCTGCTGGAGAGGCTCTGGCGAAACCGGAACGCCTCGAGCAGCCGCGGGAGGAGCGAGACGACCGCCGCCAGGCATGCAGTGGGTACCGCCCATTCCGGCCAGCCATGCCAGCCGGTGGCCAGGCCGATCGCGACCAGCGCCCAAGGGAGGATGCTCCCACCGGCCAGGAGGATGGTGAAGGGCAGGATCGTCGCCGGCGCGCCGATCCCCTCGGTGGCGTTCTTCGAGAGTCCCTGCCACACGTCGAGGCTGCGGGTGTACATCCTGCAGGAGGCGATGTCGCCCGCGTCGAAGATGTCGGTGCGGAGTCCGGCCCGGCGGAAGGCCCGCGGCAGCTTGACGCCGTCGTGGAGCGAGGCGCGGATCGCCGCGTGGCCGCCGGCCCGCAGGTAGTCGGCCCGTCGCGTGACGAACAGTTGCCCGCAGCCGGCCGCCAGCCCCGGGGAGCCGTCGTGACGGCTGCGGCCGATCGGCAGGAAGCCGAGCAGCACGAAGTGGATCAACGGCAGGAGCAGCCACTCCAGGAACGAGCCGGTCAGCTGCCGGGGGAAGCCGGAGACGAGCGCCGCCCCCGAGGCATCGAGGAAGGCGAGGCAGCGATGCAGGGCGTCGGGCTCGAGCCGCACGTCGGCGTCGAGGAACACCCAGGTGTCGTGCGCCGCCGCCTCGGCCAACTGGGCGCAGGCGTGCTGCTTGCCGCACCAGCCGGCCGCCAGGGGGCGGCCCCGCACGAGCCGCACCCGCGGGTCCCGCGCGGACAGGTCGGCCACGACCTGCCCGGTGCCGTCGGTCGACGCGTCGTCGAGCACGACGAGTTCCAGCACGACGTCGCGGCTGGCGAGCACCGCCGCGGCGCAGGCACCGATCGCCGCCGCCTCGTTGCGTGCGGGCACGAGCACCGACAGGCGGGCCGGCGGCGTCGCGTCGCCGGCACCCTGCCCCGGCGGCGGCAACGGGGCAGGCAGGAATACCCTCAGGTTCGCCAGCGTGACGACCGCGGGCAGGGCCGCCAGCGCGAGGGCCGTCAGCGACAGCAGGGCGATCGTCGTGCCGCTCATCGCAGCCGCTCCCCGCCGTGGGAGGCGTCGAAGCGTTCGCCGCGGCTCCAGGCGGCGCACCGGCGGAGGCAGTCATAGACCCACCCCACGCCGACGTCGCCCGCCGCCAGCACGGTGAATGCCGCCGGGTCACGGCGGATCGCCGCCGCGGCCAGCGCCTCCTGGGTGGCCGCGAGGCCCGCCTCCAACACCGGGAGCCAGGCCGCCGCCGTGCGGCCGGGGGCGTCACCGATCCGCAGCGGGGGCCCGAAGGCGACGAGCGCCTCCGGCAGCCGCTCGCTCCAGAACGGATACTCGACCGCCAGAGGCACGATCAGGCCGCGGCCGGCCGCGGCGGCAGCGTGGGCGGCCCCGGGGCGGATCGCCAGCGGCCGGCGTCGTGGGTCGGCGAACTCTCCCTGCGCGGTGATCCAGAAGATGACGTCGGCGCGGCGGCTCGCGGCCCGCGTCATCCGCAGGAAGCGGGTCGCGCCGCGGCGGGTGTCGGGCTCGATGCCGAGGAAGCCGATGCGCTCCATGAACCGGTACTTGCCCAGCGCCGCCGCGTCGATCGGCCCGTAGCTGAGCCGACCCGGATAGCACCGTTCCGCCAGGAGCAGGAACACGAGCGGGTCCCACCAGCCGGGATGGTTCGTGTAGATGATCACCGGTTCGTCGCCGATGTCGGGCACGGCGGCCGTGCCGTCGCGGCCCTCCAGCAGCCGCAGGGCATGGAAGTGACGGCGGAAGTAGTTCCGCACGTAGAGCATGAACCAGCCGGCCAGCCAGCGGGAAAAGGGGGGCAGTTCGTGCTCGCGGGGGTCGTCTGGCGGCGACATGCAGGCGGAGCCCGGATGGGCGTTCGGGCGACCGTCTCCGGTCGGGGGCACCGGTCAGAGGCTGCAGGCGGCCGCGGGCGCGGCGGCCGCCGACCGGCCGACGATGCCGTCGCGGTCGAGGCAGTCGGCCGCGATCCAGCCCGACATCATCACCATCGGCATGCCCGGCCCGGGGTGCGACGATCCCCCGGCGAGGTACAGGCCTTCGACGTCGGGCGAGCGGTTGGCGGGCTTGAAGGCGCCGAGGAACTTGCCGTGGCTGGCGAGTCCGTAGATCGCGCCGTCGAGCACGTGGTAGCGGTCGTTGATGTCCTGCGGCGTCAGGGCCCGCTCGAACACGATGTGCCGCTCGAGATCCTTCATGCCGGCCGTGCTCTCCAGCTTTTCGATGATGCGGCGGCGGTACGGGGCGAACATCTTCTGCCAGTCGTGGTGCGGCCGCAGGTAGGGCGTGTGGACGAGCACGTAGAGCGCCTCGCCGCCGGGAATCGCCACCTCGGGTTCGGTGACGGCCGGCGCGCAGACGTAGCAGGTCGGATCGGGGGCGGGCTCCCCCCGGTGGTAGATCGCCTCGAACTCCTCGTGCGGGTCGTGCGAGAACACGAAGTTGTGGTGGATCAGCTGCTCGTACCGCTTGTCCAGCCCGAGGTAGAGCACCACGCCCGAGCAGGCCGGCTCGTACCGGCGGCGGCGCAGGAACCGGTCGCGGGCCGCGCCGTCCACGAGTTCCCGGTGCGTCCGCACGCTGTCGGAGTTGCTCACGACCGCCCCGGCCGCGATCGTCTCGCCGGCGGCCGTCTCCACGCCGCGGACGCGGCCCCCCTCCACCACGATGCGCCGGATCGGCGTCCTCGTGCGGATGTCCACCCCGAGGTCGACGGCCAGGCTGGCGAGTGCCCGCGGCACCGCGGCGGTGCCGCCGCGCGGATACCACACGCCCTCGTCCGCCTGCATGTGGGCGATCCCGCAGAGCACGGCGGGCGACGCCTCGGGCGAACTGCCGACGTACTGCGTGAAGTGATCGAGCATCTGGGCGGCCCGCTCGTCGGGCACGAACGACCGCACCGTGCCCGCCACGCTGCGGCCCGGCCGCATCCCCAACACCTCCTTGAGGATCGAGACGGAGAAGCCGCGGCGGGCGTCGAACATGTCCTTGAGTCCGCCCACGTTCCGCCAGAAGAAGTAGTCGTCTGACAGCCGGTGCAGCCGCTGCGAGAGTTCCATGAAGCGGGCGTATCCCGCGCCGCTCCCGCTGCCCGGCGCGAAGGCGTCGAGCGTGCTCCGCATCCTGCCGACGTCGGCGAACAGGTCGAGCGTCGTGCCGTCGTCGAAGAAACTCCGCCACTGCGGGTCGAGCGGGACGAGGTCGAGGTGCTGCTCGAGTGCACGTCCGGCCTCGGCGTAGATCCGCTTGAGCACGGCGGGGATGGTGAGGATGGTGGGGCCCATGTCGAACCGGAACCCCTGCTCCGCCAGCACCGCCGCCTTGCCGCCGACCCACGGGTTCTTGTCGCAGAGCGTGACCGCGTGCCCGCGGGCGGCCAGCGTGCAGGCCGCGGCGAGGCCGCCGAGGCCGCCACCCACCACGACCACCCTGTCTTCCAGCCGTGCCGTCTTCGTCATGGAGATCCTCGACTCTGCCTGGGGCCTGCTGCCGGTCGAGCGGGCCCGTGACGGGGCCGACGCCGGATCGTTGCTTTCGGGGGGGTGTCGTTCGGGGAGGAGCATGCCGTCGGCGGGGGCGCGGGGCCCCGATCGGGTCACACCCGGTGCAGCGGCGCCTCCGGGATCTCCGCGACCGCCGGCCTGGGGCCGATCCCGCCGGGAGCGATGCCGAGGTCGTCGAGCAGCAGGTCGGACGAGATCCGTGCCGACGAATAGATCACGGGCAGCCCGCTGCCCGGGTGCGTGCCGCCACCGACAAGATACACGTTTTCGAGGTCCTCGAAACGGTTGTGAGGTCGGAGGTGGAGCATCTGCGCGAGGTCGTGCGACAGGTTGAACGTCGCCCCGCGGTAGATCTCGTAGTCGTCCTGCCAGTCGTCCGGGGTGATCATCTTCTCGTAGCGGATCCTCCCGCGGACGCCGCGGATGCCGATCCTTTCGAGCTGGTCGAGGGCCACCTCGCGGTACGCCGCCGCCTCCCGCCGCCAGTCCACGTTGGGGTGGCGGTGGGTGACGGGGATCAGCAGGTACAGCGTGCTCATGCCCTCGGGCGCGAGCGAGGGGTCGGTGACGCACGCGTTCTGCAGGTACATCGACGGGTCCCTGCCCAGCCGGTGACGGGTTTCGATGTCGGCGAGGTTGTCGCGGTAGCTCGTCGACAGGTAGATGTTGTGATGGGCGATGTCGTCGTAGCGGCCGTCGATGCCGAGGTAGAGCATGAATGTCGAGCAGGAGAACCGCCGCGAGGCGATCCTGCGGTCGTTCCAGCGGCGACGCAGCCGGTCGGGCACCAGCCGCGTCATCGAACGGGCGAAGTCGGCGTTCACCACCGTCGCGTCGGCGGCGTAGGAGCCCTGCGCGGTCCGCACACCGGTCACGCGGCGTCCGGCGAACTCCAGCGACTCCACCGGCTCCCCGTAGCGGATCTCGACGCCCATGTCGGCCGCGATCCGCGCCATGGCGGCCGACACCGCCCCGCAGCCCCCGATCGGGTGGAACACGCCGTGCTCGTACTCGAGGAACGAGAGGATCGAGAACAGGCTCGGGCAGCGGAACGGCGACATGCCGAGATACTTCGACTGGAACGTGAACGCCAGCCGGATCCGTTCGTCGGAGAAGAACATCCCGAGTTCGGCATCCAGGCTCTTCCACGGCTTGAGGATCGGCATCAGCCTGAGCAGGTCGGGCGTGGCCAGGTCGAGCCAGTGCTCGAACGGCTGCTCGAGAAACGGGGCGAACCGCGCGAACTTGTCCCGGTTGGCCTGCATGAAGCGGGTGAAGGAGCCGGCGTCGGCCGGGGAGAGCCTCGCCACCTCCCGCTCCATGCGGTCGACGTCGGGCGTGGCGAGCAGTTCTCCCCCCGCCCCGAACACGAGCCGGTACTGCGGGTCGAGGCGGACGAGTTCCACCTCGCGACGCAGGTCGTAGCCGCTGTCGGCGAAGATCTCGTCGAGGACTCGCGGGTACAGAAAGAAGGTCGGTCCCAGGTCGAACCGGAATCCTTCAGGAGTCGAGATCGTGCTGGTGCGGCCCCCGGGCACGTCGAGGCGTTCGAGCACCCGCACGCGGAGGCCGGCCCGGGCCAGGAGCATGGCGGAGGCCAGACCGCCTGGACCGGCACCGATGATATTGACCGTTCTCGTCATCCGAACCCTGTCCCGTCGGAGGGCGGACAACGCACCGGCACCGGAATCCGTCCGCGTTTCCCTCTGGTCCTGCGACACTATAGAGGGTGACCGCAGGGGGTCAAGAAAGCCGGCCTTATCGAGCGGCGGCCGTCAGTAGGGGATGTACATCGCCGTGCGGGCCGGACGCAGGCCGCCGAACAGCCCGCGACGATACAACGGCACGGCGACGGCGGGAGCATAGTAGGTGGTGACCGGTGCGGCCATCACCGGCGCCGCCACGACGGGTGCGGCCACCGGTGCCGAGTAGTAGCTCGTGACGGCGACCGGGGCGGCGACCGGTTCCACGGCATAGTTGGCGACCTGTGTCACCGCGTAGCCGGAGAACGGCATGGTGGCCATGGAGCCGGCGGCCACGGGGTAGCCGGCGGCCACGGGGGGCGAGTAGGCGGTCACCGCCGCGTAATTTCCAGCCGGCGAGTAGTTGGCCACGTACCCGCCCGGGTACCCCGCCGCCATCGGGACGGAGGCGACGGCCATCGGTCGCAGGGTCTCGTAGACCACGACCTGGGCTGAGGCGGGCGATGCGGCCAGCGTCCCGGCCAGGACGAGCACGGCGGCCAGCCCGGGCACGATCGGCAGCGTGCCACCGAGCGTCCGGCGGGAGGGGATTGGCCGCCGGCGGTGCGACGGCGTCGTGACGGAGAGTGGCATGGTGTCCTCTGTTCCTTCCATGGATGGCGGCCTCGGTGTGCCCGCAGCCGGTCGGGGCCTCGACGGACGTCGTCGCTGCCGGACGGATAGGACGCGGGGCGATCGGCCTTGTTGCCGCGTGGCCGATCCATTGAGAATACGCAGGCTCCCGGGGCTGCTGCAAACGAAAGGGCTCGGCCGCAGACGTTTTTTCGGCCGGCTGGTGGCGGCCCCGGGAAATCCTCCGCCGTGTTGCCGCCGGTCGTGGCCCGGATCGCCGGGCCGCCCCCCGGACACCTCCCGCCCTTTTCCGGCTCTTGCCCGACACTCGCCGTGCACGCATCAGAATCCTCCCCCTGCCCCTCGCACCCCGGCGGTGCGCCGCCCGACGGCGGCCGCGGGTTCCGGGCGCTCATGGCGCTGCGGACCCTCACCGTCGTCAACGACAACCTGCTGCGTTGGCTGGCGATCGGGCTCGGCAAGAAGGCGGTGGCGGGCGGCCAGGTCGCCCTCGTGCTGACGATCGGCACCGCCGGGTTCGTGCTGCCATTCGTGGTGCTGGCCTGGCTGGCCGGCTGGCTGGCCGACCGCTACCCCAAGCGATCCGTGATCGTCTGGTGCAAGGCCGCGGAGATCGCGATCGCGGCGGCGGCAGCGGCGGCGATCGCCTGGGGCGTGCGGTCCGGAACGCCGTTCGCCGGCCTGCCGCTCGGTCTCTGGCTGCTGCTGGCGACCGTGGTCGTCATCGGCTGCCAGGCCGCGCTGCTGGCGCCGAGCGTGATCGGCACGATCCCGGAGACGGTGCCGACACCGCGGCTCTCCCACGCCAACGGACTGTTCGCGATGGTGACGCTCGCCGCCACGCTGGCCGGCATGGCGTGGGGCAACTGGTTGGCCGACGGGACCGTGGTGCTCGACCCGGGCGGAATCGAGGGCAGCGACGGCCGCCTGCACTCGGCACCGGCCTGGACGCACGCCCTGCCGGCGGGGCTGGCCGTCGTGGGCGTCGCCCTGGCCGGGTGGGTCGCTGCCCTGCTCCTCGCCCGCCGTCCCGCCGCCGACCCGCAGGCACCGCCGCCGTGGAACGCCGTCTCCCGCAGCTGGTCCGACTTGGTCTCGCTGTTCTCCGACCGCGAACTGGCCGCGGCGGCCCTCGGCATCGTCTTCTTCTGGGCGCTCGGGGCCGTGACGCAGCTGAACGTCGACCAGTACGCGACGGAGGCCGGCGCCACCTCGCAGGGGCAGATCGTGCCGCTGCTGGTCGCGCTGGTCGGTGGCATCGGGCTGGGAAGCCTCGTGGCCGGCAGGGTGTCGACCCGCGGCGTCGATATGGGGCTCGTGCCGGCGGGGGCGATTCTCATGGCGGTCGCGGCCCTGGGACTGGCGCTGGGGCCGCGGTCTCTGTTCGCCCCGTCCGGGGCCGTCACGGCCGGCTGGGCCTGGGCGGTGGGCGGCCTGCTGCTGCTCGGTTTCGGCGCGGGAATGTTCGACGTGCCGCTCGAGGCGGCCTTCCAGGAGCGGAGCCCGCCGGCCCGGCGCGGGGCGCTGCTGTCGGCCGCCAACCTGCTCACCTTCGCCGGGATGTTCGTCGCGTCGATGCTCTACGGGCTGCTCCGCAGTCCGAGCCCGTGGGCCGCGGCGCCGGAGGCGGTCGCCGCCGGCACGGCCGTCGCGCCGCCGCTGGTCTCCGCCCGCGGCCTGTTCGGCCTGTTCGGCCTGATGGCCGCCGCGGCCGCGGGCCTGGCCGTCTACGCCGCACCGCGGGCCTCGCTGCGGATCTTCGTCTCCTCGATCGTGCATGCGACGCACCGGTTTCGCGTGGCGCACGCGGAGCGGCTGCCGGCGCGCGGGCCGGCCGTCGTCGTGGCCAATCACCTGTCGTGGCTCGACGGCTTCATCGTGGTGCTGTCCAGCCTGCGGCCCATCCGCATGGTGGTCTACGGCCCGAACATCCGCGGCGACTTCCTGCGGATGCTCTCCGACCAGTGGCGGTTCATCCTCTTCGACCCGCGGCCGAAGTCGATGGGGCAGGCCCTGAAGACCATCCAGTCGGGGCTCGCCGCGGGGGACGTGATCGGCATCTTCTCGGAGGGGGGCATCTCGCGGACCGGGCAGATCCTGGGCTTCAAACGCGGGCTCGAATGGATCTTGGAGCGGGTCGAGGCGCCGATCGTCCCCCTGCACATCGACGGCTTGTGGGGCAGCCCGCTGTCGTTCTCCGAGGGCCGCTACTTCACGAAGTGGCCGCGTTGCCTGCGGCGGACGGTGACGCTCACCTACGGCGATCCGCTGCCGATCGGGACGCCGAGCCACGAGGCGAGGCTGGCGCTCCAGGAGCTTTCGGCGATCGCCGTCCGCAACCGCATGCGGACCACCCGGTCGCCGGAACTCGCCGCCGCCGCGGCCGCCGCCGAGGCGTTCGACGGCTGCTGCCTGGTCCGGCGCGGTGATCGGCTGCTGGTGTCGCTGGCGGCCGGCGACCCGCTCCACGACTCCCTCGGGCTCCACGGCGGCCGGCTGCTGGGGATCCGTGCCACCGGGGCCGGCCCCGACCCTTCGGCCCGCTCGCTCGCCGACACGATCGTCCGCGAGCGGATCACCATCTGGCTGGCCCGCGTCGATCAGGTGCGGTCGCTGGCCGACGCGGCGGTGGCTGCGGCCGCGGGCCGGCCCGGCGACGACGAGCCGCCGCCGCAGGTAGGCGACAGCCTCGACGTGATCGTGATGCCGATCGCGGCGGTCGCCGGGCTGCCGGCGGCCCGGGAGGCCTCGGCCCGCTTTCGGGAAGCGTTCGGGGTCGAGCCGGTCGTGGCCTTCGCCCCGCGCGAGGCCGGTGGGCTGGTGGCGATGAACTCGCCGCCGTCACGGGCCACCGCCGATCACGAGGTGACGCTCAAGCCGGAATCCGTCGGCCGCGTCGTCAGTGGCGTGGTCGTCTGGCCCGAGGCCGCGATGCGGACGCGGCTGGGGCTGGCCTCGCTGGCCGGGCGGGGCATCGCCGACGACGAGCGGCGGACCGTGGTGATCGGTGCGACGTGGCAGCCGCCCTCGGGCCGAGACGATCCGGGCGACGCCGCCGTGCCGGCGGCGTGTCTGCTCGATGCGGACTTCGACGTCGACAAGGACGGATTTCTGTTGGTCAGGCCCGAGCCCGGCGGCCAGTCCTGACCGCGCGGGCGGCGTGTCGGGCCGGCGGCGGCGGGAAAACCCGCCACCTGCGGGGCAACCTTGGTGCCGGCCGTCGCAGGGTGTATTCTCCCGGGTGTTGCACCCCTAGCTCAATTGGATAGAGCATCGGTCTACGGAACCGAAGGTTGCTGGTTCGAGCCCAGCGGGGTGTATTGGTTTCCGGCCGCGGTCCGCCCCTCGACGCCTGCTGGCCCCGGCAGCCTCTCGAAGAGTCCCCGGGGCTGGAACCGCCGGGATGTCGGAATCGCCGCGACATCGGCCTGTGCCGGTCGTGGGCCGGTCTGTAGGCTCTCCCGCCATGGAAAGCCACGGTCCCTGTCGCATCGTCGGGTTCGATCCCGGGCTCAACACCACGGGATACGGCATCGTCGAGTGGACCGGCCGCCTCCTCAGGCTCGTCGAGGCCGGGACCGTCCGCCCCCGCAGCGACACGCTCGAGACGCGGCTGGCCGAGATCCACGCGGGGGTCCGGGAAGTCCTCGACGCGTTCCGGCCGCAGGCGGTCGCGATCGAGCAGATCTTCGTGCACGCCCGGTTTCCCAAGACCGCGATCCTCATGGGGCACGCCCGCGGCGTGCTCTGCCTGGCCGCCTCCCAGGCGGGCCTGGCCGTCCACCACTACCTGCCCACGCGGGTCAAGAGCACGCTCACCGGCAACGGCCATGCCGGCAAGGAGCAGATGCAGATGGCCGTGCAGCGCGAACTCGCCCTGGCGTCGCGGCCGGAGCCGGCGGACGCGGCCGACGCCCTGGCCATCGCGCTGGCCGACTATCACCTGCGGCTGCGGCCGCTCCATGCCGGCACGCTCGTCGATCGGATCGGCAGCAGCCGGGCCTGACCGAGGCCCTCCGGCCCGCGGGTCGCGGCCGGCCACCACATCCCCCGCGCCACGCGTGCCACCCGTGCCATGATCACCTCCACCGACTGCCTGTTCACCGATCTCCCGTCCACCGTCCGGAGGAAGCCATGATCAAGCGGGTGTCCGGGGTGCTCGAACGGGTCGAGCCCTCCGCCGTCGAACTGGCGCTGGGACCGGCCGTGCACGAGGTGCTGGTGCCCGAGTTCGTGCGCCGCGGTCTGCAGCAGAAGCTGGGGCAGACGGTCACGCTCCACACGCTCGAGTTTCTCGAGGGCAATCCCACCCGCGGCAATCTCGTGCCGCGGCTGGTCGGCTTCCTCACCGAGGTGGAACGGGAGTTCTTCGAACTGATCTGCGAGGTGGACGGCGTCGGCGTGCGGAAGGCGCTCAGGGCCATCGTCCGTCCCGTGGGCGAGATCGCCACGGCGATCGAGGAGCAGGATGCCGCCCTGCTGGCCACGCTGCCCGGCATCGGTGCGGCGACCGCGGAACGGATGATCGCCAAGCTGCGGCGCCGGATGCCGAAGTTCGCGCTGCTCGTGGCCCGCGACGCCCCGGAACAGGCCGGTCCGTCCGACGTGCTCGTCGAGACCCACGAGGTGCTCCGCTCGCTCGGGCACTCCGACGCCGAGGCCCGCCGACTGGTGGACGGTCTGCGCGAGGGCAGGAAGAAGTTCAAGGACGTGCAGGAGGCCCTCGAGGCCATCTACCGGCAGATGCACCGGGGCCACTGATGCACGGGTCGCGTGCGACCGCCTCCGCGCCGGCCGCTCGCCGGCCGCGGGCCGGCCTGCCGAGCCGGCGCGACGCCTGCCGGCCCTGCCCGAGATCGGGCCGCTTTCGCTAGGCTACGGCGAGGAGAGACGCCATGGAAAGCTTCCGCCAGCCGACCGTGCAGGCCATCGACGACGCGCCGCAGGAGGATCGCGCCCTGCGGCCGCAGCGGTTCGAGGAGATGGTGGGGCAGCGGGCCGTGTTCGAGCGGCTCTCCATCGCGGTCGATGCCTCGCGGAAGCGCGGGGAAACGCTGGGGCACATCCTCCTCGACGGCCCGCCCGGACTGGGCAAGACCACCTTCGCCACCTGCATTCCGCGGGAACTGGGCACCACGCTGCAGATCGCCAGCGGCGCGGCACTGGCCGCGCCCAAGGACCTCCTCCCCTACCTCACCAACGCCGCCGAGGGCTCGGTGCTGTTCATCGACGAGATCCACCGGCTGCCGATCGCCGTCGAGGAGTTTCTCTACCCGGCCATGGAGGACTTCCGCATCGACATCACGCTCGGCGACGGCGTCTCCGCCCGCACGATCAACATGCCGTTGCGGCCCTTCACGCTCGTGGGCGCCACGACCCGTCCGGGGCTGTTGTCGGCGCCGCTCCGCGACCGGTTCGTGATGCGGGAGCATCTCGACTTCTACTCGCCGGCGGAACTGGCCGAGATCGTGCGGCGGTCGGCCGCCAAGCTCGCCATGCCCATGGACGACTCGAGCGCCGACGAGATCGCACGCCGGAGCCGGGGCACGCCGCGGCTGGCGAACAACCGGCTCCGCTGGATTCGCGACTTCTCGACGAGTCGTGCCGAGGGCCGCATCGACGTCGACATCGCCCGCACGGCCCTGGAGATGCAGGGCGTCGACGAGCTGGGTCTCGACGGGTTCGACCGGCGGTACCTGGAGACGATCCAGCGGGTGTTCGCGGGGGGGCCGGTGGGCATCGAGGCGATCGCCCACACGATGAGTTCGGCCCCCGACACGCTGGAGGACGACGTCGAGCCCTTCCTGCTCCGCTGCGAACTCGTGGTCCGCACGCCCCGCGGCCGAAGGCTCACCCCCAAGGGCGAGGAGCATCTCGGCGCGATGCCGGTGACGGGCCGGCAGAGCCGGCTGTTTTGACCGCCCGCCCTCGCCCCGCGGTGGCCGGTGCGGCCCGGGTTTCCACGGCGATTGACCTTCACGACGGCGGTTGGGTAGAGTACGCGACTTCCGCCTCCCGCTCCGCAGGTGATCCATGGCCGTTCCCAAGCGACGTCAATCCAACCAGAAGACCCGGTCCCGGCGGGCGCACGATTTTCTGACCCCCCGGCAGCTGACGTTCTGCTCGACCTGCGGCAAGGCGGTTCCCACCCATCGGATCTGTGGCACGTGCGGGCATTACATGGGGCGGTCCGTCGTCAAGACCGAGGAATGACCCCGTGGTCGCGGTGATGCCGGGCCACTCGGGCGGTACCGCACCCAACCCCGCACCCACCATGGCACCATCCGCCGATGCTCCCGGTGCCGTGGCGCTGCTTTTTCCCGGCCAGGGGGCCCAGACGGTCGGCATGCTGGGCGACTGGTGCGGCGATCATCCCGATGCGCTGGCGTTGTTCGACCGGGCCGCGGAGATCGTGGGCTACGACCTGGCCACGATCTGCCGCACCGGCCCCGTGGAGCGGCTGAACGCGACGAGCGTGAGCCAGCCGGCCATCCTCGTCACCAGCCTCGCGGCGCTCGAAGTGCTGCGGCAGCGTGATCCCGGGATCGTCGAGCGGGCCTCGATCACGGCCGGGCTCTCCCTGGGCGAGTACACGGCACTCGTATTCGCCGGTGCGCTCGATTTCGACAGTGCCGTCCGGCTCGTCGACATCCGCGGTCGCGCGATGCAGGCGTGTGCCGGTCGCCCCACCGCGGACGGCGGTCCGGCGGGAGGCATGGTCGCGGTGCTCGGCCTGGAACGGGACCGGGTGGCGGACCTGTGCGTGCAGTGCCGCGAGGGGGACGTGCTGGAGGTGGCCAACGCGCTCTGCCCGGGCAACGTCGTCGTCTCCGGCAGCGACCGTGGCTGCCGCCGGCTCGAGGAGGCGGCCGTCGCCGCGGGGGCGATGAAGTGCGTGCGGCTGGAGGTGGCCGGCGCCTTCCACACGACGCTCATGCAGGAGGCGGTCGACACCTTGGCGGCGGCGCTCGCCGAGACCCCGATCCGCCCGCCGCGGATCCCCGTGGTCAGCAACGTCGACGCGCGGCCGCACGCCGAACCCGAGGAGATCCGCGGCCTGCTGGCACGGCAGGTGTGCGGGGTGGTGGAATGGCACGCCTCGATGACCCGCCTGCTGTCGACCGGCGTTCGCACCGTCTACGAGGTGGGGCCGGGCCGCGTCCTCCGCGGCCTGCTCAAGCGGATCGACCGCAGCGTCGCCTGCTTCGGAGTGCCCGAGTGAGTGTCGAGCGTCCACAACTGCCAATGCCACACCGAACGGCCGGGAGCCGACCATGAGTGAGATGAGCCAGCAACCCAGCGTCCCGACCCCCTCCGGACAGGCCGCAGGGCCGAGGCGGTTGCAGGTCGACCTTTCCGGCCAGGTGGCCCTCGTCACCGGCGCCTCGCAGGGGCTCGGCCGGGCCATCGCCGAGACGCTCGGTGCCGCCGGGGCGGCCGTCGCGCTCGTGGCCCGCAGCGCCGGCAAACTCGCCGACGTGGCGGCCGGCATCCGCGCGGCCGGCGGCCGTGCCGAGGCGTTTCCCTGCGACGTCGCCAAGGGGGAGGAGATCGCCGGCGTGGTCGAGCGGGTGGTCGAGGGGCTCGGCCGGCTCGACATCCTCGTCAACAACGCGGGGGTGACACGCGACACGCTGCTGCCGCGGATGAGCGACGAGGAGTGGGACGAGGTGCTCACCACCAACCTGCGGGCGCCGTTCCTGTTCATGCGGGCGGCGAGCCGGCCGATGATGCAGCAGCGGTACGGTCGGATCATCAACGTCGCCAGCGTCTCGGGCCTCATCGGCAACGCCGGCCAGGCGAACTACTCGGCCTCGAAGGCCGGCCTCGTGGGCCTGACCCGCACCGTCTCCAAGGAACTCGCCGGCCGCAAGGTGACGGTCAACGCCGTGGCACCGGGGTTCATCGCCAGCGACATGACCGCGGCGCTCGGCCCCGCCCTGCTCGACGAGGTGAAGAAGCGCGTGCCCGCGAAGCGGCTCGGCGAGGCCTGGGAGATCGCGGAGGCGGTGCTGTTCCTCGCGGCCCCCTCCTCCGCGTACATCACCGGACAGGTCGTCGTGGTCGATGGCGGGCTGATCGGCTGAACCGCCGGCGAGCGGCGGTCGTCGCCGCCGGGGCCGTCCCCGCGCGGATGCCGCCCGGCCCGGTATGGACATGCCCGGTGGGCAACGGGTATATCTTCCCCGGACCCCCCGAAACGCGACGCCGTCTCAGATCGAGTCCGGCCGGGGTCGGGCGGTTTCCAGTGTCCGGTTGCCAGGAGGATTCATAAGGTGGCTTCAGTTCAAGAACGAGTGATCGACATCGTCGCGTCCCAACTGGGTGTGAGCAAGGAGCAGATCACCCCTGAGACGTCGTTCATCAACGACCTTGGGGCCGACTCGCTCGACACCGTGGAGCTGGTCATGGAACTCGAGGAAGAGTTCGAGATCAACATCCCGGACGATGCCGCCGAGAAGATTCAGACCGTGGGGCAGGCGGTCGAGTTCATCGAGAAGCACCAGGCCTGAGCGACGCCGCGGGCCCGGGCGGACGCCGGGCCGCATCGAACCGCCGGGACCGATGCCAGCGTCGGTCCCGCTTCCCATTCCCCTCCCGGGCGAAAAGGCCGCATGAAGCGACGCGTCGTGGTGACGGGCCTGGGTGTCGTCACTTCGTTGGGCCGGTCCGTCGAGGCCGTCTGGGAGCGGCTGTTGCGGGGGGACAGCGGCGTCGGTCCGATCACGTTGTTCGACGTCTCGGCATACGAGGTGCGGTTCGCGGGCGAGGTGCCCTGGAACGCCGAGCAGGAGAACGTCGCCAACCCCAAGGAACTCCGCCGGCTCGACCGCTTCACGCAGTTCGCGATGGCGGCGGCGGCCGACGCCGTCGCCGACGCGGGGCTCGACTTCTCGCGCGAGGATCCCTTCCGCTGCGGCGTGGTGATCGGGTCGGGCATCGGCGGCCTGTCGGAGTTCGAGGCCCAGCACGAGCGGCTGCTCACCAAGGGGGTCGACAAGGTCTCGCCGTTCACGATCCCGAAGCTGATGGTCAACTCCGGCAGCGGCCACGTGTCGAGCATGTTCGGCATCAAGGGCCCCAACTTCGCCGTGGCGACCGCCTGCGCGAGCGCCGCCAACTCGATCGGCGAGGCGTTGCGGGCGATCCAGTATCGCGATGCCGACGTCATGATCGCGGGCGGCAGCGAGGCGGCGCTGACGCCGATGGGCCTGGCGGGGTTCCAGAACATGCGGGCGCTGTCGGGCCGCGGCGACGCGCCGCAGCAGGCCAGCCGGCCGTTCGACCGCGACCGCGACGGCTTCGTGCTCGCGGAGGGGGCGGGCGTGATCGTGCTGGAGGAGTTCGAACACGCGCGCCGCCGCGGCGCCCGGATCCATTGCGAACTGCTCGGTTACGGCGCCAGTGGCGATGCGGGCCACATCACGCAGCCCGACGAGCAGGGCCGCGGGGCCGCACGGGCCATGCAGATGGCCCTCGACGACGCCGGCCTCGACGGCCAGCGCGTGGCCTACGTCAACGCGCACGGCACGAGCACCCCGCTCGGCGACAGGGCTGAGACGGTCGCCGTGAAGCGGGTGTTCGGCGGTCATGCGGCGCGGCTGGCGATCTCCAGCACGAAGAGCCAGTTGGGCCACACGCTCGGTGCCAGCGGCGGCATCGAGGCGGTCGTCTGCGCCCTGACGATCGGTCGGGGCGTGATCACCCCCACCATCAACCTCGAACACCCCGACCCGGAGTGCGATCTCGACTACACCCCGAACGTGGCCCGCGAGACGCGGGTGGACGTGGCGATGTCGAACAGCTTCGGCTTCGGCGGCCACAACGCGAGCCTGGTGCTGGGCAGGCTGCCCTGATGGTCCGGCGTCCCCGGTCGCGGGGCCGCCGTCGGGGCGTGGCGGCGGCCGTGGGCTCGCGGGGCGGTCGCCCGGAAAGGATGTCCATGGTCTCGGCACGCTCCGCCCGGTTCGTCGTTCCGCTGGCCGTCGCGTGGGCCGTCGCCGCGTGCCCGGCGACCGTGGCACGGGCCCAACTTCCCGCCGACGCCGGCCAGGTGTGGAAGACGTACGACATCGGGGCCTTCGTGCGGCAGGCCGGCCCGGGCAGTCAGCGGCACGTCATCGACTGGGTGCTCCAGGAGACGGGGTCGCCCCAGTGGCACGGCGCCGTGGCGGCGTCGCTCTCGGCCGACGAATCGTCGCTGCGGTGCTACCACACCCCCGAGATGCAGGCCCGCGTGGAGGACGTCGCCGCCCGGTTCACCGAGGATGCCGCCACGCCCCACCGGTTCGTCGTCCGCGTGCTGGGAGTCGGCAGCCCCGCCTGGCGGAACGACGTGCGGCCGTTGCTGCGGCCGATCCCCGCGGCCACGCCCGGGGTGCAGGCGTGGATGGCGTCCCGCGAGGAGGCGGCGGCGGTGGTCGCCCGGCTGCGGTCGCGGGGCGACTGCGAGGAACTCCCCACCGGGCCGGTGCTCGCCGCCAACGGCGTCCCGGCCGTCCTCACCGGCGGACGCAAGCGGCCCTACGTGCAGGATCTCGCCCCCGCCGGTGCGGGCTGGGTGCCGCTGGCGGCCAGCTGCGACGAGGGGATGGCGATCGACGTGCACCCGCTCATCACCCGTGACGGCGGCGCGGTGGAGGCGGTGGTGCGGTGCCGGATCGATCAGATCGAGCGGATGGCCACGGTGGGCACGGTTCCGGCCGCGGCCGACGGCCGCCGCGTGCCGATCGAGGTGCCGCAGATGTCCGCCGTGCGGATCGGCGAGCGGTTCCGCTGGCCGGCCACCAGCACGCTCGTGATCGGTCTCGGCTTGGTGCCGTGGCCCGTTCCGGGGCAGAATAAGGCCGGCGCGGCGGCCCTGTTTTCGGACGCCAAGCGTACCGACGTCGTCGTCGTCGTGGAGCCGCGGTTGACCGACGGGCCCTGACGACGGTGCGATCCGCGCCGCGGGAACGCAGGGACACCGAGGCCAACCAGCAGGGAGCAGGAAGAGCGTATGAGTGCCGCATCCAGCCGCCGGGTCGTGATCACGGGCATGGGGGTCGTCTGTCCGCTCGGCCTCACGCCGGAAGACCTGTGGGCCGGTCTCGTCGAGGGCCGCAGCGGCGTCGGTCCGCTGGAATCGTTCCCCTGCGGCGGGCTGCCGCTGCACCACGCCGCCGAGGCCCGGGCATTCACCGGCGACATCGACAACTTCGGGCCGCTCGCCGCGGAGACGAAGAAGGCGATCCGCAAGGGTCTCAAGGTGATGTGCCGCGAGAGCCAGATGGCCGTCGCCGCCGCTCAGCGGGCGCTCCATCACAGCGGCCTGTTCGCCGCCAATGCGGCCGCCGCCGGCGTGCAGCCGGAGCGATTCGGCTGCGTGTTCGGATCGGACTACATGCTCACCCTGCCCGAGGATTTCACGGCGAGCGTTGCCAAGTGCCGCGGGGCCGACGGTCGTTTCGCCTTCGATCGCTGGGCTGCCGACGGCATGCCGCAGCTCACCCCGCTGTGGCTCCTCAAGTACCTGCCCAACATGCCGGCCAGTCACATCGCCATCTACAACGACCTGCGTGGCCCGAGCAACTCGCTGACCCTTCGCGAGGCGAGCGGCCACCTGGCGCTCGGCGAGGCGACGATCACGATCCAGCGGGGGGCGGCCGACGTCATGGTCGTGGGCGCCACCGGCACCCGCGTGCATCCCATGAAGACCGTTCACGCCCTGCAGAGCGAGCAGGTCGCCCTGCCCGACGGCGGGCCGCCGGGCGGTCGGGACGACGATCCGGCCGGGTGGAGCCGCCCGTTCGACCGCGGCCGCAAGGGGATGGTGCTGGGGGAGGGGGCGGCGGTGTTCATCGTCGAGGAGTTCGAGCACGCGCGGCGCCGCGGCGCCACCATCCACGGCGAGATCCTCGGGCACGCGGCCCGCAACGCCGGGGCCGCCGGGGGCGTCGGGCTCACGCGGCAGGCGTTGTCGCTCGCCATGCGGCGGGCGCTCGCCATGGCGGGCGTCGCCGCCGCCGACGTCGGTCACGTCCACGCCCACGGGCTGAGCACGGTCGTCGGCGACCGCGAGGAGGCCGCGGCGATCGGAGAGGTGTTCGGGACGGCGGCCGCCGGCATCCCCACCGTCGCGGCGAAGAGCCATTTCGGCAACCTCGGCGGGGGCGGCGGACTGGTCGAGTGCATGGCGAGCCTGCTGGCCGTCCGGCACGGCGAACTGTTCCCGCTGCTCAATTTCAGCGAGTCCGACCCGGAGTGCCCGATCCGGCCGGCACGCCGCGGGGACCCGGCCGGCCGGGTGTTCATCTCGTCGGCGGTCACGCCCCAGGGGCAGGCCGGATCGGTCGTGATCCGGGGCCTGGCTCCTTGACAGCTTTCCGCAGGTGCCGTAGCTTTCACGGGTTGCGTCACGTTTCCGAGGCTGCTGGTATCGCGGATTCTTTTCCAAACACCGTCGGGTGTTTCGGCGCCCCTTTTTCTGGCGTCGGCTTTGCCGGCAGTGTTGCGCTGCCAGGCGGCTGGCAACGCCATCTCGTGACGTGACGGTGGGCGACCAGCCCACGCAGGGGCCGTCGGTGGGGTGCCGCTCCGCGGATGCGGAGTCGGGTGCCGACGGCCGGCGGCGTCGCTGGTGGTCCGTGACGGTGGGCGTGTGGCGGAGTTCGGAGTCGGAATCAGAAGCGTGCAACCAGATCCGTCGGGCGGGCGAGCGAGACCCTTCGACGATCGGCTGGAAAACCCATGAAGCCAGAAGAAATCCTGCGGATCGTCGATGCCATCCATCGCGACAAGAACATCGACAAGGAAGTCGTCTTCCAGGCGATCGAGGCGGCGCTGATCACGGCACTCGCCCGGCAGTACGGTGAGACCGCCGAGATCGCCATCTCCATCGACCGGGCGAACGGGCGTGTCTCCGGCACGCACGACGGCGTCGAGATCGACACGGCCGAGTTGTCGGGCCGCATCGGGGCGCAGACCGCCAAGCAGGTGATCATCCAGAAGATCCGCGAGGCGGAGCGGGACGCCATCCACGACGAGTTCGAGGAGCAGGTCGGCCAGATGGTGTCGGGAATGGTGACGCGGGTCGAAGGGGCCACGGCGTCGGTGTCGCTCGGCGCCACCGAGGCCATCCTGCCGCGCAGCGAGCAGATTCCCGGCGAGAGCTATCACGCCAACGAGCGCATCCGGGCCACGATCTTCGAGGTGCGGAAGGTCGGCAGCCGGGTGAAGATCATCCTCTCCCGGATCCGTCCGCAGCTCGTGCAGCGGCTCTTCGAGCAGGAGATTCCCGAGATCGCCGACGGCGTGATCGAGATCCGGGCCATCGCCCGGGAGCCCGGCTACCGCAGCAAGGTGGCGGTGATCAGCTCCGACAATCGCATCGACTGCGTCGGCGCCTGCGTCGGCGTGCGGGGAAACCGCATCAAGAACATCGTCGAGGAACTCGGCGGCGAGCGGATCGACATCGTGCGGTGGAGCGAGGACCTCCAGGTGCTCGTCCCGAACGCCCTCCAGCCGGCCGAGGTGGACGAGGTGATCCTCTGCCAGATGCTGGGCCGCGGCATCGTGCTCGTCCGCGAGGACCAGCTGTCGCTGGCGATCGGCCGGCGGGGCCAGAACGTGCGGCTCGCGAGCAAGCTGTGCGGCTGGGACATCGAGATCATGACCCGCGAGGAGCTCGACCAGCAGATCGAGCGGGCGGTGACCGGCTTCTCCTCGATCGAGGGGCTCGACGAGTCGGTGGCGGAGCGGCTCGTGGGCGAGGGCTTCCTCTCCTACGACGACCTCTCGGTCATCGAGCCGGAGGACCTCATGGAGATGGGCGGCCTGTCGGCGGAAGCGGTCGACGGCATCGTCGCCGAAGCCGAGCGGCGGGCGTCGGTGGCCGAGGTGGCGGCGGCCGACGAGCGACGCAAGCAGCGGGAGCAGGACAGGATCGCGAAGGCCACCGCGGATGCGGATGCCGCGGAGGCGGCCGCCGCGGGCGGTCAGGCGGCCGGCGATGCGGTGGGAACGGCGTCGGAGGCGGTGCCGCCGACGGAATCGTGACCGGCGATGATGGGCGGCTGCCCGGTGAGGGATCGTGTGGATTGGTGTCGGCATTGGATCTGAAGGCTGGTGGCCGGGACGCTCCGGCGCGGAGGCTTTGGCGTGGCGGTTCGCATCTACACACTCTCGAAAGAACTGAAGATCGACAGCAAGGAGCTGGTCGAGCTCTGCACCCGCGCCGGCATCCAGGACAAGGGTTCGGCGCTGGCGAGCATGTCCGACGAGGAGGTCGCGAAGCTCAAGGAGTTCATCGCCGGCAAGTCGCGGGCGGTTGAGCGGCCCGCGGCCGCCGGCCCCGCGGCCGCCCCCGTGAGGCCCACCGCCCCTCCCCCGGCCAAGGCGTCGGGCACGCTCAAGCGCGAGGACTACATCGCGCCCGCCGGTGTCACCGCCCGTGGCAAGCCCGCGGAAATGCAGCCTTCCAAGGCCGATGCCGAGCCCCGGCCGCGGCCCGCGGGATTGCGGCCGGGCGGCGACGGGAGCCGGCCGGTGCCCCGGCCCGCCTTCAAGCTGCCCCCGCTGCCGGCGGCGGGTCGTGCCGCCCCGACTCCCCGCGCCTCGCAGGAGCCCGCCGCACAGAAGCCCGACGTCAAACTGCCGCTCGACGCGATCCGCAGCGCCAAGGCCGGCGGCGCCAAGCCGCTGGCGGAGCACATGAGGAAGCACGAGCAGCGGCAGGCGGAGACGCCGCGTCCGCGGTCGGGCGGCCTGGGGCTGCGTGGTGGCATGGCCGGATCCGCCGGGGCCCCCCCCGCCCCGGCGACCGAGCCGGGTGGCAGGCCGCGGCGGACGCCGGTGCGACCGCACGTCGGCAAGGCCGAGGACGTGCTCGGTGGCCGCGAGCTCAGGCAGCTCAACCGGAAGCGGATCTCGGAGCCACGGGTGGATGACGACGACGGCCTCGGCCGCCGCCGCCGCGGCGCGCGGCCGCGACGGGGGGCCGCGGTCTCCACGGCGGCCCCGCGGAAGACCAATGCCGCGATCCAGGTGCCGTGCAACGTGCGGGCCTTCTCGGAGGCGATCGGACTGCCGGCGAGCGAGGTGCTCAAGAAGCTGCTCACCTTCGGCATGGCCACGATGCCCAGCATGGCATCCATGCTCGACCGCGACACGGTGGAACTGCTGGCCGCGGAACTCGGCGTGCAGCTCGACATCAAGACGGCCGAGGACCTGGAGAAGGAACTGCTGGCGGGCTTCGATGCCGTGGACGAGGATCCCGCGCTGCGGGTGTCGCGGGCGCCGGTGGTCACGTTCCTCGGGCACGTCGATCACGGCAAGACGTCGCTGCTCGACCGCATCCTGGGGATCAACGTGGCCTCCCGCGAGAGCGGCGGCATCACGCAGCACATGCGGGCCTACACCGTGCAGCGGAACGGCCTGCCGATCACCTTCGTCGACACGCCGGGCCACGAGGCGTTCACCCAGATGCGGGCCCGGGGTGCGAACGTCACCGACTGCGCCGTCGTCGTGGTGGCCGCCGACGACGGCGTGATGCCGCAGACGGAGGAGGCGATCAGCCACGCCCGGGCGGCGAACGTGCCGATCGTGGTGTGCATCAACAAGATCGACCTGCCGGGCGCCGACGTCGATCGCATCTACCAGCAACTCGCCGCCAACGAGCTGCTGCCCACCGAGTGGGGCGGCGAGACGGAGGTGGTGAAGACCAGCGCCGTCACCGGCGTCGGCGTCGAGGAGCTGCTCGACACGCTGCTCACCATCGCCGAACTGCACGACCTGCGGGCCAACCCCGAACGGTCGGCGGCGGGCGTGTGTCTCGACGCCTCCGTCCACGAGGGCCGCGGCATCGTCGCCTGCCTGCTGGTGCAGAAGGGGACGCTCAAGGTGGGCGATGCCATCGTCTGCGGCGAGGCGAGCGGCCACGTGAAGGCCATGCACGACACGCTGCACCGGCGGAAGGTCGCCGCCGCGGGACCGTCGGTGCCCGTGTTCGTCAGCGGCCTGGACGTGGCGCCCGGTCCGGGCGACCGCTTCCAGGTGGTCGAGTCGATCGCCATGGCCCGCGAGGTGGCCGTGAAGCGGACGAGCATCAGCCGCCACAGCACCCTCGTCAACGCACCGGTCCACGTCACGTTCGAGAACCTGCTCGACCGGCTCGGTGCGCAGAAGGCGCCGACGCTCAATCTCATCCTCAGGGCGGACGTCCGCGGGTCGATCGAGGCGATCCTCAAGGAACTGCAGAAGCTCGATCATCCCGAGGTCAAGATCCGCGTGCTGCAGGCGACGGTCGGCGGCGTCAGCGAGGCGGACGTCCAGTTGGCCGACGCGTCCGACGCGGTGATCATCGGCTTCAACGTGGTGCCCGACGAGCGGGCCCGGTCGCTGGCCGAGGAACTCGGCGTGCAGGTCCGCCGCTACGAGATCATCTACCAGGTGACCGACGACCTGCGGCAGGCCCTGGAGGGCATGCTCGCGCCGGAGAAGCGCGAGGCGACGCTGGGCCGGGCGGTCGTGCAGCGGACCTTCTCGATCAGCCGGATCGGCGTGATCGCGGGCTGCCGCGTGATCTCGGGGATCATCGCCCGGAACGGGCGGCTGCGGATCATCCGCGACAGCCGGATCGTCGGGGAGTATGGCATCGAATCGCTGAAGCGCGAGAAGGACGACGCCCGCGAGGTCCGTGACGGGCTCGAGTGCGGCATCAAGCTGGCCGGGTTCAACGACATCAAGGAGGGCGACATCCTCGAGTGCTTTCGCGTCGAGGAAGTCGCACGGACGCTCTCGTGAGCACGCGACGACTTCTCAAGGCGGCCGAGGCGGTGCGCGAGGTGGTGAGCATGGCCATCCTCACGCAGGTCCGCGACCCGCGTGTGCAGGGGGTGACCGTCACGGGCGTGGAGATGGATCCCGACATGCGGGGGGCCACGGTGCACGTCTCGGTGATGGGGGGGCCGGCCAAGGAGGAACTCGCCCTGCGGGGGCTCGCCAGTTCCGCCGGCTTCCTCCAGGCCCAGATCGCCGAGCGGATCGAGACGCGGTACACGCCGAGGCTGACCTTCAAGCTGGATGGCGGCGTCAAGAAGTCGATCGAAATCGCCCGCGTGCTGCGGGAAGTCCTGCCGCCGGCCGAGGATGAGCCGGGGGCCGACGCCGACACCGACACGGAACAGCCAGAGGAGCGTGCATGACAGCAGCGAAGCAGCCGCAGGCGGGGCGGAAGACACTCGTCGCCAAACTCCACAAGGCGCTCAAGGGCCAGTACCGGCAGGTGGTCGCCAACACCGGCCGGCCGGTGCTCGACCAGGTGCTGTTCGCCTGCTGCCTCGAAAATGCCCAGCACGACGTCGCCGAAAAGGCGTACGCGCGGCTGGTGGAGAGCGCCTTCGACCTCAACGAGATCCGCGTGACGACCGTGGCGGAACTCGCCGAGACGCTGGCGGGACTGCCCGATCCGGCGCGGGCGGCGCTGGCCCTGCGACGGGTGCTGCAGGGCGTGTTCGAATCGACCTACAGCTTCTCCCTCGACCACGCCAAGAAGCACTCGATCGCCCACGGCATCAAGACGCTCGAGCAGATTCACGGCATCCCGCCCTTCGTGGTGCACCACGTGGCGGCGACGGCGCTCGGTGCGCACCTGGTGCCGCTCGATCTGGGCGCCCTGTCCGGCCTGTACCTGGCGGGGGTGATCTCGCGCGAGGAGTACGATGCGGGCAGGGTGGCGGGGCTCGAACGGCTGATCGCCAAGAAGTCGGTGCTGGAGTTCAATTCGCTGCTGCACCAGTTCGGCGCCGAGGTGGTCGGCAACCTGCATGGCACGCAGGTGCGCAAGATTCTCCAGGCGGTCAACCCGGAGGCCTTCAAGGAACGGTTCCCGAAGCGGGGCGAGCCGCTGGGCCCGCCGAACCCGCCGCCCCCGGCCGCCGGCAAGGAGGGCCGCCGCGCGGCGGAGGCCGCGCAGAACGCCGCGGAGGTGCATCGCCCGGCCGGCCCGCAGGCAGCCGCCCGCCCGGCGGGCAAGACTCCGCTGCCTCCCCCGGGAGCCGGGCCCAAGCGGGCCGCCGATGGAACGCCCAAGCCCGGTGCCAAGGCCGGCCCCAAGCCGTTCGTGGTGAAGCCCAACGTCGGCAAGCCGATCACGATCAAGCCGCAACTCGCGGCGCCCGCGGCCGAGGCCAAGCCGGCCGCCGGTCGCCCCGGGCGTCCTGCGGAATCGGCCCGTCCGCCGCGGCCGTCCGATGCGGCGTCGAAACCGGCCGCGGCGAAACCGGCCGCCGCGAAACCGCCCGCGTCGAAAAAGGCCCCGCCCACGGCGCGGCCCCGGGCCGACGGCAAGCCGAAGGGCAAGCCGCCCGCCAAGCCTGCCGGCAAGAGTCATTCCGTGCAGCTATCGAAGAAGAAGCCCCGCTGACGGTCCGCCGTCGGCCGGGGCACGGTCCTCCGGTCCTCCGATCCTCCGGGGGCACGTCGCGGAGGCGGCCGTCGCCGGTCGCATCCGTTCGTATCACGTCGTATCGAGTCGTCGTCGCGCCGCACAGGAGCTTCCATGGCAGGACATTCCCACTGGGCCAACATCGCACGGAAGAAGTCGGTGATCGACGCCAAGCGTGGCAAGCTGTGGAGCAAGCTGGCCAAGGCGATCATCGTGGCGGCGAAGCACGGCGGTCCCGACCCCGACGCCAACCTGCGGCTCCGCTACGCGATCGACGCGGCGAAGGCCGTCAGCATGCCGAAGGACAACATCCAACGGGCCATCCGCACCGGCACCGGCGAGTTGAAGGGCGGCAATCTCGAGGAATCGATCTACGAGGGCTATGCCGCCGGTGGCGTGGCGGTGATGTGCGAGATCCTCACCGACAACAAGAACCGCACCGCGCCGGAGATCCGCAAGATCTTCGAGATGTGCGACGGCAAGCTCGGCAGTACCGGCTGCGTCGCCTATCTCTTCCAGCGGGTGGGCGTGGTGCGCGTGCCGCAGGCGGCATGCGGCGAGGACAGGCTGTTGGAGATGTCGCTCGAGGCGGGCGCCAGCGACGTGAAGCTGGTGGGCGAACGCTGGGAGGTGACCTGCGAACCCCAGGCCATGGCCGCGGTGATCGAGAGCCTGCAGCGAGGGGGCCTGCAGGTGGATTCCAACGAGATCGTGCGGGTGCCGACGAACACCGTCGACGTGGACGACGTGGAGACGGCCCGCAAGGTGCTCGACCTCGTCGAGCGACTCGACGACCACGACGACGTCCAGAGCGTCGCCGCCAACTTCAACATTCCCGACGAGGCGCTCGCCCAACTGGGCTGAGCCGGCGTCAGTCCTTGCCGCCGACCGCGACGGGCGGGGTGGGATGTTCCACCTGCGGCCAATACGTGTCGAAGTCGAACTGCGGGCTGTTGTCGAGGTCGTGGCACTCGAGACAGTTGTTGACCGCCCGCTGCCTGCCCTCGGGCGTGTCGAGGGAGAGCGTCACTTCGGCCCGGAGCCGGTCGCGTTCCGCCACGCTCGCCCGCACGTCGCCCCGCTCGACCGCGGCGTGGGCGGCGGCCGGACCGTGGCAGTTCTCGCAGCCTTGATGGGCGAGGTGCGGAGTGGCCCGCATGCCGGCGAAGCCACCCTCGAAGGGCTCGAAGCGTTGCGGTGCCCAGCCGACGACGTGGCAGGAGAGGCATTCGGGATCCCCGTCGCGCCGCGGCGTCTGCTCCTCGAGCGTGCCCAGGGCGGTGGCGTGCGACGTCTCCTTCCAGACGTCGTAGGCGTGCTGGTGGCAGTCGGCGCAGGCGGCACTCCCGGCGAACCGGCGGCCCGTCGGATGCCTCACGGCCACCAGCCCGAGCCCGCCGAGCCCGAGCGACTCCAACTGCCCCTGGTAGGTGGCCAGGAGCCGGATCATGTCCTCCGCCTCGCCCCAGCGGGCGTCGAGCGGGACCCGCTGCGACCGCGGCTGGCGGGCGTCGGCGAAGAAGCCGATCGCCACCGCGAACATGCCCTTGTGGCCGAGTTCGACGAGCCGTGCGCCGCCTGGCAGGATCGGCAGTTCGGCGGGCGGTTCGTCGGCGCCGCCGGCCGTCACCACCACGTCGAACTGCGGAAACCGGGCCGCCAGTGCGCGGGTTTCCTCGGGTGACGCCCACGAGAGCAGGATCTGGTGCGAACAGTCGGCCTGCTCGAGGGCGGCCGCGGCCGCGGCCAGCCCCTGCCCCGCCGGCAGCGTCTCGACGGCGTCGTTGCGGACCTGCTTCGCCTCGGCGTCACCGAGCACGGAGACGATGCCGAACCGCAGGCCGCCGGCCTCGACGACCCGGTGCCGCGGCGTGATGTTGGCATCCATCCCGAGCAGTCCCACGTTCGCGCTGACGAAGGGCGTGGGCTGATCGCCGACCGGGGCGACGGCGGCGACGAGTTCCTCCGCCGGCAGCCGCAGGTCGCCGGGGCCGAAGCCGACGGCGGCGTAGCCCATCGTCCGCAGGCCGTCGGCGATCGACTGGAACTTGATCTCCGACTGGCGTCCGAACCGCTTCACCTGGCCGCCGAGGTCCACGGCCACCGTCGGCCAGCCGGCGGCGGCCAGCGCCCGCAGAAAGTTTCTCCTCCGGCTCAGTCCCCCCTTCTGGTTCTCCTTCCCCGTGCAGCCGCAGGGTTCGATGTAGCCGTCCAGTTCGCCCGTGACGACGACGACGGCCTGCGGTGCGGCCCAGCCCTTGAACAGGTCGCCATTCCGCTCCCGGAACGTCGTCACGGTCGCGTCGTCCACCCCCTCGCCCCGCTCCGGCACGGCCGTCCCGCCCGGCACGGCGGCCGGACGCGGCGGCACCGCGGGTGACTCGGCGAGGGCGGCCGAGCCGAGGCACCGGAGCGTGCAGAGCGCGGCGACGACGACGCGAAGAACGTGGCGATGCATGGGCGTTCCGTGGGTGAAAGAGGGGCGTGGTCACGCGGCCAGCCGACCGACGGCTCCCGTCGTGCCGGGAGGCCGCACGTCGGCCGTTCTTCGCGTCCGGCTATTCGTCCTCGATGATGGCGACCCGCACCGGAATCACGAGGGTGGGCGAATCCGGGTGGCCGGTGTCGAGGACGATGCGGCCGGCCGGAGCCTGGGGTGTGCCCATGTGGTTCGCGGGGGCGACCCCCGGAGGGATGGTGATGGTGAGGGGAATGCGGATCACGTTGCCGCTGCCGACCGGCCTGCCCTCTCCGACGACGACCTCCAGCGATGCGGGGAGTCGTTCGCGGATGACGGGCCGCACCTCCTGCCGGTGCGGCCCCTTCACGGTGAGAAACAGGGTGGTGTTCAGGCCCTTGCGGCTGGACACGGTGTCCAGCGACAGGAACCCGTAGGATGCATCCCACGCCGCGCCGGCCAGGGCAAGATCACCCGTGACCGATCCCTCCACCGGGATGTCGAGCGACACCTCCTCGGGCATCCGCCAGACGACCTGGATCGTCTGCCGCAGCGGGCCCAGCGGCAGGCCTGAGCGGACGGCGACGGTGACGTCGAAGCCGCCGGTGGCGCCCGTGTCGGTCGCCAGGTCGGCCTCGCCGAGAGGCGTCGAGGCAAGGGAGTAAAACTGGGATGTTTTGTCGTCGCGGGCGATGATCGACTCGACGACCGGCGGTTCCCGGCCGAAGGTGACGACGCGGACCCGCGCCTCGGCCCCCTCCCCGGCCGACAGCTTGGGCCAGGTGACGATCGGCGGGCTGACCCGGTAGGTGGGGATGACGACTCCTTCGACCACGAACGCGACCTGTGGCCGACGAGGATCGTTGGTGGAGACGCTGGCCTGCTGCCGGAACGGTCCACCGTCCCCCTTCCCCCGCCACTGCACCCTGAGCTTCGTGCTGCCACCGGGCGGGATGATCCGGGCCTGCGCCGAACCGCCGTCGGCCTCTTCGAAATCGCTCACCGTGCAGCTGCAACTGGTGGCGCCGCGGGTGATTTCCAGGGGGGCGTCGCCGGCGTTGCGGATGACGAACTCGTGGTCGCCCTTGCCGCCGACGCCGACGGTGCCGAAGTTGAACAGCGTCTCGGGCACCTCGACGGCGGGCGCGGCTCCGGTCGCCCGCCGCGGAGTCGCCGCGAAATCGCCGGCCCGCCAGGGCCGCAGGGCCGCCTCGAGCGACGCGGTCCCGGCGCCGATGGCGGCTCCGAGGCAGGCGGCGATGACCGCCACGGCCCAGGCGTTCGGCAGGCGCATCGCGGCGACTCCTGAGGGGCGTTCCGGGGGCCCCTCTCGGGGCTGTCCTGAGCCGTCCGGGGACGAACGGCAGGGACGCTCGTATTGTAGCGTCCGTGCGGCGGGTGGAGCGGCGGCCTGTCGCCGCGTGCCCGACCCCGGCCGGACCGGCGGGCGTCCGCGTTCCGCACGGATGCCGTGCGCCGTCACCGCGCCGCCAGCGCGACGTCAGTAGGACCGCGCCAGCACGCTGCGGCCGGCCACGGGACGTCCCGTGACGATGCAGGTGCCGGGGTCGTCGTTCCCGTCGAGCGGTATGCACCGCACGGTCACCTTGAGCGGATCGAAGGTGGCCGCGACCGCCGGGTCGTCCGCCAGGTGGACATGGGCGAAGCCCGCCTGCACCGCACTGTCCTGCGCCGCCGGCCGTCCGAAGAACTCCACCACCTCGGCGGCGCTGTCCAGCCTGACCGAATGCCGGTCGCGGAAGGCCCGGGCGCGGTCGAAGAGGCCGGTCTGCACCTCGTCGAGGAGCCCCGCCACGCCCGCCACGAACTCCGCCACCGGCATCGACACGCGTTCCCGCGGGCCGCGGTCGCGGCGCGACACGCTCACCGCGCCGGCCGCCAGGTCGCGCGGACCGATCTCCACGCGCAGCGGCACACCCTGCTTGACGTGCTGCCAGACCTTGTCGCCGCCCCGCATGTCGCGGGCGTCCACCCTGGCGCGGACCGGTTCGTCGCCGAAGCGCACGCCCGCCAGTTCGGCCTCCAGACGCCGGCAGCAGGCCAGCACCGCCGCCCGTTCCTCCTCGGTGCGGTGGATGGGCAGGAGCATCACCTGGGTCGGCGCGATCCGCGGGGGCAGCACGAGACCGTCGTCGTCGGAGTGGGCCATGATCACCGCGCCGATGAGCCGCGTCGATACGCCCCACGACGTGGTCCAGCAGAACTCCTCGACGCCGCTGGCGTTGGAGAACTTGATCCCCTGGGCCCGCGAGAAGTTCTGGCCGAGGAAGTGCGAGGTGCCCGCCTGCAGCGCCTTGCCATCCTGCATCATCGCCTCGATGGAGAGGGTGTCGACGGCGCCTGGGAACCGCTCCGCCGAGGGCTTTGGGCCCCGCAGCACGGGGATCGCCAGGTCGCGCTCCGCGAACGTGGCGTAGACGTCGAGCATCCGCAGCGTTTCCTCCACCGCCTCCTCCCGGGTGGCATGGGCGGTGTGCCCCTCCTGCCAGAGGAACTCCGCCGTCCGCAGGAACACGCGCGGCCGCATCTCCCAGCGGACCACGTTGGCCCACTGGTTGATGAGCACCGGCAGGTCGCGCCACGACTGCACCCATTTCGCGTACATGGCGCCGATGATCGTCTCGCTCGTCGGCCGCACCACGAGCGGTTCCTCCAGCTTGCCCGTGGGCACGAGCTTGCCGTCGGGGCCCACCTCGAGCCGATGGTGCGTGACGACGGCGCACTCCTTGGCGAATCCGTCGACGTGCTTCGCCTCCTGCTCCAGATACGAGAGCGGGATGAACAGCGGAAAGTAGGCGTTCTGGTGGCCGGTGGCCTTGAACATGCGGTCGAGAATGCCCTGCATCCGCTCCCACACCGCGTAGCCGTGGGGCTTGATCACCATGCAGCCGCGGACCGGCGACTGCTCGGCGAGGTCGGCCGCCCGCACCACCTGCTGGTACCACTCGGGGTAATCCTGGGCGCGGGTCGGCGAGATGGCATGGTCGGGCATGAGGGGCTCCGGTGTCGGTGGCGGCGCGGCGGCGAGGCCGCGGATTGTAGCCGGTCGGTCGCGGCCGCGCACGCCCGGCGGCGGGGCCGGCCCGGCCGACCGTCCGCTTCTGCTACCATCGTGGCGAACGTCCGCGCCCCGTCGTCCCCCGCCCCGCCCGCGCCATCGCCATGTCCGCCGCCTCCGGTCCCGTCCCCGATGCCGAGCCACGCCGCGATCCGGTCGCGGCGCAGGCGGTCCCGCGTCGGGGAGGCGGCAGGAAGCGGATCACCGAACTCGCGGCCTCGGGCCAGATCGACCAGGTGTTCCTCGCGACGCGAAAGCAGCTGCGTCCCAATCGCAACGGCCAGCTCTACCTGCAGGTGGAACTCGCCGACCGCAGCGGGGCGATCACGGGCCGCATGTGGAACGCCTCCGACGACGACTTCGAGGCGTTCGACGAGGGGGAGTACGTGCGCGTCGAGGGGACGGTCCAGCTGTATTCCGGCGCGCTGCAGATCATCATGGTGGCGATCGGCCGGGTCGATCCGCGGACCGTCGACGAGGCGGAGTTCCGGGTCCTCGCCAGCGCCGACGTGGAGCGGCTGTTCCAAGAACTCACGCGGCTCCTCGACGCCGTCCGGCCGGGCCCGCTGCGCTGCCTCGTCGACGAGGTGCTCGCGGACGGAGACCTGATGGCGGCCTTCCGGCGGTCGCCCGCGGGCGTGAAACAGCACCATGCCTACGCCGGCGGCCTGCTCGAGCACGTCGTCAACCTGCTCCAGGTGGCGACGCTCGTCGCGCCGCGGTATCCGGCGGTCGATCGCGACCTGCTGCTCGTCGGCGTGCTCCTCCACGACATCGGCAAGACGCTCGAATTGGAGAGCGAGCGCGGCTTCTCCTACACCGATGCCGGCCAACTGCTCGGCCACGTGCTGCTCGGGCTGGAACTCGTCGACGAGAAGATCAGGGCGGTCGAGGACCGTACCGGCGCGGCCTTCGACCCGGAGACCGCGGTGCGGGTCAAGCACATGATCGCCAGCCACCACGGGGAATACGCGTTCGGCGCGCCGAAGCTCCCCATGACGCTCGAGGCGATCGCCCTGCACCACCTCGACCAGTTCGACGCCCGCATGGCGGGCACGCTGCAGTTGATGCAGAGCGAGGCCGCGCTCGACGGGGGCTGGACGCAGTACCACGCCCACCTCGGCCGCAAGTTCTTCAAAGGCCGCGGCTGACGCCCGCGTCGGAAAGGCAGCACGGGTCTTCCATGGGCCGTTCCCGCCGCGGGGTGCCCCCGCACCGGACACCCGCTGCCGATCATGCCGGTGACGCCGGGGCCGGCCGCCGCGGCGTCCGGCCGCCGCGCCGCGACGACGTGGTCGGCGTGTTCAAGCGGGCGATCGCGGGCTACGGGTTCGTGAGGCCCCTGGAGGCGACGCCGGGCGACCGCTCGGGCGACATCCACATCGCGGCCGCCTCGGTGCTCGATGCCGTCAGCGGCGACACCGTCCGCGTGCGGCTGGCCCGGGGACGGGACGTCGGCCGGCCGGGGCCGTCCGGCGAGATCGTCGAGGTGGTCTCCCGGCGGACGACCCGGTTCGTGGGCAGCTACTTCGAGGCCGCCGGCGCGGGCTGGGTGCGGATCGACGGCACGACCTTCGCCCGGCCGGTGCTGGTGGGCGACCCGGGGGCCAAGGGCGCCCGCGAGCACGACAAGGTGGTCGTGGAGATGGTGCGGTTCCCGACGCCGTTGCGGGACGGCGAGGGAGTGGTCGTCGAGGTGCTCGGCGCGGCGGGGGCGGCCGGCGTCGACACGCTCACCGTGATCCACGAGTTCGCGCTGCCGGGGCCGTTTCCCGAGGCGGCCCTGATCGAGGCCCGCCGCCAGGCCGACCGGTTCCGCGAGGAGGCCGGTCCGGGCCGCCGCGACCTCACCGACCGCGTGATCGTGACGATCGACCCGGTCGATGCCCGCGACTTCGACGACGCGATCTCTCTGGAGCGGATCGAGCGGGGCCACTGGCTGCTGGGCGTGCACATCGCCGACGTCTCGCACTTCGTCGAGGAGGGATCGCCGCTCGACCAGGAGGCCCGCGGTCGGGGCACGAGCGTCTACCTGCCCGATCGCGTGATCCCGATGCTGCCGGAGATCGTCTCCAACAGCCTCGCCAGCCTGCAGCCCGGCCGCGTGCGGTACACGCGGACCTGCTGGATCGAGTTCTCGCCCGACGGCGTGCCGGTGCACGCCGAGGAGGAGCGGTCGGCGATCCGCAGCCGGCGGCGATTCACCTACGAGGAGGTCGACGTCTTTCTCGCCGATCCCGGTACGCCCGCGGTGGAGATGACTCCGGAGGTCCGGGAACTGCTCGGCCGCATGCGGGATCTGGCGCGGATCCTGCGCGGCCGGCGGATGGCCCGCGGCTCGCTCGAACTGGCGATGCCCGAGGTGAAGATCGACCTCGACCGCGAGGGCCGGGTCAGCGGGGCCCACGTGGTCGAGAACACCGAGAGCCACCAGATCATCGAGGAGTTCATGCTGGCCGCGAACGAGGCGGTGGCGGGGATGCTCGCCGCGGCCGGCGCCGGCTTCCTGCGGAGGATTCATCCCGCGCCCGACATGCGCAAGCTCCGGCAGCTCACGGAGTTCGTGTCGGAGCTGGGATTCGAGGTGGACACGCTGGAGAGCCGCTTCGAACTGCAGCGGCTGCTCGACATGGCGCGGGGGCGGCCGGAGGAGCACGCCGTGCACTACGCCGTGCTCCGCAGCCTGTCCCGCGCCGCCTACGGACCGCAGGAGGACGGCCACTACGCCCTCGCCAGCGACTGCTACTGCCATTACACCTCGCCGATCCGCCGCTATCCCGACCTCACCGTCCATCGGGCGCTCGACCTGCTCGCCCGCGGCCGCCGTGCGGCGGGCGACGGGCTGCCGCGGCTGGGCGAGGAGTGCTCGCTGCTCGAACGACGGGCCGAGGCGGCCGAGCGGGAACTCGTCAAGCTCAAGCTGCTCCTCTTCCTGGAGGGGAAGCGGGGCCAGGAAATGGACGCGGTCGTGACCGGGGTCGAGGCGTTCGGGTTGTTCGTGCAGGGGCTGCAACTGCCCGCGGAGGGCCTCGTCGCGCTCGATTCGCTGCCCGACGACACCTATCGCTTCGAACGGGCCAGCCACACCATCGTCGGCCGCCGGCCGGGCAACGCCTTCCGGCTCGGCGACCGGGTTCGGGTCGTGGTGCACCGTGTCGACCTCGAGCGGCGGACGCTCGACTTCCGGCTGGTGACCGATGGCGGCCGCAGCCGCGGTCCGGCGGCGCCGCGGCCGGTCGGGCACGGCCCTCGGTCGCGCGGCACCGGCGGGACGCGGGCCCGCGCCGGTGACGAACGCGGCGGCCGACCGGAGCCGTCGCCGTCGCGGAAGAAGCCCG
>Ga0214917_10000905_pt1 | contig 38728 bp, 35 predicted proteins | sample LL_1208_BB_MetaG_FD_177983 | JGI IMG/M metagenome (GOLD analysis project Ga0214917, IMG submission 177983) | Freshwater microbial communities from Lake Lanier, Atlanta, Georgia, United States - LL_1208_BB | ecosystem: Environmental > Aquatic > Freshwater > Lake | place: USA: Georgia | collected... | reverse complement strand
GGATCATCACTTCTTCGTCTGAGAACGCAAAGTCCATTGGCCTCTCCCTCACGGGCGAGGCTAGGCCCTAACGCGCTTAAATTGAAGAGGCATCGCCCTGCGACTTTTGCGCAATTAGCCAGGCATGCTCTGCATCATCGTCAGCAGCTTTGCCAGTGAGAAAGCCTCGAAGGCTAACAAGCCGCAGACTGCGACGCCCGCAAGATCGGGCCCGATTTCAACACGGCTCGACGCAATGCGGCGCACTCGCCATGGCGCATCCGCACGGCTCTCCCACGGCGCCACCTGAACCCGGCCGAAACTGACAAGAGGAAATACGCGCCGCGATAGCGGGTAGGCAATGGTGGCAAGTGCCCAGTCGTTTTTCATAGCGCAATCTCCGAGCTGTCAGTGACCATAAAAAAATCTGTATTTAGACTTATTCGGCAAGCACACGGTTTGGTGGAAAAGTAACCTCAACCAAAGTGCCCTTGTCGGGCGCAGAACGGATCGACAACGCGGCGCGATTGGCTTCAACCAAAGCTTTGGTGAGCGGCAGTCCTAGCCCCGTGCCACCATTCCGCCGTGCAGTCCCAACTTGGCGGAACGGCTCGAGTGCGGTGGCGATATCTTCTTCCCGCATCCCAATTCCATTATCGCGAATGCGCAGCACAACTTCACCGCGTTCGGAGAGTGTTGTCGAGACGATGATCTGTCCACCTGCCTCCGAAAACTTAATCGCATTTGAAATCAGATTAAGAAAAATCTGCCGGATAGAACGATCGTCTGCCACAATGGCAGGAAGCCGTTCTTCCAAGTTCATTCGCAGAATAACCCGCGCCCGTCGCGCTTCATTTTGCATCAGATTGGCGGCATTCGATGCAGCTGCATTGAGATCGAGCCGAATAAAGTTGAGATCAGCGCGACCTGCTTCGATTTTGGAGATATCGAGCAGATCGTTGATCAAGCTGATCACATGTGCACCCGACGTGTGCATGTCTTTTAGATAATCGCGATAGCGTTCATTGCCGATGGGACCGAAACGCTCGTCCAGCATCACTTCGGCAAAGCCCATGATCGCTGACATGGGTGTACGGATTTCATGACTCATACGGGCGAGAAAATCGCTTTTCTGTGCATTTGCGCTTTCTGCAGACCGCTTAGCGGCAATCAGGTCGGCTTCGGCCCTCTTCCATGGCGTGATGTCACGCATGACGATGCAATATTTTGGATCGTGTTCTGTGCCGATCCGGCCAATCGTTGTGAACAGGGGAATTGAGCCGCCCTGCCGTTCGCGGCCGAGCAATTCGCGTCCATCATTCAGAACTGCAGCCACACCGCCTGCCCGCAGACCCTCGACATAATCGATCGCTGCGGCATGACTTTCGGGCGCGAGCAGAGTGATGAAAGCTTCGCCTGCGACCTCGTTTTGGTCATAGCCGAACAAGGCTTCTGCTGAGCGGTTCATCGCCATAATGCGTCCATCGCCGTCCAGCATAACGATGCCATCGGTCGCGGTATCGAGAACCGCGTGCAATTCTTGCAACTCGGTTTCGCGGCGGCGTAGTTCGAGCTCAAGCGTTGCCTGTCCAGCACCCTCGTCCTGTTCTGACGGGCGACGGAAAATCATCAAGGTAGCAGGCAGATCGCCCCATTGAATCGTTTGCATCCGCGCTTCGGCAGCCACCACACCGCCGTCGCTACGCAAGAGAGCGATATCTCCGCCTTTTGCTGCCATACCGATTTGGTCGGCTGAGCGGCCACGAAACATGGCGTCGAGTCCACCAGCATCAAAGAATTCGTCGATATCGCGATAAGCGATCATATCGAGCATGGTGCGGTTCATGATGATCGGCACGTCACCGCGCGAGACCACGATACCGATGGGCAAACGATCAAGCAGCCGTGTTGCATTCTCAGCGAGACTGTCAGCATCGCGCGCGGCTACGGTTTCGTCGCTCTGGAGCGAGGGCAGCGCGATGATGTCGCGCTCGTCAATCTCGATGAACTCGCCATCCTCAATACCATCCTCGCCGATCGGCGGTTGAACGTGAGAATGAACGCGAGCCGTCGCGTCGATGCTCTCCTGTGCGGCTGCGGCCGCCGTTTCATCGGCTTGTGTTGCAAGGCTTGCCGCGTCGCCCATAACGTCGTCATCGGAACGCGCCGATCGTGCCGTGTCCTCTGCGGCGAACGCACCGAGTGCGCGTGCAATCTGGCGGAAGGCCTCGCGCTCGCTCTTGCTCAATTTGCCATCGTCGGCCTCGTCGTTGACGTCGATCCGCGGTTCGGCGATTGCGATGGTGTCTTTTGCGTCAGGCGTTGAACATGGCTCCGCCTCATCAGCGGCTGGTGGTGTCACGGAAATAGGGATAGGGCGGGTCGTTGCTATGCATAAACCGAAGCCGCGAAAGCCGGCAAAACCGGCCGCAGGATTATGAATGGGTGTGCCCGACAGCGCGACTTCAAGCCAAACGCCAATGCGTGACGGGAATTGGACCGGCAATGCGTGGAACGTTTCGCGCGCCGCGAGCGCTGCGCCCATCCGGTCGCCTTCGTCAATAACGCCAGTGGCGATCAGTTCCGACCATGAGCGGCCGACTAGAACGAACCCGTCCGGCAGTATTGCGGTGAAGGAATCGTCGATAGCGTCGAAACGGAACTCAGCATCAAGCCGATATGTGAAGCGTAGGCGCGATAGCTGAGCAGCTTCCGGAGCAGGCGGCGGCGTCTCACCTGGTGATGCATTGCCCCGGTCTGTTAGCCAATCGGGCAGGGACGTCGGTGCCCCGCGCTGTCCGGCAAAGGTCAGCATAAGAAGCGGGCGTCCATCCGGCCCCAGAGCGCGTCGTGCCGCGACAGTGACAACGGAGAGCTGGCGCCCATTGACGAACCGCAAGCGCTCGAGCCGCGCGCCCTCGACAGGCGCTGTCTCGCTGGCCAGATTGACGAGCCGTTCAATGGGAGCAAGCCCAGTCGAAAAGCGGAAGCCGTTAACAGGGTAGGGCGCACCGATCATCTGAGCGCCGGCAGGACTCGCCCAGAGTACGTCCGTTCCATTTGCAGCGACTAAAACGAGCGCAGCGCCTTCGGCTGCGAGGCGCACGAGGTCGGGATCGCCTACTATAGGCGTTGCACTGCCGTTTGGCTTGTCTTGCCCCATCTGTGCCCCGGATGCCGTGAGGGAATGCGTTCAGACTTTTTTAAGCATATTGCGGAACCGAAGCCCACGCCCCGGAATGGTTAGCGGAACAGCTTTTGGGGTTAGGGTTAATCTCTGTGCGGCAAAAAAAGCGACTAGCGACAGAAGATGAACTTGACTTTGTGCAGTGCAGCAATATATTGCGATGCACAATTCGGGAGAGGAACGGATAGGCCGTGGCCCACTCCCTCCAATGAGGACAGTCCCATGACAAAGCCCCCTTTCAACTATGAAATCCCCAACGAAATGCGCGATATGGCCGAAAAAAGCGTCGATCAGGCTAAGAAAGCCGTTGGCGGCTTCATGAGCGCAGCCACCAAGGCAGTCTCGGCTGCCGAAACGCAGGCCGACTCGGTCCAAGCGAATGGCAAGGACATGGCCAAGAAGGCGTTCACCTACGCTGAACAGAATGTTTCGGCTGCTTTCGACTTGGCTGAAAAGATTGTCCGCTCGCGCGACGTGCAGGAAGTGATGCAACATCAGGCCGATTTCCTGAAGTCGCAAATGTCGGCGCTGCAGTCGCAGATGCAAGAATTCGGTACTGCGCTTCAGAGCACGGTGCAGAAGGCTGCGACCGAAGCGCAGGCGACCATGCAGAAGGCCGCCTCGGAAGTGCAGAAGGCCGCTTCGGAAGCCACAAAGCGCTGATTTGATCTAGATTCGGCCCCGGCGCATTTCGCCGGGGTCGCCTTTCCGTTGTTTCATCAAGCCGTCACCGGGCCGAAAGGCGCGGATCATTGTCCAAGCACCGACCCATAGAGGATAGAGCCATGTCGACGCCCCATAAGGCGGGCCGGGCCAAGCCCGTGACCCTCGCCAAGAACGCCTCCGGCAAGCCGGAACCCGCTGCGGCCAGCAAAGCTGTCAAAACCGAAGCTGCCAAGACTGAAGCTGCCAAGATTGAAGCTGCCAAGATTGAAGCTGCCAAGATTGAAGCTGCCAAGACGGAAACGACCAAGGTGGAGGCCGACAAGACGGCCCCTGCAAAGCCGCTGAAGGCCAAGCCGGAGACCGCCAAATCTACCGATCCTGTGACGCCAGACGCGATCATTGTCCCCGCCGCGCCGGACAACGTCATGCCCGCGGCATGGAACGAACTCGTCAAAGCGCAGTCAGAAGCCGCTTTAGCGTGGTGGCAGGATGCCAAAGACGCGCGGACCTTTGCCGATGCTTTGGCCGTCAATGCGCGACATTCGCGGGTACAGTTCGAAATCGTCGCCGGTCAGGCTCGTGAAATGGCGACTTATTTCCAAAAGGCGTTCGAAAGCAACAATGAGCGTCTTCGATCCCTGTTCGACCAGCCCAAGCCCTGAGGGCTGCATCTATCGAAAACAAGGATAGTAGAGATCGGAAGGGCGGCGCAGGTCGCCCTTTCTTCGTTGCGGGATGCATTTCGGCTTGAAATGACGTCACCCTCGGATTAGTTTCCGCCCGCTTCACAAGAGCATGCAGCTGTAGCTCAGTTGGTTAGAGCACCAGATTGTGGATCTGGGGGTCCCCCGTTCAAGCCGGGGCAGCTGTACCATTCTTTTTCGGCGATGAATGAGCATATTTCGCCTTTGTGTGTTCGGAGAATCGTGAGGCGGATTTCCGAGATGCGCGCAGAGTAGAATGGCAGTTAAGCGAGGCTGGAATGCCGGCGCGAACCACCGGGAGATTGCCCTATGCTTATCCTTCCCTTGATTGGGGCAATTTGCTTGGCGCTGACCATTGCCCCGCTTTCTGTTGCGGCGCAGCCATTCTCAACCCAAGCGATGCAGCTGAATGTGGACACGGTGGCCAAGGGGCTTGAACACCCTTGGTCGGTCGCTTTCCTGCCAGATGGCCGCATGTTGGTGACGGAGCGTCCCGGCCGTCTCAACCTAGTGGATTCGCGCGGAAAGCTGATGCGCATTGCTGGTTTGCCAGCCATCGCGGCGGGCGGCCAAGGCGGGTTGCTTGACGTAGCGCTCGCGCCGGATTTCGCCACATCGCGTCGCATCGTGTTCAGCTTCACGGAACCGCGCGGGCAAGCCAACGGAACCAGCGTGGCCGTCGCGCGCTTGTCTGCCAATGCTGAACGCATTGACGATGTAAAAGTCATTTTCCGGCAAGAGCCGTCATACGCCAATGCGATGCATTTTGGGGGCCGTCTCGTCTTTGCGCGCGACGGTACTTTGTTCATCACATTGGGTGAACGTTTCGCGCTGATGGACCAAGCGCAAAATCTCTCAAATCATCTGGGCAAAATCGTCCGGATTAATCTCGATGGGAGTGTCCCGCGCGACAACCCCTTCGTCGGACAGAGTGACAAGAAACCGGAGATCTGGTCGTACGGCCATCGCAATGTGCAAGCTGCTGCCATTCACCCGCAGACAGGCGCACTCTGGACTGTCGAGCATGGCGCGAAGGGTGGTGACGAAATCAATATCCCGCAAGCCGGCAAAAATTATGGCTGGCCTGTCATCGCGTACGGCAAACATTATTCAGGCGCTAAAATTGGACTTGGCACAGCGGCGCAAGGGATGGAGCAGCCCATCTATGTTTGGGATCCCTCCATCGCTCCGTCTGGCATGGCGTTTGTGACGTCCGATCGTTACCCGCAATGGAAAGGACAATTGCTCGTCGGTGCACTTGCGGGTGAAATCGTGTCGCGATTGACACTCGATGGTACACGCATTGTTACCGAGGAGCGTATGCTCAACAATTTGCAGGAACGCATCCGGGACGTGCGGCAAGCACCCGATGGTTTCATCTATCTTCTGACGGACAGTCCTCAAGGACGATTGTTGCGCCTCAATCCCGTGCGGTGAGGCGCTATCCTTCGATACGACGTTGTATCCATTGCCTGCGAGGGCGCAGTTTACTTTTCGATTGGGCTGCCTTTGGCGATCCAGCCTCCAGTGCCCGGCTTGTAATGCCGTGCATCGGCCAATCCCGCCGCGCGGCAGGCCGAAAGCGCGCGCGCCGAGCGTCCTCCGGCCTGACAAATCAGGATGATCGGCTTGTCCTGTGGCAGTGCTGCAGGGTCGAAACGCGAGAGCGGCATGTTGCGCGCTCCCGGCACGCGGCCCGCCGCAAACTCGTTCGGTTCACGCACATCAATGATGGTGCATGCGCCGGTCTGCGAGGCCTTGGCGAGATCGTCATGTGAGGCTTGATCGGTGGCAACCGCCGCGCCGCGTCGGAAGAAAGAAAACACAACGCGCTCCCGTTTGAGACACCGAACCTTAGGCGAAGGCTTTGCCGGGCTGCACGCCGATCTTTTTCAACACCATCGCCAGCGGGCAGAAGCCAGTGAACGAAGCCTGCAAAAGATTGGCACCAACAAATCCCGTCAGCCAAAGCCAGCTCGGGCTGGCATAGACGGAGAGCAAAACGCTGACGAGAACGACGGTACCGGCAAAGGCCATTACGATGCGGTCGATGGTCATGATCATGTCCTTTCGGGTGGGCAGGAATCTGAACAATAGATGTCATGCAGCGTTGCGATAATGCGGCTGATCTCGGGACTCGCGAGCGAGTAATAGATCGTCTGCGCATCGCGCCTTGTCGTGACAATCTCTTCCGCGCGCAGCTTGGCGAGATGTTGCGAGAGCGCGGATTGGCTGAGCCCTATCCGCTGCTGCAAGGCCGACACGGAGAGCTCGCCCTGATGGAGCTCGCAGAGCACCATCAGACGATAGCGATTGGCGATGGCCTTTAAGAGCGTTTCTGCCCGTCCGGCCTGTGTGGTGAGCGCCTCTAAATTCATACTTGCTAAATTAGAGAATATAAATATACATGTCAAGCGATAATGAGGAGACGTCCATGGTCCGCCTTTCTGTACTGGTGTTTGTTACCCTGATCCCGACGGCATTTGCCGGTGAGATGACCGTAGAGCGGCGCCTCGTCGAGGATTACAAGGCCGTTGTCGCGACCGTGGAGCCTGGCCGCCTTTTGACCGCAAGAGCCAGGATCGGCGGCATCATCGAGCAATTGAAGATCAAGGAAGGCCAGCGGGTCGATGCGGGCGCAGAGATTGCACTCATCGCCGACCAGAAAATGCAGCTCCAAGTGCGCGGCCTCGACCAGCGCATCAAGTCCCAACAGGCGCAGCGCGATCAGGCACGTTCCGATGCCGAGCGCTATCAGGAGCTCGTCCGCCGCGGCGCGGGCACCCAAACGCAGGCTGATCAATCGCGCACCGCATTGGATGTGGCCGAGCGCGTTTTGTCGGCACTGAACGCGGATCGTGACGTGCTCCTCCAGCAGATGTCGGAAGGTGGTGTGCTTGCGCCCGGCAAAGGCCGCGTTATCACAGTGCCTGTCGTCGAAGGGCAGGTGGTGATGCCCGGCGAGACTGTGGCGACCATTGCAGTGGACGGCATGATCCTGCGTCTGCAATTGCCCGAACGCCATGCGCGTTTCTTGCGCGCCGGCGCTGCTGTCACGATTGCCGGGCGTGGTGAAACGGATTCCAACGTCACGCAAAAGGGTGTTGTCCGTATCGTCTATCCTGATGTGCAAGGCGGCCGCGTTATCGCCGATGTCGATGTTGAGGGCTTGGCCGATTACTTCATCGGCGAGCGTACGCGCGTACTGGTGCCAACGGGTCAACGCGCCGCAATCTTCATTCCGAAGTCGGCCTTAACCGTGCGCGCTGGCGTCTGGTTCGTAAGATTGAAGAATGGCATCGAGGTCGCGGTTCAGCCCGGCGAAACCCGCGGCAGCGACATTGAAATTCTGTCCGGTCTCAAAGCTGGCGATGTCGTGGTGACACAATGACACAATCCACTGAGCAGAGCGCTACGAACCCAGTCAATCAGGATCAAAATCGCGCGCCTACAATGCCGCTTGGCTTATCCGGCATTCTCACCCGCGCCTTCATCACGTCGCCATTAACGCCTCTTCTGCTCATCGGGTCTTTGATCGTTGGCGTGATTGCACTCATGTCCTTGCCGCGCGAGGAAGAGCCGCAAATCAGTGTGCCGATGGTTGACATCATTGTTGAAGCCAATGGGTGGCGAGCGGACGACGCCGTCGAACTCGTCACGCGTCCACTCGAAACCATCGTCAAAGGCATAAACGGCGTCGATCATGTCTATTCGCAGACGATGGATGATCGGGCTGTCGTCACGGCACGTTTTCTCGTGGGCACTGACGAAGATGCCGCCATCCTTCGAATCCATGAAAAGATACGCGCCAACATTGGAGCGCTACCAAAAGGTGTGCCAGAGCCGCTAATCGTTGGGCGTGGAATTAATGACGTGGCGATTGTTGTTTTAACGCTCGCTGCCAAGCCGGGCAAAACGGATCGTTGGACGGATAACGCGCTTTATCAGGTTGCCGATGAATTACGACTCGAACTGAGTAAGGTCGAGAACGTGGCCGGTACTTATCTTGTCGGCGGAAGCCCGAACCAAATTCGTATCGAACCTGATCCAGAAAAGCTTGCGCTCTATGGTGTTACGCTCAACCAAATGATCGATAAGCTGATCAATGCCAATCGTAGCTTTTAGATCGGTTCGTTCCGCGATCAGGGAAAATCCTTGCCGGTTCTTGCAGGCCAAACTTTACAAGGCGTCCCTGATGTCGGCTTGCTATTGCTGACAACGCGTGACGGTCGACCAGTTTATGTTAAGGATGTCGCGCGCATCGTCGTTGGTGCTCTCGAACGCGACAAACGCGCTTTCACGATGACACCGGAGAACAATGGTAGCCTCGAGATTAGACCTGCTGTCTCCATCGCTCTTGCCAAGCGCAAAGGGGCTAATGCTGTCACAGTCTCGCATGATATTATGCAGAGGCTTAAATTGGTCGAAGGTCGAATTGTTCCATCTGATATTGGCATCAGCGTCACGCGCGATTATGGCGAGACCGCGACCGAAAAGGCAGATGAGCTTCTCTTCCATCTCGCCTTGGCTACCGTCTCAATCGTTGTTCTTATCACTCTTGCCATTGGTTGGCGCGAAGGGCTTGTCGTTCTTGTCATCATTCCAACGACAATCTTACTGACGCTTTTTGCTTCATGGCTCATGGGATATACAATCAATCGGGTTAGCCTTTTTGCACTGATTTTTTCAATTGGTATTCTCGTCGACGATGCCATTGTCGTCGTCGAAAACATTGTTAGACATTGGAGTATGCGTGGCCAACGCGGCCTTGTCGAAACAGCGGTTGAGGCGGTTGCCGAAGTCGGGAATCCGACGATTGTTGCCACGCTCACCATTGTGGCTGCGCTTTTGCCAATGATGTTCGTTTCCGGTCTGATGGGCCCTTATATGAGCCCCATACCGGCCAATGCATCGATGGCGATGCTTTTCTCGTTCTTCGTCGCTGTGACCATCACACCATGGTTACTTCTGAAGATCGCACGCAAGAAATTTGCAACGCCAGATGAAATGCACATTGACCACCATGATGAAGGCGCGATGGGGCGCTTCTACCGGCGCATGGCGCGCCCGGTGATTGCTAATCAGAAAATTGCAAAACGCTTTTTACTCGGTGTTACACTCGCGACCTTGGTATCGATGGCCTTGTTTGCCACCAAGACTGTGCGCGTGAAGCTGCTGCCATTCGATAATAAATCCGAAATCCAGATCGTCCTGGATCTACCGCGCGGCGCGACGCTTGAGGACACACAAAATCAATTATTTGCGATTGCCAAACGCTTGGCCGACCTACCGGAATTGACGTCGATCCAAGCCTATGCCGGCACGGCGTCGCCCTTCAATTTTAACGGCCTTGTGCGCCATTATTTTTATCGCGAGACGCCTGAGCTCGGCGATCTCATGATCAATCTTTCGCCGAAGGCTGATCGATCCCGCGCCAGCCACGATATCGCCCTCGATATCCGTAAACGGTTAGCGGGCCTTACGTTGCCTGACGGTGCGCGCCTCAAACTTGTTGAAGTGCCGCCGGGTCCGCCGGTCCTCGCTACATTGATGGTCGAAATTTACGGCCCTGATGCGGAAACGCGGCGCGAGACGGCGCGTAAAATGCGCGAGGCCTTCAACAAGGTCGATTTCGTCGTTGATGTCGATGACAGTCTCGGCACGCGTGGAGAAAGGATTCGTTTCGCCATTGATCAGGATGCGCTCGAATTCCACGGCGTCGAGGAGCGCAGCGTCTATGACACGTTGGCCGCTCTCGTTGGCGGTGTGAAGATCGGCTATTCGCAACGCGGACCGGGTTTGAAGCCAATCGACATCACTGTCGCACTTCCGAAGGAGGATCTGGCTTGGACTGAAAAGATTTTGTCGACGCCCTTGCCTGCCGGTGGCACAGCGCGTCAGGGCAAAAATGTCGAACTTGGCGACGTTGTGCGCGTAATACGCGAACAAAGCTCATGGCCCATTTTTCGTCACGACGGACATTATGCCGAGATGGTGACGGCGGATCTCGCGGGTCGTTTCGAAGCTCCGATTTATGGAATGCTTGCTGTTGAAGAGGCGATGAAGACGGTCGATTTCGGCAAGGCGGGAATGCCCAAAATCAAATATCACGGTAAGCCGCTTGATGAGACCAAGCCGACAATTCTCTGGGATGGCGAATGGGAGGTGACCTATGTCACGTTCCGCGATATGGGGGCGGCATTCATCGTCGCTTTGTTAGGCATCTATCTGCTCGTCGTCGCGCAGTTTGGCTCGTTCTTGCTACCGCTGGTCATTCTTGTCCCAGTGCCTTTGACGCTGATCGGCATTGTATTCGGCCATTGGCTCTTCAATGCCGCCTTCACCGCCACATCGATGATTGGTTTCATCGCCTTGGCGGGCATCATCGTTCGCAATTCCATTCTCCTCGTTGACTTCATTCGTCATGCCCGGGCTGCTGGGATGACGATGAAGAATGCACTGATGGAAGCCGGTGCAACACGTTTCAAACCCATCGTCTTGACAGCGGCGGCTGCCATTATAGGTGCCGCTTTCATCCTAACCGATCCCATCTTCCAAGGGCTTGCCATTTCGATGGTGTTCGGTCTGGCTTCATCGACGGCGCTGACATTGCTTGTGATACCTGCACTTTATGTTTGGTTGCGCGACGATGGTGTAGCCTTGGCAAAATCGGAAATGTAGGCCGCGCACGCAAACAAACGTAACCGCCAAGAACATCCGCACAGCCATGAAAAAAGGGCGGCCTAAGCCGCCCTTTTGATCTTGTACACCGATGCCGTTTTTATTTGTCCGGCAGCAGGAACGTGATCGATGCGCGAGCGCCGAAGCCCTTCGGTCCATCGTTTGGTGATGCTGCGAAATAGCGTACACCGATCCCGAAGCTTACGGGCAGCTTGTCGAACATGACCATTTTCGACACGGTCAAATTGAAGGGCATCGTCCATTTCTGGGTGAGCCAATCATATTGGCTCTCGCTGTTAAGCGTGAGGGTCCATGCTTCCTTCGTCGTGTAGGAGATGAAGGGCTGCATATAGACTTGGTTGATCGGCTTCGACCCGTAAGAGACCGGCCCTGCAAAGCCCCACACCTGATTGGCCAGAATGCCGTAAGTCCACGGACCCTGCATGCGCAGCACGACCGCTGTCGGACCAGCACCGGTCTGCGATGTGCCAAGCAGCTTATCTGTCGCAGTCGGCAGATAAAGGATCGGGCCTGCGCCGACGATCCAACCGCCGATCGGCTTAACCGGCGAGAAGAAGAAGCTCTGTTCGATATTGCCAAGACCGGATTGGGTGCCAGCGCGAGGGAAAATCTCCGTCTGCCAAAGGATTGGAGCCACAGTACGCGCGATCAGGTTCCAATCCTGATTGATGTGGATCGGGATGACCGGCTGGAAATTCATATAGGCCTGCTGGCCCTTATTCGCCGGGCCGATGCGTCCGTTCCAGTTGAATTGGAAGGGAACCGAGATCAGGTCGGCGACCGGGTTGGTCAGCTTTTGGGCCAATTCGGCGGCCTTATCCTTTTCATCGCCCTTGGCCGCTGCCGGCAATTGTTTCACAGCCGTTTGCGGTGTTTGTGCAGACGCCGAAATGATTGAAAAGAGTGCCGCACCGGCGAGTGCTACGGCTGAAAGTCTAAAGCGCATGATTGCCTCCCAAAACGACAGGCAACCTATTTGAGCCGCTTTTTTAAAACAATCTTTACCAGTGGCACGGCTATCCATCGCGCCCCAAAATGGGGGGTGTTTACAATCCAAGATTGTACCTTCAAACAGCGCCATGCGATAAAGTTGTTGAATCTAAGGATTGGAGTCGAACCATGTGTCTCGGGTGTTTTTCGCAATTCCATTTGCGCAATGAACTGTTTGCGGATGGAGCTGGTAATTTTAGCCGCCTCGCCTCACCCACGCGCCGTGGATTTATGGCTGGCGCTGCGGCGGCAGCGACCGCGGCGGCGACTGTTGGCTCGACGCGTTCGGCATTTGCCGCCGACGGCGGTGCCGACACAATCTTCATCAATGGCACCGTGATCCCGATGCCGGGCGTCGCACCCGTTAGCGCCCTGGCAATCGGCGGCGGCAAGGTGCTTGCGGCGGGTAGCCAGTCCGCGCTCGCCGGCCTCAAGACCAAGAACACAAAAATTGTCGATCTCGACGGACGCACGCTGTTGCCGGGCCTGGTCGATCCGCACAACCATGTCATCTTGTCTTCGATCTATCTCGAACTGCTCAATGACATCGGCTACACAAACTATCCGACGCGCGCGAAGCTGATCGATGCGATGCGTGGCTTCGCGTCGCGCACGCCTCCGGGACAGTGGCTCAATTTTTCGAACTTCGACAATCTGCTGCAAGGCGGCGATCTCTCGCGCCAAGAGCTCGATACGGTTTCCACACAGCATCCGATGTTTGTCTGGTACACCAACGGCCATGATGCCTGCCTCAACAGCAAGGCGCTGGAAATGGGCAATGTGCCCGAGAACATCGGAGAAATTCCGGGCGGCGGCCATTACGGGCGCGGTCCCGATGGCAAGCTCAACGGTCTCATCTATGAAATGCCGTTGATCCTGAAATATGTCGGCATGTGCCTTCCGAAGATCACGCCACAAATTGCGATCAAGGCGGTGCGTGAATTCACGCGCGCTGTCTCGGCCGTGGGTAACACGTTCGTCCATGAGCCGGGCACTGTTCGCGCCGAATGGCTTGAGCCTTATGCCAAACTGTCGAATGGGCTGCCATGCCGCGTCAGCTGCTCGATCATTTATGAGGACCGCAAGGGTCTCGCGCCGTACATGAAGATGGGCTTCGGTGCGAAGGCGGTGCAATTCCCGAATTCGATGTTGACTGTGTATGGCATCAAGATCGTCGGCGACGGCTCGGATCAGACCGAAACCGGCGCACAGACTGTGCCCTACATGAACACGACCTCGAAAGGCAGCCCGAACTACGATGCTGCGCAGTTGAAGCAGATGGTCGCAGACGTCAAAGCGATGGGCATGCCGGTTCAGATCCATTGCAATGGCGACTATGCGCAAGATATTGCGCTTGACGCGATCGAAGCCGCTTATGGCAGCTCGACAGCTTTGGGCATCAACCGCATCGAGCATTCGACGATGGCGCGTGCCGATCAAGTTCAGCGCATGAAGAAGCTCAATGTGCAGCCGAGCTTCTTGATGAACCATGTCCGCCTTTATGGTGCGGCCTATCGCGATGAAATCTTCGGTCCTGAGCGCGCGATGAATGCGGATCCTACGGGCTGGTGCGTGAAGAATGGTCTGCCCTTCACGCTCCATACGGATTCGCCTTGCTCGCCGCTCGGCCCGCTCAACCTGGTCGAAACAGCGATCACACGCCGTTGCATCATCGATAATTCGATCATCGGCAAGGATCAGGCGATCACCGTTGATCAGGCGCTGCGCGCCGTGACCATCGATGCCGCGCGCCAATGCGGCATGGGCGACCGCATCGGTTCGCTCGAAAAGGGCAAGGAAGCGGACATCACGATCCTTGAGGACAATCCCTACAAGGTCGATCCCGATACGATCAGCAAGATCAAGGTCAGCGAGACCTGGGTCGCCGGGCAGAAGAAGTTCGGCTGATCAATCCATCGCCGATCTAACCAAAATGGAAAAGCCCGCGCTTCGGCGCGGGCTTTTTTGTGCGCCGCACAAAGGAATCGGTCGCTATTTGAACGAGTTGACAGCTATTGTCGATTGTATACCGTAGGAAATATGAATTCTCCGATGGTGAACCGGCAAACCTTCGCGGCGCAGGTTTTCGACATGGCGGTCGATTCGATCGTGCGTGGCGATTTCCCGCCGGGCAGTCCGATCAGCGAGGCCGAGATCGCTAGCCGTTTCGGAGTGAGCCGCGCTCCGGCGCGTGAGGCTCTCCTCCGTTTGAGCGAAAAGGGCCTCGTCACCCGCACCCCTCACATTGGCGCGCGCGTTATTGAATTCTCACGCGACGATTTGGTCGAGCTGTTCGAGATCCGCGAAGCCTTGGAGGGCATGGCTTGCCGCCTCGCGGCCGAGCGGATCTCCGATGCGGAGCTCAGCCATCTTGAAGCCGCGCTCGAATCCCATTCAACAGCGCCCGATCTGGCGTCGGGGAAATCCTATTTCCAGCGCGGCGGCGACGAGGATTTTCATTTCGGTATCGCGCGCGCGAGCGGCAACATTCGACTTGAGCGTCATCTCTGCGACGATCTCTACCATCTGTTGCGTGTCTATCGTTTCCGTTCGAGCACCCATTCGGGCCGCGCAAAACAAGCGCTGGCGGAGCATCGCGCCATTCTGGCTGCGCTGAAGACGCGCGACCCTAGCAAAGCGGAAGCCGCCATGCGGCATCATATCCAGCAATCGAAGATGAATATCGGTAACGTGGCGAGTTCTGTTTGAAATGCGGTCGACATCGAAATTGAAAGCCATTCTGGCGCGCCGTCAGGCATTGCCATTTCCTGGCGCGGCGAACGCGATGTTCGCGCGCGTCATCGAAGAGCTTGGCTTTGAAGTCTGCTACGTCACCGGTGCAGGCATCGCGAATATGCATTTGGGCGCGCCTGATATCGGCCTCACTACCCTGACTGAAGTGGCCAATGCTGTCTCCGCCATTGCCGATTCTGTCTCCGTTCCCTTGCTTGTCGATGCCGATACAGGTTTTGGCAATGCGGTGAATATGGTGCGCACTGTGAAGGTGCTCGAACGCGCCGGTGCCGCGGGCATTCAAATCGAAGATCAAGTTTTCCCAAAGAAATGCGGCCATTTCGAAGGCAAGGATGTTGTCCCGTTGGATGACATGGTCAGCAAGATCAAGGCTGCCGTCGACTCGCGTGGCGATGCCGACTTCCAAATCGTCGCGCGCACCGATGCGCGCGCTGTTCATGGCTTGGACGATGCCATTGCGCGGGCGCAGGCGTTTGTGGAAGCAGGCGCTGACGCCACTTTCGTGGAAGCGCCGGTGACCGTTGAGGAAATGGCGCGGATTGGTCGTGAAATTCCGGTGCCGCAGATCGCCAACATCGTCTTCGGTGGCAAGACGCCCGATCCCGGCCGCGAAGCTTTGGCTAGCATGGGCTTCGCCGGCGTACTTTACGCCAACGCCGCACTGCAGGCGGCGTTGCGCGCCTCTTACGACGTGCTCTCCGCACTTAAGCGTGACGGTTCATTGGCCCATGTCGCCGACCGTTTGGCGACTTTCGAGGAGCGGCAGGCAGCGGTTGCAAAACCGCGCTGGGATGCGCTTGAAGCGCGTTACAAGGTTTGAGGTTGAACATGGCACGCCCTTGGGACGGCATCATTCCTGAAGAAGAGCAGCGTGCTTACCGCGCGGCCGGATTTGGCCGTCCGACGGGTCTTGGAAAAAAACCTGCCCTTCTTATCATTGACGTCCAATATCGGACTGTCGGCACCACGCGAATGCCGTTCTGGGATGCGATCAAGGAATTCCCTACATCCTGTGGCGAGATCGGTTGGAATGCTGTCGACAAGATTGCTCTCCTCTTGGCAGAGTTTCGCGCCAATAATTGGCCGGTGCTTTATCCCCATGTCGCACCCAAGTTGAATTTCGATACGGGCCGTCTCTCCGATAAGGTGCCCGCCATCATGAATGTCGCATCGCGTGGGTATGATTTCGTGGAAGAAGTGGCGCCACGCGAGGCCGATATTCTTTTGCCGAAGAAACATCCGAGCGCATTTTTCGGTACGCCGCTCGCAAGCTATCTCATCAATCTGGGTGCTGACACGCTCGTCGTCACCGGATGCACGACAAGCGGATGCGTCCGCGGCTCCGTTGTCGATGCCTTTGCCTATAATTTCCGTGTGCTTGTCCCGCAGGATGCGGTTTATGACCGCAGTCAGGTCTCGCACGCGGTCAATTTGTTCGACATGGCTGAAAAATATGCCGATGTCATGCCGACTGCCGATGCGATCGTTGCGCTGAAAAGCGTTGCGGCCGTAGCTTAATCAAGATCAACCGAGGGGAGACTAAAATGACTGACTGGACCCTGTCCCGCCGCACCGGCCTTAAGGCCGCCGTGGCTTTTGGTGCGCTGATGCTCGCCTCCGGCGGCGTCTCCGCACAGCAGCCGACTTTGAAGTTCGGCCTCGCCATGCCGCTCACGGGCGGCCAGGCGCTTTACGGCAATGATCAGGTCAAGGCGGCCCAATGGGCCGTTGACGAGATCAACAAGAAGGGTGGCATCAACGGCAAAAAGCTCGAGATGGTTCTGCTCGATACGCAGGCCGATCCGCAGGTTGGCATTCAGGCCGTCAACCGTCTTGTGAGCGTCGAAAAAGTGCCGGTGTTCGTCACCGCATGGTCGGGTGTTGTGAAGGCCGTCGCGCCAATTGCCAACGATAACAAAGTTGTCGAATTGTCCGTCGGCGCTGCGTCTCCCGATATCGCCAAACTCGGCGATTATGTCTACACCACATTCCCGCTCGCCGACGTCGACATCAAGGCCGTCGCGAATTATTCGGTGAAGGACATGGGCAAGAAGAGAGCCGCTGTCCTCTTCATCAATAATGAAACCGGCATTCCAGCCGCTGCTGTCTATCGTGATACTGTCGCGAAAGCCGGTGGTCAGATCGTTGCGAGCGAATCCTACGATCAGAAAGCAACGGACTTTACCGGTCCGCTCCTGAAGATTCGTGCAGCCAACCCTGAAATCGTTCATCTGCAAGGCCTCGTCAGCGAAAGCCCGCAGGTGATTGCGCAGGCACGTCAGCTTGGTATCAACGTGCCGATCACCTCCTATTCCGGCATCTACAATCCGAAGCTCATCGAACAGCTCGGCGCTGCCGCAGAAGGTGTGATCGCGACCTCGCTCGCACCCGGTGTTGGTGATTTGCCAGCTGTGAAGGAATACGTGGATCGTTGGCAGAAGGAAGTCGGTCGCGCACCGAACGGTCTACCCTACACGCAGTATCTATATGATGCTCCGGTGATGATTGCCGCCGTTTTTTCATCGATGGACAAGAAGGGCCTTCCGATGACGGGCGAAAATTTCCGGAAAGAGATGCTGGCTCTTAAGACATTTGATCTGCCGTTGACTGGTAAGCTTCAAATGTCGGAAGACCACACAGTCAACAAGCCCGTCTACCTCGTCGAGGTGAAGAACGGGAAGTGGACGACTAAAGCCATCGTCGGACAATAAAACGTTTGGCCCGGTGCAAACGCGCCGGGCCACTTTCCCACTGGATCAATGATGTTAGACCTCGCTATCGCCAGCCAGATTTTGTGGACGTCCTTTGCGACGTCGAGCTATTTCGTTCTGTTTGCGCTGGCCTTTGCGCTCGTCCTCAAGGTCAACAAGGTCTTTAATTTTGCGCAGGCCGCCATCATGAGTGTGGCGTTCTATTGCGCCTATGTGGCTGTCCGCGTTCTCGGGCTCAACGGATTCTTCGGCCTCATTGCTTGCTTTGCAGGTGGCATAGCAACAGCGATCGCCATTGAATATTTCGGCTTCGCAAAGCTGCGCACGCGTAAAGCCTCACCGATGTTCGTTTTCATCTTCACGCTCATCGTTTCGCAATTCGTCAGCTATGTTTTAATGCTCATTTTCGGAACTTGGCCAACGACCATCTTTCCGACCATGTTCTGGCCCGTGTCGCTTGTGGGTGGCATTGCCATTAGCGCATGGGATCTCCCCGCATTGGCCGCGATGGCGACCGTGCTCGTCCTCCTCTGGGCCTTTCTCCGCTTCACGCGGTGGGGCCAATTCATGATAGCCGTAGCTGACAATGCTGATCTCGCCGAGCTTTATGGCATCAAAAAAGATCGTGTAATGCTTGTCTCAATGGCGATTGCGGGAGCCATCTGTGCGGTCGGCATGTTTCTTTATGGCACGCGCGCTCAGGTACAGCCTTCGGCTGCAACTGAGTTGATGTTGTTTGCTGTGGCAGCCACCATCATTGGCGGCATCGGCAATCTTTGGGGGGCGGCGCTTGCGGCCGTCGTTCTCGGACTTGTCCAGAACTCGTCGATCCTGTTCATTCCCTCGGCCTGGCAGGGCTTTATGCTCTATGCCTTCCTCTTCCTTGCCATCGTGCTCTTCCCACGAGGTTTCCATTGGCCTGAGCGCGCCTCCAAGCTGAAGCGAAAAACGGTGACGACCCTGCCCGCCTCTCCGTCAGAAGCAAACGGAGGTTGAGCCATGGAATACATTGTCACCATCATCATTCTGGTTGGCCTCTTCGTCATCCTCGCAGCGAGCTTCGATCTGATCATCGGCTATTGCGGCCTGATTTCGATCGCTCATCCCATTTTCTACGCCATCGGCGCTTACACCTCGGCAATGCTGGCAAAGGAAGCCGGTGTTCCAGTTCCCTTGGCTATGCTCATTGGTGCGGGCGCCGCTCTTGTATCATCGATCCTCGTTGCGCTTCCATCTTTGCGCGTATCGGGCGACTATCTTCTGATTGCGTCGATCGGCTTCCAGCTTGGACTGATTGAACTCGCAAAGCACTTTCATGAGATTGGCGGAGCAGGCGGGCTTACTAACATTCCACCTTTCCTGATCCGTGAAGTAGGGCGCGAGGCCTATGCCGTTCTCGTCGTAGTCATTGCGGCACTCACTGTGTGGTTCGTACGTTGGATGGCGACTGGTCCCTATGGTCGCATGATGAGTGCCTTGCGCGATGATGAACTTGCTTTCTCTATGTTGGGGCGCAATGCGATCTGGGTGAAAGTGTCCGTGTTTGGCATCGGCTCAGCGATTGCTGGTTTGGCTGGTGGCCTCTACGCGCATTATTTCCGCTTCATCGAGCCCGATCAGTTCGGCCTGCTTGCTTCCTCAGCTGTGCTGACGATGGTTGTTGTGGGCGGTATGCGAACAACATGGGGACCGGTGGTAGGCGCCATCGTGTTACAATTGCTGCCGCAGGCGATCACATTCTTCGGCTTACCACCGAGTGTGTTGGGGCCTCTGCAAGGCATTATGTTCACTGGCCTCGTGCTGGTCTTCATGTTCATGCGACCGCAAGGCCTAGTCGCTGCATCCGATTTGTGGCGCGGCCGCGAAGGAGGAGCGCGCCATGACTGATGTGCTGCGCATCCGTGATCTCAATAAAAGCTTCGGTGGCATTGTTGTCGCCGACGAGGTCAATCTCGATTTGCACGCGGGGCGCGTACTTGGTCTTATTGGGCCGAACGGGGCAGGAAAGACGTCCTTGTTTAACCTCGTGACAGGAGTCGTGAAGCCCGATACGGGGTCGATTACGCTTGATGGCCAATCGATCGACAATCTTCCGATTTATCAGCGGGCCCGCCTTGGCCTTGCGCGCACTTGGCAAAATCTGCGGTTGTTTCCGTCGCTCTCCGTGCTTGACAATGTCATGCTGGGTCCGCGGGACTATCCGGGCGAAAGACTCACAAGCCTTATCTTCGACGCGCGCGGTGTCGCGCGCCGCCAGGCTGAAGAGCAGGACCGGGCGCACTCCATCCTCAAAAGGACCGGGCTTGCCGGTGTAGCCCAGTCGCGTGTGCAGGATATCGCTTATGGCCAGCAGAAGCTCGTTGGCGTTGCGCGTGCATTGATGAACGATGCGCGCTGCCTTTTGCTTGATGAGCCGATGGCTGGTGTTGAAGGACAGGCCTATGGCGCGATCCAGCGCGTTGTGCGTGACATTGCCGAGAGTGGTGTGGCGGTCTGTGTTGTCGAGCACAATGTCGCCTTCGTGCGCGATCTTTGCGATGAGGGTGTGTTCATGTTCGCAGGCAAAGTTTTGGCCCGTGGCACGGTTGGCGAGCTGATCGCCGACCCGCGCCTGACAGAACTCTATTTCGGGACCTGATTATGCTCGCCCTATCCCAAGTCTCTGCTCATTACGGCGCGCTAACAGCCCTGTCCAATATTTCGGTATCGGTTGAGGATGGCTCGAAAGTCGCCATTTTCGGTCATAATGGTGCTGGAAAAACAACGCTCCTGCGCTGCATCGTTGGTGCGCATGGACCAAGCACGGGTTCGATCTCTTGGAATGGCGAGCCGATCCTCGCCGGGTCCGTCGCCGAGACGGTGCGTCGTGGCATTGCCTTTGTGCCGCAAGGCCATAACGTATTTCCCAATCTCTCTGTCGAGCAGAACCTGCACATCTCCGGGCTTCTGTTCGATCTGAGTTTTCTGTCTGAAATCTACAAATTGTTCCCCGTTCTCGAAGAGCGGAAAGCGCAGCGCGCTGGTTCAATGTCGGGTGGCGAACAGCAAATGCTGGCGCTCGGCATGGCGCTGATGACACAGCCGAAATGGCTGTTGCTCGACGAGCCTTCGACAGGACTTGCGCCTGTCATCGTACGCAATGTCATGGAGCGCCTGCTGCAGGTGAATGAACGCCTCGGCACTGGGTTGCTGATCGTTGAGCAGAATGTTCCTGCGACACTCAAAATTGTGGACCGCGCTTTGATTGTGAAGTCAGGACGCTTGATCGAGGACATCCCTGCTGCCGATCTGCGCGAGAAGCCGGACCTGTGGGAATTTTTCTGATCCTCTTTGAAAGGGGAACATCATGAAAGCGGCTGTGGATCCGGCACTGCGTGCCGCAACCGCGCAATCTTTTGAAGCCTTGTGCGCATGGGCTGTGCAGGCCCGCGCAACGCCTCTGCCGGAAGCAATTCGCCGCCGGGCGGCTCTGGTGTTGATGGATGATCTTGGCGCCATTGTCGCCGCCTCGACCGAGCCTGAGATCGCTGCGGCGCGCAAGCGCGCAGCCAAGCCGGGTGGATCAGCAAAAGCAACTATTTTTGCTAAGGGTGCTGCTCGCGTTCCAGTCGCCGAAGCCGCGGCGATGAACGGCATGGCCGTTGCTTGGGCCGAACTCGACGAAGGCTATCGCCTCGCACCGTGCCATGCTGGAGCCTACATCCTGCCAGCTTTGTTGGCAGCGGCGGAAGCGGAAGAAGCCAGCGTCGACGATGTTATTCAATGTCTTGCCATCGCCTATGACATCACGGGGCGGTTTGCACGCGCTTTTCCGTTCGCCACAATGACGGTTCATCCGCATGCAGCTTTCGCGACAGTCGGCGCTGCATCGGGCATCGCCCTTCTCCGCAACCTCGATAACGCCGCGTTTAGCCGTGCATTGTCAGGTGCGGCCAGCATGACGCCCGCGGGTCCTTATGCGCACGCTATCGATGGTGCGCTCATCCGCAATGCGTGGAGCGCGGCGGGAGCGTGGATCGGGCTGCAAAGCGTGGATTGGGCGTTGTGTGGTATCGGCGGTATTCCTGAAACGGCTTACGACGTGTTCGCCACTTGCCTCGGCACAGATGCGCGGCCGCAGGAATTAAGCGATAGGCTCGGTACCATATGGGCCATCGAAGATGGCTATCACAAGATTTTTGCCTGCTGCCAATATGCGCATTCGGCGCTTGAAGCATCGCTCGCTTTGCATCAACGCGTCGGTCCCGATGCGCCGCAGAATATCGAACGCATCGTCGTTGAAACCCATCCGCGCGGCCTCACACTAACGGGTGTCGAGCCGGCAACGGTGCTTGCGGCTAAATTTTCGATGCCGCATGCACTTGCCGCTGTCGCCGTTCGCAAGACGGGCGGGAAGAATGCATTTGCGAACGACACATTAAGCGATCCTGCCATTGCTGCGCTGCGCCATAAGGTGGAATTGAAACCTTACGCACCACTTGCACCATGGCCGAATGATCGTCCCGGCCGTGTGACATGGGTGATGAAGGATGGTTCATCCCATTCCGCCGAATGCGCCAATGCGCGCGGCGGTGCCGATCAGCCCTTCGACGAGACGACCTTGCTCGAAAAGCTGCAAGATAATTGCGCCGCTATTTTTCCGATGATGCCGGACAATTTACGGCTCATTTTGGCGGGCGATCCAGAAATCGGAAAGAAGCCATGGCGTGATGCCGTCGCGCAGATGGTGGGAGAATGACGATGTCAAATGATGTCGATGTGCTCGTGATCGGTGCCGGCGCCTGCGGTCTTGCTGCCGCCATTGCTACCCATGATGCGGGAGCCTCTGTTGCCATTGTCGAAAAAATGGATCGCCCCGGCGGCAATTCTTCTCTCTCGACAGGTTCGGTGCCCGCTTCAAATTCGCGTTTTCAGCGTGAGGCGGGCATCACGGACGATCCCAAGACGTATGTGCGCGATCTGATGGGTATCGCTAAGGAAACCGATGATCTCGCGCTTGTCGAGCGCCTTGCGGACGTATCGGCCGATACGGTCGAATGGTTGATCGATACGCTTGGCGCGCGCATGGCGCTGATTACGGCCTACAAGCATATCGGCCATTCGGTACCACGCTTGCACGCGCCTGTGTCGCGCCGTGGGCAAGACCTTGTCGATGATCTTTTGCGTTTCGTGGAAGAACGCGACATTCCGCTCGCGGTTGGCAATTCTGTTGAAAGCCTGATCTTTGAAGATGGCGCTGTCAAAGGTGCGCGTATTCGCACCGATGAAGGGGTCAGCGAGATTAGAGCTGGAAAAACGATACTCGCCGTCAATGGCTTCGCTGGCGATCCGGAACTTGTGAAGCGCTTCTGCCCAGAGATTGCGGGTGCACAGTATTTCGGCGCGCGCGGTTCGACCGGTGAGGCTATTCGTTGGGGCGAGGATGTCGGCGCCGATTTTGCAAATATGGCCGCCTATCAGGGTTACGCGGCTGTTGCTTATCCGCATGGGAGCCTCCTGTCATGGACGACGATCGAGAAGGGCGGAATTCTCGTCGGTGCTGATGGCAAGCGTTTTGGTGATGAGAGCACAGGTTATTCCGGCTATGCGCAGATTGTTCTTGCGCAAGGTGAATTCGCCTATGCCATTTTTGATCAGAAAATCTTCGACATTGCTGCCCTTGAAGAAGAGTTTATGGAACTCGTCAAATTTGGTGGCGTGAAGAAGGCCGATACCGTTGAGGATGCTGCGCGCCTGATGGATCTAAATCCGGTAGCGGTCGCGCAGGATGTTGCGCTTTACAATGAAGCGGTGGAAGGCAAGCGCGCCGATCGTTTCGGCCGTAAGGATTTCGGTCTCGGAACGTTGAAAGCGCCTTTCTATGTCTGCCGTGTCACGCCAGGTCTATTCCACACGCAAGGCGGTTTGCGGATCGATCGCGACGCACGCGTTCTAGCGAAATCTGGCAAGCCGATTCCGAACCTGTTTGCGGGCGGTGGTGCGGCAGCTGGCATTTCGGGGCGCTCTGGTGCACTCGGTTACGCTTCCGGTAATGGATTGCTCTCGGCGATCGCGCTCGGCCGGATTGCCGGCATTGTCGCAGCAGAAGAATTACAACGTTCATGAGTCTTGCTCGCGTCCTTCTTGCGCAATGGCGCGCCGCCCGTCCTCTTGCTGACGGCAAAGCGCTGAATGCCGGACGCTTGCATGTTCTCGATGCCTTGGGTGTGGGGCTTGCAGCTTCAATGCTCGATCAGGGTGAAACCTATCGCCGTTTTGCCGAAGCGCTCACGACAGGTCCAGCTATTCTGCTAGCCAATGGCAAGACGGCATCGGCATCCGATGCCGCGCTTGTTAATGGCGGCCTGATCCACTCGCTGGAATTCGACGACACGCATACGGCATCCATCGTCCATGGCAGTGCCGTTCTTTTGCCCGCCGCCCTCGCGGCCGCACAAGCATCGGGCGTTTCGAGCGAGGCGATGCTCGCAAGCTACATCAAGGGCTGGGAGGCGATGATCCGCATCGGCCTTGCGGCACAGGGTGGCTTCCAGCGCCGCGGCTTTCAGATCACCTCCGTCGCGGGGTCGATGATTGCGGCGATGATTGCAGCCGATGTGATGGGCGCTAATGACGATCAGACGGTTGCCGCTATCGGCATCGCGCTTAGCCAAGCCTCCGGCGTGTTCGAGTTTCTCTCGAACGGATCGAGCGTCAAATCCATGCATCCGGGCTGGGCGGCCCATGCTGGATTGATTGCTGCACAATTGGCCATGGCAGGCATGGGCGGGCCGGAAACAGCATTCGAAGGATCGCGCGGCCTGTTCAAGGCATTCACTGCTGATGGTGTCGGTGCCGAGCGTTTCGCAAGCGAGCTCGCAGATTTCGGCTCTGTCTGGCACATCAACGATGCAGCGTTCAAATTCGTACCATCCTGCCATTATCTTCACCCGTTCGTAGAAGGTGCACGCCTCCTCACCGAGCAAGGCGTTAGCGTGGCAACGATTGACAACGTTGTTCTGCGGATTGCGGAAGGTGCGGCTCCCATTGTCTGCGAACCGTGGGACATCAAGCTCAAGCCGCGCGATGGTCACGCCGCGCGCTGGAGCCTGCCCATCGTGGTGGCCGAGCAATTTGTTCATGGCCGTGTTGATCTTGAAACGTTTACGCGCCGTGCCGATGATCGTGTACGCGCGCTTGCTGCGCGAATGATCTGGGAGAAGCTTGAGCCGCACCGGTTTCCTCATGTGTTTGAGGCCGAGCTTATCGTCAATTTGACGGATGGTTCGGTGCGTTCGATCCGTCTCGACGATGTTTTCGGTAATGCAAGCCGTCCCGCAGGTGATGATGCGGTGCTGCAGAAATTCCGCGCTAATGTGAAGCGCGCTTTGCGCCCCGGCTCAGCGGACGATCTCATCACATGGGGCTATTCCATCGAACGCGGCGCGACGCTCGAGGAACTGAACAGAATTCTGTCACGGAGATTGCCATGAGCGCTTCATCCTGCGTGCTGCGCGGTGGCCGCGCGATCCTGCCCGGCGAAGGGCTGACAGCTTGCGACATTGCTATTGAGAACGGCAAGATCGCCGCCATTCTCGCGCCCGGTACCTTCTTCGATGCGCTATCGGTCAATGTCACCGGCCTTGTCATCATGCCGGGTGCCATCGATCCTCATCTTCATCTCGGCCACGGCAAGGATATCTCCCGCCCGCGTGAGAAGCGCGATGCTGATGGCGAAACAGCAGCCGCCGCAGCCGGCGGCGTCACTTGTTTCATTCCCTATCTGATGGCAACCGAGCCTTATCACACCTTGTTCGACGATGTGCGTAAGGTGACGGAGGAAGGCGCGCGTATCGATTTTGGTTACCACTTCGTGATCTCGACCGAGGATCAATTGAAGGGCGTACCTGACTATGTCAGCCGCGATGGCGTGCCGAGCTTCAAGATTTTCATGAACAATCGCGGCGGCGAAGGCGCACGCCTCGGCCTGCCCGATATCGACGATGGCTTTCTATTCCGTCTTGCCGAAGCGGCAGCCCAGAATGGTGGCATGGTGTGCCCGCATCCTGAGACGATCGAACTGGCTTGGACACTGCGTGAGCGCGTCAAGGCTGCTGATCCAGACGGCAAGGGCGGCCTCAAAACATGGAACGATTCACGTCCGCCCTTCGTCGAAGCTGATGCCGTGCAGCGTGCCGCCTACATCGCGTGGCAGGCAGGCGCGCCGCTTTATGTTGTCCATACAAGTTCCGCCGAAGCGCTTGATGCGGGCCTGCGCCTGCGCGAGGCGGGGGCGGATGTGTTTTTTGAAACATGCCCGCATTATCTCACGCATGACATCGATTGGGATGGCGGCGATATAGGCAAGATCAATCCGCCGCTGCGTACGGCCTCCGATCGAGATTATCTTTGGGCTGCGATTGCGGACGGCACGTTCGACACGATTGGCACCGACCATATTCATCGCGATCTCACGAGTAAGAATGGCGGCATCTGGAATGCTTCACCCGGTTGTCCGGGCCTTGAGACCTTGCTGCCCATTCTTATCAGCGAAGGTTATCACCGCCGCGCCATTCCGCTTGAGCGTATCGCCGAACTCACAGCCACCAATGTCGCTGACATCATGGGCCTGTCGCACGCTAAGGGCCGTATCGCGCCGGGGCTCGATGCCGATTTCGCCATCGTCGATCCCGATGCGGCCTGGACCGTCGGGCGCGATAAGGTGATCTCGAGCGCGGCTATTCGATTTATGAAGGGTGGACGCTGAAAGGGCGTGTTATTCACACGCTGGTTCGCGGACGCTTCGTGATGCGCGATGGCATATTGGATGACAGTGCAATCGGCACGGGCCGTTTTCAGCGCCGCACGCTCGCCTGATCAGGCGAGCGCTTCGATTTCCTTCATCGCATCCGCAATCTTCATCACCGGCGAGACAGGTCGCAATGCGTCGATTGCAGTTTTGTGTGTCTCTTCGTTGAAGGCCGCACAGCCATCTTCAAGCACCACGGTCTCGAAGTCGCGCACATGGCAATCGCGCACGGTTGAGGCGACACCACCATTGGTGACGATGCCGCAGACATAGAGTTTCTCGATGCCGGTCTTACGCAGCACCCATTCCATGCGCGTCATGTAGAAGGCAGAATAAGCGATTTTCTCGACGACGAGATCGGCAGGCTGCAACACATCGACCAGTTGATGCCCCCAGCTGCCCGGCATGAAATCGCCCTTCTTGAGGAAGGGTCGTAATTGCTTGAGATGCGGCGAGATCAGGGGCTCTCCACCCTTGGCCGGCACGAGCGTGAATTGCGTTGAGACGATCCATCCGCCCTTGCGTCGCAAAGCGTTAGCGAGCGGTTTGATTTTCTCAGGCAGCCCAGCAATGGCCGGTGCGCTTTGTCCCGCACGACCATAGGCGCCCTTGGGATCAAGGAAATCATTTTGTAGATCGACGGTGAGCAGCGCGGTGCGCGTGGCGGGAATATCGTGCTTCATGCTTTGCGCTCCAAGATTACATTGCCCAGCGTATCGACGCGCGCCGTTAGCCCCGGGTCGACAATGGTGGTGGCGTCAGGCTGCTCCAAAACCGCAGGTCCTTCGAGAATAGCTCCGATGGGCAGATCGAGGCGCGACCAAATACGCGCATCCTGCCAGCCCGTGCCAAACCAAATCGGGCGCGTTCCGCGTGCTGCCGACTCGCGCGTCGCACCCGGCGGCGGTGCCAATGCGGCAAGATCGAAAGAGGGGCGGCGGCCAATCGCAGCCGTTCTCAGCGTAACGATGCGCATTGCGATTCCCGGCAGTAGGCGACTGAACGAGGCGCGATAGGCGTTTTCGAATGCGGCGCGGATCGTCTCGGCACTAATTCCGGTCGTGCCATCATTGAGCGTGACCGGGAGCGGCACGGCAATCGTGTGCGTTTGCCCCATATAGTGCATGTCGAGCTCATAGACGATGTCGATACGTTCGACGGCAACGCCTGAATCCGCAACGATGCGTTCGGCTGCAAGGCCTTCATTGACCATCAGCCGGTCAAGTGCGGCGACATCGAGCGTATCGAGCATCAGATTGACAGTGCGGACCTGATCGTGCCGAAGATCGGCGATCACGCAGCCAAGCGCCGAGGTGATGCCCGGGAAACGCGGCACCAAGGCTGATTGCAAGCCGACATCCTGCACCAACGCGCCGGCATGCAGTGCGCCGCCACCGCCAAAAGGCATGAGGGCAAAATGCGATGGGTCGTGCCCGCGCTCAATCGAGACAAGACGGATCGCGCCCGCCATCCGGGCGTTAGCTACGCGCACAATCGCTTCAGCTGCCGCCATCGCGTCGATACCGAGCGGTTTGGCAACATGCTTTTCGATGGCAGCTTTCGCTGCCTCGACATCGAGCCGCGCAAGCTTACCGCCAATCGGCCGATCCGCATTGATGCGACCGAGGACGACATTTGCGTCCGTGAGTGTGGGCCTGTCATTGCCCTGCCCATAGCAAACCGGCCCGGGCCGCGAGCCCGCGCTTTCCGGTCCCACCTGCAACAAGCCACCCTTGTCGACATGTGCGATGGAGCCGCCGCCAGCGCCGATGGTCGAAATTTCGATCATGGGCGTACGAATGACGAGGCCGAAATCGATGGTGGTCTGCGCTGCGAGGACGGAGCGGCCATCGGCAATCAGCGACACGTCGAAAGATGTGCCGCCGAGATCGCCTGTGATGACATTTGGGAAGCCTGCCGCCTTAGCAATTTCTGCCGCAGCAATCACCCCTGCGGCCGGTCCCGACAGCGCCGTCCTGACAGGGAGGCGGCGCGCCGTCTTGGTCGACATCACGCCGCCATTCGATTGCACGATGTGGAAGGTTCCTTTGAAACCTTCGCCATCGAGCGCGTCTTGTAATTTGCCGAGATAGGAGCCAACGACGGGCTGCAAATAGGCATTGAGCGCCGTCGTCGAGACGCGTTCGAATTCGCGGATCTCCGGTAGGATTTCAGAGGATGCGACGACATCCTCATTCGGCCAGATCGCGCGCACGGCTTCGACCGCTCGTTTCTCATTCTCATCATTGGCATAGGCATTGATGAAGAATACTGCGACGGCCTGTGCGCCTTTTGCAATCAATTGACGGGCCGCATCTTGGACCGCTGCGCTATCGACGGGCGTTCGTATCTTGCCGTCCGCCAAAACGCGTTCGTCGACTTCTAGCCGGAGATCGCGGTCGATGATGGGAATAAACTCACCCCACAAACCCCATGTCTTCGGCCTGTCGCGGCGACGCATCTCAAGCACATCGCGAAAGCCGCGCGTCGTGATAAGCCCAGTGCGCGCACCTTTTCGCTCAAGCAGTGCATTGGTGCCGACGGTCGTACCATGCACGATGGAGGAGAAATCGGCGATGGTACCGAGAATTTTGAGACCATCGAGAAAGCCAACTGCTTCATCGCCGCGATTGGATGGCACTTTTGCGGTCTGGAAGCGCCGTTCTTTTTCGTCAAAGAAGAACAGATCGGTGAACGTGCCGCCGACATCGACGCCAATGATCTTGCCGTTTGCGCTCATGCCGCTGTCTCCTTGCGCAGAGCGTGCGTGGCGACTTCATCAAGCGTGCCATCGGCACTGACGATTACGCCATAAGCGGCGCGTGCAGCAGCGGCACTGATATAACCGAGCCGCACATCACGCGCGACACGCTCAGGGTCGCGCGTTAGAGGGAAGCCCCAACCGCCACCGCCGGGCGTTTCGAGCCTTACCCGCTGACCCTGCTTGATCTTCACATCGGTAATTTTCGACGCCATGGGCGGCGTCTTCTCGCCCTCATCCGTTTGCCAGTGGAATTGGTTGAGCGCAGCGGGCTGGCCGCCATTGACGCCGAACGGCGCGAATCTCCCACGCTCGCCAAGCAGGAATACATCTGCGCCAGTGGGTGCGAGCGATTCGATTTCGTAGATCGCGCCAAGGCCGCCCCGATGCAGGCCCGCGCCGGCACTATCAGGGCGCAAAGCCCACTGCGTGAACATCACCGGGTAAGACGCCTCGAGAATTTCGGCCGGCGGAATTGTCGCCATCGAAATCGGATTGTTGCCATGGTTAAGACCGTCGGTTTCTGGATTGCCGCCGAGCCCACCGCCGAAGAAAGAGAACATCACATAGCGACTGCCATCGCTGCGATGCCCTGCAATGGAAAGCGCATTGATGGTGCCAAATGGCGCCGCTGTCGCCCGCTCTGGCATTGCTTGTCCAAGCGCACCGAACACAACACCGATCACACGCAAAATCGTCTCGGTGTAGCCACCCACGGGTTTAGGCGGCGAGACGCCCAGCAGCGTTGTATCTGGAATGATGAATTCGATCGGTGCCAGACAGCCCGCATTTGCAGGTACATCGGTGAAAACATGCTTGAGTGCGACATAGCAGCATGCGACTGCTGTTGAACGTGCAATATTGAGTGGCCCTGCACAGGGTGCAGATGAGCGCGAAAAATCGAGTTTCATCCGGTCACCCTTGATCGTCAGATCAAGCGCGATGGTCAAAGGCTCGTCAACGACGCCATCATTGTCGAGCCGATCTTCGAAAGCATAAATGCCATCAGGCAATTCCGCGATAGTCTCGCGCATGAGCGTTTCGGCACGCTGCGTGAATGCATCAAGCGCATCCAGTACAATTACGTCACCATAGGTGTCGAGCAATTCGTTCAGCCGCTTGGTACCAAGATCGAGCGCATTCAGCTGCCCGTTAAGATCGCCATAATTCGATTGTGGCACGCGGCTGTTTGCCGCCAGAATGGCAAGAATGTCCTGATTGATGACACCCTTTGATGCGAGCTTGATCGGCGGAATCCGCACGCCTTCCTGAAAGCTTTCAGTCGCGCGTGCATTGAAACCGCCCGGCACATTACCACCAATATCGAGCCAATGACCAACCGATGCGAGCCAGCAGAAGAGTTTTTCGTTGCGGAAAATCGGCTGCACGAGACGAAAATCGTTGAGATGCGTGCCGCCTTCATAAGGATCGTTGAAAAGAAAGATGTCGCCCTCTTCAAGCCCGCCTTCGCGCTTAACCTTGTCGATCACAGCTTTCACCGCAAAAGCCATCGCGCCGACAAAAATGGGCAGGCCAGTCGTGCCTTGCACGAGCGTCGCGCCCGTTTCGGCATGATAGAGCCCGTGGCAGGCATCGCGCGCTTCTGCGATGATTGGGTTGAACGCTGAACGATAGAGCGTCGCATCCATCTCATCGGCAATTTGTTCAAGTCGCCCTTTAAGAACCGCGAGCGTGACAGGATCGATGGTGGTACGCATCACGCCTTATCCTCATAGGTCCTACCGCGTTCGAGAATTGCGCTCGTTCCTAACAGCACATTGATCCCGGCGAAATCGAACATGCGGTCGCGATAGGCATCCGTTGTACCGTCGCGCTTCAAAATGCCGTAGAAATCCTGCGCTGCTTTCGCAATGGCGCGCACAATACCGCCCGGAAAGATCACGAAGGAAAAACCGAGCGCATCGAGCTCATGGGCGGGAACGATCGGCGTCATACCGCCTTCGACCATATTCGCCATGAGTGGTACATTCGTTCCGCAGGCATCGACGACGCGTTTCAATTCCGCGCGTGTTTTTGGCGCTTCGATGAACAGCATGTCTGCGCCCGCTTGAGCGTAGAGATGCGCCCGCTCAATCGCGCGCTCGAAACCCTCAACCGCAACGGCATCGGTGCGCGCGACGATCAAGGTTTTCTCGCTTGCACGGGCATCGACAGCGGCGCGGATTTTCCCAGCCATTTCCGCTGCTGGGATCACGCCCTTGTCGGCCAGATGGCCGCAACGCTTTGGGAAAGTCTGATCTTCAAGTTGCAACGCGGTTGCGCCCGCACGTTCGAACACGCGCACTGTACGCTGCACATTCAGCGCGTTGCCGAAGCCTGTGTCTGCATCGACAACGATGGGCAACCCAACGCGCTCGCGAATGTGGGTGAGCGTATCGGCGACCTCGGCCATTGAGACAAGTCCGATATCGGGGCGTCCCAGTTTCGTATAGGCAATCGCGGCTCCTGAGAGGTAGCAGGCTTCAAATCCGGCAGTCTCGACCATAGAGGCCGTCAAGGCATCGTACACGCCGGGCGCCACCACGATGGGCTTGCGGTGAAGCCGTGCGCGAAAATCGGAGGGGTCTGTCATGCCTCATTCCTCAAAGCGGGAGACCAGCGCGCACCGGAGCGATCGCGTTGCAATTCCATGCGGAAGACATAGCGATCGGGTCGATAAAGCGCGGCGAGATGTTCGATTCCACGTCCAGCTTCATCGAAGACGGTACGCGTCAGCGCGATGAGCGCAGAGCCTGTTTCGATATCGAGCGCAGCTGCAACATCGGGCGCGGCCAGTTGCGCGCCGACCGATTGGGTCGCCCGTGCGAGCGTATGGCCCGAGCGTTCGAGGAGTGCGAGCAACGGTTTGCTGGCAAGATCGGCTTCTGCATAGGTGCGGCCGACCGCCTCCGGTACATAGGTTGTGAGATAAGAAAAAGGCGCGCCTTCGATCGCGCGCACACGCACCGAACGCTGCACCAGCGCGCCGGGCGAAAGCCCCAGCGCATCGGCCACAGTCGCGGGGGCTTCCTCATAGCCGAAGGCCAAGAGCTGCACGCTGGTGGCCCGGCCCATGGCAGTGAGATGGGCGAGCGCATCGGAGAAATCCGCCGCGATCGGTCTTGGCTTGCCATCGAGCGAGACGAAGGTGCCAGAGCCCTGCCGCCTTGTGATGAGGCTTTCCTCTTCCAACGCCGCCAGCGCCCGCCGCACAGTGGCGCGGGATACGCCATGCTCGGCTGCCAAATCTTGCTCGACAGGCAGGGGCGCTTTGTCGGCATAATGGCCGCCCGCAATCCGGTCGCGCAGGACGAGGTAGATTTGGCGGGCTTTGGAGCTTTCCATGGACTCTGGATTGACTGGAGAACGAACTTATATTTGTCTAGGTTAGAGTACAAATTAGACTGGTCAAGAGAAGTCCGCGATACAAAGTGATGAGTTCTGCCCCCCGCACCATCATCGACAAGATCTGGGACGCCCATGCCATCGCCACGCGAGAAGATGGCCAGACACTGCTTTGGATTGATCGGCATCTGCTCCATGAAGGCTCGTTCCATGCTTTCGATCAGGTCCGCAGACGTGGCGCGAAAGTCGCGCGTCCCGATCTCACCTTCGGTGTGGCCGATCATTACGTGCCGACTCGCAATCGCGAGGCAATCGCACCGGACATCCGCCGCATGGTCGATCAGCTTGTGGAGAATACGACCGAGCATGGCATTGCGCTGTTCGGTCTCGACGATCCACGCCAAGGCATCGTCCACGTCACCGTCCCGGCGCAAGGGCTGACGCTGCCCGGCCTCACGATTGTCTGCGGCGATAGCCACACCTCGACGCATGGCGCATTTGGCGCTTACGCCTTCGGCATCGGTGCGTCCGAGGTCGCCCATGTGATGATGACGCAGACGCTCTGGCAAAAGCGGCCGAAGCGGATGCGCGTGCGCGTCGAAGGAGCATTGCCGCCTGGTTCGACAGCCAAGGACATTGCGCTCACCTTCATTGCGCAAGTAGGTGCCGATGGCGCGCGTGGCCACGCGATTGAATATGCCGGGCCGGTGGTGCGTGCGCTGTCGATGGAAGGTCGCCTTACACTTTGCAATCTGTCGATTGAATCGGGTGGCCGCCTTGGTCTCGTGGCACCCGATGAAATCACATTCGCATTTTTGCGCGGACGTCCTTTTGCGCCAAAGGGCGAAGCGTTTGCACGCGCAGTGATCGATTGGCGTCAGCTAGCCTCCGATCGCGATGCCGCCTTTGACCGCGAAGTCGTCATTGATGGATCTGAGATTGCGCCCGTCGTCACATGGGGCGTTAGTCCGGAGCAAGCCTTGCCGATTAGCGCTACCGTGCCCGATCCCAAACTGATCTTGGATGTGAGCCGCGCCGAGGCCGCGCGCGATGCCCTCACCTATATGGGGCTTTCCCCCGGCATGAAGCTAACCGACATCCGCATCGATCGCGTCTTCATCGGTTCCTGCACCAATAGCCGCATCGAGGACTTGCGGGCTGCTGCGGCTATTCTCGCAGGTCGCCGGGCTGTAGTGCCGGGGTTGGTGTCGCCGGGTTCGGCGACGGTGAAGAAACAGGCGGAAGAAGAAGGGATCGATCGGGTCTTTCGGGATGCCGGGCTCGAATGGGTCGATTCCGGTTGCTCCATGTGCGTTGGCATGAATGGCGATCTCGTACCTGCGGGAGAGCGTTGCGCGTCTACCACAAATCGTAATTTCAAAGGCCGACAGGGGCAGGGTGCGCGCACGCATTTAATGTCACCCGCAATGGTGGCTGCGGCAGCCATTACCGGTCATCTCACTGATATGCGGCCTTTGCTTGAAGGGCGTGCGCCATGACACCACTGACAATCGTCGAGAGCCGCGCCATTCCGCTTGCGCTCGCCAATGTCGACACCGACCAGTTGATCCCCGCACGTTTCATGAAAAGGCCACGCACTGAAGGCTATGGTCCTTTCCTGCTCCACGATCTTCGGGTCGATCCCCAAAGCGAAGCCTCTCGTCTCGACGATCCGGCTTTTGCGGGCGCGCAAATTCTAGTTGCACGCCGCAATTTCGGCTCTGGCTCATCGCGTGAGGCGGCGGTTTATGCGCTCGCCGATTATGGTTTTCGCTGTATTTTGGCGCCGAGTTTCGGCGACATTTTTGCGTCGAACGCTGTTAAGAACGGTGTTTTGCCAGCCATCATATCCGAAGCCGATGTCGAAACGCTCCTGAACGATTCGATGCTACGCAGCGGGGGCTTAGTTCACATCGACCTCGCCCAACAGATTCTGCGCGTCGGCAATCATGTGGTGGAATTCGAGATCGAGCCTGTTTGGAAGACGCAGCTTCTTAATGGTTGGGACGATATCGACATGACACGGAGTTATAGCACAGCGGTCGCAGACTTCGTAGCGCATGACGCGCAGGCGCGACCATGGGCGACGCCGTCTCTTTGATCATCGTCCTTAATGGCCGTCCATCATGATCGTCCAAAAACTTGCTATCCTGTTCACGCAAAAACAGAGGCATGAAAACGAATGGCGCTCGAACGGCTAGCACATCAAGACTTCATCAGCTTGAGGCAGGAGCCAGCGGCCTCTGCTGACGCGCGTGCGGAGCTTCGCGTCACCTTGCCGTCCATGACGAGGGAACGTGTCTTTGATGCGAGCGTGTCCTTGACATCGCCTCCCGCCGCCACCGCCGCAGCGCTGACGTCATAAATCAGCTTCGGTTCGCCTTGCAGGCTCTGTGCACACGATTGTGCCTTCTTCTCATCGGCCCATGCGACAGGCATGCTCATAAGACCGAGTAAAATCGCGGCACACATACGCATAGCTTCAACTCCACAGGAGACCAATGCGCCACGTTAGCCATTCATTGCCGTTCGGCAAGACGCAAAAATTAAGCAGCAGCCTTCAAGGCTTTAGCGCCAGTACGGCCTGCCGTAATAAGGCCTGCCATAATAAGAGTTACCATAATTAGGGCTGCCGTAATATCGCCTGCCATAATAGGCCGGAGCTCCATAATATCCTTCGAACACAACAGGGCCGGGCGCAACGTAAACTGGCTCGTCCACCACACCGAAAGTGACAGCTGTGGTCGAAGACGAGTAGCGGTAGAAATTATCCATGCAGCTTTGGAAACGTTTTGTACCAACGCGATAACCCTGCGTTTCGCATGACGCTTGCGCATCGGCTTAACTTATTCCGGTTTGGCAGCCAGAAAGTCCCAAAGCAGCAAGTGCAGCTACGACAACAAGCCCTTTCATGGCCATGGTCCCTTTTGTGAGCGCCTTTAAAGGCAACGCACAAGCGAGGAACTTGTTGCCGCAAAAAAAGCGCCCCGAAGGGCGCTTTCAAATCAATTTCGTACAAGGATGTTGCGGAACTGCCAAGGATCCTTGGTGTCGATATCCTCTGGGAAGAGGCCCGGGCGATGATCGAGCGGCGTCCAGTCCGTATAATGGCCGACGACCGGTCCAAGATAAGGCGTCTGAACTTCAAGGCAGCGCTTGTAGTCGATGTCGTCGGCTTCGACGATCCCGGCATTCGGATTTTCCAAGGCCCAGACCATGCCAGCAAGGACGGCGGATGACACCTGCAGGCCTGTCGCGTTCTGATACGGAGCAATCATCCGCGTCTCTTCGATCGAGAGCTGAGAACCGTACCAATAAGCGTTCTTGCCATGGCCATAGAGCAGCACGCCCAATTCGTCGATGCCGTCGACGATTTCGTTTTCGTCGAGAATCTTCCATTCCGGTTGGCGCACGCCTTCCTGCCCGAACATTTCATGCAGCGAGAGAACGGCGTCATTGCACGGATGGTACGCATAGTGGCAGGTCGGCCGGTAGATCGCCTTGCCATTCGCATCGCGCACGGTGAGATAATCCGCGATGGAAATCGATTCATTATGCGTGACGAGGAAGCCATACTGCGCTTTCGCCGTCGGCGTCCATGAGCGCACACGCGTGTTGGCGCCGGGCTGCAACAGATAGATCGCCGCGCCGCATCCCGTCGCATGGGTGCGTGCATTGTCCGGCATCCATTGTTCATGCGTGCCCCAACCGAGTTCTGCCGGTTGCAAGCCTTCTGATACGAAACCTTCGACTGACCATGTGTTGACGAACATCTGGTGCGGTTTCGGATCGCGCGCACGTTGCGTATCGCGTTCCGCGATGTGGATGCCCTTAACGCCTAAAGACTGCGCGAGTTTCGCCCAGCCTTCGCGCGTCGTCGGTTCGTCATCCTTCACACCAAGGTCGTTCTTCAGATTGACGAGCGCTTGCTTGACGAACCAAGACACCATGCCAGGATTGGCACCGCAGCACGAAATGGCTGTAGTCCCACCCGGATTGGCGCGGCGCTCGGCGAGCACCGTTTCGCGGAGCGCATAGTTGGAACGCGATTCCGGACCTTTCGATTTATCGAAATAGAAGCCGACCCAAGGTTCGACCACGGTATCGATGTAAAGTGCGCCGATCTCGCGGCAATATTTCATGATGTCGAGCGAGGAGGTGTCGACCGAGAGATTGACGCAGAAACCTTGCCCGGGACCTTCCGTCAGCAGCGGACCGAGGAGATGCTTGTAATTGTCCTTCGTCACGGCCTGATGGATGAATTTCACACCATGCTTTTCGAGCAAATGTCGGTCGGCATCTGACGGGTCGATCACGGTCAGCTTCGACTTGTCGAATTTGAAATGACGCTCAATGAGAGGCAGCGTGCCGCGACCGATGGAACCGAATCCGATCATCACGATCGGGCCGTCGATGCGGCCATGTATGGGATGCTGGGTCATTTCAACGAAAATCCTGCGATAGAGGGTGATCAAAGAAAAAGGGCGCGGCCTTCAAACAAGGTCGCGCCCATAAGGTCAAGGCGCTGCGGGGTTCATGCAGCAAGGCGGAAATTGGCGGCCTTCTGCGACAGCGGCATGACAGCCGCAGGTTGCAATACGCCGGATGCACCTTTCAGGGCACCTGAGACCAGTTCGAGTCCGAGAAAGCGGCTCCGGTCAACTGGGCCTGGGAGATCGAGATCACGCGTCAATGCAGGCGAGAAGCCGAAACGAGCATAATAGGGTGCATCGCCGACGAGCAGGATGGCCTTATGCCCCGCGCGTCGCGCACGCTTGATAGCAAGCCGCATGAGCCGCGCACCAATGCCTGCCGAGCGCTCAGCGGCATCAACGGCAAGCGGGCCCAACAGCAGCACAGAGCGGCCATCACCGGTCACAACCGGCCAGAGCCTGAGCGTACCAACCAAGCGCCCATTCTTGATGGCGACGAGCGACAAGCCTTCGGCCGCGCGGTTTGTTTCGCGCAGGCGCTCGCAGGTCTTCTCAAAGCGCGTATCGCCGAAAGCTGCATCCAGCAAGGCCTCGCGGGCAGTGGCGTCGCGGCGCTTTTCCAGCCGCACAGAGACGGTTTCGATTTTCATTCGCAAGCTCCTTTCCCGCGTCGACGGAGGCCTCGAGAGGCTGCCCACGCGGAGAGAACAGAAGGGTTCTGGAAAGGCGGAGCCGGCGGGAGCCGGCCCCAAAAGTCCCAAGATCTTTCAGATAGAGATCTTCAGATCACGTAGGACTTCAGCGGCGGAAAGCCGTTGAACGCCACCGCGGAATAGGTGGTCGTGTAAGCGCCTGTGCCTTCGATCAGCACCTTATCGCCGATCTCAAGGCTCACGGGCAGCATGTACGGAACCTTCTCGTACATAACGTCGGCCGAGTCGCAGGTCGGCCCTGCAAGCACGCAAGGCGCCATCTCGCCGCCATCGTGGACGGTACGGATCGGATAGCGGATCGATTCATCCATCGTCTCGGCGAGACCGCCGAACTTGCCGATGTCGAGATAGACCCAGCGCACTTCGTCTTCATCGCTCTTCTTCGAGACAAGAACGACTTCCGTTTCGATGATGCCAGCGTCGCCAACCATGCCACGGCCCGGCTCGATGATCGTTTCCGGCAGGCGGTTGCCGAAATGCCGCGTGAGTGCGCGGAAGATCGCGCTACCATACGATTCGACCCCCGGCACCGGCTTCAGATAGCGGGCAGGGAAACCACCGCCGAGATTGACCATGCGCAGGTGGATGCCGCGCTCGGCACATTCGCGGAAGATCGCCGAGGCGGAGGCCAAAGCGATATCCCAAGCGCCCGTGTTCGTCTGCTGTGAGCCGACATGGAAGGAGACGCCATAGGCTTCGAGACCGAGGCGGTGGGCCTGTTCCAGCACATTTGTCGCCATTTCGGGCACGCAGCCAAACTTCCGCGACAGCGGCCATTCGGCACCGGCGCAGTCGCACAGGATGCGGCAGAAAACTTTCGCGCCGGGAGCGACACGGGCGATTTTCTCGACTTCCGCAATGCAGTCGACCGCGAAGAGGCGCACGCCGAGCTGGTAGGCTCGCGCGACATCGCGCTCCTTCTTGATCGTGTTGCCGAACGAGATGCGATCGGCCGTGGCTCCGGCAGCGAGCGCCAATTCGATCTCGACCACCGA
>Ga0214917_10000903_pt1 | contig 38746 bp, 43 predicted proteins | sample LL_1208_BB_MetaG_FD_177983 | JGI IMG/M metagenome (GOLD analysis project Ga0214917, IMG submission 177983) | Freshwater microbial communities from Lake Lanier, Atlanta, Georgia, United States - LL_1208_BB | ecosystem: Environmental > Aquatic > Freshwater > Lake | place: USA: Georgia | collected... | reverse complement strand
GTGTCCAGTTAGTGCTCTGGAACTAAGGGCTATCAGAAGATTTTCAAAGTCTGCCCAATCAACACCTTTTCCATCTACCTGCTTGTGTTCAGGAACTTTCTTGATACCAAATGTAGTATAAGGACTTAGACACCAGCGCATACCAGCAAATAATTCTTGATTATTATTTTTGGCCTCTGCTTCAAGAATGGCTTCCTTGTTTAGGCGACTATTATGATCCTGTAGTGTGCGAATAATAGAATACATTTTCTACCCAATATTGTTCATAAAGTATAATTATACATGTAAGTTAATAATTTGTCAAGTATTTAAATGCGTTATTGGTCTAGAGAAGACACTAGAGATTGGGTTTATCAAGTTCAACTTCGGATTGAAGACATCCATTATTACCTCAAAGAAACTACCAAATATTGCCAAAAACATCTTATTTATGAAAATCATGATGTGCTCGTTTTAAGCATTATGACCTGCATTTGGGTAAGTTCTATGCGTAATGAATTGATTACGCTCAGTGAGGTAGTTGACATTTTAGGTTTGGACTATTTAGAAATTCAAAGCGACAAGACCTATGATCTCAACAAAGAAATGAGTGGACTAGACTTTGAACAGATGCTAGGTATTGTCAGCAAGAAGGGTCCGTTTTTGGGATTAGACAGAGAAACTTGATCCACAACCGCAGGTTGTTTGGGCATTAGGATTTTTGATTACAAAACTAGAACCCTGTATGTCATCTTTATAATCTATTTCTGCACCCTCGAGATATTGCATACTCATAGCATCTACTAGGACCTTAAACAGGCCTACAGGAAATTCCCAATCGTCCTCCGCCTGGTCTTCATCAAAGGTAAAGCCATAACTGAACCCAGAGCAACCGCCGCCTTGAACGAAGGTCCTTAGTTTAAGATTAGGATTATTTTCTTCTTTAAGTAATTCTATAATCTTATGTTGAGCAGGAGTTGATATGTTTATCATGTTGATATTTATCTGGTAAATATTCTATACTTACAAAAAGGAGTTTGTATGGCGTATTCAGAACAGGTTATTGATCATTATGAAAATCCACGTAACGTAGGATCGTTTAGTAAAGATGATAAAGATGTAGGTACTGGTATGGTTGGTGCCCCTGCTTGTGGTGATGTTATGAAGTTGCAGATTAAGGTAAATGAGCAAGGAATAATTACAGATGCTAAGTTTAAGACTTACGGCTGTCTTACCAGTAATATGCCTATTGACACTCCAACTCATAGGAAAAAGATTTCTTCTTTGAAAATAGGTGATGAAGTATTAGCATGGGACGGAAATACAGTTCACCCCCAAAGGATACGAGACATTATTAAACACTCAGTTGATATCGATGAATTATTAGCTGTTACATTTCAGCGTGAGACTAGTCGTAAAAACATTAATCCGGGAACATTTACATTACTTTGTACAAAAGAGCACATATTTTGGAACGCCGACAATCGTCCAATTGAAGCTCAACAGTTGATTCTTGGACAAGAATTGTATGAAATTACAGAACATGAACTACGAGTTTTAACTAATAATAGACATAGAAAAGAAATAAAATCAGCTAATAGCAAAAGAATGATTGAGTTTAATAAAACGTTTGATAAATCTTTATTGCCTCAAAACCAACATGGATTCCGATGTAAAGATCCAGAATCCAAAAAAAAGAAAGCAAGTATTGCAAGTAAAAAGAACTGGAGTAATCCCGAATACATCTCTAAATGGCGTGAGGGTATGGAAAATAGAGATTGGTCAGTCCCAACAAGCATAGAAAAACAGTTTATTGAGCTGTTTGAACAAAATAATATTGCTGCTAAATGGTCTTCGGGAAAGATTTGGATTCAAACTGCATCTGGACCAGCTAGCCCAGACTTTATTATCCCGGGAAAGAAAAAGTGTATAGAAGTCTACACTAAAAAAATGCCAAAATTTATGCAGAATAGGGCAGATGAATCTAATTATGTAGAGCAACGCAGAAATAAGTTAGCAACAGCCGGTTATGATTCTTTGTTCCTTGCGATCGAAGACCTACATCAATCATTGCCAATTGTGCAAAATTTTATACATAACGGAATAAAAGTTGTTAAAATTTCTCCTATAACCCATAAAAATATGCTGCGTGGATGCGAGCGGGATGGTGACAAGGTAGTGGTTTATGATCTTAAACTAGAAGATGGAGCACATGTATTTTTCTCCAATAGAGTTGGATCACATAATTGCGGTTCAGCTATTGCCTCATCTTCGTTGGTTACTGAATGGGTTAAGGGCAAAACAATTAACGAGGCTTCAACGATTAAGAATACTGCAATTGCAGAGGAACTTGCGCTCCCTCCGGTTAAAATACATTGCTCTATCTTAGCAGAGGATGCAATCAAAGCCGCTATAGAAGATTATAAAAAGAAACATGATATCTCTCACTGAAAACGCCGCAGAACGTGTAAAGGCTAACTTAGAGAAACGTGGTAAGGGTTTGGGCATACGTGTAGGAGTAAAAACTACAGGATGTAGTGGCCTAGCCTATGTGCTAGAATATGTGGATAAGATTGTATCAGGAGATCATATATATGAGCAACACGGAGTTCACATATATGTAGATGGTAAAAGCCTAGTTTACCTTGAAGGACTTGAAATGGATTGGGTCAAGCAAGGGCTCAACGAAGGATTTGAATTTCGCAATCCAAACGAGAAAAACCGTTGCGGCTGTGGAGAAAGTTTTAATGTATGAATGTAGAAATTTATATTCCTACTTATGATCCTTGCCTATTTTGGCCTATACAAAATTTACCACATCAAATTGATTTAGAACATCACGAAATTGTATTTGATTGTGGTAGTAATAGGAAATTGATATTAAAATTTAATCACGATAAAAAAACAAGAAGTGACAATATTAGAAGTAAAAACTTTACCTACTTTGCCTTTTCTCATGAACTTTTTCATGAAAATAAGGCTGAACAAAAACTATTCCTACATCTAACAAACGGCGAAGATATTAAAAATCATTTCCTAAACTTTGAAGAAGCAGCGGTCAAAAAAAGCGTATATGAATATTTGGACCAAGGTAATCTATTGTTATTGACTGATAACTTTGCCAATGATCCAATTGTTCATGAAAATGTTTTTTATCATCCTTTTATAAATGTAATTAGGCATTATTTTCAATTAGGTTATAGTTTTTTAAATTTTTATCCACAAGAACAAAAACATCACCTACTGGGAATATATCACGGAAATAGGCCTGAAGACCTAAGTGCTGATTGGCGTAATAGACTCTATAAAAAAATTCTAGGAATCTTTCCAAACGATTTTCATGTATATCCATCTCCAGAAATTGCACTCAAGGACATCGTTTATAGTAATGAATTCGCTAGTGGTAATGTGTGGACAAAGAATCATGTTACTAGTTATACAGACTACAATCAAAGTGCGGTAAATGTAATTTGGGAAAGTGAAGAAGAGATAGGATCCAGATTGACAGAAAAAACTCTAAAGGCTTTGCAATTCAGTAAAGTAGATAACTTCTTTATTTGGTACGGTCCTCAAAATATGTTAGAGATTTTACATGATTATGGATTTTGGTTTTTAAATTCTATTTCCTATTCTAGCTCACAGTCAAACCCTGTTGAGAAATCTGTGTTTGATGCACTTATATTTTTAAAAAATCTAAAAGATTCTATAGGTGATAATACTAAAATTCATAAAAAATTATTAAACCTTTTTGGACACAAACTAAATCAAAATAAAATAAAGTTTGATCAAATGGTTAATATTTGTCCCTATCAAGACCAATTTATTAGGAGTTTGTTTAGTTGAAATTTACACATTTAGTTACTAATGGATGTAGTTGGACCTATTGCCAAGGTCTTGACGATCCTAAGGCACAAGGCTGGCCTACTCTCTTGGCCAATAAATTAGGTTGCCCAGTTGTAAACCTCGCATTGCCTGGTTCGAGTAATGATGGCATAGTTAGACGGACCTTTGATTATGTTTATGAAAATAAACCTTTTAAGAATAGGCCCTTATTTCTCATTATGTATAGTCAAATCTATAGAAGAGAAGCATGGTTTAATAGACTCTATGATAGGAATACCAATGACTATATGACAATTCCTTATCCAAACCCAGGACTTGAAGAATTTAAATTCCATTGGAAAAATAGCGAAACCTTACAAGAAAAAATCTATTTTCAAGAATTCGATGACGAAGATTTTCTTAGGAATGATATAAAAAATAAACTGTCTGTTAAAAATCTTTTGGAAAATAATCACTATGATTTTTTCTTTGCAGAATATTTTAAATTTGATATCCCTCAAGCAACCGTAGAGGATGTTAAAAAAAGATTTCCGATGGCCTACGAGGAATATTCTAATCTTTATGATGTTCGAGATGTACATAATTTTACACATGGTATGAAATTACCTTGTGGGCATGATAATTTAGAAGGTCAAGAAGTAGTAGCAAATTTGTTCTACGATAGATTAGTTAAAAAGTTTGGTTCACTAGAAGTCTTGCCTAATTGGCCATTTCTTGAATTAAAAAACTTTCAACATTTTGGTCCTAAAAATGATAACCATTGGAAAGTTGGTCCAGTATGGCGGTGAATAACTATCTTATTCATTATTTTAAAGGTTCAGGTTTCTGTAATATTCTAATGGAATTAGAAACTGCGTTGGCATCAAGTTATATAACTGGTAGAACTTTGATAATACCTAACGTCACTCATCAGTGCGGAGTTACTCACGCTAAGTCGACACCTAAAGGTTCAATATGGGAAGTTCTAGATCTTGCCGCAATAGAAAAAAATTTTAATGTTGAGATAGTAGACAGAGACTTTATAACATTAGACCAATATAAAAATTATTATAATATAAATGATAGTGAATTGAATACAGAATTTCTAGCAGAAAATATCAGCAATGTATACAGTGTCTGTTTTTATAATCAAAAAAACATTACTAATCTTATAGACTTTCAAAATTTTCATTCAAATCGTAATATCCATAATCTAAATAAGCAAGAAAAATTTTTAGCAGTTTCACATGGAGGACATTTTTTCTATAATGTTTATCCAGGTACGGCACCTTTTAGAAATGAACTGAAAAATAAAATTAATTCAGCTATCAAATTCAAAAAACAATATCTAGATCTTGCAGATGCCATACAAAAAAAATATCTAAAAGACTATGATGCTATTCATGTTAGACATGCCACATTCTTTAATCCTTACAAAAATCCAAGTATTATTATACTTGATATCATAAACTATCCGCACAAATTTAAGGAGCAGATAGACAAGTTATATGAAAAAGATAGATGCATTTATATGGCTACTGATTTACATAAGGCAGGCTTATTATATGATCCACCTAAAAAATTTGATATAACTTCATACAAGAAACTTGTGAGACAGGACCATAATTTGGTTATGTTAGATGACTTAAATTATCAATTGAGTCCGACCGAAGAAATTGCTATGGAACTTTTGCTTTGCACAGGATCCAAAAAATTCTACGGAACCTTCTATAGTACTTTTTCTAAAAGAATTAATATATTTAGGGGTATTGGAGGCAAGCAGGTAACAGACTATATGGGTTGGAACCTAATCCAAGATGCTTGGATGGAACCTACTACAGTTTTGCCTTGGGCAAAACTGAAACATGGATGGGAGTGGTACTACAGTTCTTATCCCCAATGGACCTACGAGGATGATTATTTGCCGTCGTAGTCTTTTACAGGTCCGCCGTGAATTTCACTTTTGGCTTTTCGGCCTCTAAGTTTTTTTCCAGAACCTTTCTTTCCCTGTTTACCTGTTCCGTCTGTATGATCAGTATCATGTTTAAGCATGCCTCTACTGACACACTGGCTGTAGCGTACATTGCTAAGACGTGCTTTACCTACTGAGCACTGACTAGCAGTAGGTGCAGCAATCTTTTCTAATAGTTCTTGTATTTTCATAAAACTATTTATTTGAATAGAATCAAACTCATTATCACGGTTTGAGCACAAAATCCTAAGCAGATTGTTGCAATGTATAAAAAGTTACGTTCAATTAGACTTTTGAAAAATAGAGTAATCAGTCCACTCCATACAAAAATCATAAGATCAACGGGTGGAAGTTTATCATTCTGTGCCATCAATACCGCTAGTAATGTAGGAATACTGGCTAGGTGCAATAACACGATAGTAAACCATCCTAATGTATGTGCGCTGATTCTACCTATATGAGTCTTAAGCCATACAACAGCAGCCATTGGTAAATGTTTGACAAATTCTAAGATTTTTTCTGCATAGGTCATTTTGAATCCTTGTAAAAGATATGATTACCTATTTTGCCTACACGAGTTAATTTCCATCCGGGATTAACGTAGTCAGCATGAAAGTAAAGTGCTTCTGTGAGACTGGGCAATCTAAAACCTTCTAGTAAAACCTTTTTGGCCACTGTCATACTTTCGTCATAGATATCAGGGTATTTGGGTTTAAAATTGGCATGTCTATGGCAGACCCAACTAAACTGGCAAAGAACTTTTTCATAAAATATGTTCTTTTGATATACTACATGACAGATATCACCGGGAAACTTGCCATCACTGTTGGCACGATTAAGAGTTACCTGAGCCACAGCAACCTTACCTTCAAATGGTTCACTACCTGCTTCATGGTATATATTTTTAGCCAAGCAGGCCAATTGCCTTTCTCGAACCTGAGCAGTGATTTGGTGTTCTTCTACAACTTCAACACTTTTTATTCTATGATCTACAGCCCAGTTAAGCATTTTATAGATCATATAAAGACCTATTAACATGATAAACATTATCAACATCATGTTTAACTTTGATTTCGTCGCTTCCCTTTCTTCAGCAATTTCAGTCATAATGACCTCCTTTCTTTACGAGGGTAAGATTAGTTATATAAGAAACTGTTATTTTATATAAAAAACAGGCAAAAAACAAGCCTTTTTGATAAAAATCCTGTTATTTTATACCAATAGTCATAAATCTAGTAAATTTTTTATCAGGATAATTAAAATCCAAAGTACCTTGAAACAAAATCTCACGAAGAGGATATTTAGATAAAAACTTATCTAGACTGTCTGTATGTACAACATGATCATCGTGCAGCATGTTGTTTCCTTGCAGAGCCACATGTCTACCTTTTGCAATATTAGTCCACCACTGCATAGACTCAAAGTGCTCTGTGCTAGTATTAATTATAAGATCTACATCCCGAGGTTTAATTTCATTACAATCTTTTGTTATGGCCTTAAACTGCCAATCTTTATAGACCCAATTTTCATTAAGCATATCTGCTATAGATTCACAGGCAGGATCTATATCAAAAGATCTAATTGCTTTTATATCTATTCGCTCTCTTGATTTTAATAAAAATGCAGTCATTGCATACCACCCACCATAGATATAAACAGAATCAATAGATTCGTAGAGATTTTCTAACTCTCTACACAACCATAATTTACTGTCTATCTGGCCATTACTGAAAGCGTCTTTATCCAAAGTTATACCCATCTGTCTTATGGTAAAATACAGCGGCAGTCATGCTGGCCCATTCTTCATTTGGTATTTCTTTGTATAGTTCTTGATATAAATGAGGAATTCTACTGTAATCTAAAAATACTGCATATAACCGTTGCTTATTATGTTTAATTTTAGGTAATACACTTTCAAAGAGCATCTTTAATTCTTCTGGGGTTTTACGTCTAAGTCTAAAAAGATTATGCGTCAACATGTCAACTCTAACTTGCATGTTTTTTTCGCTATCAAAATCATAATTAAAAATTTCATCGTACAAAACAAAGCCCATTTCCTCGAGTGCTCTATGATAACCAAGAGCGCCATTAACTAGAAACAATTTGCCAAAATGCATAGGCGTAGCAACCTTTTCAGTAAAGTAAATTTCACTGGTCATAGTTTCAGTTACTATCTGCATAAAACTATTTCTAAGGTCGTTAGGGGGTACCGTACCATCGGGATGAATAGAACCTTCTGGTCCATTTCTAAAAAAATTATCTAGAACAACTATTGTTGGATCCCAATATTTCCATTGAAATGTATGAGAGTGTGCAATGTCTCTTTTACCATCATAGGCCCAACTATTCCATGAAAACTTTCCTAAATGTAAAATTTCGTATTTGGCCAAAGTGTCAATTTGTGCTATTCTATGATCTTTGACAACATTGTTAAGTGAAAGAAAAAGATTATCAAACTTTAAATTCCAATCCGCTATAGATTCTTCTCTAAATGCGTCATTTGTGACTGAATTTTCCCTCCATTTAAAGAACTGCATGGTAAAATTATAAGTTTCCCAAAATCTTATTTGTACCCTGCTATATCTAGATATTGTGTACGGAGGTCTTGGTATAGTACTGCCATGTGGATGATTAGGCACCCATTGAGGGATATGATTCTTTGAACTACCTGTTATCACCAAAAGTGTAGATTCCAGTTCATTGGTAATATCTACTAGATCCTCAAAGGTTACGTTAGGTCTAAGTCTTTCATAATATCTATTTTCATAATAGTTATGTAACACAATGGTATGAGGTCTTTTAGATCTAATATCATCTAGATCAATAGGATGATAAGGTCTAGCCTGTAAATGATAATAACTCATTGAACGTAATACAATTCAGGATACTCTACTAGTACATGAATACCTTTTTGATTATAGGCCCTGCGATAATTTTGAACGATTATATCTGTAGATTTTAAATCGTGAAATTCTATATTTGGACACATAGACCTAAATTCTTGTAGGTAATTTCCTTTATGCTGATGCCCAGGGTCTAAAGGCTTATCACTGCCTTTTCCTAATCTTATCATAATACTAAGGTCCTTACCAGTCATAAGTTTATATTTGTCAATATGATTTATTAATTGATTACAGGCAAGGATAATGAAATCCCATCTAGGATAAAAACTAATAACAGTGCTCCCTGACATGGCTAGTCCGATTGTTATACCCATTTGACTTTCTTCCATAACAGGCAATTCAATCATTTTTGTTTTATCAACACCTTGTAGTGTGGTACTCATGGGGTTGCCAGCATAGACAATTTGCTGGCCAACAAAGATCGTATCTTCCTGCTGGCCTAGATAAGACATAGCATCAGACAAAGCATCCTTGTAAGGAGTTAGTTGTGGAGCAGTCATGATCTTTCCTCAATATGCCTAATGATATTTTTGGCCATTACCCTATGGCATAGCAGACTAGGATGATGGTCTTGCGGTGGAGTTTGAAAACTATCAAAATCGGTCTTAATAGTCATTTCTTTATTGACTCGCATAAGTTCTTCCATAGAATGGTACACAACTCCTTCATAGTAAATTCTTAAAAAATTTGAACGAAGGAATTCATCCTCTAATATGGCTGCTACATTTTCTGTAGGCCATGTTGTTACTATGACCTTGATTCCTTTATTATGTAAATTTTTTGCCCAATCTCTAACTCTATTAACGCTCTGCTTTACATGGTCATTGTAGGCAGTTTCAAAATCGATATTCTTGCTTTCTAGATATGAGAGCCAAATTTCTTTAAGATTACGTTTTCCTGTTAATGGGCGAAGGTCTATGCCATTGTTTTCATATTCCGGTTCGTGAAGTATTGCTCCTAGAGATCGTTGTATTCTTATAGGTCCGCGCAGACTTCGTATAGTAAAATCTACACCATCTCTAGAAGCCTGAGTATATTGTACCATAACAGTATCTATTTCATTAACGTCTAAAACGTGCTCAAACATTTCAAACTCTTTGAAAGACTGAGGATCTCTTTGAAGCCATCTATTCCAATTGCTTATGATGCCTTCATTAGATCCACCGTTGTCTTTCCAAACAAGTTCCCAAGTATTAAAATGATTTGCAACTATTCTAGGAAATCTTACGCTTTCCATAAATTTTATATGTGCCGGCCTAACGTAATGTGCAAAATATCTATCAGGAGGTGGTTCCTGTAAAGTATCTAAATGGCTATAATAGTATAAGCCTTGTCCCCAAGTAAAACTACATCCAGTGAACAAGAACCCTTTTCTTGCTTTCATGTTAATCCTTTTTATTCCAACTTATTTCCCAGTCTTTAAAATCAGCAGCAAGACAGTCTACTTTATAATCTTTTCTTCCCCCAACGGCTTCTTGTATAATATTCTTTGCTGTATTTCTTATACCATTTAAACCGTGTGTAAGTTCTAAATTATTTCCGTCTTTAATTCCGCGTCTGTAATTTGATTCGTTATGCCATATATGCAAATTCATTTGACTAAGGACAACGATTGCCCTAAGTGTTTCGGCAGATATTCCGAGTTCTTGTTCATCTAAAATAATCTGTAGATCATGTAGGATATCTTCAATTTCTTTTGAATAGACATCCTTATGCTCTGCAATAAACACTTCCTTGAGTTGCACTATACTCAAACGATCAATTAGATCGCCAAATGAATGAAGGTATTTACGCTGTGTCATAAATTTGTAAAGCTCCTATTGTTATGTGTGATTATTATAGAATAACATTCTATAAGTTGCTGTATCCCATATTCTAGTGTGCATGTGGGTCTCCAACCAGTTTTTTCTAGTTTTTCGTTAGAAACTATATAATTCCTTTTGTCAAAGTCTTCTTTAAAATCGTCCTGTTTGATAACCAATCCAGGAACAAAAAGTTTGATCTTTTCTGCCAATTCTAATTTAGTTAAATTAGCAGACGATAGTCCTACGTTATAAATTTGATTTTTACAAGTATCAAAGTTATCAACAAGAAAATTAAATGTCTTTGCGATGTCCTCTACATGTATATAATTTCGTTTGAAATGAGATTCAAAAAGTACCAAGTATCCATCAGTAACGGCCTTGTAGACAAAATCATTTACCAAAAGGTCTTGACGCATCCTTGGACTAGGACCAAATACAGTGGCCAATCTCAATATTATACCTTTACCAGATTGTGCAACAATATCTTCAGCATCACATTTGGTTTGAGCATATAATGACAAAGGTTTAAAATCGCTTTCCTCCGTTATAATATCAGCCGATGATCCATACTGGCTATTAGTATTAGGAATGATGATGCCCTGGCTACTACTGATATTATCAACTATGTTTTTAATCTGCGTAAAATTTACAGCCACAGCCAAGTCTGGGTTCGCCCTGCAGGCAGGCATACCTACGATTGCGGCCAAAGGAATAATAAAATCAAATTGGGGTATTAACTTTAGAAAATCGGAATCACGTATATCACCTTGGATAAATTTAAACTTAGGACGTTTAAAAAGATGAAGTAAAGAACACTGTTTATACATGAGATTATCATATACGGTAACCTCATGACCGTTATCTAAAAAGTATTCTGACATGGTAGAGCCTAAATAGCCCGCCCCGCCCGTGATTAGTATTTTCATCGCGTGAATTCTTGCTTATTGGCCAGATACCAATCATAGGCCATTTTTAAACCTTGCGTCAAGTCGACCTTAGGGATCCATCCTAAATTCTGCATAATTTTGTCGCTATTGATTTTCCTAACAGGAATCATACTCGGTTTACCTTTTATAAACTCTACAGGATTAGTATTATCTACAATTGACTTCATAGTGTCTAATACTTCTAAGACACTGTAAACCTTATTAGATCCTACATTATAAACATCGTAGGTATTTTGCTTTTCTATAACTGCGATTAAGGCATCCACAAAATCGTCAATATAAAGTAGATCTCTTAGTTCAGTACCGTCTCCCCAAACAGGTATTGGATCCATATTATCTGCTACCTTCCTTATCGTAGCAGGCGTAACGTGGCATCGAGCAAAGTCATATTTGTCATGTGGACCATAAAGATTCGCAGGCCTAATCACTACCGTGGTCATTGGATTAGGCAAATACTTGGCATATAGTTCGCACTGCACTTCTGCATATCGTTTCATCCAACCTACAGGAAAATATACAGGATAAGGTTCATCAAATAAAAAATCAGTTTCCCTTACGGGTTCATCTCCTTTAGGAGGATAAACGGTATTGCTGCTTATAAAAATATATTTTGATACCTTATTTCTATAGGCACCGTCAATTAAGAAATTATTCATAGCCACATTGGGTGTTACATGCGCTAGAGGATCATTAACCGTGTCAACAGCATTTGATGTACTTGCCGCGGCATGAATTACAACATCGACATCTTTAGTAATTGTAAGACATGTGTCGTAGAGTCTTAAATCACCAGTTATGTATTCGCAAGAAGCATGCCTATTTCTGGGCTGTCTTTTGTTAATATGTATGCGTAGATCATTATACCCTAATAACACTAATTTGTTTGTAAGGTTCTGCCCAACAAGACCAGATCCTCCAGTAATTAAAATTTTCATTAATCATTCCTTAAGTCGTTATTATAGACAAACGCTAGGTAGGCTCGTCTAATAAAATTATTCTTTACAGGAGACACAGCATGATGAAGATTGTACTTTGTAAAGTCCAGAATTACATAGTTTCCTTTATCACAGGCGACAGGAATTAGATTACCTTGTCTGTCCTTAATTACTAATTCTCCACCAACATCTGTATCAGTTACATCACTAAGGTAAATCAAAATTACACATAATCTACCTTTGTTAAATCCATCTTGATGAAGTTCAATAAAGTCATCGTCTTTATAAATTGTAAACATGTCGTTATATGATATATTTCTTTTAGACATATCTATTTCAGGATAGATGACAGATACAAAATTTTCTATTTGCCTTTGGAAATATCTATCTTTACCATTAATTCCCTTATAGGTAACATACCACTGCTGATGAATGTGCCAATCATTGTCCTTAATGTCTTGTCTACGTTGAGGAATTTCATCAAGGTCAATTTCCCAAGGCACTCTTTGTTCTTTGATTTGATTCCTATATCTATAAAACTCAGCAGAATCAAAATCAGGCAAATCGCTTATAATAGATTCAAAGGTATCCCAATCTTCAATAATTTCACTGACATGTCCTATATGAAATCCATTTACTTTTAGTTTTATAAAATCTCTTGACTTTCTTTTATACCCTAAAATTGTTAACATTAGAGCCTTTTGAAAATCAGTAGTAGGCAATATGTTGTATTTTCTTTGCTTTACATCACCTAGGCATCGGTGTAGGTCTCCATTTGGTTTACTGGTATCCCATACGATAGTCTTAGGCTTTTTAAATATTTTCTTGTAGGCCTCTACTAGAGTTTCGATTGTTTCTTTAATGCTACGAGCATGACCTGAACCAAAATTTATTGTGTCTTGAACTTCTTTTTTAATTACATCTAAAGTTGCCTTGGCTACGTCTCTAGCAAATACAAAATCTCTCTTAGCACTACCGTCACCCCAACAGGTTATAGTGTCTCCTTGCTCATTAAATAATTTCCATACATTGCTGGCTACAACTGTAGCATCTGGACTAAAATTATCATTTTCACCGAAAATATTTGCAGGACGTATAACAGTTACCTTATTCCATCCGTATTGCTTTTGGAGAGTTTCTATAGCCAATTCACCGCATCGTTTAGCCCATCCAGGATACCAATCATTAGGGCTAGGCATTGTGGTCCAAATATCATCTTCATGCATCACATCAGCAGGTTGATATACTCCAACACTAGATAAAAATACAAACCAATCAACATTATATTCATGTGCCAGTTTAATCATATTGGTGTTAAACATTAACATAGGAAAAAAGTAGTCAGCAGGGCTATTCTTTGCTCTTATTGGGCTACCTTTGATACCTGCAAGATGTAGCACATAATTTATTTTGTTGTCTAAAAATAGGCTTTTACAGTTTTGGTACTCTGTAAGATCTGTTAGAACAACACTTAGTCGATCTGGATATTTTTTCTTGAGTAGCCTAAGGTCCTGTCCTTCTACTAGATCTACGGCAATAACTTTTGCTGCTCCTTCTTCAAGACATTGTATAACAGTAGGAACACCTACCAGTCCATTCGCTCCTGTAATCAAAATTGTTTTATTTTCAATTTCCATATTAATCCTAAAATGCTATCCATTTTCCAGATCCGTAGTGCGGGTACTTAGACCTATAACAGTATCTAATTACATCGCTAGGTAAATCTCTTTTTTTATTCCATGTATGCACTGTAGGTGTGTAAGTAGATATATCATTATCTTCAACCACAAAATATAATGGAATGTCAAAATTTCTAGCGTACTTATGTACTTCATAAAACCCACCTGTTTCAAAACACATATCACCGATAAAGCACCAAACTTTTTTATTAGACTGCTGTCTTTTTAATCCAATCGCAACTCCTAGTGCAATAGGTAGCGTTCCACCCACGATGGCACTAGAATAAAATCCTTGTTCATGATTACAGATAGTAATAGATTTACCTTGCAGTATCTGATCCTCAATCCAACTTGGATCTAGACCTTTTAGATAAGCATGATAGTGACTTCTCCATGTAGAGAATACCCAATCATTTTTATCAATCCTTTTGAAAATTTCTATTAGTTGTTCTTCATTACCATTTGATAAATGAACTGGTCCTCTAATCTTGGCATCTTCCCAATGTTTTACTATAAGGTTTTCAAACTCTAAAAGATCTTCCTTGGTACAAAAATTGTCCCTTATTATCTGATATTGTTCTAAATTTTCAATCATCTGTCTCTCTTTTGCAGTATTGGACTTTCAGTTGGCCACTCTATGCCAAATCTTTTGTCGTTCCATTTTATGACTCCCTGTGCTGATTCATCTACATACTCACCTTGATAGAAAAGATTATAATGAAATATACAGTCAGTTAGAGCATAATGGCCATTGGCAAAGTTCGGTGGTACTAAAACTTGATCCCTTGTTCTTTCTGATAGAATATATGATTCCCATTTACCATATGTAGTTGAATCTTCTCTTAGATCTAAAATCACTAGATAAATTTCTCCTACAAGGGCTTGAACCAATTTCCAAGTTTTATTATCGTAGTGAAGACCACGTAACACTTCCTTGTTTGATCTAGAAAACCTTGAATGTATAACAACATCGTTAGGCAGCAAATCCATAACAGGATGTTCTTTGTTTTGAAAGGTGGTAAAAATTTCACCTCTGTATTCTCTATAAATTGAAGGTGTATAGACAGGGACATCTAAAGGAAATGTTCTAAGATAACTTATTTCAAAATTATTCCAAGGCAATAATTTGTAGTTCATTATCTTGTTCTCTCGTGTAATAAGTTCACAATAGGCCCTACATATTCTGGCCGTTCGTAAAATTCTAGTAGAGTCTTTCTATTATGGTAATATATTTCTTCCATGTCCCAATACCACTGATGTATTTGTTCTGGAGTCATTTGGCAGAGGCGATGAACTTCGGCACAGACCATATGCATCCTTCTATTATCGTCAGACTCATTATCATAACTTTCATCTATATGTGGTGAAAAAGTTTGAAATCCTAGTTTTCTCAGTATTTCTAAAGAGCCCTGTGGGCCATAAAATATTATCGGTTTGAAGTTAGCCAAAGGTTTAAATATTTTCTCTGTTAGAGACTTATAAGGAGCATGATGATATGTTTCTGTACAAAGGTAAAAATAACTGTTTAGATAAGGTTTGAAGTTTACTTCACTCCATCCATGAGTATTATCATTTGAAGCGGTTGGTTCGTCTATTAGTGTTTTCGGTACCTTGGCATTTATTGATTGAATTAGATTCGGATCGTGAGCGAAACCATATCGATGTAAATTAACACCCCTATTCAGTCCTTCTTTATCAAGCAATGACCAATCTGCCTTATCGAGGCATTGATCTGCTGCTAACTTGTAAAGGATATTAATTCTATGTTCTCTCGCCCTTTTTATTTTATAGGTGAAATAGAATTCTCTCTGTTTGTTCCTAGTAGATCTAAATATTATGTCAGGAGTAAAACCTGATTTTGAAATATTATAATGATACGAAGTATGATAAATTAAGAATGGTAAATTTACAACTGTGACCTTACGTTCGTGCTCTTGGTACCATGAGTTATATACTTCATCTGCATTAAAACTATTGATTGTAAGTATAATCTGAGATTTATCAATTTGACACCTGTCTAAACTTTTATGAAAATTATCAAATTCATGTTTTTCAATAAAATTTTCATTGGCCCAATCCAATAAAATAACAGACTGCTTTCTTCTAGCATCTATGAGAGCCTCTTCAGACATATATTTCCAAAAATATTCGCCCTCTAATCTTGAATACCGATTTTGATTTACCCCTGTGAAATCCTGAAAATGTAAATTAACCTTAATCGGATATACATATTTTTTAAAACGTTGTTTCCCAAAAAACATAGAATTGTTTTGCACATCTATATGACTTGAAAAACAATCTTGTGAAAGATAAGTGCCATTATTCCAAATACTGTTAGGCATGTAGCCAAACTGTCCACCTAATAACCCCATCATAGGGCCTTTAGGATCATCAATATCACAATCAAAATAACTTTGTTGATTTAGTTTATTAGAATATAATGTATGTATATAGTTTATAATACCCATCTGAGGAGGAGTTGCATTTGGCAAGCAAATGTTTGGTAAAACATAATCATAATAGAACGGTACTGAAACTGGCATATCAACTTGTTAAAAATGTATTTATATAGGTATATAATTCTTTTGCATAGGCTTCGTGAGCATCCGGTCCATGATGCCAATATGTAGCCTTAGGATTTGTGTATCCTAGATTTTTATATTTTTGATAAAAACACTGTTCATTATCTCTCATCATGTAATAATTCTTAGGAGCAATTTCAGATAGATATGGATCTAATCTAAAATCATCATTGAACATATACATAGAATTTGTCATTAGGTGCGGAATCTGTTTATTTTTTAAAAAATTATGTAAAGCCAATACTATATGAGCACAGGATATCTGTAGATATAACTCATGAAAAACCATAATAGGATACACCCTTTCGATGATTTCTTTTTCCCAATCGTTTAAACCCTTCCACCCCATATTCAGTTTAACAAAATGCTTATTGTGGGGTGACGCATAATCTGCATAGTTTCCTTCTTTTTCCCAATCGCTTGTTTTTTCATAAGATATAGGAATTTCCATCCTTGTGCTTTCCGTCCATGATGCTAGGACCATAACATCTTGTTCATTTGTATTTTCTTGAATCCAATGCATAATACTTCTTAGAATAGTAGCATTTGTACCTCCACTAGATGCAACATTAACAGGTTTCCTCCCCAAAAGTCTTGCAAGTTGATTTCCAAAACTAAATTCTCTATTAAATTTACTGTCCTTACTTCCGTCTATTTCTGCTCCAGCAGCATGACTACACCCTGAAATTAATAAAATTTTATTCATGATTCCTTCTTGACAAATATCATCTTGTTTAAATTTTCTGCCTCTTTTTCAGGTATAGCGTCCATGGTGCTTTGATTAGGCACATCTATCACGTAATCTAAATGATTGCTCCAGTCTCCTGTTCCCTTATAATGAAAATTAAATGTAAAGTCTGTTTTAGGATTTAACTCCACTTCTTCATTTAGTAAATCTCCATAGTCCTTATCTGATCTGCCATCTTCAACTGACCAGGGAGGCCTAGACAATTTACGTGAACGCCTTGCAGCATTACTCTGTAATCTTGTAAAGTCTACAGCAAAGAAAGGACCCATTCTTTTTGGCTCATTGTTTTTAAACCTATCATCTGGATTAGGTAATTGCTTAAAATTAATATCAAAGTCTGCCTTCCATTTTCCGTCTTTGGTAATACTAAATTTGTATACTGCTGTTAATCCGTGTGGTCCATAAGTAGATCCGAACTCCCTTTCATCAATTTCCGGGTTGAATAATATAGTAGCATCGTATCCACCTCTAGTACGCCATAGCATCCTAAAGAATACCCACATTTCATTAATCATTGTATTTGCATAAGGATTAATATCTACATTGATTATATTGTAATCAAATTTTTCATATTCAACTTCTCTATTAAAACTAGGTTCATGTAGACGAATTTTATAATGTTCTTTGGCTAGATTAAATCTTACAGGATAACTGAAAGAAGCCTGTGTAGTACCTCTCATCATATCAAGAAATATATGAAAGGACTTAACTCGCATCATTACATGGGTGCCGCCCATAGAGAAATCTTTGGTAATCCAATGAGTAAGATATTTTTGGAAACTTAAATTGAATCTATGAGGATTTTGTCCTGTAAGTGTTTCTGGACCTTGTGCAAATCCAACACCTGCACCTACATTGTTGATATTATTATTTCTCATCCGCCAAAGAAAGGTTATACTATCTGCGAAGTCCTGAAATTTTTCTGTAGGAAATCCTACGATCCAATTTGTAGCACACCAAATACCTACAGTCTTACAATCTTTAAAGTTTTGTTCCATCTCTCGAATGGTTACACCTTTGTGCATATCATCCAAGACTCTTTGACTACCAGACTCTACTCCAAAGTTAAACATGAGACAACCGCCATCTGCTAGATCTTGAAGATACTGTAAATCCATCCTCCCGTCGCATCTAGCATATCCTGTCCATCTAACCTTTAATCCTTTACTTTTAAGTGCAAGAGCAAATGCACGAAGTTCTTTGATATTACCATTTACAAGACTATCAATAAACCAAATGATATCTGTACCTTTATTGTAGTAAAGCCATTCAACTTCTGTTACAAGATCTACTGCCTGACGCTGTCTATATTTCCAAAAATGTGTTTCTTCACAGAAACTACATTTGGCTGTACATCCTCTACTAATTTCACTGTTTACCCCGTTTGGTAAATCATATAAACTAAAATCAATACTCTCATAATCAGGCATGGGCATATTGTTTAGATTAATACGTTCCTCTTCTGGCTGTTTTAAAATTCTTGGATATTCTACTTGCTTCTTTTCTTCAATTTCTTCTAACATCAGAAGTAGATTTCCTTCACCTTCACCAACTACAACATAATCATATTCAGGCCTGATATCAAACCAACTCTTATGAACAGTTGGTCCTCCTACTGCTATTTTTATATGAGGTGCTCGTCGTTTAAGTTCACGTGCCATCCATTTGCTGGGTTCCTCAGATATGTAGTATAAACTAAACCCCACAACATCAGGATCAAGATTTATAATTTTTGTAACATGTTCCTCAAGTAAAGGTTCTAATAAAGGATGGACATCTCTATGATAAGTTTCACCTAACCATCTCCAACTAGCACTTGGGTCCCAAAGCCTAAAAGGTATTTTTTTATTAGGCCACCAATCATCTCTAAATTTTCTATAGGCCTTTACATTGAGATCAAAAATATGAGTTTCATATCCTGCACTCTTGGCAACACCACTTAACCGAGCAAGACTAAAAGGAGGCATATAGGGACTCCATTCTGGACAAAGCACTAGAGCTAATTTGGTATTCCTAGTTTTATAATTTATATAAACAGGAGTAAGATTTTTTTGCTCTGTTGGTTTAGCATATGGTGCGATCGCATCCATCATACTTCTATGGCGTAAATCTGCTACGTCCTCTGTAGGACGTTCTTTAGGTTTTATGTTGTCATTTGCAAGATGTCTTAGCGTAAAATCCATTTAAACTCCGGCTACGGCTTTCTTTGGAATAAGAATATCTGTGCCACAATGACAGTGCTCCTTTTCACAAGTTATCTTCAGTGGGCCAATATTCTTTACATCAGATATGTGTCCTAGAGTTTTTACCTGCCCACAGGTTCCCATACTGATCATTCCAATTTGATTTATCCAAATACAATCACCTATGGAGCACTCCCAACCCTTAAAAAAGTTCATACGCTTTACTGTGATTTCATTGCTGTTAATACTTGTAATAGTTTGATCATCCCATTTGGCCATGGCAAAGAACGGATTCTTAATCACCTTCTGTGGGACAGTTCTCTTTTGATCAATACTATGCTCTTCTAGAAACTTTGTATGCTTAGGATCTTTATATTCCCAGGGACGAGCATTTAAGGTCATTTCGTTAAACAATGGTGTCCATTCAATAAAATAATTGGGCAGCATTAACTTTAATTCTTCTCCAAACTGAACAACCTCCCAAAATCTTTCTTCATGCATCAACATCTTACAACTAAAATAATTTAACTTATCATGTAAGAACATGGCATTTTGTTTATAACGTTCTTGATCTGCAAATTCAATATGAAAACTTCCAACAACATCATCAAACAAATGAATATGCTTTTTCCACCATGAGGTGGGCCTACTCAAGTTAGTGTTCAGGGCGATTATTGAATTAGGCAAATCTGATTTGATCCATTCGCAGATAGGAATAAGATTACGCCATAGTGTAGGTTCCCCTCCACTAAAGAAAAACTTAAAATTCTTGTAACCTTTCTTAAGATATTTGGCAGTAATATTCTTGATGCCATTTAGATACATATCAAGGTCTTTGTCATTGCGTGCCGTGCCTTCATAGTTTCCCGGATTACAATAACTGCACTTATAGTTACAGAAATTGTTTACCTGCCATGTGATATCTAGAAACTTTTTGTTTTGTTTTATTTCGATGAGTTTGCGAGTGTCCATTTGTATACGTCCTTAAGTTCGGGGATAACCTGAAACAAACTTTCACCCCGTATTTCGTCTGTCTTTTTGTTTTCTTCAAAAAATTCTTTCAATCCGTCAGGATTGCTTTTTACGTTTTTAGCTGATTTATCTGCTTCTAAGGCGTTCAAAACAACACCAAAAGCATTATGCACTTCACGTGGAAATTTAGGATCGTCGTGCAGTTTACGCCACTTTTCTGCCACCTGCTGCTTGTAAAAATAAGGAAGGATATTGATATTACCCCACCACGGATGTGTTAACAGGTTAATTCTTAATTCACTGTCTATATTGATGTAGCCTTTGTCTAACCACTCTTGAAACATGTCTGGAAAATTATGTACATTCCATATACTGATCGTAGGTGTAAGAGCAAAGGTAACATTAGGTGCTTTCTTCTTAATTGTTTGTATATTCTTTTCAATATCGCTCCATACTGTACCTTTGCGTAGATATTCAGCAACTTGGTAATTAGCATCTAGGCTAGCATATATTTTCACTGTTTTGAACTTTGACCAGTAGTCTAGTACGTTTTTCTTTTTATACTTGAACACACTAAAATTCGTAGTATAGGTAATATTAACATCAAACTTTTCAAGTGCTATCCAAAAGTCTAGTAGTTCGTAGTGTTCTGGAGTAATAAGACTCTCACCACCTGCAAAATAAACCTCCTCTACATCAGCAAGGTGCGGTTTAAGTTTCTCCATGAACTTACCATCTTCATTACAGTTGACCACGATCTTATCCATGTTAAACCATATCTTAAGATGTTCCTTAGACCATTTCTTTTCTGTATATTCTTGTGCGTGGAGACTACTACATTCAGGCCCACAGGTTCTGCATTTCATATTACAGATATTACTAAACCTAATATCCATATATTTGAACTTGAAGTTTTCAATTGATCCATCTTTTTTGGTGGCCTTGACTAGATCAAAACTTTCTTCACCTCGTACCTTGTTATGACTTTTTCTAAGGCTCCATATACCATGCTTTTCTAAGTCATAGCATCTCTTACAGGCTAGACTAGGTTTCTCGTCCATCATGTTGAGCCTTATCTTTTTGAACTCATCTGCGTTCATCATCTTAATTACAGACTCTTCTTCTGTTGAACTAAACTGAATAGAACTATCTGCCATACAACAGGGAAATACCTTGCCGTTAGGCCAAGCATGAAAATGTATCCAGGGCAGGATACAAAAATATTTGGATTCATCAATTTGATTCTTTTTAATCATTCTAATTCCATTATTAGTGGGCGTAGTTCTGGGAAGGTCTTGAAGAAATTATCATCACGAAGTGCATCTATGTCTAATGTGTGCTTGAAAAATATCTGTTTGTTTTCTGCCCATGTATTAGATTCGTCTGCAAATATGATAGCATCATGTACCAGCGTATTTAACTGTGGGTAATCCTTGGCTTCATTTAATAGGAGAAGGTATGCTTTTTCCCTTGCAGTTTTTTTCAATTTGACAGGCAGGCTCTTAGCACTGTAATAACTAGGATGAATAGCCAAATATAAACTATTGTGCCAATCAGTTTTTCGTATAAGATTTTTCTTTATCATATATGAATAAAAGTCTGATAGAGTCAAATAATTAAAAATACTAAAAACCGTGTTTATTTGAAAAGAAACATATTTTAAGTCACGGAACTTTAATAGATTGGTTTCTACTACTCCCCAATCAGTTCCCTTCCTTATCCATTCTGCTCTGTCTCCATAGTGATCAATGCTACAACTTAGTTCAATCTTTTTAAAGTGTTTCCATAATTTTAGAATATCATAATTTTTAAACTTTATATTACTCGCATTGGTATTATAGCGCAGTATGATATTGGTTTTCTTTTTCCTAATCATCTCCTCTAACATAACATAATGTTCATCAGTGATAAGAGGTTCACCTCCTGCAAAATAGGCTAGATCAATATGATCAATGTGTGACAAAACTTCTTCAAGTAGATTGCCTTTTTGATCATCAGCGTGCATCAGAATAGGTAAAGTCTTGTCATAAACACGATTCTCAGCAGCCCATTGACTGCTAAATTCGGCACCACAGGTTCTGCATTTAAAATTACAAATATTACTAAACCTGATATCAAAATATCTCATCCTAAAATCTTTTATTGATCCATCTTCTTCTGTGGCAGGTATTAGTTCGTCATAGTATTTGGCAAAGTTGTCTTTGCTGTAATTTCTAAAACTATGAGGTCCTGCTTCTTCATGTTTATAACAGAATTCACAAATCTTGCTAGGCACACCATTTAACATATTCAAACGCAGTTCTTTCATCTTTTCAGAATTTATAGCCTGCTCTAGAGAAATAGTTTTGGTATTACCAAATGGTTCTGAATAGTTATTACTACAGCAAGGATAGATATCGCCCTTGGGAGTTACATTTAGATGTAACCAAGGAAACATACAAAACACCTTACTTTCTTTTAGTAGGTGATCTTTTTTATTTTTTAAATCATCTTTCATTCTACTAACCTTTTTAATTCAGGAAAGATATCAACAAAATTTTCTTTCCTAATTTGATCTAAACGCAAAGTTTCTTGTTTAAACATATCAATTTCCTTACTCAAATCAATATCTAGTTTAAGAAATGTAATAGTATCTTCAAGAACTTTTTTAATACTTTCAAATCTGTTCCTATCTCTTCTGTAAAGTCGGAAGAAATTTATTAGTTGCTCGATTTGTCCAATAGCATAGGATTTTTCTTCTAAATTTAGAATATGAGGACTATAATAACTTGGAGAAGAAATTTTATAGATACTAAACACCCCGTCAATTGTAGGATCATAAAGATTTTCTCTTACTAGATTTTTATAGAAATCCTGTAATGTTAGAACATTAAAAACACTAAGCACTGTATTATAGCATAGGTCTGCCTTGGAACCTAAATTAGATTTTAGATATCGAATGTTATCAGCAATCTTGTTCCAATCAGTTCCGTGTCTTAGGTATTCTGCTCTAGAACCATAATGATCTAGACTACCGCCGATACTAATAGGAAACTTAAATTGCTTCCAGAGATCAATTAGATTTTTATCTTTAAAATTAAAAACACTGAGATTGGTATTATATTTTAGAATAGTGTCAGTTTTACCTTTCGCTATCATATTTTCTAACAAAGTATAATGTTCATCTGTTATCAATATCTCTCCACCTGCAAAATATGCTTCGTGCATGTTTGGTATCTGCTCTATAATATCATCTAGTAGAGGTGTACTTTTTTCTCTCCGAATAGGCACGTAATCCTTTTTGTGTTTGACATTCTCCTGTTCCCATTGGCTACTATAATCCGATGTACAGGTTCTACATTTAAAATTACAAATCGTACTGAATCTAAAATCAAAGTAATTCATTTTAAATTCTGTAAGATTACCACTTTCTTCTGTGCTATTAGATACAGCCCTTTCATAAAATTGTGCATAAATCTTATTAGAATGCTGTCTGAAACTGGCACCCCCAATTGCCTCAGTATTATAACAGGTTTTACAGATGGTAGATGGTTTATCATCTACCATGTTTAACCTTAACTGTTTCATAGGATCAGAATTAACTAATTCCATTAATCTAGTTTCCGACTTAACTTTGCCTGTAAAGTGACCCGGGTAAGATATGCAACAAGGACTAACATTACCATTTGGTACAGAATGTATGTGTAACCAAGGTAATATACAGAAATGTTTACTTTCTTCTAAAAGGTATTTTTGTTTTAATTTTAATTTTTCTTTGAACATTCTTTATAAAATTCTTTCATTTCTGGAAATGTTTTTTGAAAATTAGTACCTCTTCTTTGGTCTAATGCAGTAAACCAATTATAAAAATCTTTTCTGCCTTCGTGTGTTCTTGCATTATCATAAACTGTGGTTTCCATATATTTTACAATTCTACGGAATCTTTCAAACTCTACTAGACTAAACTTAAATGGATCATGATCGTCTGTGTTCTTTTCTATAAAACTTAGACAATCATACATGTAGGGCATATATTGTTCTTTTGGTAGAATATTGATGTCATATTGTAATGGTTCTTTGAGATAGGGTGTATCAAATCTAACCATCTGATATTGATCAGTCTTATTATACTTGTTATATTTTTTCCTCCATTTAAGGATATTTTTCAACAATAAATGAAAGGTAGTAACACTTAAAATATTAAATGTTATCATAAAACTAATAGGATGGCCTACTTCTTTAAGGTATTTGTCAAGGTGACTTTCCCATAACTTTATATCAAGCCCTGTTCGTATATATTCTGCACGAGGACCCCAAGTATCAATACTAGTAAACAATTTAAATCTTTTGATAGAATTATTTTCAATTAGGTAATTAACATTGTTAATGAGTTTGTCAACTAATGCAGTTTTCATACCTAAATTACTGTTAACATTTAATTCCAGTCCAGGAGCCGGATCCTTTTTCAAATCCTCTAAAAGCCTCCACGTACTAGTATGCATTAAAGGCTCGCCACCTGTGATACGTAGAATAGTAAGATCCTGTTTTAGACTGGGCCACCATTTCCACCATGCATCTACATAGGGATTGGCTTCTTCTCGTTCATATAACCTAAACCAATCAATGTCGCACCTATGATTGTTCACTGTGGTAACTGGGCCGTGTTCACGTATCTCATTGTAAAATCTGCTACTGGCCTTTGGATGGCAATACCCGCATTTAAAATTACATTCATTACCAAAACTTATTTCAATATATTCTGGATTGACATCATTCTTCCAGGATCCTTTGGCTAACTTTAATCTTTCAGGTGTGTAGATAGTTCCGCTTTTAATATGCCTATCACTGATGTAACCATCGCCCATGTTTTCAATGTTCCAGCAATATTGACATCCTTTAGTCTGGACGCCTTTTTTCATTTCTTGTCGCTCTAATTTTTTGTGCATGGTATTATGTAGAGCGCTGGGATTGTTCTTAATTTCATCTATTTCAATAGCATGAGGTGCGGGATGATAGCAACTATGATTTTCCCCTGTTTGTAGATACAAGGTAACATGAAACCATTTGGCCAAACAAAAAGACGGACTTACGTTATTGATTATTGGTATTACTTTTTGTATTCTTTCGTGGTTCGTATCTGACATTCTGTTCCTTAAATTTTTGTTCCAACCAATCTCTGTCGTTGATTAATAGTAGATTCTTTTTGTGATCTTTATTGATTGAATAATATTTTTTTCCATCCTCGATGCCCTTCAAGGCTTGGTCGGCGTATTTGGCATCTAGTTTGGTCACCCAATTTTTTAATGCCTTATAGTTTTTGTTCTCTGAAAGTTTTACTGCTTCCCTAAATGCACTTCTCCAGGTGCTAAACTTATCAGTATTAAACTCTGTTATGTTACTGGTTTTTTCTATAACTTTCAACCCCTTGGCCAAAGTTGTAGTAACATCTAATTGATTCCATGTCTTTTTGTTTTGAAAAAGTTTTTTAGGAAAAAGTTTAACACCCCCATAACCATATTCTAGATCATTAAAAGGGTTCTTACTTTTCCAAATGTAAACAAATTTTCTATCAAAGAGATCTGGATTAAAGGCAAAGTCAAAATCGGGCAAGACTCTAGCATCAGCATCAACTACATAAAACATGTCGGTAGAGGACAACATGGCCGCTTGTTTATGCGCTTCAAAAATCCCTTTTACTCCATCTACCCTCTGGGCCCATGGCACTAATTTTTTAAGATGTTTCCAATTTTTCTCTGCATTAGATTCATTGTAACTTATAAAGAATACATCTAACGTTTTGGCTATTTCTGGAATCACTAGACCAACTTCCTTCGTGCCCGTAGGCGTTTCTGTTGCTGATAACTTTGCGGCCCATATTTTTTTATTTTCTTTTTCTAGATACCATATATGTTCATACTGTGCATCAATGAGAGGAATTTTATAGTCAATTTCGTAAGTTATACCAGATAGGGCAGGATTCTTCTTAAAGGTAAAGTCTGGATCAATTTCTCCATACTCTTTGAATCCTTGACATTCTTCTACAAAACTTAGACTCAAAGCCCATATACCAGACTGCTCAACTAATTTACTATTCACATACCACACATGAAGATATCCAAGATCATGATAATCTAATGGAAACTGAGGTGAACTAAATCGATATGGTGAGAGATCTTGGTTAATCTCAATATAGGTTTTAGGGTAGACTTCTCCTACAATCTTTGACCCTTTTGATTTTTTAGCAGATATAGCCTTGAATGCCCAGATTGGTTCTGGACTGTTTGATGTTAGACTTGAGTCTAACATCCATATATGTTCAAAGGCTAAGTCATGGTATGGAGGAACATATTCAACATCATAATTTAAATCGGGTAAATTTGGATTTTTAACAATTTTAAATTTAGGATGGATGTATCCTTGATCCTTATCCCCAGATGGTTCCTCTGTATATCTTAACTTTAACACCCAAATATCGGGTTCATTGTTCTGTAGATACGCTCTGTCTAAAAAATATACATGCTGATATTCTAAGTCAAACCATTTGTGATATGGAAGAATATCATAATTTAATTTAGAAATTTCTGTATTATATTCAATCTCAAATTGAGGTTCTATTACTCCTAGCCATTTCCACTCTCTAGGCTTTCGATAGGATGGAGAAAATTTAACAACCCAAATAGGATCTTCTGGAGCAAATTTATTGTCTAATTGATAGGCACATTCATTTACCAATTCCCAAAATGGTGGATAACATTGATCTATATCTAAAAAAAGTCTAGGTAAGTCTTTGTTATATTCAACATTAACTTTTGGCGTAACAAATCCCATTTCTTTCCTAATTGGATCAACCTTGCCTTTTGGTTGACAACTAAACGCCCATACATTCTCTTCTAATGGATTGAATCTATTATCAATATACCAAACTAATTTAAACTGTCTGTCCCATGGGTCCGGTTGAAAGGTTGTATAGATATCTTCCTCAAACTGCATGAGTTTGTCTATGTCAGGGTTCCAAGACCAAACAATCTCAGTAGGCTCAATTCTTATTTCTTGGTAACCTTTATAGGGCCGCCACCCTTTACGAAAATATTTGGCTAACCAAGTTTCACCGTTATGCCATACTAGGCACTTATCTGTACGAGGAATTTCATTGACATAGAATAAATCTTTCGTATCAATTCTAGGATTTAGTATAACGAATTCTCTATGACCCTGTCCAAGGTCATAAAGTTCTTCATCATAGGAAAATGGATCATCATTCCATGGTATTTCAAAAACCAAATGGGGATCAGGTTGAAAGAAGTGGTCAAGGAACATACCACTAATTATCAAAAAACTAGGTGTTTAATTAAATTCCTGGAATAGTAACTAGACTTGTTGCTGTGGTCCATGTATTGCCATTGCCAGTGAATCCACGGAATATTCTAGTTCTAGTTTCGTTATATGGGGATTTTACCGTGCCGGTACTAGGCGATGTATCAATTGGATACTGCGGTAAATTAGTATAACGTGTACCTGTGTCAGCCTCACTGTAATAATAAAAGGCTCGCGAAAGATTGTGTAGGGTATCGTCAAAGTCTTGACTTCCGCTGATTTCTCTAAGACCATTCATGCTGATCAAAAGGTTTCCTGTGCCATCATCTACGACGGTAAACATAGAACCTTTGGCAGATCCGTTGCCAAAATAATCTCCATAATTTAGTCCGTCGGTAGATTTAACCTTATAGACATATTCACCATCTTGATCTCTTTTGCCTATAGACATCGTTCTCGATGTTCCACTACCTAGGCCTTCTACTCTATAAACTTCAGCCCAATGAGCATAAGGATAGTCAAGTGTGTCTGCATTGATTCCCAGCATGCCTATATCCAATAATCCTGCTCCTCCTTGATCGTAAACTGGTGTGCCATCCCCACCAAGTCCTACTCCAATTTTAAGACACTTTTCATTATTTTCAATGTCATAACTTAGGCCAATGACACTATTAGAACTCGCGATAGGACTAACCCAGTCAATGAGATGCAGGTAGTTTGTAAATGTAATGTTAACTGTGGCAGTATTTTCAATAGTCTTCATAATACCGTTAACATACACAGTCAATGTCTGAACATAAGTTCCTGTAGCATTTGCTACCTTATCTGGATCAAATCTAACTTTGATATGACCTAGTTGATTAAGTACCGCGTAATCCACAACCTCCCAACCACCTGAATGTTGATCTGAAACACCGAAAGTATTAATCAATAAACCATTGGCCAAACTCTTAGAATCGGGTGATATTAAAAATGTATGTTCGATTGGTTGACCAATTTCAGTAACCCCTTCTGATAGAGCGCCCGGTGAATAGTTCCAATTAAAACCATAGGCTACGGTCTGCTGAGTAGCCAACCGTATTATACCTTGATCATTATTAGATCCAATTGTGATACTGTTATAGAAGTCGCCTAGAAGGTCTGTTCCTCTATAACTTAGATCAAAATATTTTGATACCCCAGGATCTATTGTTGTAGATATAGATCCCCATCCTGGTCCATAGGTGATTTGTGGAATAGCAGAATCTGCGGTGAACAATAAACTAGTTATGGTGAGTGGTGCAACACCATTATTATAAAAATATACAGTTTGAATTTCACTATCTTGATTTGGGAAACAGGTAAATGGAGTTATCGTTGATACTGCTAATAACTTGCTATCATTAATAAGGAAGCCTGTAGAACTACTTTGAAAATCAAATATGGTTTTAAAGTAAGTTGTTGGTCCTATAATAGTACCCGTAGAGTTGACATAACCAAATGTTGAGGTGATTGTGACATTGATTGATCCCATACCATTATTTAACCAGTAGTGTAGAATTAATAGTAGCGGGTCCTACTTTTATGCTCACTGCGTGTTTTGTCAAGGGCATGCCAGGCTCAAATTCGCTAATTTCATCTCTCAACCTATAGACCTGTTCATTGCTATCTGCTAGCAGAATCTTTTCTTTATACTGTTCTCTAAAAATTTCAGTTTCCATTAGCAGATTTCTATATTCATTGTCTTTGAAAATAATTTCTTCGCAGAGTTCTTGAAGAGACAACCCCATAATTGGTGCCAGTTTTTCTAATAAAGGGCCGCCTTGTTGCTTGGCTTCTTCCAGTTTAATTTTTCTAACTTCAGCACCTAGAGAACAACTTGGAAGAAATTTGCTGCGTAGAAAATTCACTCGCTCTATTAGATAAAGATTTACACGTTCTTTGTTTAATTCCAATAGAGTTTTAGGAAATTTGCTCGTGTTTTGATGGTCTAGTACTAATTTGTCCCCTACTAACTTCCAATCCCAACAATTATCATGGGTCATACCCATAGGCAAAGGTTCAAACCACTCCCTTACGTAGACATGATCGTTAGTTGTTAATCTATCTTTTTCGCTAAAATAGATAACTCTGTTACAGGCTACATCTAACACTAATCTTAACATATATTCCTCTCGTAGACAAATAGTCCATTCGTGATAGAATGTACAGCAAGGTATTTGTCATTAAAGTCTACCGGGCAGTTGACTCGATATTTTAACCAACTTTGATTTTTCTTTAGTCCAGTTAGAGCATCAAGGCATACTGCATAACCATTTTCACACACAATGATTAATTCATCTTTATATAATTGGATATTCCATAGGCCAGGGCCTCTTAGTTTTCTTATCCATTTCTGGTTACCATACTGGTCAAAGGCCAAACAAAAGTGATCTTGATTCACTATATAGACTAATCCAGATTCATGTACAGGTAAAAATTGATGCAGACTCCTAGTTCCGCAGAATCTTGACCATAAGAACTTGCCTTTGAAATCTAAGCCATATAGGTGCCCTTCATCAGTTGCAATAATTATAACATCTTCTATTACATTGGGTCGACCTTTTACTGTGCCAACATAGGTAGCCCAATTGAGTACTCCGTCTGTTAGGGAATACATATAACCATCATTACTGGTACATATGACTTGATCCGCAATTTTAATTGGACTACCAGGATTCACATCCTGTGTTGGAAACCTCCATTTCACAACACCACTGTCTAAATCCATTCCTAGTATATCCCCACGTTTATAGTGCAGTCCACCTTCTGTGCCAATATAAATTTCACGTTTTATCTCATCCACCCAAGGGGTGCTATGCAGAAATAGATCAAGTTTCTTCTTCCATACTAGCGATCCAGTATCCCTACAATAAGCATAGAGATATCCATCATAACTGCTTATTAGAATGAGGTTGCCTGCACACACAGGACGGGCACTAATGCCTTTTAATTGTCTAGGATAAGGACCTTGTTGATGCCAAATTATCTCGCCATCTTCAAGCCTTTGACAGAATACCTCATGACGATCATTAGCCCAGTAGACTCGATCGTCTACAATTAGTGGGGGACTTTTAAGATAGTCGCGCCATTGGTTATAGGCAAGATTTCTCCATATTAATTTAGATTCTAAAGGGCTGTCTACAGGATCAATGCGTGTGATACCTAGATCGTGCCTTGTAAAGATACGGTGAACAGGCATACCCAGTATTTCTAAAAGTCTAGTGCCTTTATGATTCCAAAAATCATATAACACTCCTATGGCTCTGATATCTAAATTGATCCCCTCTTCTTTAAGTAGACGTAGACACTTATTATAGGTTGCGCCTGTATTAAAGGCATCATCTAAATAGACTGCTCTTGCATAATGACTAGGTCTTGGCCCTTCGAATATGCGTCTGCGATTGCGTAATTTACGTTTATCTCTACCAATGAGGGTGTTCACCAATAGGCCGTCCTGTTCAGCAGCAATCTGTACAGCCATTAAGAGGTTAGCGGCACCGTATCCTTGGCCAACAAGAACCTCGGGTTGATATTTCTTAATTTGCTGCCAAAGAAGTTGTCCTGCTATCTTCAGATAGCCAGCGGTTTGTAATGCCTGTCGTATATCAAGAAAAAAAGCATAACGCTTATTATTGACATTATCACCGAATATAATACCGTGATTAATAACGTGTTGTCTAAGTTTTTCCCAATCGTTCATCGTAACATTAATTATATACTACTTTATCCTATTATAAAATAAATGTTATCCATTGGCTCTTGATCTGGAAGTTGACTTGACAGTCCTCCCCCAAAAACTGTTCCTCCTGATCCTGCGGATCCTTCTGCAGGGGGAACATAGCCGCCTCCTGTGCCGCCTCCTCCTGTGCCGCCGCCGCTAACCACAGCACTACCTCCTGCTGTTGATCCAGTTTGTGATATGATCAGAGTGATATTTGCTCTTAATTCTAATCCACCTGTACCTCTTACTATTACAGATCCGGTGCGGGTTCCTTGTCCACCATATTGATAATTATATCCTACTATGAATGTCTTACTGGTCCCTGTTGTGATAACTGTACTTGTTGTAAATAAAGGATCAGTGAAATTAATCACTGATCCAAGATCAGTTAGGTCCGCTACGTGTTGAATGCCTTCGGGCGTATTAAAGTTAATACTACGAATACGAGCATTGCCCCCACCAACATTGGTTAGATAAAATGTTTTACTATATTCTTTGGCTATAGGAGTACCGTCAGCATAATACCCTTCGCTGGCTGACCCGCCTGATCCTGGCGAGCCTGATCCTGTCCCTAGACTTTCTGTTGTAACACCATCTGTTTCTGTAACGAAGTCACCTTCTGAACTGCTTTCAACATCGCCGTTATCGGGTCCACCTGATTCATCGTCTGCACCTGCTGCTGCACCAGCATCTGATGCTCCGGCATCGCCCGTACCTGCTCCACCAGCTTCTGCTTCTGCTTCTGCTTCGCCTTCTGCTGCACTAGAGAATGATCCACCTCCGCCACCTGTGGGGGATCCAGGGGGCACAGGAAAAAATGGATAGGTCATGTTATAACAAAATTAGTGGTAATTGTGGCAGTGGTGCTGGTTGTACCATTAAATGCTGTGACCACAATAGTTCCATGTACTGTGGCTGTTGTTGATGTACTGTTGGTATAATCCACGCTGAATGTCTTGCTGGCACCGGTGGCAATTGTGGTATTTGTAAGGAAGTTAGTAGTAGTAAATGCTGTAGTACCGCCTGTAAAGTTACTAAGATTAGCAGAATGGCGTACCTGCGCGGGATCATTAAAGGTAATACCGGTTACAGTGAGTGTTACGGCTCCATTATTGACTAGAGTAAAGGTTTGTGCTGCCACGTTATAGATTCCTGTTTTAGATATTTATACAAAGGTACTGGTGGTCCAATACGAACCCCAAGGTGTTCCTAGATTGTAGACTGTGGTACTAGTGTCGGTTATACTTAGACATAGGAACACACTGGCAGTGTAGGTGGTTGTAATTAGGGTTTCAAGTTTGACCTTGACATAACTGTAGGTACCGGTTTGGGCAAACACAGTGGCCGTGCTGGTTATGGTGCTTATAAAATTGTCTCTGTTGAAAATAGTTGCAGTGGTGCCGCTGATTGCTGCCAAAATACGTTGTACTGTGATATCTTGCCAGGTAACGGGCACACTGGTGCTGGTAGCAGCAAAACGTATTTCTCCACCTAGATTAAAAAAGTAGTGAGCAGTTTCTGTATTAGCCCATTTTGCCTCTACAATATGATGTATAGCATCAACTGGCGCTCCAAGATAAGTTGTCCATGTGCCTGTTTGAACACTGGTTCCACCTGTAGTAATTAGGGGTGTAAGTTGACTGCTGTGTACAGTGTATGTACTGGTAGATATCACATTGGCTGTGGTATTCACATAGGTCGTAGAGGCTGATTCTATGATAAATCCAGGCAAACTGGTGTAACTCACAGTGCTGACGCTGGTTGTTACATTCATTATCCATGTTGCCGTTGTGGGGTAGCCCGCGAATTGTGTAGGAAACAGTATATCAGAACCATATTGATGATAATGAATACGGTTAATATCATTTATTAGGTTAATCCATTGTGTACGGGTAATTCTTGTACCTGTAGATACAGAGATGCTGATAAGGTCCTGCCTTCCATATCCGTAGATGTTGGTGCCGGCTACCTGCTCAACAATTGATAAAATTTCATTGTAGTTTGTAGCGGTTATTAGAGAACCTGTATTGACTGGATATGCCATAGATAGTAAAATAAATCAGTGATCCTATATTTATGGTTATTTTTATCAATACAAACAGAGCGGTAAATATAGACATCAACTTCATTAGGAAGAATTATGAATGAATTTTTCGTTACTCAGCATCCAAATTTTACAAATATAACCTATCTCGTAGAAAAAGGTTCCGCTGAATTGGTAGGACAAGACTATGAAAATGCTTTTAATAGTCTAGCACCATTAGGCGCAGAGGTATTTAGACAAATTGGCAGCACTAAAACAGTATTTGATCGTAGAAAAATTTGGACTGGACAGTATTCCCCTTCTTCTATTCTACCAATGCATCATTATGCAGGCAGAGACAGCATGTTGTTCAGTAGCGATTATACCGGAATCCTAGTTCTTGAAACCGGGTCCTACATTGAATATCTAGATATCAACCGTGGAAAGGAAGTGCTAAGACTGACTCTATCAACAGGCGATCTTATTGTGATAAGCCACAATCTCATCAGAGGTTGGCCACGGATTAACGAAAAATTATTCCTATTACTATTTGAAATCAAGTCTTAAACATGAAAAGTTTTAAACACTCTGGCACCTTTGGTGACCTAATCTACAGCCTCCCTGTTGTTAAATTTTTAGAAGGTGGTAAATTTTATCTACATCTCAATCAAATTGACTACCTTACCCAGTTAAACTACGGCAGTCAGCCAGACCCTTATCATAGGGGTAGAATGACTGAACAGGACTATCTGAGCCTACGTGATCTCATGCTAGCACAAGACTATGTTGAATCTTTCGATATATTAGATCCTAACACAGCAGAAATCACCCATAACCTAGATAGGTTCAGGGTACCATTTCGAAGTCACCCTGGCAACTATGTGGATATCTATTCTGGCCTATTCCCTAGCATACCCCTAGATCATTATTCAGAACTACGTAATCAACCCTGGCTCACTGTTCCTAACCCTAGGGTCATAGATGGGCGCACTGTGGTCATTAACCGAACAGGTCGCTGGCCCAGTAATGTGGCCCGACAGAGTTATGATCTAATAAGGGAGCAGGGTGCTGAAAAAGACAGTGTGTTCATTGGACACGAATCAGAGTACCTTGCATTCAAACAGGAAATGGGTTGGGATATACCCTTCCATCGTACGGCTAACCTGCTAGAAATGGCAGAGGTCATAGCGGCCGCAGATCAATTTATTGGTAATCAGTCAGTGGCCCTAAGCCTAGCCATAGGCCTAGGTGTTGAATTTGCCTGCGAACTTAGAACAGACCTACCCATTGAACGCAATGAGTGCTTTTTTCCAAATCATCCAAACGGAGACTATTTCTAGACATGAAGATTGGTATTATTCAAAGTCGTGGGCTAGGCGACATTGTCATAGCCCTACCCATAGCCTACCACTATCATCAAGAAGGCCATAACATACATTGGCCCATAGTTGATACCTGGGTAGAGCAGATGCAGACTGTGGCCCCCTATGTGACCTGGCACCCAGTCAAACCAGACCACGGTCCTTTTTTCTATGACACGCCCCAGGCCATACTGCGAGATCTGGGGGTAGACGAAGTGCTATGCCTTTACAACAGCCTCACTGGACACCCCGAATTCGCAGACACAGCCTACTTTCAACACGTGACCTTTGATCGTTTTAAATATCTACGTGCAGGCGTGCCTTTTCAAAAGAAATGGCAGTTGGCCCAGTGCATCAACAGGGACCCGGTACGTGAGCAGGCACATCATAAAAGGTTAGGTATCACAGGACCCTATGTGGTTACACATCTAAACAGTTCAGAACAGACTGTGCGTATGCCCCCAGATCTCATACCCCCTGAATATCAAGTTGTTCCTATTAGTTCACAGGGCTGGATCTGGGATTGGCTCTATACGATCGAAAACGCAGAGGCTCTGGTAATGACTGATAGCGTAGTGGCCAACATGGTGGATCAATTGGACATTGCTGTGGAAAAATACTTTATACCTCAACATCATATACAGTTAACCCCTGTGCATCTATCAGATTGGATTTGGCTACCCAACCCAGATCTCAAAACCCATGCTCGTATTTTTAGAGCGGCCTAACCATGGAGATTCTTATACCCGTAAGTGCAGGTGAGTTAATTGACAAGATTACCATACTGCGGATCAAGAGCGGTCTAATTAGAGATCCCGAGAAAAAGCGCCATGTAGACAGAGAATTAGATCTACTCGACAGCATTAGAGCAGACCTACTCTCAGCCTATGCAGACCGGATTTCTCAGTTAGAGCATGAACTTCACACAGTGAACCTAGATCTGTGGCATATTGAAGATTTCAAACGAGACTGTGAACGTAGGCAAAGGTTTGACACGGCCTTTATAGAAGCGGCCCGAGCGGTCTATCAGAAAAACGATCTAAGAGCGCAGATCAAACAAGAGATCAACAGGCGCTGCGGTTCTCTAGTTCAAGAACAGAAAAGTCATCAGGGTCTATGACAGCCAAGTCTGTGTGGCATGACTGGCACAGGTCTTTATAGCCCTTCTCCACTGAGAATCTTGATCTCTGTCACTCATCACCGAATCCCAGTCCGCGGGCGCAGTGAGCCAACGCTGTTCAGGACGCCACGGTGGTAGACCCTGCTGCTCCCCGTCTAGTTGACCCGCTGACCAAGAGGAAAATCCCAAAAATATCTTAATATCCCTAGGACCCTGACCCTGATGTAGTGCATGGAATATACTGGGATCTTGAGTTACCCAGATCTGTTCAGTGAGCATCTGAGTGGCTGGGCCACGCCAATCTGGGCTATGCAAGACGATTACTCGCTCTGTTAGCACAGGGCCACCCTGCCAAAGGCCAATACCATCTAGATGATGACCGGGGTCCCAACCAAGGCAACGCCAAATTTCACTTTCGCGCTGTGGATCCATTAAGGGCCTATTCACGACCAATCCCCAGGCACCTTGGTTGCTATGTGAGCAGACCACAACCACTGATCTCGCAAAGTAGGCGTCTGAGTTCAGGGGCTGTGCGACCAATAGGTGGCCCAGTAGGTTGGCATTTTCTTCTATAGGCTCAGTCATAAGGTGTAAATATTTACACAGGACAGAAGATCATATGACAGAATTCACAGAACGACCTTTAATCACAGGCCTACCACCCTACAAGGTCATTACCACAGATCATCTACAGAGTCTAGAACTCTTGGTAGAAGTAGAAATCCTGCAGAACTACATACCCATAGGAGGTATTGCTGTGGTCTATAGACCAGATACAGCGACCACACACTACTATCAGGCCATGATTCGCCGGTCACCTGAAGAATAAAAAACCCAGCCTGCTAAATACCCTACTATGGGAACATTCTACGGACCAAATACTAGCACAAACCCCATTGTGAGTCAGGGCCTTATCACTTATCTAGATGCCAAAAATCCCAAGAGTTACCCGGGCACGGGCACCAGTTGGTTTGATCTCTCGGGCAATGGCCGCACAGCCTCTCTACAGGGATCGCCCACCTTTAACTCAGATGGAACTTTTAGTATAAACGGCGCAGCATTCCAATATGTAACTCTAAATTCGGGCATAGACTATAACAGCCTAGGCGCCACTAGAACCTATACTATCATTCTGACCTTTCTTCAGACTGCCTTTGGTACAGGTGGCAATAACAATGGCTCGGCCTATCTATTTCATGGTACCGGTAGTGGCTACTATTCGGGCTATCGCATGGGACTGGGTAATTCAGGCACACCTTCGGCAGCGTTTAGCCAACCTCACAGTGTGTTCTACGAAAGTAATGGATCAGTGGCAGGCAATGCAATCGGCCTCACTGACACAGAGTATCGCTGGGGCTTTGTGGCCCTGGCTCATAATGGATCCCAAGCGACTATGTTTTTTAACGGCCAATCAGCATCAATCTCAACAATAGGCTCCTATGTGAGTAACTCTTCAGATGCTCCTGCCAAACTAGGCTTGGCCAACACATCAATAAATTGGGGTGTGGGAAGGTTCAACGGTCGCATGGGCATGTTTATGCTGTATAATCGAGTCCTAACAGTGATAGAAATGGAGCAAAACTACGCAGCCATTAGGGGAAGGTACACGATATGAGCGTGTTTGCGGGCCCAAAAATCTCTAATAACGGTTTGATCTTGCACCTAGACGCAGCCAATATCCGTTCATATCCGGGATCAGGCACATCTTGGTTCGATATTAGCGGAAATAATAGAAACGCAACATTAATAAACGGCACTACATTTAATAGTGGTAACAAGGGTGCTATGTTACTTGACGGTGTGAATGATTATATAAGTGTCAATACATCAGGATTAGCTCCTAGCCAACTGACTATAGAAGTATTCTTCAAAACTCCTACAAACTATACAGGCCAAAGTGGCTATATTATTGCCATGGACAATTTTGACAACCCAGAATTGAGATTCTCTATTAGTGCCATGAAATGTCGTTTCGATTTATTCGACGACGGCGCATATATAATGACCGGAGAGGGAACTAGCACAGCATTTACGACAAATACCTGGGTTCATATGTGCGCTACGTTAACTAACGGCAGTCAAAAGGGATATCAAAATGGTCAAGAAATACATTCAGGGACTGGAACATATTCTGGATCTTCTACAACAAATTTGGGAGAATTTAGTATAGGGACATACAACAGGCCAGGAGCAGGCTATGGGGGATATCTCAATGCTTATGTTTCCTTGGTCAAAATATACAATAGAGTACTTACCCAAGAAGAAATACTTCAAAACTTTATTGCACTACGAGGAAGGTATGATGTGTGAGATAGCACCCATGTATATATAGAAATACCCCGCTGTAGTATTGAGGCCCTATATAGAAATACCCCGCTACGTAGAGAAAGATCATGATTAGAAGCCTACGCGAGCCGTTACACTGATAGAGATAGGCTGGATTCTTGTGGGAAGAACTAGACACAAGCAAGCAGAGACCCAACGGTTTTTGGGAATGAAGAGACTGTGGCGCTGACTTTAGAACCACTGAGAGATGGTGGGAAATACAGGGATTAGGGAGAAAAGTATTTGGACTAAGCCAACCAGCCCCTCCACCGTAGACCACGCTGACGCACTGTGATTTTTGTGGTTCTAAATAGTAATTATTCGCATTTGCACACTAATTATACACAGGTTATCC
>Ga0214917_10000902_pt1 | contig 38749 bp, 40 predicted proteins | sample LL_1208_BB_MetaG_FD_177983 | JGI IMG/M metagenome (GOLD analysis project Ga0214917, IMG submission 177983) | Freshwater microbial communities from Lake Lanier, Atlanta, Georgia, United States - LL_1208_BB | ecosystem: Environmental > Aquatic > Freshwater > Lake | place: USA: Georgia | collected... | reverse complement strand
TCAATCTCGGGGTCGCTCGTGCAGGAGGGCCATGGCTGATGACCACGCCCCTTCTCAAAGTCGAGCATTTGACAATGCGTTTCGGCGGGTTAACCGCTATTGGCGATCTAAGTTTCGAAGCTCATTCGGGACAGATCACAGCGTTGATCGGCCCCAACGGTGCAGGCAAGACCACCGTGTTCAATTGCATCACGGGCTTCTACAAACCGACAGAAGGCATGATCACGCTGACCCAGCCCGACGGTCAAAAATTGCTGCTCGAACGTCTGCCGGGTCACGACATCAACTGGAAGGGCCGCGTTGCGCGCACCTTCCAGAACATTCGCCTGTTCGGCGGCATGACGCTGCTCGAGAACCTGTTGGTCGCACAGCACAATTTCCTTATGAATGCGTCAGGACTTTCGATCCTCGGCATCTTCGGTGCGCGGAGCTACAAGCGTGCCGAAAAGGAAGCGATCGAACTCGCTGAATACTGGCTTGAGAAGACAGGCCTTATCGATCGCGCTGACGATGCTGCCGCCGATCTGCCCTATGGCGATCAGCGCCGTCTCGAGATTGCACGCGCCATGTGCACCCAGCCGCTGCTTCTCTGCCTTGACGAGCCGGCCGCCGGACTCAACCCCCGTGAATCGCTCCTGCTCAATGATCTCCTGATCTCGATCTGCCGCGAGCACAAAACGTCGATCCTTTTGATCGAGCATGACATGTCTGTGGTGATGCAGATTTCCGATCATGTCGTCGTGTTGGATTATGGCCGCAAGATTGCCGATGGTCCGCCCGATGCGGTGAAGAACGATCCGAAAGTTATCGCCGCCTATCTCGGCGTCGAGGATGATGAGGTCGAGAAGACAGAGGCTGAAATTGCCACCATTGCGGCGCATGCGAAAGGAGACGCGCGATGAGCAACGCTCTCCTCTCCGTGCGCGGCGTCAAAACCTATTACGGCAACATCATCGCACTTAAAGGCGTCGATCTCGACGTCAATCAAGGCGAGATTGTTACTATCATCGGGGCCAATGGTGCCGGCAAGTCCACCTTGATGATGACCGTCTTTGGCAAGCCGCAAGCGCGCGAAGGCCAGATCATCTTCAACGGCCAAGACATTACGCGCATGCCGACGCATGAGATCGCGCGTCTGCGCATCGCGCAATCGCCTGAAGGCCGCCGCATCTTCCCGCGCATGACGGTGTTCGAGAATTTGCAGATGGGGGCCGCCATCACCGGCATGCAGCATTTCGACGAAGACTTGGCGAAGGTTTACGCGATCTTCCCGCGACTGAAGGAACGTGCCGAACAGCGGGGCGGCACGCTTTCAGGTGGCGAACAGCAAATGCTGGCGATTGCGCGCGCCCTGATGGCACGTCCGAAACTGCTTCTGCTTGACGAACCCTCGCTCGGCTTGGCTCCGTTGATCGTGAAGCAAATTTTCGACTCGATCCGCGAATTGAACCGGACGGAAGGACTTACCGTCTTTCTCGTCGAGCAGAACGCCAACCACGCTTTGAAACTCGCCCATCGCGGTTATGTCATGGTCAATGGCGTGATCACGTTGAGCGGCACCGGCGCAGAATTGCTTGCTAATCCGCAAGTACGCGCTGCCTATCTTGAAGGCGGGCATTGAGGGCACGACCATGCAGGGCATTCTCTACGAAGAACATTCAGCCTGGTTGTTCATTCTGGTGACAATCATCATGGGCGGAGCCGCTGCATGGGCCTCGGGCCGGGCGATTGCTCTGACATGGCGCCCGTTCTGGCAACTCTTCCCGACGCTGGCCTTTCTCGGCTTTGCGGTGCGCTTTATTCACTTTTCCTGTTTCGGCGGGACGCTGCTGACGGTGCACTTTTATCTCGTCGATACCGCCATCGTAACGATCATTGGCCTTCTGGGATGGCGCTATACCCGCACCTCCCAGATGATTACTCAATATGCCTGGTTGTATGAGCGTACCGGGCCTCTGACTTGGCGAACCCGCCCGTCATAATGACGCGCGGAACCGCTGCCGAAATCGGGTGACACCCGTTCAAAAAGGCGCAATATTTCGTCTTATGACGGGTCCACCCGATCATTGGAAGACTGGGCGTTAACCGGCCTTCCGAACTGCAACAGGGGAGCTATCGATGAAAAAATTTCTGTTGGCGGGCATTGCGCTCAGCGCCACGTTGGCCATGGCCAGCGTTGCGTCTGCGCAAATTAAGCTCGGCGTAGCAGGGCCGCTGACCGGCCCGAATGCCGCCTTCGGCGCACAGCTTAAGAACGGTGTGGATCAGGCCGTTGAAGACATCAATGCCGCCGGCGGCATTCTCGGCCAGAAGATCCAAGTGTTCCTGGGCGACGACGTGTCGGATCCGAAGCAAGGGGTTTCGGTTGCCAACAAATTCGTCGGCGACGGCGTGAAGTTCGTCGTCGGTCACTTCAACTCGGGCGTCACAATCCCGGCTTCGGAAGTGTACCAAGAAAACGGCATGCTCGTGATCACACCTTCGGCGACAAACCCAAGGCTGACAGAGCGCAATATGTGGAACGTGTTCCGCACCTGCGGTCGTGACGACCAGCAAGGCGCTGTCGCGGCCGATTACATTGCCAAGAACTATCAGGGCAAGAAGGTCGCAGTCGTGCATGACAAGACGACCTATGGTCAGGGTCTCGCCGACGAAACCCGCAAGGCCATGAACGCTAAGGGCATCAAGGAAGTGCTCTATGAAGGCGTGAACACGGGCGAGAAGGACTTCTCGGCCCTCGTCTCGAAGATCAAGGCCGCTGGCGCGGACGTGGTCTATTGGGGTGGCCTGCACACGGAAGGCGGTCTCATCGTCCGCCAGATGCGCGATCAGGGCGTGAAGGCTCCGATGATGTCGGGTGACGGCATCACGTCAGACGAATTCGCCACGATCGGCGGCCCGGGCGTCGAAGGTACGCTGATGACCTTCCCGCCGGACCCGCGCAAGCGTCCGGAAGCAAAGGCTGTCGTTGCCAAGTTCGAAGCCAAGAAGTTCAACCCGGAAGCCTACACGCTGTATTCCTATGCAGCCGTGCAGGTGATCCAGCAGGCCGCCGTGAAGGCGAACTCGCTTGATCCGAAGAAGGTTGCTGAGACGATGAAGTCGGGCATGGTCTTCAAGACCGTGATCGGCGACCTCTCCTACGACAAGAAGGGCGACATCACCCGTCCGGACTACACGATGTATGTCTGGAAGAAGCAGGGCGACAAGATCACCTATGTCGAAATGAACTAAGCTTCATTTCACGTGAAAACGGAAAGGGCGCCGCAAGGCGCCCTTTTTGTTTGTGGGATCCTCACAATGGCTAGGCTCGACGGGTGTGGGATCGCGCTCACCCAAACCGCGAGAGCGCCGGGAATGTCTCAAGCAGCCAGAAGGACAGGCTCGTAAATCCGCCGGTGATGAAACCGATGCCGGTTAGCACCAACAAGACACCCATGGCCTTCTCGATGTAAACGAGACTGGACCGAAACCGCTTCATCAGTGCGGTGAAAGGCTCAAGCGCGAAAGCGGCGAGCAGAAACGGAATGCCAAGTCCCGCTGAATAAAACGCCAACAAAGTCGCACCGCGCAGCGCCGTTTCTTCCGAGCCGGCTAGCGCCAAAATCGACGCAAGGATCGGCCCGATGCAAGGCGTCCATCCGAAGGCGAAGGCAAGCCCCATCACATAAGCGCCCCAAAGCCCAACCGGCTTTTCGACATGCAGGCGCTTCTCGCGATAGAGGAAGGCAAACCGGAACAGGCCGAGGAAATGCGCGCCCATGAGAAGAATGGCAACACCGGCGAGTTTCGACAAAATATCCAGATGCGCGCGCAACAAAAGTCCAATGGTTGAGGCAGTTGCTCCCAACGCCACAAACACTGTCGAAAAGCCGAGCACGAAAATCGCCGCCGCGAGCAGTATGTCGCGCCGCGCGCGTTTGGTACCGGACGCAGCAAAATCTTCGACGCTCTGTCCGGCAATATAGGTCAGGTAAGGCGGCACAAGCGGCAGCACGCAGGGGCTTAGGAAAGAGAGCACGCCCGCGAAAACGGCAGTGGCAGTGGAAACGTCTGTCATGGCGGGGTTGTAGCGCCGATCACACGGGGAGGCTACCGAGAAGCTGACGCAGGTGCGGCGCTCACCCACTGGACTCCCGCCCGGCCGCACTCCACTCTCCGCCGATGCAGAACTCCCTTCTCGATGTCGCGGGGCTGACGGTTGGCTCCGCCGAAGACCCCAAGATCGCAAGCGGTGTCACCGCTGTCCTGTTCAACGAACCAGCAATCGCGGCTGTCGCGACCTTGGGTGGCGCGCCCGGCACCCGCGACACCACGCTCCTCGATCTTGAGATGACCGTCGCCCATGTCGATGCCCTCGTCCTGTCGGGTGGCTCCGCCTTCGGGCTCGATGCGGCAGGTGGCGTCCAAGCCGTGCTGCGTGAACAGGGACGCGGCTTTCGGATCGGCGATGTCACTGTTCCAATCGTGCCGCAGGTGATCCTGTTCGACCTCCTGAACGGCGGCGACAAAAACTGGGGCCGCACGTCCCCCTATTTCCGCCTCGGGATGGAAGCGGCGGATCGCGCCGGTGAACAACTCCGGCTTGGAACAGCGGGCGCGGGCTATGGCGCGACTGTTGCGGGTCTCAAAGGCGGGCTTGGTACGGCATCCGCCAAAACAGCATCCGGCCATAGGGTGGCCGCCCTCGTGGCTGTTAACGCAGTCGGATCGCCATTGATCGGCGACGGCCCGCGTTTTTGGGCTGCTCCTTATGAAGTCGATGGCGAGTTTGGCGGCCTAGGCTGGCCGCCGACGATCCCACCGGACGCCTTGAGGCCCCGCCTGAAGGGCGCGGCGAGCGAGGCCGCGAACACGACCATCGGGATCATCGCCACCGATGCAGCACTCGATCCACAGCAAGCCAAACGCATCGCGCTCGCGGCGCATGACGGTTACGCCCGCGCATTGCGCCCGGCCCACACCCCGCTCGATGGCGACACGATTTTCGCCGCTGCCACCGCAGCCAAGCCTGGCGCAGTCGATGTTGCGGCGCTGACGCAACTGGCCTTGACCGCAGCCGACGTCATGGCGCGCGCCGTTGCGCGCGGCGTTTATGAGGCCACCGCCCTGCCCTTCCCCGGCGCGCTGCCAAGTTGGCAGGACAGGTTTCGTTAGCTGGGTTTAAAACCGCGTCACCGCATAAGGTTTCGGATCGGCGAAAGGCGTCTCGCCCGTCATCATCTCAGCCAAAAGGCGGCCGCAGACGGCGGCGTGCGTCAACCCGTGATGCGCATGCCCGAAATTGAACCAGAGCCCCTTATGGCGCGGTGCGGGACCGATGATGGGCAACATGTCCGGCGTGCAGGGCCGCGAGCCCATCCATGGCTTCTCATCCAAACGTTCGGCCAACGGAAACAGATTTTTCGCATGCGGCTCGGTGCGTGACAGCGGAACATTTGTCGACGGCGCATCGCGCAATGCAAACTCTGCACCTGTTGTCAGCCGCACGCCCTTGTCCATCGGCGCGAGCACATAACCATTATCCGTATCGAGCAATGTATGATGCAGCACGGCATGGCCTGCCGGCTTGTAATGCATGTGATAGCCGCGCTTCACCGCCATCGGCAGCGGATAACCGAAAGCCTCAGCGAGATCCTGCCCCCACGGCCCGAGCGCAATCACGACATCAGGTGCCGTGACTGGACCTTTCTCGGTTTGAACGGTCCAACCCTCCGGCCCTTCGCTTAGGCTGCGCGCATCGCCATGCAGAAAGACGCCACCCTTGCGGGCAAAAAGATCGGCATAGGCCTGCGACAGCGCACCGGGATCGGAGATATTCGCCGGATCCTTGTAATGGATCGCACCGATGAAACGCTCTTTCAGATCGGGCTCGCGCGCCGCAAGCGCATCCGCATCGAGCACTTCGAACGTCAGCCCATGCGCGCGCAATTCATCGACATCGTCAATCGCCTCACGAAACTTCGCGTCATTACGAAACAGTTTGATCCAGCCGAGCCGCTTCAACAGATTGTGCGCGCCCGCTTCTTTGATCAGCACCTCATGTTCGCTAAGCGAATTCTCGATCAGCGGCAGCGCCCCATCGCGTGCAATGGCATGGCGCGAGGGCGCAGAATGCCACCAATAGCGGGCCAGAAAATTTGCGACGCGCGGCAAGGCACTGAGATGGTAATAGGCTTCCGGCGTACCGTTGAGCGCATAGCGAAACAGATCGCCCACCGCGCGCGGAAAGGCATAAGGGTAAATCGAGGCGCGCTCGATGATCCCAGCATTACCGAAGCTCGTTTCTCGCCCGGGTTCGCCCCGGTCGACGAGAGTGACGGAGCGCCCTTTGGCCTGCAGGTTCAGTGCTGCGCCGAGGCCGATAATGCCGGCCCCCAAAACGATGACATCGGTCTTCATGCGGTATTCCCAACTCGTGGGCTGAGTTTAGGGCTTAGCTGCGTCTATGGCGAGGGCGGCAAAACAGGGGACGGCGGGTTTCTCCGCGTTGTTCACCCCTCCCGCCTGTGCTACCCGGGCGGCAGGAGTGCCCCGCCATGTCGCAAAAGCCTGTCCTGATCGCCCCCTCGATCCTCGCCTCGGACTTTTCACGTCTTGGCGAAGAGGTGGCCGCAATCGACAAGGCCGGTGCCGATTGGATCCATCTTGATGTGATGGACGGCCATTTCGTCCCCAACATCTCGTTTGGTCCGGACGTCATCAAAGCGATACGGCCGCATACGAAGAAGACCTTCGACGTCCATCTGATGATTGCCCCTGTCGACCCCTATCTGGAGGCCTTCGCCAAGGCCGGGGCCGACATCATCACCGTCCATGCTGAGGCAGGCCCCCATCTCCACCGCTCGCTGCAGGCGATCCGCGCGCTCGGCAAGAAAGCGGGTGTTGTCATCAACCCCGGCACGCCCGAACATGTGCTCGAACCCGTCCTTGATCGTGTGGATCTCATCTTGTTGATGAGCGTGAACCCGGGCTTTGGCGGCCAAGCCTTCATCCCCGAAGTGCTGCCCAAACTCGCCCGCGTCAAAGCCATGATCGCCCATCGCCCGATTGATCTCGAAATCGATGGCGGTGTGACCGCAGACAATGCCGAAGCGATTGTAAAGGCCGGTGCCAATGTCCTTGTGGCCGGTTCCGCGGCCTTCAAGGGCGGCCCCGCCCATTACGAACAGAACATCGCGGCCATCCGCGCCGCTGCACACTAAGCCTGAACGGAGTTCAACCATGATCCCGCGTTATAGCCGCCCCGAAATGGTGGCCATCTGGTCGCCTGAAACGCGCTTCCGGATATGGTTCGAAATCGAGGCGCATGCCTGCGACGCGCTCGCCGAGATTGGCGTGATCCCAAAGGCGTCTGCCAAAACGATTTGGGAAAAAGGCGGCAAGGCTGAATTCAACGTCGCACGCATCGACGAGATCGAACGCGAAGTGAAGCATGATGTCATCGCCTTTCTCACGCATCTCGCGGAATTTATCGGCGACGATTCCCGCTTCGTACATCAGGGCATGACATCGTCCGACGTGCTCGACACCTGCCTTAATGTGCAGTTGACGCGCGCCGCCGATCTTCTGCTCAAGGACATGGATGCGCTACTCGCCGCCATCAAACGCCGCGCACTCGAACACAAGATGACGCCCACCATCGGACGTTCGCACGCAATTCATGCTGAGCCGACGACTTTCGGCGTTAAGCTCGCTTATGCCTATGCGGAGTTCGAACGTAACCGCGAACGCCTCGTCAATGCACGCGAAGAAATCGCGACCTGCGCGATTTCCGGCGCCATCGGCACCTTCGCGAATGTCGATCCGCGCGTGGAAGAGCATGTCGCCAAAGCGATGGGCCTGAAGCCTGAACCAGTCTCGACGCAGGTTATTCCGCGTGATCGTCATGCCATGTTTTTTGCAACGCTTGGTGTGATTGCATCGTCAATCGAACGCCTTGCAACAGAAATCCGCCATTTGCAGCGCACGGAAGTTCTGGAAGCGGAAGAATTTTTCTCGGAAGGCCAAAAGGGTTCTTCCGCAATGCCGCACAAGCGTAACCCAGTGCTGACTGAAAACCTCACCGGCCTTGCCCGCATGGTGCGCGCCTATGTGACACCTGCGCTCGAAAATGTTGCTCTCTGGCACGAACGCGACATCTCGCATTCTTCCGTGGAACGCATGATTGGGCCGGACGCGACGGTGACGCTCGATTTCGCGCTCGCGCGCCTCACTCAAGTCATCGACAAGCTTTTGATCTATCCGGCGAACATGCAGAAAAATCTGGATCGCCTTGGCGGGCTCGTTCACTCGCAACGTGTTCTGCTCGCGCTGACGCAAAAAGGCGTTTCACGCGAGGACGCTTATCGCCTCGTGCAGCGCAATGCGATGCCGGTTTGGCGTGGAGAAGGCGATTTCCTCACCCTCTTGAAAAACGATCCGGATGTGAAGAAGGCGCTGACCGACACCGAGATCGAGGAAAAATTCGACCTCGGCTATCATTTCAAACATGTCGACACGATCTTCGATCGCGTTTTTGGGAAGGCGTGAACCGCTTAGTTCTTATTGCCGCTCCAAGAGCCGGGTGCCGTCGGATCACGTGACGGCCCGGGCTGGCGATAATCCGGCAGCGGGCTCGAATTGGTGCGGGTGTCAATCATGGTATTCGACGCTGGTTGAGCAGAGCCGGACATGCCGATCCCGACATAGCCAGGAACCTTTGCATCGCTCGTCGCCCCACGCGCGAAGTTTGATGATCCGCCGCTGCATCCCGCCAGAGTGAAGCCGGCCAAAACAAGTCCACTCACCACAATCGCGCGCATCGCTCCACGTCCCTTCCCGTCATAAACGACATTCCATGGCCGCCCGCAGGACCGCCAGCCGAATCCGGCAGGGCGATCCTAGCATGAAAGTGCGTGCAACAAGCCTTAGGCTGGCTTGCGAAACACCCAGAGGGTTTCGTGGTCAGGGCAGCGCTGCAAGCCATGGCTCAGCGCCAGCGCGGCAATGTCAGGCTTCGCTTTTTCGAACGCAAAGGATCCTGTGTAGAAAAGCACATGCCCACCGGGCTTAAGCTGATCGACGAGAAGTGCGGCGACTTCGAGATCGGTCAAGCCGTCATAAAGATCGTTTTGCTCGTTGCGGAATTCGCAGAGGTGGAACAGCGTGACCGCATCAAACTGCGGCAACATCCGCGCATCGAGCTGATAAATGTCGCCGAAGAAGGCTTTGTACTGGCGTCCAACCTTCGGATTGTCGATGAGTAGGCGGACATAGTGATCATATTCCTGCGGCGAGGCGGTGATGCCATAAACCGCATTGTCGAGATCAGGAGCTGCACATTCGACACCAACGAGATGGTGGCCGCCGGTACCGAAATGGAAGATCGAGCCGCCTTTGAGGCCGGTCTCGCGTACCCAACGCATGAAATGGATGTCGCAGGGGCAGACGGCCTCATCAAGTCCCCAATCGTCATTGTAGATGTTAAGCTTCATGGCTCGATATTCCCTCGCTGCGCCTAGATCACGCTTAGGGGGAATGTAGCACTTTTTTTTCCACGGTCACGATCAAGTCCGGGGAGAAGATGATTGCAGGATCGTATAGACTGCCGCGATTCAGCGTTAAGGGTCTGATCCTATGAGTTTTTTCCCCCGCCCAGCCATGGCCTCCGAGCCTTCGGCCCCGCCGCGTCGATTTTACTCGGGGCGCGATCTTGCCCGAGCCCAGACCATTGGCGACCTGCGGGCCATGGCGATGCGGCGGCTGCCCCGTTTCAGCGCCGAATATCTCGAAGGTGGTGCGGAAGAAGAAATCACCATGCGCCGCAATCGCGCGGCATTCGATGCCCATGTGTTCAAGCCGCGCGTTGTCCGCGACGTCTCCCATCGCAACCTTTCGCGGACGGTACTTGGAAAGAGACGCCCACTCCCCTTTGCTATAGGTCCCACGGGTTTCAACGGCTTGCTATGGGATCAGGGCGACCATGTCTTGGCCCGCGCCGCCGCCAAAGCGGGCATTCCGTTCAGCCAGAGCACAACCTCGAACCGCGCGGTCGAAGCATTTGGTGACATTCCGGATCTGTCGCATTGGTTCCAGCTCTATCTCTTCGGCGACGATACGATCTTCCCGCAGATCATTGCCGCAGCGGACCGCGCAAATTGTGAAGCGCTGATCGTGACAGTGGACTCGCCCGTGCTTGGCAACCGCGAATGGGACCGCCGCAATTATCGTTTGGGTCTTGATCTGTCATGGTCTTCGAAATTCAACATGCTGATGCATCCGGGCTGGATGGCACGCATACTCAAAAACGGATGTCCGCCCTTCCCTAATCTGGAACCATTCATCCCCGAAGCGGATCGCAATCTTTTTGGCGTCGCACGCTGGTGCGCGAAGCATCATCGCTCCGCCATCAGCTGGCAAAACATCGAGACCATTCGCAGTCTCTGGCCACGCAAACTCATCATCAAGGGCGTGCAGCACGAAGACGATTTGAAGATGTGCATCGACGCGGGCGCGGATGGTGTCGTACTCTCAAACCATGGCGGTCGGCAGCTCGATCGTGCCGTGTCACCTGTTGAGTTAATCGCGCCTGCCCGTGCCGCCGCTGGGCCTGACTTCACAATCCTCGTCGATTCAGGCTTCCGTAGGGGCACCGAAATTGTCCAAGCGCTCGCGCTCGGGGCCGATGCCGTTTTGCTTGGCCGTGCCACGCTGTATGGCCTCGCTGCAGGCGGGGAAGCGGGTGCTACCCGCGCCATCGATATCCTCGCCGCCGAGGTCGACCGCACAATCGGCATGCTCGGGCTTACACACGTCGATGAACTCGACCACCACGTTTTCGCATAACTGCATCGGCTTGAACTGGTCGACAGGAAAGCCCGTGCTTGGCATGGTGCCGCCATACCTCGCCACCAAGAGCGAGCCAGATACAGGGCAGGACTAGGATGACCAAGGCAGGACATAACATCTCTCTGGCCGACCGCGCCTTCAACATTCGGCGCCACGCGCTGAAAATGGGCGAGGTGCAAGGGCAGGGTTATATCGCGCAAGCGCTCGGCGTCGCCGACGTGCTCGCGGTCTCGTACTTTCACGCGATGACTTATCGGCCCGACGATCCCGAATGGGAGGAGCGCGACCGTTTCCTGTTGTCCATCGGCCATTATGCGATAGCGCTTTACGCCGCACTGATCGAGGCCGGCATCATTCCCGAGGATGAATACATTACTTATGGCGGCGACGATTCACGCCTGCCCATGTCCGGCATGGCCGCTTATACGCCCGGCATGGAAATCACCGGCGGTTCGCTCGGACAAGGTCTGCCGATTGCCATCGGCGTGGCATTGGCCTTGAAGCGCAAGAAATCGCAATCGCGCGTCTATTGCCTCTTCTCCGACGGCGAAATCGACGAAGGCTCGGTGTGGGAAGCCGCGATGTCGGCAGGGTCCTACGGCCTCGATAATCTGATCGCGATTGTCGACGTCAACAACATGCAGGCCGATGGCCCCTCAAAAAGCATTCTCAATTTCGAACCGCTCGTGCCGAAATTCGAAGCCTTCAACTGGCATACGCAAAGGGTGGACGGCAACGATATCGACGCGCTTGTGAAAGCCTTCGATGTCGCCAAGAATGCCACCGACGAAAAACCGCGCATCATCATCTGCGACACGAAAATGGCGAAAGGCGTCGACTTTCTCGAAGCGCGCGAACGCAACCATTTCTTGCGCGTCGAAGCGGATGAATGGGCCAAGGCACTCGAAGTTCTGGAAGCCGGGAGGCGCGCATGAAACGGAATAAATATCAGCGCCCCGTGATCGATCTCGGCGCAGAGCGTCTGAAAACATCAGCGATGATCGCCTCGATTGCAGGTGCGGATCAACGCACCAAGCCTGCCCCCTTTGGTCATGCGCTTATCGAAGTTGCGAAGAACCGTCCCGACATTGTCGGCCTCACGGCCGATCTCGCGAAATACACGGACCTCCATGTATTCCGCGATGCCTATCCCGATCGCTTCTACCAGATGGGAATGGCCGAACAGCTTTTGATGGCGACGGCCGCAGGCATGGCGCGCGAAGGCTTCACGCCTTTTGCGACGACCTATGCTGTGTTTGCGGCGCGTCGCGCCTATGATTTCATCTGCCTCGCCATTGCTGAGGAAGAATTGAACGTCAAAATCGTCTGCGCCCTCCCCGGCCTGACAACCGGTTACGGCCCGAGCCACCAGGCAACCGAAGACGTCGCGATCTTTCGCGGTTTGCCGAATATGACCATTATCGATCCGTGCGATGCGCATGAAATCGAGCAAGCAGTTCCGGCCATCGCCGCTCACAAGGGCCCCGTCTATATGCGGCTCCTGCGCGGTAATGTTCCGCTGATCTTGGACGAATACGGCTACACATTCGAACTCGGCAAAGCGAAGATCATTCGCGATGGCGGGGATGTGCTGATCATCTCGTCCGGCTTCATGACCATGCGGGCACTCGAAACGGCCAAAGCATTGGAGAAGGACCGAATCAAAGCAGCGGTTCTTCATGTGCCGACGATCAAGCCGCTGGATGTGGAAACGATCCGGCGCGAAGCAGCCAAGACGGGACGCCTCGTTGTTGTCGCGGAAAATCATACCATCGTCGGCGGTCTGGGTGAGGCGGTTGCGGCCGATCTCTTGCGCAATGGCATCACACCCAATTTCCATCAGATCGCTTTGCCAGATGAATTCCTCGATGCCGGAGCGCTGCCAACGTTGCACGACCGTTACGGCATCTCGACTGAAGCCATGACAAAAAGGGTGAAACAATGGCTCTCGCGGTAAGCGGTAACTCCGTTATTGGATTTGTAGGCTTAGGCTCTATGGGCTTGCCTATGGCTAAGAACCTGGTTGCTAAAGGCTTCACGGTGCGCGGTGCGGATTTGCGCGCCGAGGCGGTGAAGGAATTGGCAGATGCTGGCGGTGTGGCCGCAACTTCTCCCGCCGATGCCGCACTGAAGGCCGATGTGCTGGTGCTGATGGTGGTGAACGCCGAACAAGCAGAGACCGTTCTCTTCACCATGGGCGCGCTCGACGCAATGATGAAAGATGGCACGGTTATTCTGATGGCGACCTGCGCACCCGGCGCCGTCGAAGCGCTCGCCAAACGCGTCGAGGCCACAGGGCGTACATTCGTCGATGCACCCGTGTCCGGCGGCGTTGTGGGCGCCAAAGCCGGAACTCTGACGATTATGTGTTCAGCACCGAATGCCGTGTTCAACCATGTGAAGCCAGTGCTCGACATTTTTGGCGACAAGCTCTTCCATGTCGGCGAAAAGCCCGGCCAAGGTGCCATGGTGAAAACCGTCAATCAGCTTTTGTGCGGCGTCCACATTGCTGCCATGGCGGAAGCCTTCTCGCTCGCAGAAAAAGCCGGCATCGATCTAAAGACTGTTCTTGAGATCGTATCGAACTCTGCAGCCTCAAGCTGGATGATCCGCGACCGCGGACCACGCATGGTGGAAGAACCTGGACTTGTCACGAGTGCCGTCGATATCTTCGTCAAGGACATTGGTATTGTGATGCAGGCCGGGACTTCAATGAAAGCGGCACTCCCGATCGCAGCCGCCGCGCACCAAATGTTCCTAGCCACTTCCGGACAAGGCAAAGGCACGCTCGATGATAGCCAAGTGATCGCGGCTTATCGCAAAGTGAGCGGAAAATAAGGCAACCCACCGCGGCCAATTGCCCATTTGAAACAATCTGGCCCGCGCACCACATCGCGTGGAGCGGGCCGGGCCCCTCTGTCGGTCATCGCCGTCATGTCGGACCGCATCAAACGATGGAGGACCGCATGAATACCGCCACCGGAATGCTTTGCCCGACCTGTCGCGTTGGCCTTGTGATGAGTGAGCGCCAAGGCGTCGAGATCGACTATTGCCCGCAATGCCGCGGCGTCTGGCTTGACCGCGGCGAACTCGACAAGATCATCGAGCGAAATGCCCGTGAAGAAGCGCCACGCGCAGCACCCCAACCGCAACAGCCTGTGCATCCCGTGCATCACGCTCCGCCACCGCCTTCATATGGGTACGATCAGGGGTACGGGCATAAGCCGTATAAGAAGCGCAAATCGTTTCTCGAGGAGTTATTCGACTGAAGTCGAACGATAAACACGAGGGCAGCATGTAGAATGCCGCCCTCGTCACATCTCATTTCTGGACAAATTGCCGCACAAGCTTAGGCGGTATCGGCAAGCAAAATCGTCAACGCGGCCAACTTCTGTTGATTTTAAATGTATTTTTACATCCTGCCACATTGACGCAGGCGATCGATGATTTTCACTAAAAGTACATGTGTTTTTTAAACCCTTTACGCGGGTGAAAGTTTTTTTATTCCTGCATCTTCGGCGGTCCGCAAAACGAGGCTGCCTGAGGGCTCAAACCGAGGGGAATACAATGTCGATGGCGACGAATACCGAAGCCGCCCGAGCGCGGCCAATGACACGCGAAGAGAAGCGCGTGATCATGGCCTCGTCAGCAGGCACGATTTTCGAATGGTATGACTTTTATCTTTACGGCTCGCTCGCTGCGATCATTGGCGCGCAATTCTTTTCATCCTTCCCAGAAGCAACGCGTAACGTCTTCGCGCTTCTCGCCTTCGCGGCGGGCTTCTTGGTGCGCCCCTTCGGCGCGCTGTTCTTCGGACGCCTCGGCGATCTCGTGGGACGCAAATACACCTTCTTGATGACTATTCTCATCATGGGTGCATCGACCTTCGTTGTCGGCCTGCTGCCCACTTACGACCAGATTGGCTGGCTCGCGCCGGTGATCCTGATCGTGCTGCGTATGTTGCAGGGCCTCGCGCTCGGCGGCGAATATGGCGGCGCCGTTGTATACGTTGCTGAACATGCTCCGCCCGGACGTCGTGGTTATTTCACCAGCTGGATTCAGACCACTGCTACGCTTGGCCTGTTGCTTTCGCTGATGGTGATCCTCGGCGTGCGCTCCTATGTCGGCGAGGCTGAATTCGCGAAGTGGGGTTGGCGCATTCCGTTCCTTCTGTCGATCTTCCTGCTCGGCATCTCCGTCTGGATTCGCTTGCAGATGGAAGAAAGCCCGGCCTTCAAGAAGATGAAGGAAGAAGGCACGCAATCAAAGGCACCGCTGTCAGAAGCCTTCGGCCAGTGGAAGAACGCCAAGTTTGCACTGATTGCGTTGTTCGGCCTCGTCGCCGGTCAGGCTGTCGTCTGGTACACGGGTCAGTTCTACGCGCTGTTCTTCCTCCAGAGCATTCTGCGCGTCGACATGTTCACAGCCAACGTGTTGATCGCATGGTCGCTCATCATCGGCACTGTGGGCTTCATCGTGTTCGGCTCGTTGTCTGATCGCATCGGCCGCAAGCCGATCATCATGGCAGGCTGCGTGCTCGCCGCGATCACCTACTTCCCGGTGTTCAAGCTTCTGTCCGAGACGGCAAACCCGATGCTCGCCAAGGCGCAGGAAACCGTGAAGGTTACAGTGCTCGTGGACAAGGATCAGTGCTCGTTCCAGTTCAACCCGACAGGAACTGCAAAGTTCACCAGCTCGTGCGACATCACCAAGGCGTTACTTGCGCGTAGCTCAGTGAACTACACCGTGCAAGAAGGCCCGAAGGGTCAGCCCGCGACAGTGAAGGTCGGCGATAAGGAAATCGCAGGCTATGATGCTTCGAAGCTTACGGGCGATGCTGCAAAGACCGTTCCAGCAGCCTTCACGAAAGCGGTGAACGACGCACTTGGAGCAGCTGGTTATCCAGTGGCTGGCGTCGCGAATCCGACCATTGTGAAGATGTCCGGCTTCTTCGACATCTTCCGCGGTCAAACCTTCACGCTGGTCTTGATCCTGACCTATCTCGTCGTTCTCGTGACGATGGTTTACGGCCCGATCGCGGCGGCGCTCGTCGAACTCTTCCCGACGCGCATTCGCTACACCGGCATGTCATTGCCCTATCACATCGGCAATGGTTGGTTCGGTGGCCTGATGCCGGCGACATCCTTCGCGATGATCGCACAGACCGGAGATATTTATTACGGCCTGTGGTATCCGATCGTGATCGCGCTCGGCACCTTCGTGATCGGCATGATCTTCGTGCCCGAGAACAACAACAAGGACATCTTCGCCGACGATTCCAAGCCGCAAAAGGCTTAATGGCGAAGGTCTGAAATGAAGAAACCCGCCGGAGCGATCCGGCGGGTTTTTTTATGCTCATTCATCCGTACTCTGAAGAGAAACGCGACAGCGTTTCGCGTTAAACTTATCCACGCCCCACGAGCGGCATTTTTGTTGCCATGATAGTCACGAATTGCACATTCGACTCGAGCGGCAAATCGGCCATGAACGCAACCTGCTGGCCGACATGATCGACGTCCATACGCGGCTCGACCATAATCTGACCGTTCGGTTGCATTTGCCCGTTTTTGGCGCCGGGATCTGTCATCGGCGTCACGGCATTGCCAATGTCAACTTGTCCGCAGGCAATGTTATGCGCGCGGCCATCGAGCGAGATCGTTTTGGTCAAACCGGTCACAGCATGCTTGGACGCCGTATAGGCAACTGAGCCAGGACGGGGCGCGTGCGCGGAAATGGAGCCATTATTGATGATGCGGCCACCCTGCGGCGTCTGATCGCGCATCAGGCGATAGGCGCCATTGGCGACAATAAACATTGCGTCAAGATTGACCGCGACCGTGCTGCGCCACATGTCCCAGGTGAAATCACCGAAATTCGTCGCGGGATTGCCAGCACCGGCATTGTTGAAGAGGCAATCCAAACGGCCGAATTCCTTCTTCACTGTCGCAAAAAGATGATCGACTTGCTCGGGGACCGTCACATCGGTCGGCACACAGATGACGCGGGCCTTCTTGCACATCGCTGCGGTCTCTTCGAGCGCATCCTTGCGTCGACCGACCAAAGCCAGCGACCAGCCGGCTGCGTTCAGCGCCTTAGCTACTGCACGGCCCACACCACTCCCCGCCCCTGTAATGACGGCAATTTTTTCACTCATTGTCTAGTTTCCTTGAATGCGAAGTCGTTAGTGAATGAGCAGACCGCCATTCACGTCGATGGTCGTTCCCGTCAGATAAGACGAGAGATCGGAGGCGAGGAACAAAAAGGCGTTCGCCACATCCTGCGCGCGGCCTAAGCGGCCGAGCGGAATTTCTGCGGCAATTGCCGCCTTGCGTTCTTCCGTCAACTTCCCCGCGATGATGTCAGTCTGGATAAGGCCGGGCGCGACGCAATTCACGCGAATATTATCGGGCCCGAGATCGCGCGCCATCGCGCGCGCCAAGCCAAGCACGCCCGCCTTTGCAGCCGAATAATGCGCGCCGCCAAGAATGCCGCCACCGCGCTGCGCCGAGACAGAGGACATACAAGCAATCGAACCCGATTTCTGCACCTTCATCTGGGGAATGACGGCCTGCGACAGGAACAGAACGCCCTTGAGATTCACATCCTGAATCCGGTTCCAATCGGCTTCCGTGATCTCCCAGACCTTTACGGGTTGGGTCACGCCTGCATTGTTCACCAGCGCATCGATCCGGCCAAAAGCGTTGATGACGGTTTGGACCGCATCTTCACATGATTGGCGATTGGTCACGTCGCAGACGAGGCCGAGATGATCGGGGCCGAGTTCAGCCGCAGCGTTTTTGGCTGCCTCACCATTGATATCGAGAATGGCGACACGCGCGCCCTGTGCAGCCATAGCTTTGGCCGTGGCAAAGCCGATCCCATTCGCACCTGCCGCACCGGAAATGATGGCCGTTTGCCCCTTCATCAGCATCGGTGTCTCCCTTGACCGTTCTTGTTGCCGGGGGACTTTAAGCGATGCCGTAGGAAACGAAAGACCCGAAAATGGGATGTCAGCCAGCCCTGACGTCCCGACGCTTTTCAGGCTTTCTCGCTCACCTCCAGCCTTGGACCGTGGCGGCCAAGCCCCAAGGGCGTGGTTCAGACTGCTTTCACACCGTCAATTGCGCAACTGGACCTCGGCGCGGGTCAATTGCGTGGCGATATCTTGAAGCGCGTTCTGTAGAGGCATGAAGGGATCAAGTTTGCAATTCTGTGACGTCGCTTCTGTGATGTAGCCGGACGCATTCGCCTGCAAGGAGCGAATCTCGGTAATCATGGCGCGCAGATTATCGATGCCGCGATCGCTATTCGAATAATCCGGCTGAAACGCATATTTATTGAACGCTTCGATGAAGGCATTCCATGTTTTAGCGGCTCTGTCAGTCGCGCCCTGAGTTTGATTGAGGAGCGCACTGCAGCTTTGCGCTGCCTCCGCCGATGGCATTGCCACCAGCGAACAGACCATGATCATGCCGAGCCAAAGCGCACGCGCCAGTTTCATCGTAATGCCTCCAGAATTGTCCGAAACCTTAGCAGGCACGGCAAGGGCCTGACAATCATCCCGACCTGACCGTCAAACTCGGGCGGAAAAACGGTTGTATGCATCGATCCGCAAACGGTGCAGATCGGCCGGGCGGCCATAGATGTCCGTCTCAAGCCAAGCAATTTCGGCGTCGAGGCGCTCTTCGGGTACATCAATAAACCAAGCGCGCGAGGCGCCTATGCCCTCGCCGTTCCAACGGTATCCGCGCGCCCGCAAACGATCCTTCATGTCGAAAGGGGCCTGCGTCGCGAAAAGCCGGACGTCTTTCCGCCGCGCCTGTTCCAGCAGACAGGCGAAAGCGTTACGCCCGCTTTGCGGAAGTGTCTGTGTCAACAGAGCGACCGCCGCATGGCAGTCATTGAGTGCACGATGGCGATCATAAAAAAAGCCGGCTCCGGCGACGAGATAAGCTAGGCGTGTTCCCTCAAAGCCTTCGCTTTTCCAATCGATCTGACTTTGCGTGCAACCCCACGGCTTATGCATAAAAGCATCACAAAAACGCTCAAGAAATTTGCGATCAAACCCCGCATTATGGGCAAGAATGAGATCACTCTCTTCAACGAGACGAGCCACCGCATCCCTGTCGATACGATGTCCCGCCACCATGCTCGCATCGATTCCCGTTAACTTCGTGATCTCGTCCGTGATCGGAACGGAAGGCTCCTGAAAACCATGATACGCCTCGGCAATGCCGAAGATGTGTCCGTCCGCGTCATAGGAGAAGCACACCATCGCAAGCTCGATGATTTCATCGCACACGGAATCAAGCCCAGTCGTCTCGACATCGACGAAAAGCGCCGTTCGGTAAACTGCCCCGTTCACCGGAACCGGACCAGAGGCAGGCTCAAGCTTGCGCAACACGCGATAGCGTCCCGTCGCCTCGAGCGCCGCCACCATCGCTTCCTCGTCCAACGCCACACGCGACTCCTCAAACACACACGGCAGGACCATGCGTGAGTCGTTCCGCTTCGGCAAAAGCCAGCCACGCCTAGCCGCCCCCAAGCCGCCATGGCTGGCTGCCCCATTTCTCGCCTTGATGAGCTAACAAAACTCATTTTGGGTCGTTGTCTGCTTTTGTCCAAAGCGATCCTTTGGCCTGTGGATGACAGCCCCTGTTAAGCCATCAAACTAAGCCACTGACGATTCCCCAGCATGAACGAGAGACCCGGTGGAAGAAGTTTTTAATCTCCGCGCCCTGATTTTTGGTTCTATGACGATGCTGGTCTGCCTGATCGTTCAGGCGAGTGGCGCGCATATCGTGACCCTCAAACTCAAACCGATCATTGGCCGGTACGAGAACGCGCATCAGCATTACTTGGCTCAACTCGTGTTTCTAGCGAGTGCACTCATCCTGCTTGCCTTCCACCTGCTGCAAATCTACATCTGGGGTATGGCCCTTGTCTGGTCCGGCGCGGAGAGCAATCCCCATCGAGCCATGGTCTTCGCCGGGAGCACCTACACCACAGTGGGCTTTGCTAACGATCAACTGCCCTTTGGATGGCAGCTTGCACCGATCATCATGGCCACATCCGGCCTCTTCTCTTTTGGTTGGAGCACATCGGTGATGTTCCTCCTCGCTCAGACGCTGTACCCCTCCCAGCGCTGATTTCTCAAATCTTTGTTTTACGAGCAGGATCATGACCGACACGAACCAACAAGCCCTTGGCACAACGACGATCGCCAAACATCTCGTCAAACGGTTTAACGAACTCGGCGTTCAGGAAGGCTTTGGCATCGTCGGCGATTTTGCGCTCCGTTTCTTCGGGCGTCTGCACGATGAGAATTTTCCCATTCGCGTTACCGCCGATGAGCAGGGTGCGGCATTTGCCGCTGATGCGTTTGCGCGCTTACGCGGCTTCGGCGTTTGCGCCGTGACCTTTGGCGTCGGTGGGTTGAAAATTACCAATGCAACGGCAGGTGCATGGGCCGAGCAGGTGCCGCTCCTCGTATTGAGCGGCGCGCCGGGCCTGCAAGAGCGACAGGGCGATCCGCTACTGCATCATCGAGTCAAGCATTTCAAAACGCAGATGGACGTCTTTCAAGATCTGACGATTGCGCAAGCCGCGCTCGAAAATCCCGCCACTGCGGCAGCCGAGATCGATCGTGTGATCGAGTCCATCTTGGCCAAGCAACGCCCAGGTTACATCGAAATTCCGCGCGATCTTGTCGATGTCCCGATTGCCGCGAACAACCGCCCGCTAGTGCGCCACACTGGCGAGACTGATCCGGCACGACTCAAAGCGGCGGTTGAAGCAACGCTCGAAGCAATGGCTCACGCACAGAGCATCGTTGCCGTCGCCGGCGAACAGGCTATGCGGCGCGGTGACATCGACGATTTCCAACAGTTTGTCGAACGTCTCAGCATCCCATTCGCCACTGGAAGCCTATCGAAAGGCGCAATATCTGAGCGACACCCTCTCGCACTCGGCGTTTACATGGGCGCAGTGAGCCCCGCGCCGGTTGTACGCATGGTTGAGGATGCCGATCTCATTCTCGCCTTTGGCGTGATGTATTCGGACATCACGATGGGTGCGTTCACCGCCAATCTCCGCCGCGAGCGCATCATCGAATGCCGCGACGATGAAGTGAATGTCGGTCTCATGACGTTCCGCAATGTGCCGCTGCACGCCTTCCTTCCGGCGCTTGTTGAAGCGGCTGCCGAACGCTTCCCGCCCAACATCGTCAACCCGGTTTATTCCAAGCCACATTTCTCGCCCAAGCCGAATACGCCTCTGAGCGTCGACCGCGTTATCGCATGCGTCTCGGCCCATCTGGATGAGCGCCATCTCGTGGCCGTCGATCCCGGCGAATGTCTGTTCGCATCCGTCGATCTCAACGTGCCCGGTGTAACGCTCTCAAGCGCCTATTATGCGACGATGGGTTATGCCGTACCGGCAGCGCTCGGCATGGGACGCGCCGATCCCGACAAGCGGCCCGTGGTCCTCGTCGGCGACGGCGCCTTTCTGATGACCGGGCTTGAGGCACAAAGCGCCGCTTTCCATGGTGTCCACCCTGTCATCCTTGTACTCGACAATGACGGCTACGGCACGCAACGCCCAATGCTCGACGGATCATTCAACAACATCGCCACCTTGCGCGCTGAGGAACTGCCAAAGGCGTTTGGCTGCGGCAAGGGGCTGCTTTGCGATACGGAAGAGCAACTCGATAAAGCCCTCTCGCAGGCGATGGCCGATGACGATCTCTACCTCATCCGCGCGCGTGTTCCCAAAGGGCAGATCAGCGGAGCGCTCAAGCGGCTGACCGACAGTTTGAAGGCGAAGGTCTAATACCCCAACCTCCTTCAACTAAACAAAGCCGGAGACAGTCCGTTTTACCCACGAATGAAGGCGCCCGCCCACGAATTGGGTCCCACTACACTCAAATGGACGCGCTTCATGCCGCATCCCTTGGCGATCAAATATGGAACCGGCGATCCCAAGATATGGGGTGGGGAGAAACGCGCCAAAGCGCGCGATGAACTGCACGCCGTACTGGGCGCTGGGCGCGATGGTAAAAAGCGAATCACCAGTGAAGATCGCATAGAATTAATGCGAATCTGGCTTGCAGTCATTGCAGCAGATCACACCACCGACAAAGAAGGCCCCGCAACTGCCGAAAAGTCGAAGGTCAGTTCGAAGCCGCGATTCCGTCTCGCCTTCCCGAAAATTCGCAGCCTATCCTTCATTGTTAACGTGATGAAGACGATGACGCTGGCTGATTTTGCTTTCATCATTTTTTTGGGTGGCATTACAGTCTCAGTCTTTGCCCTCGGCTATCAAGCTGTACGCGAAGTGTTGCGCATCGAAGAAGTCAAGAAAGAAGCGGAAGAAGTAGGGCAATGGTTTAAGGCAACAGCCGACCAGCGCAAAAATTCTGACTTCAAACCGGAGGCCTGCCAAAAGAGCGATGGCCATTTCTGGAAGGATTGCGTCGCTGCGCTGACCGCCGAAGGTGGACCGCTCCATAACAAGAGCAACCCATTTCAAGCAAATCGAAAGCTGATCAGCAAGAAATGCGGCCAACACGATACAGATACGATCGGCACCATTATCATTGACAAGGGCGCAATCCCCGCTGGCAGTTCAAGTTACAGCTATACCGCGTTCGATGGCACTGAAGCCATGAATAAAGATCTGATATTACGTATTATGGTATGCGGGCGCGGCTTTCATCTGATCAAAGTTCAGAATGAGCTGAGTTGGTGAGGACCGTATGAGCACCACCACAGCCAACCCAGCACCCCTCCCATTGCGAGCGAAGGTCTATCACTTTCTCTTCGATCCGCATAGTAAGGGAACCTACGCTCAGCATGTCAATAATTGGCTCGCTGCGCTCATCGTGGCGAATGTAGCAGCCATGCTGTTTGAGATCGTTCCAGCGGTCTACGAACCCAACAAGCGCTGGTTCCATCTGTTTGATGTCTTCTCAATTGTCATCTTCACGATCGAATATTGTGTCCGTCTCTATGTCGCACCCGAAGATCCAGAATTTTCGAAAGAGCGATATCCACGTCTGAAATATGCTTTGAGCCTGTATGCGCTCATCGATCTTTTAGCGATCCTGCCTTTCTATCTCAGTGCATTTATCCATATTGATCTACGCATTCTGCGCCTATTGCGTCTTTTGCGACTGCTGAAGCTATTTCGTGTTTTGGTGCCTGCACTACACGAATTCATTGAGGCCAATCGTGGCCGCACTTTCCGTCAAAAAATTTATGCACTTGTCTTCCCGTCGCCCTATGGCGGAAAGCTACACGAATACTATGATATGTTCATTGTCTTCTGGGTGCTGATCTCAGTCTTGGCAGTCATTCTTGAATCGGTCGATTCAATCTACTACAGTCTCGCCGTAGAATTCGTTGTTCTGGATACGCTAGCCGTTCTTGTTTTCGGCTTTGAATATGCATTTCGTATCTATTCCTGTGTTGAGGATCCTCGCTACAAGCACTGGTTCGCTGGACGTTTCCGTTATGCGCGCTCGCCGGGCGCAATCATTGACCTTCTTGCGATCATTCCCTTCTTTCTTGAAGTCTTCTTGCATCATCTCGTTGATCTGCGGTTCTTGCGCGCCTTCCGCCTCATGCGGCTTTTCAAGCTGACGCGCTACACCGGCTCTGCGGGAACGCTTTTCACAGTTGTTCGCCGCGAGTTACCCACGATAGGCACGTCCGCATTCATTATGATGCTGCTTGTCGTATTCGCCGCGAGCTTCGGCTATTTGCTCGAACATGAAGCGCAACCGGAAAAATTTGAAAACATTCCGACCGCCATTTACTGGGCAGTAATCACGTTAGCCAGCGTCGGCTATGGCGATATATCGCCAATCACGCCGATGGGTCGGATCATGACTGTCGTGATGGCGCTATTGGGAATTGGTATATTTGCTATTCCCGCCTCGATATTGTCTTCGGGCTTCATGCACGAACTGCAATCCCAGCGCCAGCATCTCGAAAATGAATTGTTTGGGATGCTAGAAGATGGCGTCCTCAGTCCCGAAGAACGAGAAAAGGTCGAGGCCCTTGGTAAGAAATTGAACATTTCACCAGAGCAACTCGATACGTTGATTGAAAAGGCCAAGCGCGAGAGCAAGGACCGAAACACCAAAGAGCATTTTGTGCCGCCCGAATTTCTCTCAGCCAACCCGCTAGTTGCAAAAGCGCATTTCCAAATTCTTGCCGAGCAAATGAAATTACTGGCCCAGCATTCAGATATGGCGGAGGTCGACCGCCTCGTGCGTGGCGCAGTCGATTTCGACGAACACCACCACTCGCTCTGGAATGCGGTTAAACGCCTAGATCTGAGGCTCCCAAAGGAAGCTCAAAACGACGGCAAGAATTAAAGCAAGAGCGATGACGATAGCCATGATCGCATACGCGATTTCGCGCCGCATCCCTTCGGCCGAAAGTGGCTGATCCGGTTCATCCTGGAGACGGCGACGCCTGCCATTGCTGGAGAGTGCGCTCGAGATCAGGTTGAGGATGACAACAGGTTTCATTGGGAAAGTTTACACCAGTTGAACCGCCGCAAGCTATTGCGCCTTAGATGCGCATACATTGCATTATTGCAAATTATACAATGTTTTTATCATATTGATTTGCGTCTACGAAAACTCTAGCCACGGGCATCTGATTCAAACAACGGAGCCCCTATGACTGATAATCGTTTCGCGCCCTATGGTGTCCTGGCCTTGCGCATCGCACTCGGCGTGATGTTCATCGCCCATGCTTACCTGAAACTCGCCGTCTTCACCGTTCCCGGCTTCGAAGGCTTCCTCAGCAAGATTGGACTGCCTGCTTTCCTCGCATGGCCGATTATTCTGGCAGAGTTGCTGGGTGGTATCGCGATCCTTGTCGGCTTTTACGGGCGCGCCGTGTCCATTGCCCTCCTCCCGATCCTGCTCGGCGCTGTGATGGTTCACGCGCCAAATGGCTGGCTTTTCAGCGCGCCGAATGGCGGCTGGGAATATCCTGCCTTCATGGCCCTCACCGGCCTCGCCTATACGATGATCGGCGATGGCGCCTTTGCGCTCAAGCGCACGGAGCTGCCCGTGTTCAATCGGACGCAAAGCGCTGCCCACAGCGAAGCTTGATCTCAGGACTCGCGTGAAAGGTGCCCCGCTCCAAGGCGGGGCACTTTCCAATGCAAGAACCCAAGGCCGAGAAGGGCCAGCGCGGTCAGACCGGCGGCCGCCTGAAACGTAACCGCCGGGCCAAAAAGCTCCCACAAGCCCCCAGCGAGCAAGCTCGCAGCAAAGAGGGCAGCCCCGCTTACAAGATGGAAGATACCAAAAGCCGTTCCCCGCAATTCCTCTGGTGCCGTATCAGCAACAAGGGTGACCAGAAGACCTTGGGTAAGGCCGAGATGAAGACCCCACAAAGCGATCCCTACAAACACCGCCACAAGTCCTGACGAGGCCGCCAGCACAAGATCGGCAATAATCAAAATAACAAAGCCCAGCGACAACAATTGCAACCGATTAACCCGATCCGACAGAACACCTGCCGGATAGGCAGCCAACGCATAAACGACATTCATTGCAACAAGCACAGCAGGCGCTAGGACCAACGGCAACCCGCTCTCCTGCGCTTTCAAAATGAGAAAAGCTTCGCTGAAGCGCGCAAGTGTAAATACGGCAGAAACCAACACAACAAGCCAGTAAACCGATGAAAGTTTTTTCAACTCCGAACGTTGCAATGGAAAATGAATACCTATTGCCGGCTGCACCCGCTGCGGTTCACGAACGAATAAGAAAAGAACAGCAACCGACAAAAAGGCCGGGATAACGGCAAGCCAGAACACAATTGCGAAGTTATTGGCACTCCACCACATCAGCGCAATCGCAAGCAAAGGGCCAATGAAGGCGCCAATTGTGTCGAGCGATTGGCGTAGACCAAAACTGGCACCACGCAAACCCGGTGGAGCAAGATCTGCAATCAAGGCATCACGCGGCGCACCGCGAATACCCTTCCCAATCCTATCGATAAAACGCGCCGCAAATATCGCGCCGACAGATTCGGCGAGTGGGAACACGGGCTTGGTGATTGCTGCAAGGCCATAGCCGAGGATCGTCAACGCTTTGCGCTTTCCAAGCCAGTCCGACACGGCTCCGGAGAACACCTTGACAATGGATGCTGTTGCCTCAGCAACCCCTTCGATCAAGCCGACTACGGCCATCGAGACGCCAAGAGCTGAAACAAGATAGACAGGCAACAATGAATGGATCATTTCTGACGAAACATCCATCAACATAGAGACGCAACCCAGCGCCCAGATACTCGGTGGAAGTTGCCTATAGCGTTTGGAGTGTGCGTCTTCCGCCTGATGCTGCAACATTCATCTCACACGATTGAACTAGGAGCGGTTTGAAAACTCTGTGTTGGCCGGTCGAGAACACGTCGGCCCATTAAACTCGCCACAAGATCGACCAGAAGTAAGGCAGTGCGTCCGCGCTCGTCGAGAAACGGGTTGAGCTCGACCAAATCAAGACTGCCAACAAGACCACTGTCGCACAATATTTCCATAATCAAATGCGCTTCTCGAAACGTCGCCCCGCCGGGCACCGTCGTTCCCACACCAGGGGCGATATTCGGATCGAGGAAATCAACGTCAAGACTGACATGGAGACGTCCGCCTGCATCCGCTACACGGCGCAAGAATTGGTCGAGCAATGCCGCAACGCCATGCTCATCAATGGCACGCATATCGTGGATCGTCATACCGGTTTCGCGCAACGCTGTGCGCTCAGCCGGATCGACGCTGCGAATGCCCATCATGCAGACATGGTTAGGATCGACTGGGTATGTGACTTGAGGAAAATAGGGCGTGAAGCCGGGACGACCCATGGCATAAGCCATCGGTACACCATGAAGGTGACCGCTCGTCGTAGTTTCAAGCGTATGAAAATCAGGGTGCGAGTCGAGCCACAACACGAAAAGCGGCTTACCCTCTTCCGCCGCGCGGCGGCTGATGCCGGTGATCGACCCAGCGGAGACGGCATGATCGCCACCCATAAAGATCGGCATGCCATGCGCAGAGGCACGAAAGGCCGCGTCTTCAATCGCCACCGTCCAAGCGGCGATCGCCGACAGGTTCTTGATCGCCGAATTGGGATGCACACAATCAGTTGCAATGTTCGGTACAAGATTGCCCCAATCCTCAACCCGAAAGCCCAATCCTTCCAGAGCCTGCGCAAGACCTGCCGTTCGAAACGCACTCGGCCCCATGTCGCAGCCAAGACGGCCAGCGCCTTCCTGCACTGGAGCGCCGACCAGAATGCAAGTTGCAGGATGTTTCATCGATATCACTCTCTAATGCGGCATGAATGCAGTAGATTGAGAACTGTAATCTCACAAAATCTATCGGTAATTGCAAAGTCGCCTCTTACACGCGCGCGCGCTGAGGTCGCACATAGGCATAGATGCCAAGAAACAACCTAAGCTGCACCTTGGGCCAGTAATCAAGAAAAACGCGACATTCGCTACGGGACGATTTTACGACCGTCCACCATCAACCGAAACGATTTGTCCAGAAATCCAACCTGCCTCGGGGGCTGTCAGCATCAGCGCGGCATAAGCGATATCAGAGGGCGTACCGAGACGCTTTGTATGAACTGAGTCAATCAACCGCTTCTGGCCATCGGCACCATAGCTTTCCCATTGCTTCTGTGTCGTGGGATTGGAGAGGACAAACCCTGGCGCCACAGCGTTCGACGTGATCCCGAACGGCCCATATTCCCACGACAATTGTTTGGCTAACCCAACCAGCGCGTGCTTTGCCGCCGTGTAGGCCTGAATGCCGGTCAGGCTAGGGCGTAGACCTGCACCCGACGCAATAAACAGAAGACGTCCGAAGCACCGCGGCTTCATCTTCGGCGCGGCCGCCTGCGAAAGGAAAAAAGCGCCATCAACATTCGCCTCGAAGATAACACGCCAATCGCGCTCCGACACCTCTTCGCTAGGACGACCGACCTGCCCACGCACGCCGCCGCCTGCATGATAAAGTCCATCGATCTGGCCCGATTGTCCGATGACGGCTTCAACGGCTGCATGACAAGCATCGCGATCACCCAGATCGAAGCAATGCGAAGGCGCGCCTAGCGCAGCAGCGCTGCGCGCAAGTCCGTCTGCATCAAAATCAGCCAGATGAACGACAGCACCGCTCTGCTTGAGCTGCGTCGCAATAGCGAGCCCAATGCCCTGCGCTGCGCCTGTAACGAGGACAACGCGACCTGAAAAATCGAAACGGGTCATCTCAGCAACGCCTTAATCAAATCGGAGGATTGTTGTGCACGCCCATCCTCAATGTCGTGGATGAGAGCGACGAGCTTTTCGAGCGTTGGAACGGGAACACCTGACGCGTTTGCCAATTGCGCAATGATGCCGATCTGTGGATCGACCTCGGTTTTACGCTTCCGGATCGCAAGATCGCGCCAGATGCCCGAATGAGTCTTGGCACTCGTACTGTTGAAACGCGCAAGAGCCGCAATACTCTCTCGCGATCGCTCTATCGACGCTTCAGGTGCGAAAGCCTCGGGATCGAAACCGTTGAAACCGATAGGAACAATCTTATGTGCTCGCGCCGTCGTCATTACTTCGCGCCCGAGCCGATTGAATATTTCGAACCGCTCAGCGTCGGCAAAATTTGCTGCCATTGAGTCCGGCGTCAATGCCGTAGCAAAGAGCATGGCGCCATAGGCAAGCTTGCCCCAAAGATAACCCCAGATGTTATCTGTGAGGACGGCGTTCGGCTCAAATATCTTGAGCCGCGCGAACATATCGTCCGTGCGCGGCCTGATCGAACCATCGATCTCGCCGACAACCACGGCACCGCGATTTCCATACAGGATCTGCCCCGGCCCTAACCAATCCGCACCATAATTGACGAAGAAGCCCATCGTCCGCTCCGGTCCTGCTGCTTCCGCAATGGCGATTTCGTTGAGACCATTCTGCGCCGAAAGAATGTAACCATCAGGAGCGAGATGCGGCAACAATTGCTTGAGCGCCGTTGCAGTCGCTTGGGCCTTCACTGCCAGCACGATGCACTGGTAGACACCCTTCACCTCGTCCGGCGTTGCCGATGGGACGATCTGCGTGAATTCCTCAACAGGACCCTCAATTTTGAGTCCATTTGTCCTGCAGGCTTCGACATGCTCGCTCACAATATCGACGAGCAGAACCGGTACGCCCGCGCGCGCCCAATAGGCAGCGAGTATCCCGCCAATCGCGCCGCCGCCCCAGATCAGAATCGGTTCATCACGCATGAATTTCTACCTGTCCCAACGCCCGCGGAATTCGAGATCGGCATGAGTACCAACATAGCAATCACCATCCGCATTCACGAAACCGCGATACATGCCCACGGTGTTGAACGGCACAACGACCTGCCCAGCCGCATCAACAGCACATAGACCCGCCCCGATTCCCTGCTTACCAATCACATCAAACACTATGCCATCAGTGGCCTCGACTAATGAGCGGCCAGCCAACGCCATTTGCGCAGCAATCTCGTGGCCCGCAACAGCACGCATGAAATACTCACCCATGCCCGTGCAGGAAACGGCGCACACACCATCGCGCGCATAAGTTCCCGCACCTATGATTGGACTGTCGCCCACTCGACCCGGCGGCTTGTTTGTATAACCACCTGTGGATGTCGCAGCAGCCAGATGCCCATCGCGATCCCGCGCCACCGCACCCACGGTGCCATGCTTTTCGCCCTCACTCGCGGCCGTACCGCCAACCTTGTGGGCTTTCATCCGCCGAAGCATCTCGATCCGACGCGGCGTTGTGAAATAATGATTATCAACGACAGCAAGACCTGCCTCTTCCGCGAAGCGATCCGCCGCAGGACCGATCAGCAAGATCGATCATGACGTTCAAGCAAGGCCCGCGCTGCCTTCACTGGATTGCGTATGCGCCGTGCACCGGCCACTGCCCCTGCCGACAAGCTTGCTCCGTCCATGATGGCGGAATCAAGCTCATGCTCATGATCAGCATTCAGTGCGGCTCCATAGCCGGCATTGAAATGCGGAGAATCCTCAAGCACGACAACGGTCGCCTCAACCGCTTCGCGCGCCCGCCCGCCGCGCCGCAGAATGTCCCATCCCGCACGCAATGCATCGGCAATGTGATCGCGCGATTGCGCCCATTCATCCGTCGTCAGTTCCTCAGGCGGGAGCGTGCCGCAGCCCCCATGGAGCGCAAGGGCAATCGGCGCATTCGTCATAGGACCTAATCCTTCGCGGAAAAAGAAAAAGGGCGGACAGGCAAAGCTGTCCGCCCACGCCTGTTCACTTAGCCGGCTTGATATCCATCGCCAACGTATCCTCGTCAACACGTGGCTTAATGGTCACCTTGTCTTTCTGCATCGCCCAAGCCGAACCGATTGCAACAATCGGGAGACGCGGGCGATCTTTCGCAACAAGTTCATTAGCCTGCTCAAGAAGTTTTCGACGCTTATCGACATCCATCTCGACAGCAGCATCGCCGAGATATTTGTCCATCACAGGATTGCTATAACCGATGATGTTGAATGCACCCATTTTCTTTGCAGGATCGTTGGTGTGAACGAGTGACGAGAGCGTGTAATGGCTCTCACCAGTAAGCGTACCCCAACCCGACATCGACATCGTGTATTCTCCACGCGTGCGCGCAGGGAAGAAAACGGCACTTGGCTGACCATTGGCAACAACTTCAACGCCAATCTGTGACAGCATTTGCGCTATCGACGTGCCCACCTGTCGGTCGCCGGGTAAGCGGTCATTGGTGAAGCTGAACGTTACCTTGAAACCGTTCGGATAGCCTGCATCCGCCATCAGCTTTTTTGCCTTAGCGATATCGGGCTTCAACGCCGGAACCGCTTTGCTATAGCCGAAAATCGACGGCGTCACGAGCTCGTTTGCTGGCGCACCAAGCCCTTCCATCGCGAACTCTGCCAAAGCGGGACGATCAATTGCGAGATCAATCGCCTCCCGTACCCGAGCATCCTTAAACGGATTGGAGGACAGCGGCGATCCGTCCTTAGCGGTGACCTGCGCCGGCTTGTCCTTCTGGTCCATTTCCACATTGAAGACATAGACCGTATCGATTTTGACGACATTGAGCTTAGGATCGCGCGACAGGCTCGCCACATCGGCAGCAGGTGCACGCACAATCAGATCAAGCTGACCCGCCTTCAATTGCGCAACGCGTGCAGCATCATTCGGGATTTCCTTGCGGACAACGCGCTGCCACGGCTCCTTGCCGCCCCAATATCCATCGAACCGTTCGAGAACCAATTGATCTTTCGGCGTCCAAGAAACAAATCTATACGGCCCCGTCCCGATCGCGGCTTTGCCGGAATTGAACCCTTCATTCGCCGTTTCCTTGGTCGAGAAATCCTTCGCGGCTTTCGATGATACGATAAACAGGCGAATGAAATCGTTTGGCAGTGTCGGTGCCGGCCCATCTGTGATCACATGCACAGTGTGAGGGTCGACCACCTTCACTTCCTTGACGCGCCGAACATAAATAACAGTCGGGTTGGGGCCCGACACGGCCGGGATGCGCTCAATCGAGAACTTGACATCGTCTGCCGTGAAATCCGAACCGTCATGGAACTTCACGCCCTTGCGTAGCTTGAATTCCCATGTGTTATCGTTGACGGCTTTCCAGCTTTCGGCAAGCCGTGGCTCAAGTTGCAGTTCCGACCCCGACCACACGAGCGTATCGAAAACGTGCTTCAGCGCTTCGGCGTGAGTGCCAGTGGCTGTAAAATGCGGATCAATCGATTCCGGGCCCGCGCGCACGCCTATATTGAGCGTTTGCGCGACGGCCGAAGCCTGCCAAAGACCGAAAGCCAGCGCTGTCGAGAGTAGAACCGGCGTGAGACGGCTCCGCTTTTGATAAGTGGACATGTTTACCCCTCCTCTTGGATTTCATTTTGCCAGTCCGGTGAGTTCATCACCATCTTGGCGAGTAAATTCGAAAGTGTTTTTTGTTCACTCGGTGAAAGCGCCGCCAGCATCGTATCTTCGCGTGCGCACATGATGGGCATCATCTCGTCGAAGATCTGGCGCCCGAGTTTCGTCAGGCGAAGCTGGAACCGCCGTCCATCGTCCTCATCTGTGGCGCGCTTGACGATCTTACGTCGCAGCAACTTTTGAATGGCACGACTGATTGTGTTTTTCGGAAAGCCTGATGAGACAACAATACTGCTCGCCGAGACACCCTCACTCAATCCCGTGGAAAAGAGAACCACGAATTCCGGCCGCAGCAAGCCATACCGTCGTTCAATGTACCCATAAACGGGAACGTTGAAATGATTGCTAAGGTAATTGATGCGGAACGAAAACCAACAGGGATTTGACCACAGCTTCGCAAGCGTGAGCGGATCGAGCGCTCCGCCGTCCTGCGGCAAAGCGGCGACCGGGCCGGTAGCCATTGGAAGCCTCTCACCCCTCATCGGACGATCCGTGGTTGATAGTTCCATGTGGAACTTGACGGCAAATCGGAGACTAGGTCAAGCTCCCCCAATCAAGCGGGAGGGGAACCGATGCAGATCGCCACCATGAATTGGATGCAGGTAGAAGCCCGCGCCCGCAAGGACGATCGTTGTGTGCTACCAATCGGCAGTGTCGAACAACACGCCTATCTGAGCCTTTGCGTCGATATGATCTTGGCCGAACGCGTTGCCGTGGAAGCAGCCGCTCCACAGGGTGTGCCCGTGTTCCCCGTGTTACCCTATGGCATGACACCGTCTTTCGTCGATTTTCCCGGCTCAATCAGCCTCAAGCTCAGCACTTACATTTGCGTGCTTGAGGATATTTTGAACGGTCTTTATCGCTCGGGTTTTCGCCGCATCGTGATTGTCAATGGCCATGGTGGAAATGGTCCCGTTGAAGGCCTTTTTGCCGAATGGCTCAACACCCATCGCGATGCCCGTATCAAATTCCACGAATGGTGGAAGGCGCCGCGCACATGGGCGAAAGTTCAAGAGCTTGATCCCGCCGCATCTCATGCATCATGGATGGAAAATTTTCCATGGACGCGACTGCCCGGTGTAGAGTTGCCATCTGGCTCCAAGCCCCGTCTCGATCAGGACGCTTTTGCGCAATCTGACCCGGGAACGAAGCGGCGTCTGCTGGGTGATGGCAATTATTGGGGCCTCTACGAACGCTCCGATACGGATATGCTCGCTTTGTGGGAGGTTGCCGTCGACGAAACACGCGCCGTCATTGACGGACCATGGACAGGCTAACGAAACGTCATGGCTGCTTTCATCGTTCAGAGAATTGTCCAGGGAATCGTGGTCATGGCCGCGATGTCTCTCCTGGTTTTTCTGGGCGTATATGCGATCGGTAACCCGATCGACGTATTGCTGGCTCCAGATGCAACCCAAGAAATCCGCGCGCAAACCATCGCCCGCTACGGCCTCGACAGACCGCTTTACGAACAATACGGACAATTCGTCTGGCGTGTCCTGCATGGCGATCTCGGTCGCTCTTTTGTCTTCAACATGCCGGTCACCACACTCATTTTTCAACGGCTGCCGGCAACGCTCGAACTGACACTGGCCGCCGTTCTCGGTGCAACGTTGATCGGTGTGCCGCTCGGCATCTATGCCGGCTATCGGCCACAATCGCGCACGGCACGCTGGATCATGGGAATCTCTGTGATCGGTTTTTCGGTTCCTACCTTCTGGATAGGCCTCGTCCTCATTCTCACTTTTGCCGTGACGCTCGGCTGGCTTCCGGCAGGCGGGCGTGGCGAGACAGCGTCGCTTTTCGGGATTCAATGGAGTTTTCTGACAGGAAACGGGCTGAAGCATCTCCTCTTGCCGGCGCTGAATCTTTCGCTGTTCAAGCTTGCACTGATGATCAGGCTGGCACGCGCTGGCACGCGCGAGATCATGCTCACCGATACGGTGCGCTTCGCGCGCGCGACCGGGCAGAGCGAGGCAACCATCATCCGCCATCATGTCCTACGCCTGATCTCCATCCCCTTGGTCACGGTATTCGGACTTGAGCTCGGCTCTACGCTTGCCTTTGCCGTTGTCACTGAGACAATTTTTTCTTGGCCCGGTGTCGGCAAGCTAATCATCGATTCAATCCAGTCGCTTGATCGCCCGGTGATGGTCGCCTATCTCGTTCTGGTGTCGCTCTTATTCATCGCGATCAATTTCTTGGTCGATCTGTGTTACGTCGCGCTCGATCCGCGCATGCAAAAGAGCTGATGATGGCACAAGGACATTTGCGCCGCTTTTGGGATGAGTTTGCCGAAAACAGGATCGCTGTTGCGGCCCTTGTTGTCGTTCTCACGCTTGTCGCGCTGGCACTCCTCGCACCATTAATAGCACCGCAGAACCCCTATGACCTGTCCAGTCTCGTTCTCTCTGATTCACGCCGTCCACCCGGCTTTGTCGGCAGCAAGGGCTTTACCCATTGGCTTGGAACCGACGCGCAAGGGCGCGATCTCCTCTCTGCCATTCTCTACGGATTGAAGATTTCGTTGCAGATTGGGCTTTCAGCCGGAGCGATTGCATTTTCTGTAGGTGTGTCCCTCGGTGCCGGTGCGGCTTTCATTGGTGGCCGCTTTGAAGCCATCGCCATGCGGATCGTTGATCTACAATTATCATTTCCTGCCATCCTGCTTGCCCTTGTGATTTCCGCATTGACAGGGCAAGGCAAGCTACAACTGATTGTCGCTCTAGCCGCCGCACAATACGCGTATTTCGCTCGCACGGCGCATGGTGCCGCCGTCGCCGAGCGCAGCAAGGAATATGTGGAGGCCGCACGCTCGACACCGCTGTCGTCTTTGCGTGTACTCTTCCGGCACATTTTGCCGAATTGCCTGCCACCATTGATCGTGGTTGCCACTGTACAAGTTGCAAATGCAATTGCGCTTGAAGCGACGCTGTCCTTCCTTGGCTTAGGCCTACCACCGACAGAACCCTCGCTCGGCGCGCTGATTGCGAATGGTTTTCAATATATGCTGTCTGGCCGCTACTGGATTTCTATTTTCCCCGGTATCGCGCTCATTATTCTCATCATCGCTGTCAATATTGTCGGCGATCAAATCCGCGATCAAATCAACCCGGGGCTTCGCCGATGAGCGAACCTCTTCTGTCGGTCGCTGGCCTTAAAACCATCTTCAATACCCGTAACGGCTTGTTACATGCTGTGGACGATGTCACCTTCAGCCTCGATCGCGGTGAAATTCTCGGCCTTGTCGGCGAGAGCGGATCGGGCAAGTCAGTGACTGGATTTTCACTGCTCGGCCTTATTGAGCAACCCGGCGAGATTGCCGGAGGCTCCATTCGCTTCGACGGACAGGAATTAGTCGGCGCGTCCATCAACACGCTACGCAGCATTCGTGGCAAGCGCATAGCGATGATCTTTCAGGATCCCGCCATGACGCTGAACCCTGTGCTGACGATCCGCCAACAGATGAAACTCTCTTTCGACGCGCATGCAGGCCAGCAGCAGAGTGATTTCACGAAGCGTGCAATCGAGGTTCTAACCAAAGTCGGCATTCCCGATCCGGCTGCACGTCTTGATGCATATCCACATCAGTTTTCCGGTGGCATGCGCCAGCGCGTCGCGATCGCCATCGCACTTCTACATAGCCCAGACATCATCATCGCCGACGAGCCGACCACCGCGCTCGATGTATCAATCCAAGCCCAAATCTTGGCGGAAATGCGCAGTTTAGCGCAGGAAACCGGCACGGCATTGATTTGGATTTCACACGATCTAGCAACAATTGCGGCCCTCGCCCATCGCATTGCTGTGATGTATGCAGGCCGCATTGTCGAACAAGGGACCACAAGCGCACTCATTCGCGCGCCACGCCATCCCTATACCCAAGGGCTTCTCAATTCACGGCCCGATCGTTTCCCACCGAAAGCGAAGCTTCCGCAGATTCGTGGCGCGATGCCCTCGCTCTCCAATCTGCCGCAAGGTTGCGCCTTTGCGCCGCGCTGCCAATTCGCGAGCGATCTTTGCCGCTCCAAGATTCCGCCTTGGTCGGGCACACCGCAGGACGGTTTTGCCTGTTATCATCCCTTGGAGCGTGCGCCATGACAGGAGCGTTTGTCACGATTGACAGGGTCACGCGCCGTTTCACATCGTCTGCGCCATGGACCGAAAAATTTTTGGCGAAGTTCGGCGTCGAACCACCGCCGCGGACGGTTCACGCTGTCACGAATGTTAGCCTTTCGATCAAACGGGGAGAGGCGCTGGGCCTTGTCGGCGAAAGCGGTTGTGGAAAATCGACGCTGGGCCGAATTTTGTGTGGGATCATTCCGCCCAACGAAGGACATGTCAGTATTGACGGCGAAGCCGTTACTCAGGGCGCAGCGAAAGCGACACGCCGTGTGCAGATGGTCTTTCAAAATCCGTTTGCGTCGCTCAACCCACGGATGCCAATTGGCGCGGCCATTGGCGAAGGCCCGCTGGTCCATGGCTTAGTCAGCCGCGCTGAATTGGGGCCTTACGTCCGTTCATGGCTCGAACGTGTCGGCCTTCCGTCCGATGTGACTGAACGCTATCCGCATCAATTTTCCGGCGGGCAGAGGCAGCGCGTTGCAATAGCACGCGCGCTGGCGATGCAGCCTGATGTCTTGGTCTGCGACGAGCCTGTCGCCTCCCTTGACGTATCGATCCAAGCGCAAATTCTGAACCTGTTTCTGTCTTTGCGCGAAGAGCTCGATCTAACACTGCTCTTCATTAGTCATGATCTCGGCGTCGTCCGCCATATCTGCGATCGCGTCGCCGTGATGTATCTCGGCCGCATCGTTGAAGAGGCCGACACAGCATCGATTTATAACTCTCCAGCGCATCCCTACACGCGCGCTTTGCTCGACAGCATCCCGCGTCTCGAGGCGGACGGTAGCGAAGCGCGATTCAAAGCCATTGCCGGGGAATTGCCCAGCCCACTTCGGCCGCCATCAGGTTGCGCCTTCCACGAACGCTGCCCGCTCGCATTCGACATTTGCCGCCGACACGTGCCCGTGCTCAGTGATGTCGACGCTTCCCATCATCATTGGGCAGCCTGTCATGCTTTGCGGCATGCAGCCGATGCGCCATCCACTGCATAGAGCTTCTGTCGCGCGCATGTCAGCTCATTATTGTCGCCTCATCATCGCCGAATACTTCCCGAAGGACATCAGCCATGACCACTCCGAATGACATGCAACCTTGGCAATGGCCAAAAGAGCATTGGCGCAAACTCGTCAATCAAGTTCGTGCGGGGAAAAGCTTCAAGCCGAAAAGCTGGAAAGGCGGCGCGCGTTGCGCTGTCGCGCTTTCCTTCGACTCCGATCACGAAACAAACGAATTGCGCGATGGCGGAAAATCGATTGGTCGGATGAGCTGGGGTCAGTTCGGTGCCCGTGTCGGCGTCCCGCGTATCGCGGATCTCCTACGCAAATATGACGTCAAGGCCACATTCTACGTTCCAGCCGTCGCCGCTCTGCTTCATCCCGACGAGCAGCGAGCACTGGTCGCCGAAGGCCATGAAATCGGCATTCATGGCTGGATCCACGAACTCAACTCGGTACTTCCCTATGAGAACGAACGCGATCTGATGTTGCGTTCGGCCGATACACTCGAACAGATTACAGGCAAGCGCGCGGTTGGAATGCGCACGCCGTCATGGGATTTCAGTCCCGGAACATTGGCCATTGAGAAGGAGTTGGGCCTCCTTTACGATTCATCGCTGATGGCAGATGAGGATTGCTACGAACTTCTGCTGCATGGTGAACCGACAGGCATCGTCGAATTGCCGGTGGAATGGATTCGCGACGATGCGGTTTATTTCATCATGCACCGCTTTCAATCGCTGCGACCTTACACGCCGCCTTCCGATGTCTTCGACATTTTCCGTCGAGAATTCGAAGCCGCCTATGAGGCTGGCGGCATCTTCCAGCTGACGATGCATCCGCATGTCATTACCCATCGCTCACGCATCTGGATCGTCGAAGAATTGATCCGCCTTGCAAAGAGCAAGGGCGATTGCTGGTTTGCGACGCATGAGGATGTCGTCCGCTGGGCGAAAGAGCATGGCTGAAGGAGGATAACGTGACAGCCACCGAGGTCATCGAGGTCACGGGCCTCAGCGCCGATGCCGAGATCGTCATCGATTCATGGGGCATTCCCCATCTGCGCGCCGCCAATATCGACGATCTATTCTTTACGCAAGGCTTCAATGCCGCGCGCGACCGCCTTTGGCAGATCGATCTCTGGCGTAAACGCGGCCTCGGGCTGCTCGCAGCCGATTTTGGTCCGGGCTATCTGGCGCAGGATTACGCTTCACGCCTCTTCCTCTATCGTGGCGACATGCAGGCGGAATGGGATTCTTATGCGCATGATGCGCAGGCGATCTGCACGGCATTTACGCGTGGGATCAACGCTTACATCGCCCTGACGCAGCGCAAGCCAGACCTACTGCCGCCCGAATTTGGATTGATGAGCACAAAGCCCGCCGAATGGCAGGCTGAAGACGTCGTCCGCATTCGCAGCCATAGCCTGACCCGCAATGCCTTGTCGGAAGTTTTGCGGGCGAGGATTTTATCGCGTACCGATCTCGACACCGATTTGCTGCGCAAATTATTGGAACCTGCCATCGTTCCACAAGCGGCAGACGGCATCGATCTCACGACCATTCCGCTCGACATCATCACGCTTTTCAAACTGGGCACGGCCAGTGTGAATTTTTCCAAGGAACGCCTTGCCTGCCCACTTGAGAAAGCATGGACTTGGACGCAAGTGAACGATCTTGGCGACGTGTTGCAGGATCTTGCGGCAACCGGTTCGAACAACTGGGTGATTGGCCCGTCGAAATCAGTAAGTGGCCGCCCCATCATGGCAAACGATCCGCACCGCGCCCACAGCCTCCCC